>Ga0247812_10000262_pt1 | contig 46743 bp, 40 predicted proteins | sample UWRJL149409B1_FD_178011 | JGI IMG/M metagenome (GOLD analysis project Ga0247812, IMG submission 178011) | Plant litter microbial communities from Arlington Agricultural Research Station in Wisconsin, United States - UWRJ-L149-409B-1 | ecosystem: Environmental > Terrestrial > Plant litter >...
ATCATTGTCTTAGAACAAGGAAGATGTGTCGAAAAAGGAACTCATGACGAATTGTATGATAATAAATCAGTGTATTATCAAATATTTACGGCAATGGCAAATAGTTTGAATATTGATAAAATTACACAAACGCTTGATTAAAGTTTGTTTCGCAAAAAGATTTCATCAATTAAAAATGCTGTAAAACCGCCAAAAGTATACGCCATAATATCACTCCATAAAAAACCTTGACCAAGAACATATCTTCCAAATAAAGTTTGTCTAAGCGCATTGATCCAATCAGCTTGATAGAGTTGAAAAAACTCAATTGAATAGCAAATCAACAAAGAAAAAATCAGGATTTGAGTCGGTTTTTTATCAATCAATAGTATTTTAATGAAGACATACATCATCACAGCATAGAGAAAATCTCCGGTACATAATGGTATTTCATCAAATTCTCTGGAGAAGATTCCAAGAAAAATAATCAATAAGAGAATGATGAAGCAATAGAGTCGTCTTCTTTTCAAGTGTAGTTATGTTTAGAGCAAATTTAGATTAAATCTTTTATTTGTAGAAGCTGGTTGTTTCTCTTTGTCAAAGTTTTGAACTTTGACAAAGATTCTAATTAAGAGAAAAGTTAATTCAATTTTTTCATGTGTAATATTGAAAGCTTCCCTTTGTCAAAGTTCCAAACTTTGACAAAGGTTCTTGCTTTTTATTTCCTTTTAAATTAAGAAAAATCTTATTTATTTAATATTTTTGATCTTTTAAATTTTAAAGATATTAAATCATTGGATATTAGAATTCAAAACTTAGAGCCGGACTGTTTTTATCATATTTATAACCGTGGAGTAAATGGAGATAAAGTATTTCAGGAAAATGATAATTACATGTTTTTCATGGCGCAATTTCTCAAATACTCAGGTAATGTGTGCGATCTCTATGCTTATTGTTTAATGCCAAATCATTTTCATTTTTTAATTAAAATAAAATCTCAGGCTGAATTATTTAAATTCTTCGAAGAACAGAATAAAAGGTCAAATAATAAAGGTTTGCATTCAATGGAAAGTCTTCCCAGTAAACAATTAAGTAAATTTATAAGTTCTTATACGCAGGCATATAATAAAGTTTTTGAAAGACATGGTCCGTTATTTGAATCTCCTTTTAAAAGAAAGAAAATAGATTCTGAGCAATATTTAAGAAATGTGATTATTTATATTCATCAAAATCCGATTGATATCAAAAAGGATTTTAAAAGTTATAAATTTTCTTCTTACTCAACTGTTTTGTCTTCTTTGAAAACTAATTTAAAAAGAGATGAAGTAATTGAATATTTTGATAATTTGGAAAATTTTATATTTTGTCATACCAACATAATTGACTTTAAATTTTAAGTTTTAAAGAATCTTTGTCAAAGTTTTGAACTTTGACAAAGAGGAAAGAGAAGAGGAACTATTTGATTTAATGTGTTTATGTTTTGGAAATCTAGAAATCTTTGTCAAAGTTTGAAACTTTGACAAAGAGCAACTAAGAAAAAAGGGCTCGGATAGTACAATATTAGGGAACGAAAAATACAAACATTCAAATAAGTCTGCTTTATTTTATAAATTTATCGATTACAAAAAAAGCGTAATAATTTTTTTCTATCTAATTAAATAACCACATGAATACAAGATTTACAGTTTTGGTTTTGACCTTGTTTTTATTTACAAGTAATGGCTACTCCCAAAAAAGCAACTCATTTAATGTAAAAAAACAGCTTGAATATTGTGCAGAACAAGCTTCGAAGACTTTAAAAGTAATTCCCGATGATGGAAGTTCTCCCAGAACGGTTCCTAATGGAAGCAAGGATTGGAAGTTTGTTAATTACAAAGACTGGACAAGCGGATTCTGGCCAGGTGAATTATGGTATTTGTACCAAGCAACCGGAAATAAAAAATGGGAAAAAGAAGCGGATAAGTTCAGTCAGTTTTTAAAGCCTTTGTCTGTTAGCAAAGCTGCAGATCATGATTTGGGATTTCAGATTTTTAATAGTTTCGGAAACGGTTATCGTTTAACTAAAAACAAAGAGTATAAGGAAATTATTCTAAAAACTGCGGATACATTGGCAACACTTTTTAATCCAAAAGTAGGAACAATTCAATCTTGGCCACACAATAAAATGGGTGGTCATAATACGATCATAGATAATATGATGAATTTAGAATTGCTTTTTTGGGCTTCTAAAAATGGAGGAAATAAAAAGTTGTATGACATCGCGGTGAAACATGCTGAAACAACGATGAACAATCATTTTAGACCAGATTACACCTCATATCATGTTATTATTTACGATTATGAAACCGGTAAAAAGATAAAAGGCAGAACGGCTCAAGGTTATAGCGATGATAGTATGTGGGCGAGGGGTCAGGCATGGGCTATTTATGGTTTTACAATGGTTTACAGGGAAACAAAAGACCCTAAGTTTTTAGATTTTGCGCATAAAATAGCACGTGTCTATTTAGATAGATTAACGAGTGAAGATTTAATTCCGTACTGGGATTTTAATGCGCCGGGAATCCCGAATGAGCCGAGAGATGCTTCGGCTGCTGCGATTGTTTCTTCCGCACTTATTGAGCTAAGTTCGTATACAAAGGAGGCATCGCTTAAAAAAGAATACTTAACAAAGTCTAAAAAAATGATAGTTGAACTTTCAGATCATTATCAAAGTCATGATGCAAATTCGGCGTTTTTGCTTCATTCTACAGGGCATAAACCTGCAGGAAGTGAAATAGATTGTTCGATAAATTATGCAGATTATTATTATCTTGAAGCACTTTTAAGACTTCAAAAACTAAAAAACTAGTGTTATGATGAAAAGAATTATTCAAATCTCGTTTACGATTGCCCTTGTTATAATATTGGTAAGCTGTAAAAATGCAAAACAACAACTGCAGGAATATGTCACGACTTATAATAGTACGGCGGCAAGTTTTAAGGCTGAAGATGTTACGCTTACAACCGCCAGAGGATACATAAATGATGATAAAATTGAATTGCGTTTTGAGACTAATTTAGAGCAAAATGAAACGAACAAAGTAAAAGCAAACACCTCGTTTCCTAAGCTGTTGAAAGAAATGATCAATAAAAACCAAATACCTAAAGAACTTGTTGAAGAAGGGATTCAGTTTGATGCTTATTTTTTAGCCGATGATAATACTGTTCTTGTAAAACAGATCATAAACAAAGAATCTCTACCGGAATTATTACAGTAATAATTAAATTTTATATTGTGAAAAAAGCCACTTTAATTATTTTTAAAGTGGCTTTTTATTTGTTTTTAATAGTAAATTGATAAATTGAGGTTTCGATTTTGTTGTAAAAACTGTTTATTTTAGGTTAATTTATTTGTAGTCAAATAATTACACAATTTATTTTTGTGGCATGATGTTGTTTTTGTTTGAAAAGTTCATTATGTTTGAGTTAAAAAATAACCTAAAACCTAAAAATTTATGAAAAAAATTACCCAAATCGCATTTGCTGTTATGATTATGTTAGTGTTGGTAAGTTGTAAAAATACCAAACAAAAAATTCAGGAACATGTTAGTACTTATAATAATTCGTCGTCAATAAAAGGTAGTGGCATTACCAGTACAACGGCAAAAGCATTTTTGAATGACAATAAAATTGAAATTAGAATTGAAACCAATTTAGAAGAAAACGACACCAATAAATTGACTTACAAAGATTCGTTTCCTGATTTGCTGAAAGAAATGATCAAAAATGATCAAATTTCAAAAGAGTTAATCGAAGAAGGAGTAAAATTCGATATATACTTTTTAGCTTATAATAATGCGATTCTGGCGCAACGAGTTGTGGATAAAGAAGAATTAGCAGTTTTAGAAAATGCAGCTGATGCTAAAGAAAAGGTAACTGCAAAACTTTAGTTTTAAGAAAATAATAAAAAATAAAGCCTCTTTAAGATTTTAAAGAGGCTTCATTTTTTTATCGTTTAGTAACATTGGTTAAAATATCAGGGAAATAAGAATCGGATAAATGGCCAAACTCATCACCGCGCATGAAGATATTACTATCAACATCAGCAAAACTTTTCTTGCCGGCTGCCGCTAAAAGTTCGTTGGCAGCATGTAAGGTATTTTTATGAAAGTGATATACACGATCTGATTTATCTGTGACCACTAAACCTTTCATCAACATTTTATTTTGCGTAGCAACTCCGGTAGGACATTCGTTATTATGACAGCGTAATGCCTGGATACAGCCTAAGGAGAACATAAATCCGCGTGCGCTATTACACATATCTGCGCCTAGTGCAATGGCGTGTAAAATAGAATAACCTGAAATGATTTTTCCGCTGCCAATAATTCGAATTTTATCACGAATATTTAAGCCTATCAAAGTTTTATTTACAAATATTAAAGCAGGTTCAAAAGGCATTCCAACACCATCAGCAAATTCTAACGGAGCAGCTCCGGTTCCGCCTTCAGCACCATCAATAGTAATAAAGTCAGGGTACGTATCCTCTGCAATCATTTCGTGGCAAATCGCTTCAAATTCAGCAGTATTTCCTATGCATAATTTAAAGCCAATAGGTTTTCCGTTTGATAATTCACGCAGTTGTGCGACAAAATGAATAAGTCCTTTTACGTCTGAAAAAGCATGATGACCAGGAGGCGAAAGAATCATAGTGTGGGGTTCAACTCCTCTTATTTTAGCAATTTGTTCAGTGTTTTTAGCGGCCGGAAGTACACCTCCGTGACCTGGTTTTGCTCCTTGCGAAAGCTTAATTTCGATCATTTTCACGTTTGGAAGATTGGCTTTTTCTGAAAATTTTTCAGGACTAAAATTCCCCGCAGCATCACGGCATCCAAAATATCCTGTACCAATTTGCCAGGTAATGTCTCCGCCGCCTTCAAGGTGATAATCTGTCAGACCGCCTTCTCCGGTATTTTGATAGAAGTTTCCTTTTTTTGCACCAATATTAATGGCGCGAACTGCATTTTCGCTCAATGAACCAAAACTCATAGCCGAAACATTAAATAGAGAAGCTAAATAAGGTTGTTTGCAATCTTTTCCTCCAACCAATACACGAGGTAATTCTTCGTTTACTTTTGCCGGAAAAATGGAATGTTTTATTCCCTCATAGCTATCATGATTTAGATTTTGCTGTGTTCCAAAAGGTGTATTCGAATCGATATTTTTGGCCCTTTGGTATACCAAAGAGCGCTGGTTTCTTGAAAAAGGTTTTCCGTCAGTAGATCTTTCGATAAAATATTGCTGAATTTCAGGTGCAATCATTTCAAATAAATACCTGAAATAACCTAAGACAGGAAAGTTTCTTAAAATGGCATGCTTTTTTTGAAGGGTATTATAAACACCAACAACCAGTAATATCGGGATGATAATTACGAGTAAAAAACCGCGCTTGGTATAAAAATAAATTGTAACAACAATTATAAACAATAAGAATCCGTAGATGAAGAATTTTTTTCTCATGTTTGTAAAATTTAAAAGGAAAAGTTTAATAATTAATTGAATCGCAGGCGTACATAAACGTGTTTAATGCCTTTTTTGTCTGATTCTCTTTCATCAATTTCAAGAATATCAGTAAGCGATTTTAACATTGGCGTAAGTTTAGAAAAGCCATAATTTCTTGGGTCGAATTCGGGTTTTTTCTTAACGATCAGGTTTCCAACATCTCCTAAAAATGCCCAACCGTCATCATCTTCAATATCTTCGATCGTAGCTTCGATAAGTTCAATAGTGGGAGCGTCAATTTTATGTAATGCTTTTTCAGCAGGTTTTTCTACCGGTTTTTTAGCATCGGCAGCAGCAGTTGTTTTTGGTTTTTTCTTCTGGATTGCGCCGTCAAGAACCTCAATATAAATAAATCGGTCACAGGCAACAATAAAAGAATTTGGAGTCTTTTTTTCTCCAATACCAATTACTTTCATTCCGGATTCCCTTAATCTTATGGCCAAACGGGTAAAATCGCTATCGCTCGAAACAATACAAAAACCATCTAGTTTTCCTGAATATAGTAAATCCATAGCATCTATAATCAAAGCAGAATCTGATGAATTTTTACCTACAGTATAACTATATTGCTGGATTGGGGTAATTGCGTGTTCTAATAAAACAGCTTTCCATCCATTCGAGTTTGGTTTGGTCCAATCTGCATAAATACGTTTTGTGGTTGGTGTGCCAAATTTTGTTATTTCTTCCATCATGCCTTTTACATTGCTGTAAGGCACATTATCGGCATCAATAAGAACGGCTAATTTGAGATCTTTGGAGTTGCTTAAAGCCATTTTTTAGTTGTTAGAAAAATTAGTACTTCCAAAGGTAAAACTAAAATTGGTTTTTATTAGAATTTGGTCCTGAATAAGTGTTTTGTTTCATATTAATTATTTTGGTTATAAATAAGAGATTATTATAACGAAAACTATTAAGGATAAACTTGTCTTTTGTGTTGAATTTCGATATATTTGTAGTCAATCAACAAATTTGCCTATGTTTTCAAAAGCCTGTGAGTACGGAATCAGAGCTTCAATATTTATTGCCACTAAATCCTCAAAAGGAATCAGGGTTGGAATAAAAGATGTTGCCAAAGAAATTGATTCGCCGGAGCCTTTTACAGCCAAAATAATGCAGATTCTGACCAAAAGCGGAATCATAGAATCGTCAAAAGGCGTAGGAGGTGGATTTGAAGTTTCTGGTAGTGCTTTAAAATCGATAAAACTTATTCAGATTGTTGATGCGATAGATGGCGATACGATATATAAAGGTTGTGGTATAGGATTAAAAGAATGTTCTGAAACAAAACCGTGTCCGGTGCATAAAGAGTTTAAAAAAGTACGCGAACTACTTTTAGAAATGCTTACCAATACCACATTAGAACAGCTTGCTTCAGGAGTTAAAACGGGCGATTTTTTTCTTAGGATTAATGACAGAGAATAATATAAAAAAATAAATAGAGATGAATAAAAAAATTAAAATTTCGATTGTAATGCTATTGGGGTGCCTGGCAATTACTTCTTGCGGAAAAAAAGAGACTGCACCCACTGATGAATCAACAGAAATCAACAAAACTATAACTGATGAGGGGCATCCTGCAGCAGTCAGTAATGTTTTAGTTATTACAGGAAACGATGAAATGCAGTTTAGTACCAATGAGCTAAGAGCTCAAGCCGGAAAACCAATCACTTTAACTTTAAAGCATACCGGCAAAATACCTAAACAGGCAATGGGCCATAATGTGGTGATCTTAAAGGAAGGTATTAATGAAGCGGGTTTTGCTGTTAAAGCCGCAGCAGCTCAGGAAACAGATTATATTCCTGATTCAGAAAAAGCTTCGATTATTGCTCATACAAAATTACTGGGCGGAGGAGAACAGGATACAATTGAATTTACAATAGATAAAAAAGGAACATATAATTTTTTATGCTCATTTCCCGGACATTACGCTATGATGAAAGGTGTTTTAATTGTTGAATAAATAAAGGACTCTAATCCGCACATTTTGGGTTAGGGTTTTTTCTTAAACCAATAAAAGATTAATTTGTCTTTTATTTAAAATTAACTGCATACCAATATAAAATAATAATTATGGAAAATTTAAGAGATAAAACAGTTGCAGCTTTCGTTACAGAGGACTTTAGAACAGCAGCGGTATTTTCAAAATACAAAATTGATTTTTGTTGTAAAGGACAGAAGACAATTAATGAAGTTTGCCTAAAACAAAATATAGATACAAGAGTTTTGCTAAAAAAAATCAACGAAGTTTTACTTGCTGAAGATTCAAATACTATCGATTTTAACTCGTGGCCTTTGGATTTACTGGCAGATTACATCGAAAAAACGCATCATCGCTATGTGGTAGATAAATCGGTTATTATAATACAGTTTTTAAGTAAACTTTGTAATGTTCATGGAGGCAGACATCAGGAATTATTTAAGATAAATGACTTGTTTATTCAGTGTGTTAATGAATTATCACAACACATGAAAAAAGAAGAATTTATTTTGTTTCCCTTCATAAAGGACATGGTAAAAGCTATAGACAGAGGAGAAGCCGTAAATAAGCCAGCCTTTGGATCAGTGGCTAACCCAATTGCCACGATGATACATGAACATGAGGTAGAGGGCGAACGATTTAATGAAATTTCTAATCTAACGAATAATTACACAGCACCAAGCGATGGATGTACGACTTATAAGGTAACATTCGCAATGTTAAGAGAATTTGAAGAAAACCTGCATACCCATATTCATTTAGAAAATAATATATTGTTTCCTAAAGCTATAATTTTAGAAAAAGAATTTTGTTAAAATAGTTTTTTTACTAAAAATGCACTTAAAGATTATTATATTCTTTCGGTGCATTTTTAGTGCTTAAAAGCGATTTAAGCTTTTCTGAAATATTTTTAATCTTGTTAAAAAATGAAATACCCAACTAAAATAAGCGTGCTAAAAAGCTGGATAATAGTTTGTTTTTTTAATTTTCTGATAGCCTCACTTATGGGGTTGTTGATGCGTTTTCTTTACTTATTTCCTGTAGCAAGTGTCAACTACAGTTTTTTGCTACACGCTCATTCGCATGTGGCTATGTTAGGGTGGACTTATTTGATGATTTATGTTTTAATCGTTTACTTTTTTATTCCAAAACATAAGAGCATTAAACCAATTTACAATCAATTATTTTGGCTTACTGAATTTTCGGTAATAGGTATGATGATTGCTTTTCCTGTTCAGGGATATGCCTTGTTTTCTATCCTGTTTTCGACATTGCATATTTTATTAAGTTATATTTTTTGTTGGCTGGTATGGCGGGATTGCTGCAAAGGCAAAAGAATGAACAAAAAGATATTATTAGCAGCCATTTTGTTCATGATATTTTCTACTATCGGAATTTGGTGCTTAGGCCCAATAATAAGTTTAGTGGGTAAACAGAGCGTTTTTTACCAAATTGCAATTCAGTTTTTTCTTCACTTTCAATTCAACGGGTGGTTTCTATTTGCTGTTTTGGCTCTGTTTTTAAAACAATTTAAAAATGAAGTAGAAAAAAGTCATTTTAAAGTGTTTTTTATTTTGCTTATCGTCTCAACAATTGCAACCGTTGCATTTCCGGTAAGTTGGTATGTAAGGAATAGTTTAATAGGTTATAGTAATGGTATTGGTGTAGTGTTACAGCTTTTTGCTTTTTTGTATTTTTATAAAATGCTAAAGCCGCAAGTTTTTGGTTTTAAAGCTGCTTTGAGTGGTACGGCAAAAATGGTATATTGTTTAGCGATTTGTTCCTTATTTCTTAAAATTATTTTTCAGTTAATGCTTCTTGTTCCTGATATAGCTTCATCTTCGCACCAAATTAGAGGACTTGTAATTGGTTTTATTCATTTGACTACTTTAGGAATTATTACGGGATTTTTGTTTGGAATTTTATTTCAGAATAAATTACTTTCAGGTAAGTCGACTTTAATTCGGTCAGGAGTAAAATGTTTTGTTTTGGGCTATATTTTTACAGAGATATTATTGTTTCTTCAGGGAGCGCTTTTTTATTTTAATAAAGGAGTATTGTCATGGTATTATGAAGCTATTTTTGTAACCAGTGTATTGATTGTTGCAGGTTTGATTTTGATGATTATATCAGAACTTAAAATAAAAAAATAAGGGCGATTAATTAAAATCACCCTTACTCTTACTAATGAATCAATCTATTTAAATGCGTAATTTTTAGTTTATGGTTGTTGTTAATTGTTGCTAAATAATATTTGATTAAAATCAATTTTGATTTGTTTTTAATACACAGTAAAAGTAAGTGGTGAATTGGTCTTTTATAATGATAAAAATCATGTTATATAAAATATTCCATTAAATTTAAATTAAGCTTAATTCTAAATCAGCATATACTCAGGAAGTGTTATAAATAAATAGGGTTTGATAGTTGCAATCTGATTATTTTTAATAAAAATAAGAGGCAAACTCGATTTTAGAATAATAATCATTATTTTTGCACCCTGTTAAAAGAAAATTATTACTTCAAAATATATTTATGGTAAAAGATTTATTCGAAAGAATTCAGAACAATAAAGGACCACTAGGAAAATGGGCTTCACAAGCTGAGGGGTATTTTGTATTCCCTAAATTAGAAGGGGAACTTGGTCCAAGAATGAAATTTGGCGGAAAAGATATTTTAAATTGGAGTTTGAATGACTATTTAGGTCTTGCGAATCATCCAGAGGTTCGTCAGGCAGATATTGATGCTGCAACTCAGTTTGGTGCAGCTTACCCAATGGGAGCCCGTATGATGTCAGGACATACTAAATATCATGAGCAATTAGAAAACGAATTAGCTGAGTTTGTAATGAAACCGGCTGCATATTTATTGAATTTTGGTTATCAGGGAATGGTGTCTATTATTGATGCTTTGGTGACTAAAAATGACATTATAGTTTACGATGTAGATTCTCATGCTTGTATCATTGATGGTGTTCGTTTGCATATGGGTAAACGTTTTACTTACAAGCACAATGATCTTGAAAGTATGGAGAAAAACCTGCAGCGTGCTACCAAAATGGCAACAGAAACAGGTGGAGGTATTTTATTTATTACCGAAGGTGTTTTTGGAATGAGAGGGCAACAAGGTAAATTAAAAGAAATTGTTGCTTTAAAAGAAAAATATAATTTCCGTTTATTAGTAGATGATGCACACGGTTTTGGAACTCTTGGTAAAACAGGAGCCGGAGCAGGTGAGGAGCAGGGAGTTCAGGATGGTATTGATGTTTACTTCTCGACTTTTGCAAAATCAATGGCAAATATTGGTGCTTTTGTAGCTGCTGATCAGGATATTATTGATTATTTAAAATATAATTTACGTTCTCAGATGTTTGCAAAAGCATTACCAATGATTCAAACAATTGGTTCTTTGAAACGTTTAGAATTATTGCGTAATCATCCTGAATTGAAAGATAAACTTTGGGAAAATGTAAATGCATTACAAAACGGTTTGCGTTCAAGAAACTTTAATATTGGAGATACAAACACTTGCGTAACACCTGTTTATTTACAAGGAAGTGTTCCGGAAGCAATGGTGATGGTAAATGATTTAAGAGAAAACTATGGTATTTTCTTATCGATTGTAATTTATCCGGTAATACCGAAAGGAATTATTTTGTTGAGAATGATTCCAACAACTTCACATACTCTGGCTGATATCGATGAAACGTTAACAGCATTTGAAGCAATTCGTGAAAAATTGGAAAACGGTACTTATAAAGAAATTGCAAGCAGAACTACAGTAGATTTAGACGCTTAAATTTCTTCAAAATAAATTCCTAATATGGGAATTATGTAAAAAAATCCATTCGTTATGCGAATGGATTTTTTTTATTTGGAGTAATTTTATATTAACTAATTATAAAACAAAAGAACATGAAGAAAATACTAGCCGTTACAATTATTACTTTAAGTGTTTTTGCTTCTTGTAAAAAAGATCAAGTTGCAGAACCAGTAGAAATTACACCAAAAGCACCAAAAGAAGCGCAAATTGTTGAGCCATCAGGAGATCAATGTTATGCGTCGACAGGTGCTAGTAAAATTGAATTGAGTTATAATGTAAACTCACATCAGGAAGTAAATGGAAAATTAAGCTATAATATAGCCGGTAAAGATAAAAATGAAGGAACTTTGATAGGGAATATGAAAGGAGATACTTTGATTGCTGATTATACCTTTATGTCAGAAGGAGTTTCATCTATTAGAGAGGTTGCTTTTATTTCAAGAGAAGGAATTCTTTATGAAGGATATGGAGATGTTGTAGAAGCAAATGGTAAAGTTTCTTTTAAAGATAAAAAACTACTGAAATTTGATCAAAAAAATACATTAACGAAAGTTGATTGTAAAGCAGAATAAGCTTTTATTTTGCTACTATTAAAAAATCCATTCTTTGGGGAGAATGGATTTTTTTAGTTTTATATTATTTCTGCGATTTTATTTTATCTACGTAATCGCTTGAATTTCCGTTCCAGTAACATTTTTTACATCGGTGATTTACAAATTCATGCTGGCAATTATTATATCCGTATAAAGCACTTGCGCATTCAGGACATAAATTTTCCATTAAAGAAGATGGTTTGTAAAACTCACTTTTGCATTCATCGCATATTTTTATGGTTAACATGTAATATTTTTAATGTTTAAACTGAAAACTGAGACTGAAAACTGTATGCTAAAGATATTTCAAATATGTTTTTCTCTGACAATGTATTTTTGGATCAAAGTTTTTCCAAAGTAAATGAATCGCTGTATTCTCTGCTAATTCAGGAGTTCTAATACAATTTTGAATTCCTTTTTCTGAGAACGTTTTATAATATTCATCAAAAATAATAGCAGTAACTCCTTTGTTTTGGTAATCAGGATGAACTCCGATAAGGTAAAAAACAACGTCTTTACTTTGTTTTCTTGCTTTTAGCAAATGAATAAATCCAAACGGAAATAGTTTTCCTTTTGCTTTTTGCAATGCCTCAGAAAAACTTGGCATTACAATACTAAAAGCAACTAATTTATCGTCTTTATCTACCACAAATTTGATGTATTCCGGATTGATAAAACTAATGTATTTCTTCTTGAAATATTCTTTCTGAACATCTGAGATTGCTACAAACGAAGCTAGTTTAGCATAAGATTCATTAAACAAATCAAACATTTTATCCACGTGTGGCATAATGTCTTTTGTCTTGGTAAATGTAAGTGATTTTAAACCGTATCTTTTTTTGATTAATTCCTGTGCTTTGAGAAAAAATTCAGGTTTAACATTCGAAAAAGGAAAAATACTTTCAATATATTCCTTTTCTACCTGAAAACCCAATTGTTCAAAATGAGTGACATAATAAGGATTATTGTACCAGGTGATCATGGTTCCCATTTGGTCGTAACCTTCTGTAAGAACACCAACTTTGTCCAGATTAGAAAAACCCATTGGTCCTTCGGCATGTTCCAGCTGATGTTGTCTTCCTAACTCGTATACTTTTTCTAATAAGGCCTTTGTTACTTCGATATCATCGATAACATCAAACCATCCAAAACGCACTTTTCTTTTGTGCTGATTATTTACCTCAGACCAGTTGATGATTGCTGTAATTCTTCCAACAATTTGATTGTCTTTGTATGCCAGATAAAAATAGGCTTCGGCGTTTTCAAAAGCAGGATTTTTTGTTTTATCAAAAGATTCTAATTCATCTGCAATAATAGGTGGAACCCAATACGGATTGTCTTTATAGAGAGAAAACGGAAATTTGACATAATCAGTTAATTCCTTTTTTGTTTTGGCTTCTTTAATTGTAATCATCAAGATTCAGTATGTAAATTGTCTCTTTATAGAGAGAAGTTGTTATTAAAATTTATTCGTATTTCGATTTACGCTTTCTTTCTTTTGCCTGATAATCGATTTCTCTTTGTTCCATCTGGTTATCCTTGTTCTTTTTTGCTTTTTCTCTGCCTTTAAACTCCATTTGCTTTTCTTTATAACTTCCGTCATAACGCCATGAAACACCAACTCCTCCGTATAATACCGAAGGTGTATTTTTGAAATTGGTACTAACAGAAGCATCAACCTGAAGATTAGAATTGATTAAGTAAGCAGCTCCGCCACGAACAATTGCATCGCTATAGAAATCGCTTTTGTAGCCTTGATTTTCAACAAAACCAGACCATTTGTCATTAAATCCGTGGGTTAATGTTAACACATAACCATAACTAGGATAGTCTGTTGTAATATAATCGGCAATAATATTGGTTACAAAAACCCATTTTCCTCCTCCAAATAAATTTTGCGTAATCAAAGCCACTTTAGGGGATATAGCAGATTGCGGCGAAAAGTAATATGGATTATCAGCACCCGTAAAATTGGCTCCTGCAAAAATAGAAACTGCTGGAATTAATTCGCGCCAGTTAAAACTATGATTGGCTTTATAGCTATAAATGTTAGCTTCTTTTTTGTAGTTTTGATAAGGATCGTAAATTAAATATTTTGCTCCTAAAACGGTTTGCCTGAAATTATTCTTTTTGTAACTGGTGTATGGAGTATCAAAATTTTCCATTTGGTATTGTATGTCCAGAATAATCTCTAATTTTTCTAAAAACGCACCATAGCGCAAAGTTAAATCTGTACCAAAACCGCTTGCATCATAATCTAATAAATCGTGTTTTTCTTTGATGCCGTAAACACCCAATTCTGCCTGAATTACAGATTTTCCTACTGCATATGCAGACATCGTTTCGCCAGGGCGATTAGAGTTAATAACATCAGTATATTGCGCAAAAAATAATTGAGGAACAAAACAAAGAGCTGCAATAAATAAGTTTTTATTTTTTAACATAAATGTGTTTTTGGATTAAAAAGTAATAACGCATTTCAAATGTACTATATTTTATTATTTATTTAAGATTGATATTTTAATTTTAAACAATGGATTTATTAATTTTGGAAAAAAATTATATGATCATGCAAGAAGCATCTTTTACAAATTTGTTTAAAACGATAATGTGGATTATTGCGTTTTATTATATTTTTAAATTTTTAGCCAAAATCTTTTTACCTGTTTTGGTGAAAAAAGCGGTTGAAAAAGCAGGGGAGAATTTTCAGAGACAACAACAATATAGTCAGGGAACTACATGGCAAAAAACACCTATTAATAATGATGAAATCATTATCGATACGGCCAATGCAAAAAAACCGCGCGAAACCAAAAAGGTGGGCGATTATGTTGATTACGAAGAAATAGATTAAGTTTGCGTCCTAGAGTTATAGGATGCATCATTTAACCCAAACCAGTCTAAATTGAAAATAGTAAATAAGTTCTATCCGCATGCCCTTGTTATATTGGGCTTTATTATCGTTTCTTTAATTTATTTTTACCCGGTTTTACAGGGAAAACAAATCTTCCAATCGGATATTGCTCAATATACCGGAATGGCTAAAGAGCAAAATGATTTTAGAGCGACAGAGCATTCTGAGCCTTATTGGACCAATTCAGCATTTGGTGGTATGCCAACCTATCAGTTGGGAGCAAATTATCCTAACGATTTTATAGGACATTTAGACGATATTTTACGTTTTTTACCCCGTCCTGCAGATTATCTGTTTTTATATTTCTTAGGTTTCTATGGCTTGTTATTGGTTTTAAAAACTGATCCCTTAAAAGCATTTATTGGGGCAATTGCGTTCGGTTTTTCGACGTATTTAATTATTATTCTGGGAGTTGGTCATAATGCAAAAGCGCACGCGATTGCTTATATGCCGCTTGTTATTGCCGGATTTATACTGGTTTTTCAGAAAAAATATATTTGGGGAGGTTTGCTCACCATGTTTGCGGTTGCATTAGAAATTAATGCCAACCACTTTCAAATGACCTATTATTTATTGATTTTCTTATTGATATTGTCGGGTTATTTTGCTTTTAATTTTATCAAAGAAAAAGAATACAAGTCTCTTTTAACAGCGATTGGAGTTTTGGCTGTAGCAGGAATTTTTGCCATTGGTGCCAATTCTACCAATTTAATGGCAACTAGCGAGTATGCTAAGTTTAGTACTCGTAGTAACAGCGAATTGACTTTTAATCCGGATGGATCTAAAAAAACAAACGAAAATGCTTTAAGCCGCGAATATATTACAGAATACAGTTACGGAATTCCTGAAAGTTTTAATCTAATTGCACCTAGACTTTTTGGAGGTTCTAATCATGAAAATGTAGGAACAGATAGCCGTATGTATTCGTTTATGATCGAACAAGGAGTTCCATCAGAGCAAGCTCAGGACTTTGTGTCCGGAATGCCAACGTATTGGGGAGACCAGCCTATTGTTGCAGCTCCGGCATATATTGGGGTTGTGGTTTTCTTTTTAGGAGTTTTGGCATTATTTATTGATGATAGAAAAATAAAATACGTATTCCTTTCAGGTGCATTAGTAGCATTGGTACTTTCATGGGGTAAAAACTTCTCTTTATTGACAGACTTTTTTATCGATTACGTCCCTATGTACGATAAGTTTAGAGCTGTTTCATCAATTCAGGTTATTCTTGAATTGTGTTTTCCTGTTCTGGCTATTATGGGATTGCAGTCTTTCTTTAAAGCAAAAGATGAACCTAAATTACAACAGAAAGCCCTTGTGCAAACGGGTGTTTTTGGTATTGGGATAATTGTAATTTTAGTATTTGCTAAAAGCATGTTTCACTTTACAGGAAGCAGCGATAATTATTTCTTAGAAAGCTACGGACCAGCTTTTGTTGATGCCTTAAAAGAGGATAGAATGACACTGTATTCTGCAGATTTATTACGTTCAGGCTTTTTTATAGTATTGACTTTTGGAATTTTATGGTTATTCATTAAAAATAAATTGGCTCAAAATACGACTTTGATTATTGTTGGTCTTTTAATGATTTTCGATTTGTTTTTTGTCGATAAAAAGTATGTTTCGGCTAAAGACTTTGTAAGTCCCGCCCAAATTGCGGCTCCGTTTCAGGAAACGCCATCTGATGCACAGATTTTAAAAGATACAACACATTACAGGGTTTTTGAAGTAAATGGTAATATGTCCAGCGCTCGTGCTTCTTATTTCCACCATTCTTTAGGAGGATATCATGCAGCAAAACCTAGAAGAATGCAGCAGTTATTCGACTATCAGATTGCAAAAAATAATATGGAAGTTTTGGATATGCTGAATGTAAAGTATATCATTCAAACGGATAAAGAAGGAAAAGAATTTCCAACGATAAACCCAAATACAAACGGAAATGCCTGGTTTGTTAGTACTGTAAAATTGGTAAATAAGCCCGATGATGTGATGAAGGCTTTGGATCATATCGATACTAAAAAAGTAGCCGTTTTTAATGTTCGTGAACACGAAGGTAAATTTAGAAGCGCCCGTTTAAAGAAACCTTGGGATACAACAGGAACAATTAAAGTAGTAGAGTACAAACCAAATTATATCAAATACAAGTCTGATAATAAGAAAGATGGTTTAGCGGTATTCTCTGAAATATATTATAAAAATGGATGGAATGCGTATGTTGATGGTGAGTTAACAACACATTTTCCGGTTGATTACGTTTTACGAGCAATGGAAGTTCCTGGCGGACAACATACTATTGAGTTTAAATTTGAACCTCAGGTTGTAAAAACAGGAAGTATCATAACTTTAGCCAGTTCAATTGGAATGTTATTGTTGCTGATTGGCGGAGTTTATTTCGAAAAATTCTACCGCAAAGATTCACAAAAAATTCACGGAGATACTCAAAAATAATCTTAAAAGCTTTGTGAAACATGGCGAACGCTTTGTGAATCTCTGTGAAACTAAATGATCGAATGGAACAAAAAAAACTCTTAATCATTACTTATTATTTTCCGCCTGCCGGAGGTCCGGGAGTACAGCGTTGGTTAAAATTTGTAAAATATTTACCTGAATTTGATATTCAGCCCATTGTTTACATTCCTGAAAATCCGACATATCCAATAATTGATGAAGGTTTGGTAAGCCAAATCTCTGATAAAGCGATTGTTCTTAAAAATAAAATATGGGAGCCTTACCAATTGGCATCCATTTTTTCGAAGAATAAAACCAAAAAAATCAGCTCCGGAATTTTTCCTCATAAGAAAAAACAAACTTTCCTGGATAAAACATTTCTTTGGATTCGGGGAAATCTTTTTATTCCCGATGCCCGTGTTTTTTGGGTAAAACCTTCAGTGGCTTATCTGGAGAAATATATCAAGGAAAATAATATTGATACCATTGTAACTTCGGGACCACCACACAGTTTGCATTTGATAGGTTTAGAATTAAAAGAAAAACTAAATGTAAAATGGTTTGCTGACTTTCGCGATCCGTGGACAACAATTGGCTATCATAAAGCTTTGCGTTTATCTACTTATGCTGCTAAAAAACATAAAAGCTTAGAATATAAAGTGCTTAATACTGCAGATACTATTATTGTAACGAGTAAAACTACCAAAACCGAATTTCAGTCTATTACCAATAAACCAATTTCGGTAATTACCAATGGTTACGATATCGAAAATGTAGAAAAACAGACTTTAGATACCAAATTTACTTTGGCACATATTGGTTCGTTTTTATCTGACAGAAACCCAAAATTTTTATGGGAATGTTTGGTAGAATTGCTTCATGAAATACCTGATTTTAAATCGCATTTAGAAATTAAATTAATCGGTGCTGTAAGTCAGGAAGTTTTAGATAGTATTAAGGAATTTAATCTGAATGATTATTTGAACCTTTTGGGATATGTTTCGCATCACGAAGCCATTGCAAATCAAAAAAAGTCTCAGGTTTTACTTTTAATAGAGATTAATTCTGAAGATACTAAAAGTATTATTCCGGGTAAATTGTTTGAATATATGGTCTCTAACCGACCAATAATTGCTATTGGTCCAAACGGATCAGATTTTGCGGATATCATTAAAGAGACCAATACAGGAGTATTTTTTGATTATTCTGAAAAAGCGAAGTTAAAAAGTGTAATTTTGGACTTTTACAATCAATTTTTGGAAGGGAAATTACAATCTCATGGTGTTGGTTTACAACAATATTCGAGAAAAAGCCTTACAAAGCAATTGGCACAATTGATCAAATAAAAAACATTCATAATTTCAAAAATAAAAAGAGAGCAGAAAATCAAAAATCTAAACTCTACAATCTAAACTCTGCAATCTGAACATGGGTATTGTTTTAAATCAGTCTTTCAAAAATACAATTATTACTTATATAGGTTTCGCTATTGGAGCCATCAACACACTTTATTTATACCCGGTTTATTTAGGTGCAACTTATTACGCATTAACAAATTACATTTTATCAGCAGCAAATGTTATTATGCCATTATTTGCGATTGGCATGCAAAACACCCTGGTTAAATTTTATTCGCAATATAAAACCGAAGAAGAAAGGGAAGAGTTTTTATCGTTTACAGCCTTGTTTCCAATACTAATGTGTATTCCGCTGGGAATTATTGGTGTTTTTTTCTTTGATGATATTACAGCATTTGTAACTAAGAAAAATCCTGTTGTAAAGGAGTTTATGCTTCTGATTCCTTTTATTGGGATTTGTATGGCGTATTTTGAAATTTTCTATGCCTGGGCGAGAGTGCATATGCATTCTGTTTTTGGAAATTTTATTAAAGAAGTCGGGTTAAGATTATTTTCGACTTTTGCTTTGGTAGGTTTGTACCTTAACTGGATCTCGCTTATTCAGTTTGTATATGTAACAGCAGGAATTTATTTTGTAGCCTTTATAGTTACTATGTTTTATGCTTTTTACATTAAGAGACCTAAGTTTCAAATCAATATTCCTCAGAACGTAAAAGATGTAATGGAATATACTTTCTTCATTATTTTGTCGGGAAGTGTTGCCAATTTACTTTTAGATGGAGATAAACTGATGCTGAACCAATATATGAAGATTGAGAATATTGCTTACTACTCAGTTGCTACTTACATTGCTTTGGTAATTTCTGTTCCAAGCCGTGCGATGCATCAAATTGTATATCCAATTACGGCTAAATTGATGCATGAAAACAAACACGATGAGTTAAATCAGCTTTACAAAAAGACCTCAATAAATCTGCAGATGGTAGGTGGTTTTGTCATGTTGTGCATTTTTGTAAATATCAGCCAGTTATACGAATTGGTTCCTAAAGAATATAGTGGAGGAATCGCCGTTGTATTTATGATTGGATTATCGAAGTATTTTGATTTAATTTTAGGAAACAATAATGCCATTATTTTTAATACTAAATATTACCGAATGGTGCTGTATTTGGGATTGTTACTGGTGTTTTTGACCATTGTATTAAACATGATCTTTATCCCGATTTTCGGAATCTTTGGTTCTGCTTTTGCTACTTTATTGTCTATTACTTTATATAGTTTGGCAAAGCTTCTTTTTGTGGTAAAAAAACTTCATCTATATCCGTTTACCAAACAAACGGTATATTCGATGTTGCTTACACTGGCTTTGTTTTTACTGTTTTATTTCTGGGAATTTCCTTTTTATCAATTAATTAGTATTGCTTTAAAATCTATTTTGGTAACTATTTTATATGTTTACTTAAATTACAGGTTTAATATTTCTCCCGATATTAATAAAGTGATCGATATGCTTTTACGAAAAATTGGAATTAAAATTTAGTACGATTTTATTGAGAAAATAAAAAGTAATTTAAATTTAAATCTATTTTGTTTTTATATTTGTTAGAAGGATAACCCATTTATTTCTAACAAGATATGAAAAAGAAATTACTTTGTTTTTTAGTGTTTTTTATTGTTTTGTTTTCTTCATTGGTTTTTGCTCAAAAAGACAGTTTACAAACTTCAAAAAAAGTTGCAACTGAATTAAAACAAGAAGGATATCCTGTAAATCCATTTAAGGACACACTTTTTTATGTTTATAATAAAGTTGGTTCTTTTTCTGCCGAAAACAGGGCAAATGCCATTACCGAAAAAATCAGAAAACTATATGAAGATTCTTTTTTTGAAGAAGATTCTATTGTCATTGTTCCCTCTGATATTTCAAAAGACATCGTATATAAAAATGACTTCATCATTATGTCAATTTTGGATATTGATGCAAAAGCAGAAAATCAAAGCACCGAATTTATTGCCAAACGAAATTTAAACGCAATAAAAAAAGCAGTTCTTTATCAAAACGAGAATTATTCGATGCTACCTAAAAGACTTGGATACACTGCCTTACTGATTCTTATTATTGGAGTAATTTTATATTTTGTGGGTAAAATATTTAATAGGATACGCTTACATATTCTTAAAAACAGTGATAAATATTTTAAAGGTTTTACTTATAACAATATCAGTATTCTTTCGCCACAAAAGCAACAGTCATTATTGATGCGATTGTATAGCATTGTAAAAGGTTTTACATTGGTTTTGATTGTTTATTTTTCACTGCCATTACTGTTTAGTATTTTTCCGGCTACAGAAGCATATACAACAACATTATTACGATGGATTCTTACGCCTGCAAAATTGGCTGTCATGGGATTTATTGATTTTTTACCAAGCTTTGTTACAATCGTAGTAATTGTTTTCATTTTTAAATATACCATAAAAGTGATCCGTTTCTTTTTTGATGAGATAAAAAAAGAGAATATAAAAATTGATGGCTTTTATAGTGATTGGGCAATGCCTACATTTAATATCATCAGGTTTCTATTGCTGGCGTTCATGGTGGTTATTATATTCCCGTATTTGCCGGGATCAGACTCTCCAATTTTCAAAGGTGTTTCTGTTTTTGTTGGGATTTTATTTTCATTAGGTTCGTCAAATGCTATTGCCAATATGGTAGCTGGATTGGTTATTACCTATATGCGCCCGTTTAAAATAGGTGATTTTATAAAAATAGGAGATGTAAGCGGAGAAGTAATAGAGAAAACGGCATTAGTTACCCGAATAAGAACACCAAAATTTGAAGATATTACGATACCAAATGCCACTGTGTTATCGAGTACCTCTACCAATTATTCCTCTAATACAAAACAGGTTAACAATGGTTTGTTAATTCATACTGTTGTTTCAATTGGTTATGATGTGCCCTGGAAAGACATTCATAAAGCTTTGATTGAAGCTGCATTAAAAACAGAGATGATCGAGCAGACTCCATCGCCTTTTGTGTTGCAAACCAGCCTGGATGACTTTTATGTTTCCTATCAAATTAATGTATATACGAAACACCCTACAAAGCAACCGATGATCTATTCCTCATTGCATCAAAATATTCAGGATTCATTTAATGCTGCCGGAATCGAAATTATGTCACCTCATTATAATGCTGTACGCGACGGAAATAATACTACTATTCCTGAAAGTTACTTAAAAAATGATTATGAAGCACCTTCTTTTAGTATTAAGAATAAAAGCTAACAAATTGATAATGTGCTACTAATCTTAAAATTTTAACACTAATTTATTTTGAAGTTAATTTTATAAAAATTAACTTTAGCTAAGAATTTAGCAACACTTTCCTTAATAGGGTAAAAAAGATCTCATTTAAGACAATAAAAGTGTGTGTTATTATGTTTATTAAGTTGGATTACTACGCTGAAAATGTTAAAAAGCGTGGAGTAATTTTTGCAGTATTTGGATTAATTTTTTACTTAATGATTATGAAGAACAATGGACTTAGTCAGGAGCAGAGCTTACAAGTGTTTTCTAATATGATATCAAACAAAGTTCATAACGGATTCACATTAGAAGAAAGAAATGATGAATTCCTTTTTGCAGTCCTTTCAAAAGGCGGAAAAGTAGTAAATCATGGTTTAAATTTCATTATTTTTTGTCTAACCTTAGGATTGTGGTCATTTGCATGGCTGTACTTGACAATTGAGGCATCAAAACAAAAAAAAGTATTAGTTGCCATCGATGAAGATGGTTTCCCCTTTGAAGAACGATGTTTAGTAGCTTAACAAATTTAAATCACAAAAAATTAAAAAATTCCAAATTCCAATATGATTAATAAGATCATTGGAATTTGGAATTTTTATTTGTTGTATAATTAAAGTACTGAAAAGAGTGCAAATTGAAAACTTATCACCTTAGTATCTTAGCATCTTAGTGTCTTTTTTTTATAATTTATCCTTTAAATAAATTCCCGTAACCGATTTTTTTTCTTTCGCAACCTCTTCAGGAGTTCCTGTAGCCAATAAATGTCCTCCATTTTCTCCGCCTTCGGGACCTAAATCGATAATCCAGTCAGCACATTTTATAAGATCAAGATTGTGTTCGATGACAATTATAGAATGTCCTTTTTCTATTAATGCATCAAAAGAAGCTAATAACTTTTTGATATCATGAAAATGTAAACCCGTTGTAGGTTCATCAAAAACAAATAAAGCCTTGTCTTTTGTTGCTCCTTTTACTAAAAACGAAGCCAGTTTAATACGTTGCGCTTCTCCACCGGAAAGAGTAGAAGAAGACTGACCTAATTGCACATAACCTAAACCAACATCTTGCAATGGCTGAAGTTTCTGGGTAATTTTTGCTTGTTTATTTTTATCGAAAAAGGCAATAGCATCATCGATAGTCATGGTTAGGATATCGTTGATGTTTTTATCATCGAAAGTGATTTCTAAAATTTCTTTTTTAAATCTTTTCCCTCCACAAGTTTCACACGGCAGCGACACATCGGCCATAAAGACCATCTCGACGTTTATTGAGCCTTCTCCTTTACAAGTTTCGCAACGACCTCCATCAACATTAAAAGAAAAATGTTTGGCCTGATAACCTCTTATTTTAGATAATTTTTCTTTGGCATATAAATCACGAATATCATCATACGCTTTGATGTATGTTACAGGATTTGATCTTGAGCTTCTTCCAATCGGGTTTTGATCAACATATTCGATATGTTTGATCTGTGAAAATGAACCTTTTATATCACTGAACTGACCTGCTTTTTCAGCTGCATTTTCCAGTTTTTTCTGCATGGCCGGAAATAAGATCTTCTTAATCAAAGTACTTTTTCCACTTCCTGAAACTCCGGTAATCACCGTTAGAACATCAAGAGGGAAAGTAACATTAATATTTTTTAAGTTGTTTTCTCTCGCACCAACAATATCAATATGATTTTTGAATTTTCGTCTCTTTTTAGGAACCGAAATCTCTAAATCTCCATTAAGATATTTCGCAGTTAACGAATCCGATTTTAGAATTTCATCATAAGTTCCCTGAGCAACGAGATGACCTCCAAAAGTTCCTGCTTCGGGACCAATATCAATAATCATATCTGCAGCTTTCATAATGTCTTCATCGTGTTCTACAACAATAACAGTATTGCCCAGATCTCGAAGCGATAATAAGACTTTGATCAATCGTTCAGAATCTTTAGGATGCAAACCAATACTTGGCTCGTCAAGAATATACATTGAACCAACCAAACTACTACCTAACGAAGTAGCCAGATTAATACGCTGCGATTCTCCACCGGAAAGTGTTGCAGAATTTCTGTTTAAAGTCAGATAATCTAATCCAACTTCGGTTAAAAATGATAAACGGTTGTTGATTTCGACCATCAAACGTTTTGCAATTTGCTGTTCGTAAACATCTAAATCAATGTTTTTGAAAAAAGTAACCAAATGTTTAATAGGCAAATCGACTAAATCAGAAACCGTTTTACCGTTGATTTTTACATACGAAGCCTCTTCGCGTAAACGTTTTCCGCGACAGGCATGACATTTTGTTTTTCCGCGGTAACGGGATAACATTACTCGATTTTGAATTTTATAATTTTTTTCTTCAAGTTCTTTAAAGAATCCGTTCAAGCCTTGAAAATAACTGTTTCCTTTCCAAATCAGGTCCTTTTGATCTTCGGTGAGTTCGAAATAAGGTTTATGAATAGGGAAATCAAATTTATAAGCGTGTTTTATCAATTCGTCTTTATACCAGCTCATGCTGTCTCCTCGCCATGGATAAATAGCATTTTCAAAAACAGATAAGGAAGTATTTGGTACTACTAAATCGGCATCAATGCCAATAATATTTCCGTAACCTTCGCAAACCGGACACGCGCCGTATGGATTATTAAAACTAAATAAATGAACGTTGGGTTCTAAGAACGTAATGCCGTCCAATTCAAAATTATTCGAATACGTAAATCTTTTATCTGAGCCTACTTCCTGAAGGTAACAAATTCCTTTACCCTCAAAAAAAGCAGTTTGTACAGCATCGGCCAAACGATTATAAAACTCTTCTTCGTCCTTAACGACAATTCTGTCAATAATAAGTAAGATATCTTTATTGTCTAATTTATGAATTTCTGTAGGGGTAAATTCATCTAAACGAACCATTTCGTTATCTACCAGAACACGGGCAAAACCTTGTTGCAGCAATACTTTTAGCTTGTCTTCGAGTTTCCTTCCTTCTTCAAGATGAATAGGAGCCAGAAGCATCCATTTGCTGTCCGGTTCCATATTTTTTACATCTGAAACAACATCGGTAACGGTGTTTTTTTTGACTTCGAGTCCGGAAATCGGAGAAAAAGTACGACCAATTCTTGCGAAAAGAAGCTTCATGTAATCGTAGATTTCAGTCGAAGTTCCTACAGTCGATCGTGCGTTCGTTGTATTTACTTTTTGTTCAATAGCAATTGCAGGAGCAATACCTTTTATATATTCTACTTTTGGCTTGTCTAATCGTCCAAGAAACTGACGTGCGTAAGAGGATAAACTCTCTACATAACGGCGTTGTCCTTCGGCATACAAAGTATCGAAAGCTAAGCTTGATTTACCTGATCCGGAAAGACCTGTGATAACAACAAGTTTGTTTCTGGGAATAGCGACATCTACATTTTTTAAATTATGTACCTGTGCTCCTTTAATTATAATATTATGTTTTGGGTCGAGTGTAGAAAGATCAATCTGCATACAAAAAGTCAATTTTTACAAAAGTAATCAATTTTGAATTGAGTTTTGTTAATGCCATTGTTCCAAATTTTAACATAATTCCCATTGTTAGAGAATGTAAACAATAAGAAAACAGTTTGTATAATTTATTTTCAGGGTTGAAGTAGATTGGGACGCAATATATTTTCTTGATTAAAAATTTGTAGTTTCATTGTAAAATAAGCTATTTTAGAACTGTTTTAATAATAATTTAATACAATGGCTCAATTTGAAAACTAAATTTACTTTGCTGCTTTTTTCGATCAGTTTTCTCTTGTTTTCGCAGGAGTTTCCGCCCATCATCAAGTATTCATCTTCAGTGTACGGTGCCGGAAATCAAAGTTGGATGATTTCTCAGGACGATCAAAACTATTTGTATTTTGCCAACAATGAAGGTCTTTTAGAATATAATGGTACGAATTGGCAATTATATCCTACGCCAAATGAAACCATAATGCGATCTGTAAAAGTAATTGGAAATAAAATTTTCACCGGCTGCTATATGAATTTTGGCTACTGGACAAGGCAAACAAATGGTAAACTAAAATATACTTCGCTCAGCGATACCATCAAAAATAAAATTTTAGATGATGAACAATTTTGGAATATTCTAAAATACGATCAGTGGATTTTATTTCAATCCTTAAATCGAATTTATATTTATGATACCAAAACCGGAAAATTTAAAATTATTGCGCCAAAAAATGGCGTTGTTAAATCATTCGCAAATAAAAATGCGATTTATTTTCAAACCATAAAAGAGGGTCTTTTTGAAATAGAAAGCGGCAAAGCCAAATTAGTTTCGGATCATCCCATTCTTAAAAAATTCACGATGGTAAATATATTTACCACAGAAGATGGTTTACTAATTCAGACACAACTGGATGGTATTTATAAATTATCAGGAAGTACTCTAACACGTTTTACAACAGATGTCGATGCGGAACTAAAATCAAGTTTTGTATATAGCAGTCAGCTTCTGGAAGACGGAAGTTTTGCTTTGGGTACAGTTTCGAACGGGATTTTTATTTTGTCAGATACAGGAAAGATGAAATATCATATTTCGCAAAGCAAAGGGTTGAGCAATAATACTGCTTTATCTCTTTTTGAAGATAAGGATCGCAATTTATGGGCGGGCCTTGATAACGGAATCAATTGTATCAATATCAACTCTCCTGTACACAGCTTTACAGATGATACGGGAGTTCTGGGAACGGTATATGCATCGGCTACTTTTAATGGTTTGCTGTATGTAGGAACCAATCAGGGATTATTTTACAAAAATATTCAAAGCAACTCTGAGTTTAAATTTATAAACGGAACAAAAGGTCAGGTTTGGTCGCTTTTTGTATATGATAATACGCTTTTTTGCGGGCACGACTCAGGAACTTTTATTATCGCGAACGATTCGGCAAGAAACATATTTTCTGCTTCGGGAACCTGGAAATTCGAACCTGTTCCCAATGCCAAGAACAAATTACTTCAGGGGAATTATTACGGAATTTCGGTTTTAGAAAAAGTAAACAATCAGTGGATTTTTAAAAATAAAATCCTGGGTTTTGATTATTCGTCGCGTTATTTTGAAATCACCAAGAATTTTGATGTTTATGTAAGTCATGAATACAAAGGAATTTTTAGATTAAAACTAGATCAGACCTTATCAAAAACAAAGGGATTTTACACTTATAAATCTCCTGAAAAAGGTAAAAATGCGAGTTTAGTCAAATTTAATAATGCTATTTATTATGCATACAAAGACGGAATTTTTAAATTAAATCCAACTACAAAACTATTTGAAAAAGATGCTGTTTTAAGTTCAATTTTCGAAAAGGATGAATATACATCCGGAAAGTTAATCGTAGACAATTCGAACAAAATCTGGCTGTTTTCTAAAAACTATATTCATTATTTTTCTGCCAGTAAGTTAAGCAATCAGTTAAAACAGAATATCATCCCTATTCCTTCTTCTTTGACCAATTCGATGTTGGGATTTGAGAACATTACACAAATTTCGAAATCGACTTATTTAATAGGTACAACTGATGGTTATTATACATTGAATATTGAAGATTTAAGCTTTAAAAACTATACTGTATTCATTACTGATATTACCATTAATAAACAAAATGAAACTTTAAGGAATGTTGCAATCCAGAGCGAAGGAGAATTTAAGTCAAATGAAAACAACATCACTTTAAACTACACAGTTCCGGAATATAATAAGTACATCAACTCAGAATATCAGTATTTACTAGAAGGTTTTCAGAACGATTGGAGCGAATGGAGTACAAAGGCTACAGTGAATTTTAAAAACCTGGCACCGGGCAAATATACCTTTAAAGTAAGGGCAAAGTATGCCAATACCATTTTGCAAAATACAGCCACCTATACATTTGTGGTTTTAAAACCCTGGTATTTGACAAATTTGGCTTGGTTTATTTATTTTCTTCTCATGATGGTTTTGGCCTATTTTGTAAATAAAGCGTATCGCAATTACTATCATAAGCAAAAAGAGAAGTTAATAGAAGAAAATAATCTTTTACTGGAGATTAAAGAACTTGAAAATGAGCAGCAATTAATGAAGCTTAGAAACGAGCAGCTTTCTCAGGATGTTGACAATAAAAACAGAGAGCTGGCAGTATCGACCATGAGTTTAAACAATAAGAATGAATTATTAGCCTTTATTAAGGAAGATTTAAAAAAGACCAATCAAAACGATAGCAGTAATATCAAATCGGTCATAAGTACAATAAATAAAAATATCACCGAAGAAGATTCATGGAACGTTTTTAAAGAGGCTTTTGATAATGCTGATAAGGATTTTCTAAAAAGAATTAAACAACTCCATCCTATACTTACTCCAAACGATCTGCGTCTTTGTGCCTATTTGCGTTTGAATCTATCATCAAAAGAAATCGCTCCTTTATTTAATATTTCTGTTCGAAGCGTAGAGATTAAAAGGTATCGTTTGCGTAAAAAAATGGATTTGCAGCACGAAAACGGTTTAGTCGAATACATTCTGGCTGTATAGTACGTCAAAAAACAGTCTAAAAAAACTATACATTACCTCAACATTAACGATTTGTTGTGATTTATTCGTATTTATGTTAAAGAAATTAACATTCGTAAATTATAGTTAAATAAGGGTGTATTTTGAGATATATTAAATTTGACTAGGTTTTTTTTATGATGTATGTTTTTTGTTGAGGTTAAAATTATCGTTTTCCTAAATGGATAAGATAAATTTATCTTTCAATAAAAACTAACTAATTATGAAATCTAGATTATTACTAACCGTACTAATACTGTTTACATCTTATGCGTTCTCGCAGTCTTTTGATGTAAGCGGTACAGTATCAGATGGCTCAGGTTTATCGCTACCGGGTGTAAATGTAAAAGTTAAAAATTCCTCACAAAGTACAACCACAGACTTTGACGGATCTTTTAAATTATCAGGAGTTCCTAAAGGAACTATCATTGTTTTAAGTTATATAGGTTTTAAAACGCAGGAAATTGCGGTTTCAGGAACCAAAATAACAGTTAAAATGATTGACGATGCCAGATCGCTTGATGAAGTTGTTGTATTAGGATACAGCAGTAAAAAGAAGAGAGATGTTACTGGAGCAGTTACTGTTGTATCCAGTAAAACGATTGAAGATCTACATCCGCTTAAGGTAGAACAAGCTCTGCAGGGAACAGTTGCAGGTGTAAGCGTTACGGCACAATCGGGTTCTCCGGGCGCAGCACTGAATATCAATATTAGGGGTGTTGCCACAAACGGAAATAATGCAGCCACTGTATTTATAGATGGGTATCAGGGAGACTTGAGTATTTTAAATCCAAGTGATATCGAATCGATAACGGTTCTTAAAGATGCGCAGGCGGCCGTTTATGGAGTTTTAGGAGCTAACGGAATTGTGTTGGTAACAACAAAAACGGGTAAAAAGAATTCTAAAACCAAAGTTTCTTTCAACTCTTCTTTTGGTACACAGGAAACAAGTAGAAAAATGTCGGTGCTAAATGCTACAGAATATGCATTGCTACTAAACGAAAGTTATGCTAATGGAGGACAAACATTGCCTTACCCTAATGTTTCGGGATTAGGAAAAGGAACAGATTGGCAAAAAGAAATTTTCAATTCAGCTCCGGTTATTAATAATGATATAGCCATCTCCGGAGGTTCAGATAAAATTACTTATTCATTAAGCGGGTCAGATTTAAGTCAGCAAGGTATTATTGGAGGTCCAAAATCTGATTTTAAAAGAAATACTGCAAGACTCTCTTTAGGAGCCGATTTATCGAGTAAGATAAAATTGCAAACCAATATTATTTATACCTACCTCGACAGAGATTCATTGAACGAAAACGGTTTAGGTTCAGTACTTTTTAATGCGATCAATACGCCATCGATTTTGCCGGTTCGTGATCAAAACGGAAATTATACTTTAGTTCCCAGTGCACCTGGTTATGGGGTGGAAATTATCAATCCATTGGCACAGATAGAAAATACGTATAATGATTATAAGTTGAGAAAACTAAACGGAAACGTGAGCTTTATTTATGACATTACCAAAGAGTTTAAATTTACATCACGTATTGGTTTCAATAGCGGAAATAGCATTAGCAAAAACTTTTCCAAGCAAGTAAGCTACGGCGGAAAAGTGTTTGATGTTACGCGAAGCAGTGTTACTCAAAATACTGTAAACGATAATGATTATACGCTTGATCTTATTGCAGAATACAAAAAGACACTTTTTGGAAATCACAATCTTAAAGCAATTCTGGTATCTACAGTTTATAAATCCTGGGGTTCCGGACTTGGCGCTACAGGTTATGATGTTCCTAATAATTCATGGAAATATGCAGATATAAGTCTGGCAAAAGGAACAAGTCCTGCTGGCGGCCGTGATGTATCGTCGTACGGTTATGATGAAAGAAGAGTTTCTTATGCAGGTATTTTAGAATATGATTTTAAAGGAAAATATCTTTTAAGCGGAGTGATCAGAAGAGATTCATCAACTAAATTTGGCCCGGAAAACAGAGTTGCTTTCTTTCCTTCATTTACGGCAGGATGGGTAGTTTCTGAAGAATCATTTTTAAAAGATAATAGCATTTTAAATTTCTTAAAATTCAGATTAAGTTACGGAGTTTTAGGAAATGACCAGATACGCCCTAATGGTTATACCGGATTATTAAACGGAGAAGCAACTTATGTATATAATGGAGCGCTGATAAACGGAACAGCAATTGGAGGATTACCAAATCCTAAATTACAATGGGAAGAAGCTAAAAAGTTCGACGTAGGAGTTGATTTTAGATTATTTAATGATAAACTGGACTTTACAGCAGATTATTTTATAGATACGCGAGATAAATTATTGATTCCAAAAATTCCGGTTTCAGGTATAACAGGAGTTTATGCTCCTGGAGCTTCTTCGCCAACTATGAATGCAGGTTCTGTACGTAACAAAGGATTCGAGTTTGCTGTTAATTATAAAGACAAAATATCTGATAATTTTAATTTTAATATCGGATATAACATCACTACAATCGATAACGAAGTTTTAGAAGTAGCCAATAGTACCGGTTATACAGACGCAGGTAGTTTTGGTGTTGGACAGCCGCTTCTTCCTTCAAGAATGGAAAAAGGATTGCCTATTGGATATTTTTATGGATATAAAACAGACGGAATTTTCCAGAATCAGGCCGAAATTGCAGCCCATCCATCACAGGCAGCTTTAGGAGCAGCTACCGCTCCGGGAGATATTCGTTTTAAAGATATAAATGGAGATAATGTAATAGACAGTAAAGACAGAGCTTATATTGGAGACCCGGTTCCGAGTGTAATAATGGGATTAAATCTTACTCTTAACTACAAAAATCTTGATTTTCTGGCCTATGCTTATGCTTCGATAGGAAATGATATGGTGAGAAACTACGAGCGTACCCTTACAGATGTAAACAGATCGAATTATGTTTTAGGAAGATGGACCGGAGAAGGTACGAGTAACACAGTGCCAAGAGTGACAACCGGAGCTACAAACAACAATCTTTTTTCTGATTATTACGTAGAAGATGCCTCTTTCGTAAGAATTCAAAACGTACAATTGGGATACACATTAAACAAAACATTCTCGGATAAAATCGGGATTTCAAAATTACGTTTGTATGTAGGTGTAAACAATTTGTACACTTTTACTAAATACAAAGGTTTTGATCCGGCTGCTATCACAGGGCCAACAAATGACGATAATATTTCGCAATCGTCTGTAGGATCAGGAATCGATAACGGATTTTATCCAACGCCAAGGATTTATACAATGGGACTAAATCTAAATTTTTAAAAAATCAAGAAAATGAAAAAGTATATTATAAATATAGGATTAGGAATCGTGCTTTTAGGAGCTTTGAGCGTTTCTTGTTCGGATAATTTTGTAGAACGTGAACCTGTATATTCAATAGATTCAGAAAATTATTTTAATTCAGAATCAGATTATTACAATGCCTTAATTGGTGCCTATGATTTGCTGCAATCTACTTATATAAATGTTTTACTAGGCGAAATAGCTTCTGATAATACAGCGGCCGGAGGAGAAAGTGCCAGTGACGTAGTTGGTTTTCAGCAAGTAGACGAAATGACGCACACATCGGTAAACAGTAATATAAAAGATGTCTGGAACTGGATGTTCGCAGGAGTCAACAGGGCTAGTTATATTCTGGAGTTTAAAGATAAAACAGATTTTGCAGGTAAAAATCAAATATTAGCCGAAGCGCATTTTTTAAGAGCATATTACCATTTTGAGTTAGTAAAGTGGTTTGGTGGCATTCCGTTAAATGGAGATAAGAGGTTTAAATTAGATGACGAGAAAAAAATTCCGCGTTCTTCAGTTCCAGAAGTTTACGCTTCTATTGAAGCCGATTTACTTTATGCGATCGATAATTTAAACCCTAATGCCCCTGAAGTAGGCAGAGCCACAAAAGGAGCTGCGCAGGCATTACTAGGAAAAGTGTATTTGTATCAGGATAAATTTGCAGAGGCATCTAAAGTTTTAGACCAGGTGATCCAATCAGGAAAATATTCATTGATAGCAGATTACAATACAATTTTTGAAAATGCTGGAGAAAACGGAAAAGAATCAGTATTCGAAGTACAGTACAGTGATGCAGAAGGAGCAGGTTTTGGATGTCTCCAATGTAGTGAAGGAAATGTTGCTGTAGGTTTTAACGGTGTACGTAATTATGTAGGGCCGCTTTTTGATTCAGGATATAGTTTTAATGTACCAACTGCAAAAATTGCCAATGCATTTGAGGTAGGCGATAATCGTAAAGATGTTGCAATTCTGGATATTGTTGCCTGGGCTGCAGCCAATAATGCTACTTATGGTACGGGATATAAACACACAGGATATTTTAACAGAAAATATTTACCACGTCAGGGAGATTCTAATATTGGTGATCAAAACCTGACAAACCCTAATAATTACAGAGCGATTCGTTATGCCGATGTATTATTGATGGCTGCCGAAGCTTATAGTAGAGGAGGATTAGGAGATGCTAAAGCCAGAACGTATTTAAACGAAGTAAGACGACGTGCATTTGGAGATACAAATCATGATATCTCAGCTTCAGGACCAGCTTTAACCGATTTTATCTGGTCAGAAAGAAGGTTTGAATTTGTTGGAGAAGGAATTCGCTTTTTCGATTTAGTACGCACAGGTAAAGCAGCACAGGAAATTACTGGTTTTAAGGCAGGAAAAAATGAAATATTCCCAGTTCCACTTGAAGAAATTCAATTCGCAAACGGCAACTGGCAGCAAAATCCTCAATATTAAAAAATAGTATTATGAAAAAATTACATTTTATTATAAGTCTGTTCGTTTTAGCAATCGCAACAGGTTGCTCCAATGACAGTAATGGCAGCGATGTCGATGTCGATTCGATCGAAGCGCCAAAAAATATATCGGCACTCACCACTATTACTCAGGATAATTCTGGTAAAGTAACTTTTTTGCCTAAAGGAGAAGGCGTAACACAATATCAGGTTAATTTTGGAGATGGAAGCCCAGTGTCCAATTATCTTTCGGCCGGAGCAACTGTAGCGCATACTTACAAAGAAGGTATTTACCAGGCTAAGATTATGGCAATGGGAATAAATGGAAAAATTACAGAAGTAACTCAGGAAGTTACCGTTTCATTTTTGGCACCAAGTAATCTGCAGGTAACATTAGCGCATGTAGTTGGAGATAATTTATCAGCATCTGTAAGTGCAAAAGCGAGTTTTGAGACCTATTTTCAGGTTTATTTTGGAGAAAATCCAAATGAAATTCCGGTTGACTTTATGGAAGGTGAAACTATTAAACACACCTATGCTAATATTGGAACCTACGAAGTAAAAGTGGTCGCTTTAAGCGGAGGAAAAGCAACAACGATACATACAGAATCGATTACAATTTCGAACCCAATTTTATTACCGGTTGATTTTGAGTCGGCTACTTTAAATTATGCCTTTAATACTTTTGGAGGTGTCGCAACAGTTGTAGCCAATAATCCTAGTGTAGACGCCAGCAATGTAAGTGCAAAAGTCACTAAATTAACCAAGCCGGCAGGTGCTGAGGTATGGGCAGGTTCTTTCTTAGAATTAGGAGAACCAATTAATTTTGCTACATTGAAAAAAATCAAAATAAAAGCCTGGTCACCAAAAGCGGGAATTGTGGTTAAAATGAAATTAGAGAATTTAGCCAATCCTGATATTAATGCCGAAGTAGATGTTACCAATACAGTAGCAAACAATTGGGAGGAATTGGTATTTGATTTTTCAGCTGTTGATAACGCCAATAAATATCAGAGAGTTGTACTTTTCTTTGACTTTGGTAATGCAGGTACAGGTGTCGATTATTACTATGACGATATTCAGTTAACCTCAGGAGCAGAATCTTTGGTATTGCCATTAACATTCGAATCGACAGCCTTAACTTATGCTTACGGAAATTTTGGTGGTGCCGCAGCGGCCGTAGTGGCAAATCCTGACAAATCAGGAATCAATACATCATCAACAGTAAGTGCTTTAACAAAAAACAATGGTGCCGAAGTTTGGGCAGGTTCGTCATTGGCACTTGAAACCGCTATTAATTTCTCAACATTTAAAAAATTAAAAATGAAAGTCTGGTCACCTCAGGCAGGAATTATTGTAAAATTTAAATTAGAGAATTTAAACGATGCCTCTATAAATAAAGAGATTGATGCCACCACAACAGTTGCAAACGGTTGGGAAGAACTCACTTTTGATTTTAACGGAATTGTGAATGCCAATAATTATCAAAGGATAGTGCTTTTCTTTGATTTTGGAAACAACGGTACTGGTAAAACATACTATTTTGATGACATTAAACAATCCAACTAAAATATAAGTAATCATGCGTAAAATAATTATAAATATCGTGTCCGTACTTACGATTCTGCTTATGGTAGGCTGTCAGGAAGACGATTTAAAATTCGGGAAATTACAAGCACCCACAAACCTTGTAATTACGGCCGAGATTGTAGGTAAAAGCGATGCAGATCCAAACGGAGATGGATCAGGATTAGTAAAGCTTGTCGCTACGGCAAGTGATGCTATATCATATAAATATTCATTTAGCGACGGAACCTCACTAAATGCACCAACAGGTAAAATCGAAAAAAGATTTACCAAACCGGGGCTTAATACCTATACTGTAACTGTTATTGCGACAGGAACAGGAGGAATAGAAACGAACACCTCAATTGATGTTACTGTACAAAGTGATTTTAGCGATCCGGAGGCAGTAACGTTCCTAACAGGCGGAACTTCTAAAAAATGGTATTGGTCGGCTTCAGAGCCAGGGCATTTGGGAGTAGGGCAAAATGATGGTGATGCAACCAAAAATTATTATGCTAATTATTATATGGCAGGACCTTTTGAAAAAGTAGCTTCACCGGCAAGTAGTTGTTTGTATGATAATGTACTAACATTCTCTCTTGATGGTGATGTAGTAAAATATCAATTAGATAATGGCGGTTCAACATTCTTTAATGCATCTTTTGCAAGTGTAGCAGGAGGAAGCTCACCTGATGACGCTTGTTTGGCTTATGATGCAAGCGGAACAAAAATTGTATCGCTTAGTCCTTCAGAATCGGTTGTAATGAACAATCCGGATCATCTAACACAAACACGAGGAACGTCAATTAATTTCTCTGACGGTGGATTTATGGGTTATTATATAGGACAAAGTACTTATGAAATAATTTCGATAACAGCCAACAGAATGGTAGTAAGAGCCGTTATGGGCGGTAATCCTGCCTTGGCTTGGTATCATATTTTTACTACCACAAAACCTACTCAGGCGCCACCGGCTGATTATACAAAGTTAGTTTGGTTTGACGAGTTTAATACAGACGGTGCTCCTGACGCTACAAAGTGGAATTACGATTTGGGCAGAGGAGACAATGGTTGGGGAAATAATGAAGAGCAAAACTATACCAACTCAGCAACAAACGTAATCGTTCAGGGTGGAAACTTAAAAATTACTGCTAAAAAAGAAGCGTCAGGAGGTGCTAATTATTCTTCAACCCGACTTAAAACGGATGGTAAATTTAAATTCACCTATGGTAAAGTCGAGATAAAAGCCAAGCTTCCAACAGGCGTAGGAACCTGGCCGGCAATATGGATGCTGGGTTCAAATTATACTACTAAACCTTGGCCAGCTTGCGGAGAAATAGATATTATGGAACATGTGGGCAAAAATCAAAATGTTATTTTGAGTACGCTTCATTATCCCGGACATTCAGGAGGACAAGGCAATACGGGGTCTAAAACAATACCAAATGTCTCAACAGAATTTCATGTTTATAAAGCAGTCTGGAGTCCTGCATCAGTAACTACTTTTGTAGATGATGTTCAGATCCATTCTGTTCCTAACGATGGTACTTTACCTTTTAACAGTGACTTCTTCTTAATTTTGAATGTTGCAATGGGAGGTAATCTAGGCGGTAATATTGATCCTGCTTTTACACAATCTTCTATGGAGGTTGATTATATAAGAGTATATCAATAGATTATAAATTAATTAGTAAGAATGAGGTGAGAAGGTCAGTTAAGGCTGGCCTTCTTATTTTGTTAATTTTAAAATGATTGTATGAAAAAAGTAATAGTATTATTGATGATAACCAGTTTTAATTTTGCACAAGAAGTAAAAAGAAAACTAGTTTGGGAAGAAAATTTCAATAAAAAAGAAGTGAATGAAACTTTTTGGAATTTCGAACTTGGCGATGGATGTCCAAATTTATGTGGTTACGGAAATAACGAAAGACAGATTTACACCAAAACAAATCACGAATTCAAGGATGGAAATCTTATAATAGAAGCCAGAAAAGAAGGAAATAAATATACTTCAACAAAAATAACCACAAAAGGCAAAAAAGAGTTTAAATATGGCCGAATCGAAGCCAGGGCAAAATTACCGGTCGGGCATGGTTTGTGGCCGGCATTCTGGATGCTTGGAGCTAATATTGATGAGGTAAAATGGCCTAAAACGGGAGAAATTGACATTCTCGAATACATAGGAAGAGATCCGCATATGGTGTATACCACTTTGCACACGCAAGACAGCCACGGAAATACCATTAATACAAAAAGAACCCCTTTTCCTACCATCGAAGAAGGATATCATGTTTACGCAATTGAATGGACAAAAGATAAAATCGATTTTTTTGTAGATCAGACTTTAGTCTATACATTTAATCCAGAAGTAAAAAATGAAGATACCTGGCCATTTGATAAACCATTTTATATTATCCTAAATTTGGCCATAGGAGGAAATTTTGGAGGTCCGGAAGTAGATGATAATGTGCTTCCTCAAAAATTTTATGTCGACTATGTCCGTGTTTATGAATAAGGATTTATGACCATAAAAGTTTTATATTAATCAGGCTTAAAGAGGTTAATTATTTGGTATTGACTTGTTTATGTCTGATTTTTTATGTTAAAAAAATGATCTGTTTTTTATTTTTTTTGATCATTTAGAGCCTGTAACTAAGTTTGTTCTGCAAAAATTAACGATTTATTGTTAATTATTCTTCATTTTGTTTGCTTTTTAAAATTATAATTTGTTAAATTTGGTCAGAATATTAACATAACATCATAACCCAAAAGATACGCCTATTATATAAAACTACTTTTTAGAAAAATTACTCCAAATTTTAAAACAGAACTAAAAAAAAGTAGTATTATGGCTGATCTGCATATTCCAGACGCTCTATTAGTGAAAAATTATGTCGAAGGTAACGAAATGGCCTTATCGACATTAATTAAAAGACACGAGTCTAAGATATATGGATTTATATATTCTAAGATTGCTGATAGAGATATTTCAAACGATATTTTTCAAGACACTTTTATCAAGGTAATTAAAACCTTAAAAAGTAATTCCTATAATGAAGAAGGTAAATTTTTACCTTGGGTAATGCGTATATCTCACAATTTAATTGTAGATCATTTTCGTAAAACCAAAAAAATGCCAATGTACAGAGAGACTGAAGAGTTTTCGATTTTTTCTGTCATGTCAGATGATTCCCTAACAATTGAGAATAAAATGATCTTTGATCAGGTCGAAGTAGACTTAAAAAAGATAATCGAAGAACTTCCTGAAGATCAAAAAGAAGTATTGGTAATGCGCATGTATCAGGATATGAGTTTCAAAGAAATATCTGAAATTACAGGGGTTAGCATCAATACTGCACTGGGCAGAATGCGTTATGCACTAATGAATTTAAGAAAAATAATTGACAAACATCAAATTATTTTAACCAACTAATACTATTTTGAGTAATAGTCCGTTATACTATAATAAAACATTTTTGATAGTATGGCGAAAATTTACTCTAAAAAGGCATTAGCTTCTAAAGATTTAAAACCTAAAAAAGAAGTTGTTTCTTTTTTACTTAATTATTCACAAGCATTAACAATTGTGAAAATTGAAGATAAAAGTTTTGAAATTATAGCTAATTAAACAGCCCACTACATTTGTCGGATGTTTATTTCGAAAGAAAAACCAACTGGTCGTTTGGTTGAAAGCTCACTATTTGTATGCAAATACAGGTAGTGAGTTTTTTTTTTACTTACAATACTAAACGAATTGTTTTCAAAAATTAAAGATCAATTAAAAATCTCCTCAATTTGATAAAAACATTGCACTATGTTTTTAACACGATAATAAAAAAACAACTTCAATAATAGGGAATATAGCCAACGATTTTAACCGTTGGGACGCAATATATTCACAATTCATTGCAGAATAAATTCCACTCTAAATTTTTGCACCAGAATTAGCATATTAATAGCCAGTTCCTTTATTTATATATCACTTAGAATTGATAAAAATTTGACAATAATTTTACAGGCATTTTGTTAAAGTTCTATATTTTATCTTAATATCAAATATTTATTTTATATTTAGCTTTGTTTTAGTTAAAAACCAGTTTTTTATTTAATAAAATAACTATATAGAAGAGGTTTATGTATTAAAAACCTTTCAATAAGTAGAAAAATTCAATTTTTAATAATAACCAGATAGAAGTATAACTAAAAAATAAGTATAACCAAAACCAAATCATCTATGGCCAAAAATTACCCTAACCAAGTTTCGTTTTTTGTTCACTTTAATATCTTATAAAATATTAAAAGAGATGAATATTTGTCGAATATTGATTTTAAAAAAAAGTAAAACTTATTCTTTAAGCCAATATCGCAATTGTTCATTACAAGTAGTGCCCTTAAGCTATTTTAACAACCAAACTTAACCGAAAAATGAAAAAGAATTTTAAGATCTTATTACTGCTCCTATCAATAAATATAGGCGCATACGCTCAAAAAGAAGAAATAAAAGAAGCGCAATCTTATTACAGCAAAGGAAAAACCCAGGAAGCATTAGCTATTTTAAAGAAAATAGAATACCTAATAATAAATGCACCGGTTGAGGTAAAATCAGATTTCTATTTTACAAAAGGCAATGTCTATAAAGACCTAGCAAGCAAAAATGTAGATGCCGCTGCTAATTTTGCTTTAGCAGTAGGAGCCTATCAGGATGTATTATTGTATGAAAATGATTCTCAAATTTACAAATATGCTTTCAAGGCAAGTTTGGCTCTAAAAGAAATGAAATCCAAACTCGTAGACGGAGCTTACAATGATTTCAAAGCAGAAAAATTCAAAGAAAGCGCCGATAAAAGTTATGAAGTTTACCTGTTCGATAAAAAAGATGTCCGAAACCTTTTTAATGCAGCATCCGCCGCCTTTGCAGCAAAAGATTACAAATCTGCCATTAAGTATTTTGAAGAACTAAAAAGGCTAAACTATACAGGAGAAGTTGTTATTTTTTATGCGACCAATAAAAAAACAAAACAAGAAGAAGCTTTTATTTCAATGAGTGCCAGAGAAGCGAGTATTCAGGAAGGACTTTACGAAAAACCGAGAAATGTAAATCCGCCATCAAAACAAGAAGAAATTCTTGTCTCTTTAGCGTTTTCTTACATGGAAACCAACGATTATTGTAGTGCCGAAAAATATTACGAAGACGCATTGCAAGTCAATCAAAATTGCATGACTTGCTATATCAACATGGCCTATGTCAAAATGCAATTTAGAAAAGAATTACAGGATCTTATGGGCACCTTAGGAAACAGCCCTGCCGAAATGCAGCAATATGATAAACTAGATGCCCAAAAAGACGATATTGTAAAAAGTGCAATTCCGTACCTAAAAAAGGCACTGAATATAGAACCAAAAAACGAAAGTGCTGCAAAATCACTTCTTGGTATCTACAGATCGCTAAACATGACAGGAGAATATAATGCCCTTAAAAGCAGTATGTAAAATACTAAGAGAGTAAAAAAACTAAAGACGAAGCTACCTAATAATCTTTTTGGTAGCTTCTTCTTTTTTCATAGTTTCCTCTATCAGCGATTTTTTACCAACAGTTCTCGTAATAATATCTTTATCCAAACTCCATCCCCTTGCAGGCGAATATTCGCGACCATACCAAATAATCTGAAGATGCAGATCATTCCATAAATCTCTCGGAAATAATCTTTTAGCATCTTTTTCAGTCTGCACCACATTTTTTCCGTTCGAAAGATTCCATCTGTGCATCAGCCTGTGAATATGAGTATCAACCGGAAAAGCCGGCACACCAAAAGCCTGGGACATTACCACACTTGCTGTTTTATGCCCCACAGCAGGTAATTCTTCAAGAGCTTCAAAACTCTGAGGCACCTTTCCATCATATTTATCAATCAAAATATGCGATAAACCATAAATTCCTTTCGATTTCATTGGTGACAAACCGCACGGGCGAATAATTTCCTTAATTTCCTCTATCGACATTTTTACCATATCATACGGATTATCAGCCTTCGCAAAAAGAATAGGCGTAATCTGGTTCACACGCACATCCGTACATTGCGCAGAAAGCAAAACAGCAATCAACAACGTATAAGGGTCTTTATGATCAAGCGGGATAGGTATGGTAGGGTAGAGTTCTTTTAACGTATTTATAACAAATTGTACGCGAGCTTCTTTATTCATTTCCGTATTTTTAATCCCGTAAAAATAGCATAATTTTCATGATGTGCCTAATCCAGCTTTCGGTTGCAACTCCTCATTGTGGCAATAACATTTTTAAGCAATCTTATCGGAGTTTATCCCGAGGCTTCAGGAGTCGCTTTGCCAATGTGAAAAATGTAAAGTACCACAATTTCGTGGTTTTCACTTCAATCTGGGGCATGGAAAAAAGTCATAAGTTTTCAGTCGCAGTTTTCAGCACAAAGCTTTGCGAACTTTACATTAAAATGTATCACCAATTAAGAAAACTTGTATAAAAAACTTTGCGACCTTTGCGGTTAAAATTATACAGCATAATAAGAAAATCTAAAATCAGAAATCTAAAATAAAAAAATATGACAACATTAAAAGCCGGTGACAAAGCACCAAACTTCTCAGGAGTTGATCAGGACGGAAAAACACATAAACTGGCAGATTACGCTGGAAAAAAATTAGTCGTTTTCTTTTATCCAAAAGCAAGTACACCAGGCTGTACAGCTGAAGCTTGTGACTTAAGAGATAATTTCGAGCGTTTTAAAACCAATAATTACGAATTGCTGGGCGTAAGTGCCGACAGTCAAAAAGCACAGCTAAAATTCAAAGACAAATACGAATTCCCTTTCCCATTATTAGCCGATGAAGATAAATCAGTAATCAATGCATTTGGCGTTTGGGGACCAAAGAAATTCATGGGAAAAGAATACGACGGAATCCATAGAACTACCTTTGTCATAAACGAAAACGGAATAATTGATGAGGTAATCGAAAAAGTAAAAACAAAAGAACACGCGGCGCAAATTTTGAAATAAAGATTTTTGTTTAAGGTTTCAGGTTTCAATTCTTGATGCAGAATTTTTTACCGCAAAGGTCGCAAGGTTTTTTGTATAAATTGCAATTTAAAAAGTTCGCAAAGCTTTAAGTAAAAGGGGCGAACAACTTTGTAAAAGTTTTAAACTTTGACAAAGTTTCACGTCCAGCAAAAATAAGCAAAGTTCGCAAAGCTTAATCTAGATAAAGCTTTGCGAACTTAACTTTTGCAAAAAAAAAAATAATAAAAAACTTTGCGACCTTTGCGGTAAAATTCCCATTCCTTCAAAACCCAAAACAAAAAAAGTCCCAAAAAGAAAAACTTTCTTTTTAGGACTTTTTTGTATTATATATTATTTTGTTCCAATTCAGTTTCCGGATGATATCCAAAAAGATGATGTTCTTTTATAATTTCGGCAACACCAGACGGAAGCATTGGTTCCCAGCCTGATTTCCCCTGACTGATCATTTTTAAAACTTCTCGGGAGAATACATTTAAAATATTAGGGTTGTAATCTACGATGTCAACCACTTTTCCGTTGAATTTAAAGAATTTGTACAATTCCTTCATTCTAGGATGAACTTTTAAGTTTTCAGAAGTGATAATTTCTCCGTTTTCGCCCAACATTGGGTATAAAAATACTTTCATATCGCGATAGAATAATTTTCCGAAAGCTTCAAGAATTCCACCACTTAAATGACGATAGTATTTCTCATCAAAAATATCCACTAAATTATTTACCCCCATTGCCAATCCCATTCTTGCTTTGGTATAATTAGCAAAATATTCAACCACTTTATAATATTCCTGGAAATTGGAGATCATTACAGTCTGGCCTAAAGAACAAAGCAATTCAGCTCTGTCCATAAAATCTCGTTCATCAATTTCACCATCAGAACGTAAATTTGAAAGTGTAATTTCAAAAACGACCAAAGTATTGTCTTTTTCAACCTTATTTTCTTCAAGAAACATCTTAAGTGATTTCTCGTACATATCAAGGTTTACATTCGTAACCGGACGAAAACTTCCTCTAAAAGCAAGAAGATTCTTTTTGTATAAAACAGCTGCTGGTAATACGTTTTTCCCTTCAGGATTAAACATTACCGCATCAGTCATTCCGTTTTTAACCAATTGCAAACTCATCAATCGATTGTCAACATCAGCAAAACGAGGTCCTGAGAAGTTAATAGTGTCAATTTCGAGTTGGTCTTTGTCTAAGTGATCGTATAGGTAACGAAGTAATCGTTTTGGATCGTTGTATTTGTAAAAAGCACCGTAAATAAGGTTTACCCCTAAAATCCCCAGTGTTTCCTGTTGTAGTCTGGCATCAGTTTCTTTAAAACGAATATGAAGAATAATTTCGTTATAAGCTTCGTCAGGTTCAATTTGGTATCGAATTCCAACCCAACCGTGACCTTTAAATTGTTTGGCAAAATCTATAGTGGCAACAGTGTTGGCGTAACTAAAGAAAAGTTTTGTAGGATGTTTTTCTCGGCTTAATCGTTCTTCGATTATTTGCCCTTCAAGAGTCAGCATTTTCTTTAATCGCTCTTCGGTTACGTAGCGGCCGTCACTTTCAATCCCATAAACTGCATCACTGAAATCTTTGTCGTAGGCAGACATTGCTTTTGCAATTGTTCCCGATGAACCTCCGGATCTGAAAAAATGCCTGACGGTTTCTTGTCCAGCACCAATTTCAGCAAAAGTTCCGTAAATATTCTCGTTTAAATTAATGCGTAACGCTTTGTCTTTTATGGAAGGAATCTGTTCGATGACCTTGTCACCTTTGAGTTTTATTTCTGTACCCATTTTATTTTAAATAGATTTGTTACAAAGTTAGCAAATTAGGCTTCTAATGAAAGAGAATTAATCCTATTTTTGTAAAAAAATTAAGTTCAATTGAAGGTATATTTTTTAGGTACTGGTACTTCGCAAGGCATTCCGATAATCGGAGTCGATCATCCCGTTTGTAAAAGCACTGATGATAAGGACAAAAGGCTCCGCGTATCCATTTGGATCACATGGGACGAACATTCTTACGTTATCGATTGCGGTCCTGATTTCAGGCAGCAAATGCTTTCTTGCGGCTGCAGACATCTCGATGCCATTTTGTTTACACACGAACATGCAGATCATACTGCCGGTTTAGATGATATTCGCCCGTTTAATTTCAGACAGGGTGAAATTCCCGTTTATGCACACCAGCGTGTTATTGACAATCTTAAACGCCGTTTCGATTATGTTTTCGAAACTGTGAACAAATATCCTGGCGCTCCAAGCGTTAAGACTATTGAAGTGATCAATAACGAACCTTTTGCTGTTGGCGACAAAACGGCAATTCCGGTCAATGTGATGCACGGCGATTTGCAGGTTTTTGGATATCGAATAGATGACTTTGCTTATCTAACCGATGTTAAAACGGTTCACGAAACTGAAGTAGAAAAACTAAAAAATCTTAAAGTTTTAGTGGTAAATGCTTTGCGCGTAGAACCGCACGATACACATTTTAACCTGCAGGAAGCACTCGATTTTATCAATTTGGTTAAACCTGAAAAAGCTTATTTAACACACATTAGCCACGTTTTAGGCTTTCATGTAGAAGTGCAAAAGCAACTGCCTGAAAACGTTTTCCTAGCTTACGACAACTTAGAAATTACAATTTAATTATACCACAACAATGAAAAAATCCTTAATGCTTTATCTTTTTATCCTTGCGATATTAATGAATGTTTTTACCTATATGTTTTACAGTAGAGAAGTAAAATTTGGTGAGGAAAGATATGATAAAACAACTAAGAAATTAAGAGACAGTATTAATTTGGTAACAACAAAATTAGCTGATGCAGATTATTTCTCTTTGGAACATAACGAAAATGCACAAAACTATTTTGACAATAGTGCTTCTGGAGGAAAAGTAATTTTATACGAAAAACTAATTCCTGTTGTAACAGAAAAGCTGTTAGACCTAAATGCAAATCCAAACGGAAATCCTTACACAGGTCAGGATAAAATCGGTCCAAACAAGTTCATCATCAATAAAATAAAAATTCTAAACCACAGATGGATTATTGCTGATTATAGCAATGGTGAATTATGGGGAGAAGTCTTGTTAAAATATTTTGTTGATAACGATGATAAGATTACTTTTGAGGTTAATCAAACCTGGTTGTATCAAAAATAGTCATTAGCAATCCTATTTTTTGCAATCTAAATTATAGGACATATGAAAAAGATATTTTTATTTTCGGTTATTATTGGTCTTTCATTTTCTTGTGCTAAAAAAGTTGCACAGGAAAATAATACACCAAAAGAAGAAACAAAAAAAGTAGTTGGCGGAGATGTCGATACTCACGGATGTAAACCTTCTGCAGGTTATACTTGGTCATCACTTAAAAAAGAATGCGTGCGTCTTTTTGAGGTGGGAACAAAATTAGCTCATGCCGAAGACGGAAAAACATATTCAACAGTTTCCTATGTTATTTTTGAAGGAAACCAAGCCGAACTTTTTCTGGATACTCAAAAAGAACCAATCCTTTTAGAAAGAAAATCCGAAGGTGATTCCTGGACGAAAGATGATTATCAATTGATTCCCTGGAAAGGTTATGTTTTGAAAAAGAATGGTAAAATTATTTATACAGGACAGTAAAAATTTACAGTATACAGTCGCAGTTTTCAGTTTGAAGCTGCGACTTTTTTATTTTAAGAAAAATGCTGTGTCATTAAAATAATTGCATAAATCCAAAAGTTATAAAGGATTGTAAAACTGAATCCATATAAAATACTATTTGAATAATTACCTCTACATTTAGATGATTTTTTAAAAACAAGTCGTATTGCCCTGAAGAATATCCAATAAAGCATTGCGATAAAAGTTAAGATAGAAAACCATACTATTGCGCCAAATGCCCAACATAAATAGCTAATTATAACGGCCATAACAAACCATAAAATTAGGCTTATTATAATTCCAAAGAATCCTTCACCAACATCCGGTGCGTCTTCAATACTTCGGTCTGTAACGGCTTCCTTTATAAAATCAATTTTTGATGGATCAAAACGATCTGTTATTTCCCCCAGATTATCTTTTATTTTAATTCCTTTGAATAATCCAATAGTTATAAATAGGAAGAAAGCTATAGATAAAATGGTTGTTGATAATAGCGAATTTTCAAAAAAGGAACTATGATTTCCTAGTCCAAAAAACCAAACACTTATAATAGTTAAAGGGATAACAATGAGTGTAATTATAAATATATTCTTGGAATTCAGAATTTTATAGTTGCTTGTCGATTTTAATTTACGATTCTTATTGTTCTTTTTTGCCATTAAAAAAATCTTTAATCATTTGCGAACTTTCTTCTGGATTTCTTAAAGATACAAACTCACCATTTTTATCTATTGTAAAATGCCCTTTAAAAGCTTCAGGCATTGCGTTATATTGCTCGTTTACCTGATTTAGTGTTTCTCTAAAACAATTGTAATTGTATTTTTCAGCTAAATAAGGTAAAGAATTTTGTCCTCTTAAAAGTTCGTATTCCTGATAATTATAAGGAGTAGTTTGCTGTCTTTTAAGCAATGTCAGATTAAATTTTAGCAGTAATTTTTCTATTTCCTTTTCGCTAATAAAATACGAAAGTCCGCGAAGCGCATAGATTTTCATGTCAAGATAACGCTCTTTTTTATAGGCATTATCAAAGAAATCCTTTAATTCAGGAAAATCAAAATCATATAATAATCTTAAGGCTTTATTTCTAATATCCAATTGTTTTGTAGTAGAATAAATCCTGGTTAAGTGAGTAAAATTATCTTTATTGATACTATTTTGATCTAAAGAAAACAGCGCACTTCTAAAGTCTTTATTGCTGTCCTTAATTTTTTCGTCA
>Ga0247812_10000264_pt1 | contig 45949 bp, 71 predicted proteins | sample UWRJL149409B1_FD_178011 | JGI IMG/M metagenome (GOLD analysis project Ga0247812, IMG submission 178011) | Plant litter microbial communities from Arlington Agricultural Research Station in Wisconsin, United States - UWRJ-L149-409B-1 | ecosystem: Environmental > Terrestrial > Plant litter >...
TCGGTGAAGTACGGGTTGTCGGTGTAGTTGATTTGCTTGGTCACGGCATAGCGTACGGTCTTTGTCTCATCCGTCCACGCCTTGCACGCCCCTGGTCCGTACCTGATGTGGGTAGCGTCAAGAACGTTCTTCGGGTTATAGCAAACCATTAGTTCGGCGCCAGGCTTCCGTAGCGTAGGCGTGAGGACGTTCCACGACTCCTCTGAAATATTCTCCGCCTCCTCACAGAAGGCTATGTCGATCCAGTCCATCCCCTTGATGCTGGTGACGTTCCGGTACAGGCCAGCAAACACCATCTTCGACCCGGTCGCCATATGGCGAATTTCCTTGTCGGTAATGTAGAACTGGTCGCGGAGCCCCAGCTCCTCAATGATGGATTCGATTGTCTGCTTGATCGAGTCGGCAATAGACTTCTGGATTTCCCGGAAGCACCCGACGTGGGTCCGGCTGGCCTGCATGCGCGCCAGGATGATTCGAATAAACGAGTGGGTCTTGGCCGACCCTCGGCCGCCCCTGGCTACCTTGATCATTGCCGGCTGTAGGTAGGCGCCGAAAATCTCAGGTATGAAAATCTGTGGCGGCTTGAGCGTGTCCACGACCTGGCGCCCGACAAGCTGCACGGTTCGCACCGGCTGACAGTTGCGGTCAACCAGGGCGATAACCATAGACTCAACGGTCCCGGACTTGGCGGCGGCGCGGCGCTCTAGATCCTCGACAAGCTTTGCCGTGATCTTCTTTTTAATCGCCATCGGACTTAGCTAGCAGTTCCTCGATACGCGCCAGGCGGTCTGCCAGCTCGGTTACCTCGAATACTTTGATGCCTGCCACGATCATGTTCACCATGGTGTTACCCATGTCCACCGGCAGGGTGCCGGACGCTACGGCGGCCTGTACCGCTTCGATCTTCTGGCTAGCGCTGCCGTTCTCGGGGAATGGGAACTCGATAGCCGGCATGGTCGCCTTGTCGGTCGGGAACAGGCGCGCAAGCATTTCCTTGAGGAGCTGACCCGAGGCCGGATCTGCCACGGTCAAGGACCGGCGAACCATTAGACCGTAGAAAGCTTCCTCGGCCTTTTCCGGCGCCAGGTCTTCATACCCGACAAGGCCTGAAAGCTGCTCATGCAGAGCTTCGAGCAAAAGCGTTCGCTTGTTCTTGCCTCGCGGCCTACGGTCAACGGGCTGATTGTCAGAGCTGAATCGTCCTGAGTTGCTCACTGCGCGGGATCCTTTTTGTAAATGTACTTGTCGGCCAGAAAGTCGACGATGTCGCGGACCTTGTCCACGCCCAAGAATGCAATGCCCATGTTGGCCGACCAGATAGCCCACGGCTCGAAGCCTGCAAGATGCAGGATAAAGCCCGTGATAAGCCCTGTGACGGCGCCGGCCAGGAAGTCTAGAGCGCGCTTGCCGTAAGGTCGGTCGCTCTTTCTCAGGGCCAGCAGGAAGCCAAGCGGGCTGGTCATGATCGCGGCGCGAACTGGCTCGCTCAGGCTATGCCACAGGGCTGCAAGTGTTTCAGGGTTGCTGTCAAGGGACATGGGTAGGTAGCTCGAATATTGGCGTGGCCCAATAATACCACGCATAAAAAAACCCGCTTGCCGATTGGGTCGGAGCGGGTTTAGTACCACTGGAGAGACTAGCCCGGTTACGACGTCCGGGGCCATTCTTGATGGCCGGTTGTTGGTAGGTGCTGGCGGGATCGAACCACCACGCTATCCAGGCTTATCTAGAAAGCCTGGATAGCCCATCGCCCTCGCTACTTTTGGCGAGCCTTGCAAAGCTCGCGTATTCGCGAATCGAAAACACCTATTGCTTGGCGGCGCCCTAGGCCGGGTCGCAATGACAGCCCGCTTTCGGTGCGCCTAAGTTGGCGGACGATCCAGGATTCGAACCTGGGAACCCTTTCGGGCTGCCGCTTAGCAAGCGGTTGCGTTAAACCTCTCTGCCAATCGTCCCTGTAACTGGAGCGGATAAAGGGAATCGAACCCTTATTGCAAGCTTGGAGGGCTAGCTAGCGACCTGCGCTACCCGCTGAAACGGTGCCACCGGAGTTCCCTCAAGCCTGATTACCCTGCGCGCCAGGTCGGTCGTACTTGAGGTAGGCGCGCTGAGTCGCCTCGTTTTAGTTCTGCCTTTCGGCCTTCTCCGGTGCTCCGTGCGGAGAGTATCGAACTCCCTTTGCACCTAAGCTAGTTGACGACCCTCAGGGTAATTACTCCGTCAAGGTCGACTGTTCGTCATAGGTTCCGGTCCTTACCGGCCCGCACGGTCAAAACTGTAAAGCTACTTGTCTGGCGCCCTATAGCGGATTTGAACCGCTGACCTATCCCGCGACAAGGGATTGCTCTATCCAGCTGAGCTAATAGGGCTTGATGCCGGTCTATTCCCGGCTGGCAATCGCCATGCGATATAACTGCCTGTTATGCACTAGGCTTGTGCTGCGTAAAGGCCGGTAGACAATAAGTCTGTTTCGTTTTCGCCCGTTGCCAGGTGAATAATACAGACCTTTTTCGCTGTGTCAAATCAAACTGACCAGGCCTTGATATACCCGCAAAGGATGCGGTCCTTTGTCTCAGGGCTGATACTGTCGTCAGCGTCAACCTTGCGCAGCTCAACCCGCCAGCGCTTTAGGGCGAACCCTTCGAGCTGGTCCTCAGCCCATCGCTCGACAGTCATGCCGGCCGGAACTGGCGACGTGTAGGGGTCAGGGATCGAGTCGATCCAGTGCGCCATGGTCCCGAGGTAGGAGCCATCCCACTGACCGGAAAACCCTGGAATGCCATGTAGTAAGTCCAGGTCATCCGGCGCAATGTGGTACGACACTTGCGAACCGTCCGGGAGCTGGATGTAGACGACGTGGCGCCACTCGGGCTCGCTCTCCTCGTTGCTGTCGATAGCCTGGCCGGCAGGCCACCCTAGAAGCAATGCCATCTTGACGGCGGCGACCGCCAGGGTATTTCGCTGTGAGTATGCGCGATCCTTTGCGCGGTTCAGCGCTTCGATACGGCTTTCGTCTTGTATGCTCATGCTGGGCGGGCCTCCAGGGAATCCTGCCACCCCTCGACCGGGAAGCTTCTCCCCATGATCATGGTGTGCCGTTCATTTTCCGCCGATGTTGGGAAAAGCCACTCAGCTATCCCGACTTTTGGCTCTCGATTGTACCAGTGGGCCTTTCCGTTGGGGTCCGTAGCTGCGAATTGCGCCCAGTCAGGCGCGATATTCCACGGGTAGCGCGTATCGCCAGGCGTAGCAACCTCTAGGCGCGGCACGGCAGCGCTGTCGCGCGTTACGTCAAGTGTGCCAGCGTCCTCTGCCCGCATTTCCTGCCATCGGGTCAGGGTGCGAATGCAATCGCTGATATCAGTGTCCAGGTCTTTCGCGCCTTCGCGCTTACCGGCCACAAGCAGCTTTTTGACGACGTGCTCGGCACACGGGTGCATATGGTACAGCTCTTGCAGGCGGTACGGGTCCAGGGTTTTCAGGTGCGACACGTTGCGGGCGTAGATGCTCAATTCTGTTTCTCCAGCTTATCGTTGATATCGGCGCAAGTATGGCAAATGTCGCCAAGCTCGGGCAACTGTTTTCTGAGGTGGCTCAAGTCACGCCGCAACCACCACCGGCCACACAGGGCGCGTGACGACCCGAATGGCAGGGCGTGGAACTTCTGCGCGGACTTGCGCCTGAACCAGTTAACGGCCATTTAGCTTTTCCTCCATTGCGTCAAGCGCCTTGACGATGGCCGCTTTGCGCTCGGGCGTGTGCCTGGGCGGCTCTGGCGGGTAGTCGTGGCAGTGGCGCGGATCCGCCTGCATCCCGGTATAGGTCGGCGACTCCGTGCGACGGCGGGCCCGCTTATTCCTGGCTTGTTCCCATGCGTTCATGCTTTCTCTTGCTCCAGTTGGTTCGCCACGGGTGCGGGCCGTGCGCTTCGAGTCGAATGGCGGGCTCCCGAGTCAATCGAAACGGCTTCGGCTTGGGCTTTCTTCTTGGGAATGATACCTCCACCCCCCTTGCGGCGAGCGCCTGAGTCAGCCCGCACCCGCTCGCGTACCCTATGAATCTTGCGGCATCAGTCACGCAGTAGCCTTTGCTTGCAAGGTCCCTGGCTACGGATACGACCGTACTACCCGTGTCAATCAGGCACTGCCTTGCCTTGAGGAACTTCGGAAACTCATCATCTTGCGGCCTATCGCTCAATAGCTTGAGGAAGGTTCGATACTCGACCCCGAGCAGCTCGGATGCCTGGCGTCTGGTCTTTCCGGCCTCGGCCATAGCCCTTGCGGCGTCAGAGAACGGAGCACCGCACAGCGCGGCAACCCTGGTCCGGGCCTTACAGCGCTCGAACTGGATCCCGTACCCCGAGGCAATGTGCCTAACTTGGCTTTGAGACATTCCTGTGGTCATTGACGCCTGAGTAATTGAGAGCCCCTGGGCCGCAATCGAATCAAGCAGTTCCTGTATCGGGATCCCCCAGCGCAGTTCGATAGATCGTCTATTGCGGCGCACGCGGTTGCCTCTCAAGGTAGCCTGGAATCTCGCAGGAAGGCGCGCAGATTAGCCGGATGTAGAAGCCGCTTGCAAGCTCTTTGGGCGGCGGCATGAAACGCCCATCATCCATGCGCCAGCGGCCGTACACGTCGACTGAGCATTCAATCTCGACGTTGGGCCGCCCGAGCTGGCCGGGAAACTCGACAAGGTACTTTACGCCGGGGGTCATTTCATCATTCCGAACAGTCCTTTCATGCCTGGGTATCGCGCCAGGAACCGCTCAAACCTGGCGACCTTGGCGGATTCCTTCCGAAGCTCTCGGCTTGCCTGCGATAGGTAGTGATCAGCCCACAGCTGAGCCTCCCGCGTGATCCGCAGTGACTCGCGCAGCCCGTCCTCATTCGCCAAAAGCGCCCGGTTGTTCGCCATGTAGCGGCGGCGTTCGTCGCCGTGCTTGAGGGCAATGACGGCGTTCTTTTTGACCGTCTCGCAAAGCTCATCAATGATCGCTTCGCGATCCGCCAGGGTGCGGCGCAGCTCGCCAATCGGGTCAAGGTAGCGCCCCTGGTGCGGGTCCGTGTCGGCAATCTGCACAAGCGCCGCCAAGTCAGCCTTGCGGACCATTGCGAACTCGCGCCCGTCGTCGACAAGCAGTGCTTTCAGGTGTTCGGTTGTGGTGCTAGACATTTGAAGCCTCGTTGCGAACGATGTCCGCAAGGTCAGTGGAATTTATGACGCCGTAATCTTTCAGGGAAATAACAATGTGTCCGCCATCAATCAAGCCGACAAGCATGCGCCAAAGCTCGCCGTCGTCAGGCTCGTATGGCTTAGGAGGCTCCGCGTAGTGCTCCCATTCGACAGGAACGCGGGTAGGCCTGTCCTCTGCCGTCTCGCCCTGGATCACTTTAAAGCGGCGGGTTACCGGGTGCTGGATGATCCACACGTAAGCCATGTCACCGCGAAGCTTCTTGGCCCGCTTGTATGCGTCACGGTAGGCGCTGTAATCGTACTGGAAAACGAACTGCACCTTAGACCTCCCCGGACTCAATGGCCCGCTGAGCGCTCTTTACAAGGGCAGTGATGGACGCTGCAAGGCCGGAAAGAAGAACGATAACGGTAATGGCGATCATGATGCACCTCCAATAAAGAAGGCCCGACTTTATAGGTCGGGCCTTGGTTGTGTCAAGCAGCTTTACGCTTAATTTAGGCCGGCAACACCCCTGCTCGTTTAAGCGCGATAATTACGTATGGGTCCGTGTTGTCGGTCCCTGCGTACCACTCAGCCCATCCAGCCTCTACGGCCGTAACGGGCTGCCCCTTGAACTTGCCAAAGCTCATGATGGTTGGCACCCGAGAATCATCCGTAATGCGGTGCAAGTCCTCCCAGGTCAACTTACCTTTTACCGGGTGCTCCTTGTCGATTGTCCAGATAATGTACTTGAGGATCCTGGCGCAGTTCAGGACGTCACAGTCTGCCCTGTGAGCGCCGCGAATGAGGTCCAGCGCCCAGGCGTACCCGCGACCAGTCAACAGCGCGATATGAACCAGCACGGCGCCCTGCGTGTGCGAGTCGAGTTCAGGCCATAGCCGGCGCGAAAGGTACATGGTGTCAATCTGGCGAGCGCCCACACAGTTGGTCATTCGAGCGTCAAATTCGACGTTGTGCCCAATGATGTATCGGCCGACGTAGTCAACCGCCTTGAACAGCGGCAGGCCTACCAGCTTCTCAGGGTTGATCAGGGTTGTTACCACGGCGCCAAGGGCCATAGGCTTGGTGTGGCCGTATAGTTCGTGGAACATCGGCAGGTTATCGCCGTCAAGCGGCATCTTGAGGAACTCTGCCGGTGTGTCCGGAAGTTCCAGGCGGGCCAGTTCGACTACCTGGTCAGTGTGGAAGTCCAGGCCGGTTGTCTCGGTGTCGACGATGAAAGCTTTTTCAGGAAGCATTAGAACAAGTCTCCAGGCGCTGAGTGGCTGGTGATGCGAGCGGATAGGTAGGACGCGTCGCCGTCAAGCATGCAGGAAAAAAGAGCCTTTCGATCATCCTTACACTGGATGTTCAAGTGCTTAGCTATGGCGGTGGCGCGCAAGAACTCCCGGTAATACTGTTCCGAGTCCGTCAGAAGGTAGTTGTATTCGTCCAGGCGCATAGGCAACAGCGGGCACTCATCGTCATAATCCCGGCCGCACTGCTCGCCACCATAAAGATAAACCGCATCCCTCAGGGCCGGCAGCTGGCCTGGCTGGTCGCACAGCACGATAATATCGCAGTCCGTATCCATAACAGGCGGTTCGCACGTCACGCGGGAACCCACAAAGGCGTACTCGGTGCAGTTTTCACCAGGGGCCAGCTCGATAAGGCCGGTTGATTTCTTGTCGGTCATACTCTCTCTCCAGAAAGAATGGCGCCCGAGGACGCCCGTAAAGTTGATTGTCAGCCCAGGAACGCGAATTCTTCGTCGTGCTGTTTCGGGTCGACGTGGGCCAGCTCTCTATCTAGCTTTGCCCGTACCTCTGGCGGCATTTCGTCGCCCAGGTCAGGCGAGACGCCCAGGGTCGAAGCGTCTAGCGTTGCGTCTCCAGTCAACTGTCCAGGGTCTTGCAGTCCGTCGCCGCCAATCGCTTTAGCCCCCCTTACCAGCTCCCGCTCCTCCGCATCAAGGTCGATAGGTTCCTGATTGCCCTCCTCGACCTTAGCCTTGGCCTTGGACGCCTTGACTTCGAGCTGGCGCTCACCCTCGGAATGCAGTGCTACCAATCGCGCCAGGTGGCCGACCTCGACATAAACCTTATCGGTTGCCGGACGCTCGCCGCGCAAGAACTCCTCAGCAGCAGCGGCAGTATCGGGGCGCAGGCTGCGACGTAGGTTGCTGGTCATGGTGAACATATCGGACAGAAGCGCCGGAGCGACGGTTACAGGCTTCGGCTCCGCCCTGGCCTTGTCCTTGCTTGCGTTTGCGGTTGCTGCGGCCTTGAGCGCGACCGTAGATGCCTCGGCGTCATCACGAACAGCCTTGACCGCCTGGGCTACGGTTACTTTCCCGTCAGCAACCAGCTTTTTGCCTTCATCGTCCAGCTTTTCGAGCTTGAGAATCTGGTCAACATACTGGCGAGTGATGTTCACGCGGTCGGCGATCTGCTGGAGCGTGCCCTTTTCGCCCATGGCCCGCAGCTCCTCGCGGATCGAGACGTACAGGTCCATAAGCTCAAGCGGGGAGAGCTTTTCGTCACGGTTCGAGGTGTCGATACGAATCAGGCAGTCCAGCTCATCACCCTTGAACGGGGTGATAGGGACCCACACGTCACCCGTGCCGCTGCCGTCGGCAATGCGATAGCCCTCAACCCGGCAATGACCGTCGATCTTGACCACGCCGCCGCCGTCACGAATCTGCACCTCGACCGCTGGCACTGCGCCGCCTTTCATGATGTGCTTTGCGATTGACTTAACGTTGAGCTGGGTTTTGACCGACTCCATGTCACGGCGGTTCCACGGGCTGCCGTCGGCACGGGTCTTGTTGTGGATGTTCTTGAGCTGGATCGTCATGCCAGCGTCAGTGCGCTTGATCATGCCGCCCTTGATCATCTTGGCGAAGCTGTTGATTGTGTAGTCTACGTCGGACATCGGGAATCTCTCCAGGTTGATTAAGGTTTTTTTGCTTTGATTGCGCGCCTGTCGCCAGGCTCATGACAGGAAGGCAGTACCAGCATATTGGCGGGCACGTCGCGCAGGTTGATAGACAGGTTCAGGATCGCGCAGTTATCAGGCCCTGTAGGTCCGTAAAAGTCAGCCTGCCGCAGGTCGACGCAGGGAGAACCCTGGATGCAGACCTTGAACAAAAGAACCGCTGTAATGCCCATGCTGGTAACTCCTTGTTGGTGTCGGCTCATCCTACCGACTGCGCCGGGGTGTTGCAAGGGTTTCTGTCAATTAAATTGACGGGTCAATTGGCCTGCTTTGCACTTCAACCACGGTAGGCCCGTGCGCCTCGATAGCCCTGGCGCGCAGCTGGTGGATTGTCAACGATTCGTCGTACTGTGCCCACGGCACTTGCACGCGCTTAAAAGTAAACTCATCGGTGTACTTATAGCTGAACTCGCGGCCGCTCATACGACATAATCCCCGTAAATCTGCGTTATCGGGCTGTCATGGTTGCGGAATTTCAGAACCCCGACGTGGCAGAATGGCGTGCTAGCGTATCGAGTTCGGTAGCGCTCACGGGACGGCGTAGCCAGGTGCAGATCAACCTGGCGCGGATCCGGTAGCCCGTTGCAGCGCTGGCAAAGCGTGATCAGCTTGCGCATGCGCTTAATGACCACTGCCGGGACCCTGGCACCAGCCTGCCACAGCGCCATATCGCTTCGCGGCGTGTATCCGTACTTGTCTCGGAGCTGTTCGAGTTCCGCCCGGTATGCCTGGTTGAGGGCGCTCACAGTCTGTACGCTCTGGCCGACCAATAGGCGTGGCCCTGGGGCGTCAGGCTCCACAGGATGCTGCCGCCGATATCCCACCGACCGATATCCCAATCACTACCAGTCGCACGGCGAATAGCCCGCATGTCATACCGCATAGCCTGCCGACGGTGCTTGCCGGTCAACCCTTGCTTTGCGTAGAAAGCCTGTAGCTGCTGCTTGCAATTCATTCTGCGATCCCCTTTTCTACCAATAATTGGATTGCTGCGCCCATAGCGACTACCGCTCGATCTTTCTTTTGCGCCTTGGAGCTGGTAATGAACCTGATCGACTCAAGCAGCGCGATGGCGGCGCGCAGCTCACGAACCACGGCCGCGCCCTCGCCGTGGCCTGTATTGCCTACCACTGCGCCTTTGCATCGGTCGGCCTGGTCGATGATTTCTTTGCGGCTGATTAACCTCAGCCACCCGGACATCGCGCCGACGGTAACCAGGTTGTTGACGATCCACTCAGCGCTGTCTGCGCACTTGCCGTGAATGGCCTGTAAGTTGCGAGCCATTGACCGGACCAGGTCTGCGGACAGCTGATTCTTGCGCAGCATGTCGCGAACGCTGTAATCCTGGGACATCCGCCACAGGTATTGCGCGCAGTCGGCGGTTTTTTCGCGGTCCTGGTACAGCCTTTCGAGAAACTCAGCGTCACCAAAGCGGGTCGAGTTATACGGCACACCAATGTAGCCCTGGCCGAACTCGAAGCGTAACAGCGGGACGTCGTCACGCAAAAAGCCTACACGGCACGGATTGCAAACCCGGTACAGGTCTTCCGAGTTTTGCGCTGCCTTTAGCGCGCTCTCGACCATGCCCTTTGGCGGCTCGATCTTGCACCCACACTCATCCACAGGCTCAGCCCCGAACAGGCGCCAGCCTAGAGGCGTGTATCGGCGGCGCGGCCAGTTAAACCCCATCAGGGCAGCACCCAGAGCGCGTTTGACCGCCAGAATCTCCTCGCAGCTCATCGACTCCAGCACGTCGACCTCTGCGCCGGAGTCAAGGAACAGGGATTTTGCCGCCTTGGCGACCGGGCCGCGCTTGCTGTTGAATGCCTTGAAGTCCTCGGCGGCGGCTGCGCGAATCGCCCACGGGAGCATCAGCCCGAGCTCTTTTTTGTCGTACCCGCAGTGACGCACCAGGAACTCAGCAGCGTCCGCCGTTTCGGTGCGCTCAGCCTCGAACTTGTCGGTGGCGCGAGTGACGATTGCCGAAAGATTCAGCGCCGCAGCGCCTGCAATCTCCTCTGCGATCAACTCCATCAGCCTTTTATTCTGCATGTCTACCCCTCCACTTGATTGAGGCGCCATCCTGTCAAATTGCTTTACACGGGTCAAGGAATATTTTCGCTTTAATTCGCGCACAAAAAAGCCCCGCAATGGGGCCTTTCCTTTGGCTGTCAACTAGACTGACAACTCCTTTATAGTCCGCTCAAGCAGCTCTACACGCTGCCTGGATTCCTCTGTTCGCCGTCGGTACGCCTTGGCGGTCTTGCCGTCTGTATCGTCCGTGTTGAAATACGCCTCAACGGCCTTGAGCTGCGCCTGGTGATGCGCTAGCAGGTCATGCAGGGTCATGGGTCAGCCTCGGCTGGTTGCTGTAGTGCCAGGCCCTGCGAACGATCCGGCGCGGTCTGTGTGAATGGTCGTGAACAACTCCATCTATCACCGCCAGGGCGTGCCCGCTTACCTCAACCCAGTATCGCCCCCTGGGGTGCGCCTGAGTAAACTGGTTCAGTGTTACCCCGCTATCGCGGTCAAGTCCGCGCACCATATCCATTCCTCTGATAGCGGCGGCCTTATGCATCCATCGGCCTTCCCTGTGCTTCCTGCCGCCTAAGCTCATAGTCACATGCGCAGACTCGTATCCGCTGCCGGTAATGACCGCAAGAGACACGACCGTACAGTCGTTTGTCTCATTGAGCGCTTCGCGGGCCGCGACCATATCAGCCGTGTAACTGTCAACAAACTTGACTTTTGCCAAAACCCTTTCCCCTGAGTGTCCACGAAACACGTAACGTGGACATCCTGGCAAGTCCAGGCATGCAAAGTCAAGCAATAAAAAAGCCCGCCGATGGGTGGCGGGCTGTTAACCGGGTTATCACTAGGCCGCAAGACGCAGTGCCGGTGGCGCCTTGCGCGTGTACTTGGCTACCAGCTTGCGCACGGCTTCCTCCAGGGCGCTCTGCTGCTCTTCTGGTAGGTTTTCCCACAGGACTATCGCGTCGTGCCACAGCGAGCCCGTGAGGGCTGCGGGATGGTCAACCTTCACGCCCTTCATTTCAGGCGGGGTCGGTTCAGGCTTTGGGCTTGATGCAGCCTTGCCCGAGCGAGCCGAACGGATGGCCTTGCGCAGCTCGCCAATGGCCGAGTAGTCAAGCACGTTGACCTCCAGGCGGTAGGCGGCACGAATGGTCGACACGTAGACCTTGACCGAGGCAGGCGCCGGAACATCCCCAGGCACTGGCGGGCCTATGCGACGACTCCAGCCCTTGGCGTCATAGGCTGCCCAGGTCATCACGTTGAACGCCTCCAGGGTGTCGGCCTTGGCCTCCTTGATGGCCGCCAGGATCTTGCCGGCCACCTCATCAACGATCATGGCGCTGCTTTCGATTTGGGTAAAGATCGCGGCGAGGTCGAGTTTAGTTTTCATCAGGTCACACTCCAGTTGCGCGGGCCAACCCCGCTACATTCATACTATGCGCTAACTGTCAACCCGTGAAATACCGTTTACTCACAAGGATTATTCCCGCCTGGAATATGGATCCAGGGGCACAAAAAAAGCCCCTGTAAAGGGGCTTGACACTAGTACCAGGTTACCCCGGCGTACTCGGGCGGCATGCCGACTTCGATTGACCTTGTGCGCGGGCAAGTCTGGTAGTCCAGTCCGGTCGAGGCAATCCGGTTCGCCGCGGCCAGGGAGTGGCGCGCCTTAACTAGCGATGCCTCGGCGTGCCTGATTTGCGCCGCCTTGCGGCACGCAAACGACTCCATAGCTTCAAGCTTGGTCGGGTAGCAGTGGCGCCGGCCCGAATGCTTTAGCACGAACTTGACGCCCCGCGCCGTGCGCCTGTTGTCGTATACGCTGTCCGCTTGCTCTTTGGTGGTCAGCTTCCCGCCGCCACCAATAAGCCTGACCCAGTACCCCCCAGGCGTCTCACGGATAACCTGGTAGGTCTTCTCTACCAGGTGAATGCCGCCCTCATTGAGGACGTCCTGGTAACGATAGTGATCTGGTCCGATATTCACTCTGCACGCCCCTCAGTAATAGCCCAAACAACCGCCCCAACCGACCGCCACCCGACCGAGTAGCGCCATTCATTCCAGAATACCTGGCTCATTGATTCAGCTCCTTGACCTTGTCGAGGCAGGCGTCGATCTCGGAATCTGCATCGCCAAGCACCAGGATTTGGTCTGAAAATGTCCCACCCCAGAATTTCTTTACGATGCAGAAATCGCGGACGCTGTTTGCAGCGTCGTCGCGAAGAAAGCGATACCGCTCGGCATCACGGATGACGTCCTTAGGCAGCACCACCGCTACCGGCGCGGGCGTCGATGTGTAGAGGGGTTCGACCGGCCCGAGCCAATGTTTTGCGATGTCCCATCGACGCGTCAGATCCCTAACCTTTCCATCACCTGATATAGAAGCCCACGCCACTGGCTCTTGCAGCTCGACGACCGGCCCCGCTTCCTGAGCGAGAACGGCGCGGAGTTCTTCAATAGCAGGGTAGCTTTCTCGGCATACTGGTATGCATACCCTCTCCAGAAGCTCCCGCTTCACCATCACAAATGCGCTCATGACGTCACCTTCGCTGTTTCTGGAAATGATGCCTCGGCCTCAGTGCGGAATTTAATATCAGCACCATCACCGTGACGGCCTTCAGACCAGCTGATCCGCTTGCCGCAATAACATCCTGTCTTTTGTGAAAGGTCGAAGTTCTGCCGGAACTCCATAGAAATTCCAGTCATCCCGTGCTGGCGCGAAAGTGCGACAACCGCTTGCGCGAACTCGACATCGTGGTCTGTTATGGCGCTCATGACTTGGCCTCTTCGGGTTTGGTGAGGGCGGCGTCGACCTTTGACCATAGTGCACGCGGTCGAAATGATCGAACTCCTGGCAGCTCGACAACCTCGCGTAACAATTCAACCAGTTCCCCATTCCGCCGCTCGGCGTCCGCAAGGCGCTGCTGCACAATGTCACGCGCCTTCTCACGTCCCGCGCTAACGTTCAGCGCCATTGCCAGCTCTCCCCGCAGCGCCTCTACTTCACGGACAGCATTGAAGTCCGGCACCGGCTTCCCGGCCATGCGGTGCTCCAGCATAAGCCAGGCAAAGCTGTACTCTGGCCAGTCTCGCTCTAGCACCACGCAATCAACCATGGACCCGGCGTGGCAGTCGCGCAAATACTCAGCCTCATCCTTGGGAAGCCTGCTGAGCTTCAAGACTATGTACCGTTCCTCTCGCTCGAATTTAGCTTCACTCATTCCGGAATCCTCATCCAGCGCTTTACGGTCATCAGTTGGCGACCGCACTTAGTGAACCACTTGTACTCGCCCAGGCCAGTCCCTGGCTGCATGCTTGGCTGCTCGACGTGCGCGGCAATCTCATGCACGCCCGACTCCAGCTCAACAAGGAGATTAACGTCCTTGGGCGCGTCGTGGTAGCGCCATGGCGACGGCCCGTCACCCAGCGCCCGAATGCACACATTAAAGTCGTACAGGATGTCAGCCGACGCCGCTCCGCGCAGGCCTGCCTCGGTCACGTACTCCTCGTTCAAGTGAAGCCACAGCGCCGCGCTTGCCACTGACTCGCGGCTCACTTCGGACATGCGAATTCCGCTCACTTAACACCCCCAGGGATGTGCACGCAGGATAATTTAGCCCAGTCCCGGCCATAGCAGGCCACGCTGTTAGCTTGGTCCACTGAGTATGGCGATTCAAGCGACTTCTTTTCCTTGGCGGCCTGGTTCTTGGCGCCTTGCTCAAGAGGCCCGCACCCGACCGCAGCCAGCGCAAGCGCGATAATAATAATCCGTTTCATTCCGTTTCAACTCCAGTCAGTTGTTGATGCCGATCAGGAAGCCGGCAATAAATGCCAGGACAACCAGGACAAGGACGTAGCTTGACGCGGTGCGCGGCCTTTCGTCAAGCGGCTTTACATAGAGCGGGTGCGCTTCGTTCGCCTCTCGCCGATGATTGCGGACCGCCGCAACGTGACGCCCGAAGTCGCCAAAGCGTAGCGCATGCTCATCAACTAGCCCGAGTAGCCACGCCCGCTGGGCGTATCCGGCGCTAACGTCCTGAGCCGTGTAGTTCCGGCCATAGCCAAACACCATAGCAGCCCGCATCACAGGTCCTCCAGGGCTTTGCGCAGGCGGTCAGCGTCGAACGATGTAACCGGCAGGGTCGGATGGTCAAGGATTGCGAGTATCGCCCGCGCAGCGTCGATCAACTCCCACTTAACCACCCGACCCGCTACATGCTCGCGGTCGCTGTCCGGCACGAACCCGTATTGTCTTGCGCCCCGAATGATACTGCCACTCATGCTGCCCCACAGCGAAGCAGCGCTAAGACCGTGACGGTCAAACATGAACCACGCCGCGTCCGCGCAGGTCTGGCGAAGGCGCTGTGATGCACGGGAGATAGCGCCAAGGGCCGGCATTGCGGACCGGAGTAGTGACGCCTCCGCGACCATTGCCGCGTGCGGCGCCACCCGAACCATAAACGGATCGCTGGGCTTCTCGCGCTCGACTGGTGCACCCACCGGCACGCTAAGGCGGTCCAGGTCGTCCATCATGTCCCGCTGGTCCTTGGTCAGCTCGCTGAAATTGATAGTGATGCGGTCGATACCGCGAACCCGCTCAATCTCCGCAACCTGGTGCGGGAGCAGGGGTGATGCCCTTTTGTTTTCGTTGTCCATGGTCGAATCCTCAGTGTCTGGTACGTGGAAAGCCCCTTTCGGGGCTTGAGGTGGGCGGGCGGGGTTAGGCGTAATGCTCATCAAGCGTGCGGCGAATAGCCGGCTTCAACTTGCCGCAGATTTTCGACCACTTGTCACAGAATTGCTGAACTGTAGTGCCAAAGCAATTCTTTTCAGTTTGACGACGCTTGATGATGTCGGCGCAATCGTCACCTACGTGGCCGATTGGAAGAATTTCACCCTTTACGATTCGCTGACCGCAGCACGCACACAGCTTGCGCTCATTCATCGGCGGGCTGATTTTCTTGCCAGTATGAAAGCAGGTCTTACGGTCGTCGAATCTCATTTCGTCTTGCTCCGCTAATGTCTGTTACTGGCAAAGCCCCTTTCGGGGCTTGTGGCGGTTAGATGGCCGAGGCCGTCTTTTCGGTTGGGCGGCCCTGGAAGTCCAGCAGACCAGCAGAGAACAAGGTCATCATCATGCGGTCAGTAGAGGCGCGCCATACGTTGCCCCAGGCGTTCCAGGCGTTGCCGGTGTCTACTGCGGACTTGAGGGCTTTGCGCTGCTGTGCTGTGAACTTTGCCATGTCATTTACTCCGACTCGTTGATTTGTCTAGCTGCTTGACAACAAATCTACGCACAACAAAAAGCCCCGTCAAGCATTATTTTGCTTACGGGGCATAACTACACCGATGAGTTTACTTTTTCCCGTCTTGCCGCCGTTTGGGTCGGTCGTGGCGCGGGTAAAGGTCGGACAGAGCTGCCTTGCATGCGTCTGTGACGCCCTGGGCGTATGCTGGCGGCCTTTCGGCCTTCTTGAGGCCCTCCAGCAAGCGGTTGGCAACCCCTGCCCGCTCCTCGCCCTGGGAGCCCCCTACTTCACGCGCTACGTGCTGCGCCCCCTCATACCACAGCGCGGTTCCCTGGTAGCTCATTTGCCCGCCTTCTTGTTCTTGCGGAACCCGTTTTGAGCCAGCGCAAGGTACTTGACAAAGTGCGCCGGGGTGGCCTTCTTGAAGCCGTCCTCGACCGCCCGTTCCGCCTGGTTCTCGCCGCGACCCATGCGGACCTTGCGAGTCTTGTAATTGATCCAGTGGTCTACTGGTGCTGGCGGCTCAAGGTCTACCGGATCGCCGTTGACGTCGCCCAGCACCGCACCGGTATGCCCTGGACAATCAGCCAGGAACTCAACCGCCTCAATCGCCGCTAGTGCAACCGTCTCAGCATCAAAGTGGCGGTCCTCGCTGTCGCCGTGCGGGCTTCTCCAGGTCAAATGGAAAGGGTAATGGCGCCCCTCGACGTATGCGGGGTCCGCATAATCAAGCGGTACACGCTGAGTCACTCGACCCGGATCTTGCTCTTGTCCGTCGTTGCCCAAATTGTCCATACGGTTTCCAGCGCCTCTTGGTGTGTCATGGGCTCGCCACCCATAGTGAAAGGTTTCTGATCCGGCAGGTAAACCCACCAGATCGCTTTTTTAGTGAGGGCCGATTGCATGGTTAGCCAGGGTGCAATAAACCTCACCCTGCAAGCCGGCAATAACGCCCGCCGCCTTCTCTGACAGGCTCATTGGGCCGCCCTCATACTCTCGACCATCAAACCCGCCCACCGCCCGGATATACGCCGCGTGCTGCCTTAGCGCGTTCGGCCTCAACTCCACAGTGATGATGGTCATGCCATTGCGCGTCACAGCGCTCCAGTGCTCTGTGTGCCGATTAAACGCCGCGCAAACCTTGAGGGCCTTCGCCTTGGTCTGTACCAGCGCCAACGGACAGACCGGGGTTCGCTCTACCCAATATCGAGCCCCAGGCAATACCGACTTGATCACTTCAAACTTTTTCATCTTCAACCCCATCAGCCGCATACGCCGCTCCCGCCGTCATAGCCAGAACCTTAAGCGAGTTATGCAGCTCTTGAGGCGTATAGCTGCCCATATCCCGGATTAACTTCCGCAGCTTGCCACGGTAGTAGTGCGTATCCACGCCGTACGCGTTCTGACCTACCGGGCCATCCTGGACATCCAGGAACAGCTCGACCGCGTCGGCTATCGACCGCGTCCGGTTCCGTGGCGGCAACCTGTCAAGTCGGTTCACATGCTCCGACAGCAGCGCCACGCTAACACCCTGAAATCCTTCTTTCACACCGCCTCCAGCTTGAAATAGACCTGATCGAATGGGACGGTGCGGGTCTTTGTCATGCCGTCCGCCGCCATCTTTATTTTAACAACCGCCTTATCTGCGTGATACAAAACCACGTCGCAAGGTAACTCATAAGGCAACTCAATGTCACCTATTTTGTGTGCCAATTTAACGTGCATCCCCATCCCGCTTTAACTCCCATGAGTCAGTATTTTTGCACCGGCCGCCAGGGTAGACGACGATGATTCCTTTTCGAGTCCACTCCTTGCAGGTGACCCTGGCCCCGCCGTGGTAGCACGCATCGCCGACCGCTGGCTTTACGTACTTGACAGGGCTATCAGGGAAGTAAAGAGGCATTGACCGCTTGACAGTTGACATGCGCGAAACGGTCACAGTAGACCGGTCACCGGCCAGGAACTTCTGCGCGTCCGAGCCGTTCACGTACCCGAAACGACCCTTGCACACGACCCCGCCAGATACCGGCCGGGATGCAGCCCGCAAGGCCTCCAGCTCCTCTAGCAGCTTCTCAACGTCTCGCCATTCGACTAGATCGCCGTGCACGGAGTCGATTAGCTCGCCCTCCCAGGACAGCGATAGGCGGTTCACTGGGCTGCGTGCTCGGTTGCCAGCACTTGACCAGGATTTACCTTTTGCTTGCGACGCTGCGCCCGGTGGCGATTGATCCGAATGTTCCGCTTTCGAGCTTGTTCCGCGCTCTCAATATAGCCCTTAGGCTTGCCTTTCTTCTCGAAGTTGTCGCCGCCAGTGCCTTGCATGAATCCCCCAAACCAAACCATTGAATTGAGCCCGGATCATGGCACACGCCACAGCCCGAACTCAAGCACTTTTTAACGCCAGCGGTTCGCCTTGCCTTGTCGGCTTCGAGGCGAATGCGGGCCGCGCTTGCGATCCACCTCGGCACCCCGCTCATGAACCCACTCGACCGCCATCTTGGTCAAGGCTTGAGCCATGATCGCCCCGACGCCGCACCCCAACAAAACACGCTTCACCGCCAGCGCTCCGCCCGCCCCTGGCGGCTACGCTGGGACACGGCCAACCCCTTGCGCTTAACCGGGTTAACCGCTTCCACCGCTGCAAACTGATGCGGACGCACCTCAATCTCAACCATAGGACCGCCGTAGCCCGCGTTCAAGGCCATTGCGTACTGCTTGCGGGTCAACACCAGGGGCGGCACCTCTTGAGGCTCCAGAAGCCGCTCAAACTCTTGGATTAGCTCGGTCACAATCCGGCTCTTTCCACCCCGCTGAGGTGGGGACATAACCGTAACGGATACCCCGGCATCCTCCATCGACTTTGCGATTCGAGCTATAGCGCCACGCTGCTCATCATTGGTAACCAGTGCGATTACATGCCGTGGTCGGTTACGCTCAAGCACCTTGGCATAGTCCACGACATCCGCCATATACCCCACGGAAACATCCCCCGTCTGGCTCGCCGGATCCCACCCGATCAACCGGGCAACCGCCGACGGCATCACCAGATCCCACTCAAGCCCCAGCACAAGCTCCTCATCGACGCACACCGGGAACGGCTCAAGCTGGGGAATGCTGCGATACCCCCTCGACAGGCTGGCACCGTGCATCAGCACACCTCTCGCCAACTCATCAATCCACGCCTGATTAATGCTTTTCATCGTCAACCCCCTTTACAACGATTTCAACCTTGAAGCCCAGCGCCTCAAGGATGTCGATTTGCTTCTCGATTGAGCACCCTTTTGCCCGGATGGCTGCGGATATGTTCGTTTGATGCTTACCACATGCCTCTCCGGCCGCCTGGTGGCTCATTCCAGACGTTTTAAGCGCCTTGCCTATGGCATCGCCTAGGTTAGACCTTAGCGCCTCTACAGCGGGGCTCACAGGCCCGAGCCCCAACAAACGAAACGACTCTCACCCTGGACCTGTCCGAGTGGCATCCCGAGCAAGTAGGCCTCGCACTCAATCCCCTCCAGTGCGCACTGATCCTCGAACAGCTCGCCGGCCTCATCGCGAGACAGCGCGTGCACGACTGCGACCACTTCGAAGTTGCGGGCAATGTGGAACGCCTGGCGCTTCGCCATGCCACCCTCAACCCGAGCGCGACCCATCATGTATGCGACTGAGCCCCATGCTTCCTTGGCGATCTTGCGGAACCCGTCACGCTGGCCGCACGAAAGGCCGAAGCTGTTCGCACACACGGTCATTCGATTGGCCCGACCCCGGTGATACAGCGCCAGTGCAACGTAATCATTCTTGTTCATGATCCACCTCTAATTCGATTGATACCTTGACCCCAGCAATGCCCGCGATGATCAGAAGCCTTTCCAGGGATGGCGACAGGACGCCTCGCATAAGCTTCCCAGTCTCAGCAGACGATATGCCTAGGCGATCCCCTGCTGCCTTCTGCGTTACGCCCCACGACTTCACCACGGCGACAATGGCGGCTTCGATCTTCGCCTTGATTGCCCAGGTACGCTCAAACCGCTCTGCATTTTCGTAAACGCACTTTCTCCCTAGGCTCATCAGAAACCCCCATCAGCAAAAGGCGAGTCAGGCGACACGCCCGAGTCGAACGGTGATACGTCCGATCCGTCACAGCGCACCGCAGGGCACTCAGTGAGCGATAGCTCTACTCCGATACCGAATGCCCGAGCAATCGTTACCAGCAGGTCCGTGGACATCGTGTTGACCGCACGACCGCGAGTGATCGCGCTCAAGTATTCCTGCCGCACGCCAACCGACACAGCCTTTCCCTTTTGGGTTCCGTTCATGTTCATGAGCTTTGCCAGGATGGCGTCCGCGATCATTCCCTTGTGATTCATTTTCAGCCCTCGGTTATTGAGCAGCCACTGTGCCAGCCATAACAGCTCTAGTCAATATAGAAATTATTAATCCGCCTCTAAGATATAGAAGACCTTAAAATCTCTTAAAAGGCGCGGGTGAGAAAATTCCTTTCCACTCCCGCTGAGAGCGAGATATCGAGATATCGGCGAGTTATCTGACTGGATATTTCGGCCAAACCCCTACGTATGCGGGACTTGGTCGGGGTACTTAGCGAGATATCGAGATATCCGGGGAGTTTTAGAGATTGACCATTTATCAAAATGGTCTGGATATCTCGCTATCTCGCTATGTCCTTTGTTTCCGGGGGTCTGAGTAGATATCACGCTGGATATCTCCAGATATTTACCCCTCTGCATCGGGGGATTTACCCGTCGTCTGATGGCGGGAGCCGTTTTCAGAGCGAATGTGATCGACCCTACAGAAGCTCATGCCCAGTGTCAAATCCAGCATTGAAAAACCTTACCCAAAAGTCAGGTTTTCCTTACCCAAAAGTCAGGTTCCTGTAAAGCGCGCAATCTACTTGACGGAAATAGTGAATACTTCGCCGCGAGGGCACTCGACTGTAGTCAGGTTTCCTGCGCGTTCTTGCCTGGCAACGGACGCCCATACAGCCTTGACCGGCTCGCCCCGCATCCGGTTCTTGAGTACCCCGAACGTCATTTTCTGGCCTGGTGCGCGACTGATGATCGAGTAGATCCTGGCGTCTATAGCCTGGTCTGGAGACGGCACTGGGGACCGCTGGCGACGTGCAACCGGCTCGAACCATACGCCCCACTTATTGATGCAGAACGCGCCCCACTTGCGCCAGTTTCCTCTCCAGCGGGCGCACGTACTAAGCTCAAAGTGAATGTGTGAGTAGTCCCTGCGAAAAACCCCGAAACCCTCAATGGAACCGTTCTCACTCATATAAGTGGTGACCCCCTCGGCCTGGTTCGAGGCGTGAGCCTTAGGGCATCCGTGATAGGTCCCCGTCTCAAACGTGCCGTCAGGGTGAACATCGATGAAAATCCGCGCCATAAAAAAGCCCTCATAAGTGAGGGCTTAGTGTCTCCGCTACAGGTCTATATTGTCAAGTGGCTACGGGCGCAATTGACAGGCGTTCTGTCTTGCGGTTGTTGGTGGCGTTGACGTGCTCGGTGCGCTCCAGAGTGCCGGACTTCACCATAGCCGTTATGACCTTCTCGACGTCCTCGCGCTTCCACTTCTTGCAGCGGTTGATCACCACGCCGATTGTCTCGCTGTGGCCGTCGCCCAGCATATTGACGATACGGGCTCGCACGGCCTCGGCGGGGCTGCTCTCCTCGTTTTCGTTCGCGTAGGCAAGCATGGTCTTCTCTCGAATGTCCCGCTCCACGAACGCATAGGCCCACCGGACGTGCTCGGCGGTTCGCAGGCCGGACGGTGCCGCAAGGGTAAGGCTGATCTTGGAAACCATTTCACGCGCTCGGCGCGGGATCGCCTCAAGGCCTGTACGCTCCTTGTGGTGCTCTGCCTTCTCCCAGGCCCACTGGGCGACCTGCTCAAGCATGTCCTTGGCTTCGGGGTCGCTTCTCACGGTGGACCGCTCGCCGTACCACTCCACCCGGTGGTTCTCGAAGTCGGCATACCCGCCATCGTACAGGGACCGAATCGTCATACTCATGCGGTCGCCCATCTTGGAGGACTTGAACCCTTTCTTTGCTTTGGGGTTGGTTTCCTTCTCGCTGATGATGATCGATCGACCAATAAACCCGTTGGTGGCCTGCTCGGGCGTTACCAGGGCGTCAAACGTCACAGGGGTAGTGAATCCGATCAGCGATAGATAAGGCTTCTCCAGGCCGTTGTCGATGGCCTGGATAGCATTGTCCAGTTGCGGGATGCGGCGAGCAAGCGCCCCGCTCTTGTCCTCGTTTTCCATTACGGCCTTGCGCGCCGCCTTGACCTCTCCGATTAGCGCCTTGCGGACCTCCCGCTTTGTATCGCCCGTCAGCGGCATGAAGCTGTTTGCCTTCGAGTACGCCGACATGAGCACGCCGATGACGCCCGAATGGTAGGACTCTTTCGAGGTGGTAATGGTCTTGAGCAGGACCCCGAATTCGTCAATAACGTAGTTCGCCGCCTGATTGTCGATGAGGTTCCGAATGATTTCCTGCTCGGACTTGATAGAGCCGACGGTCGCCCGCTGGATCCCGGCAGCCTGGTGAATGGCGTTAATGGACTGCATAACGGCCTCCTTGCCCGTTGCGGAGCCGGCCACGCACATTGCGAACAGGTTGGCGGTCACGCCGTCGAGGTCGTCCGTCCAGCGCAAGCCGATGACATTCGACATGGATACCAGGGCGGCGGCCACGGCCAGGTTCTCCCGAGGAAACCGCGACTGATCGTTGATCCACTTGCAGACTTCCCCGACGAACCCTGGCGGGCGCAGCAGGTCAATGCCGTTGACGTGGAAGGGGTGCTCGGACTTCTTGACCTTCTTGGGCGCCTCGCCGTCGACAACTTCCGCCGCTATCTCCTCGACAAGCTGCTTGACAGGCTCCGGCTCATCCTCAAACCAGGTAGTGGGCGTGAACTCTACCGGCTCCTCCCACCCGCCTTGCTCCGCGTGAAAGATCAGCGTCCCGAGGGTTACCGGGTTGGCTGACTTGCCGAAACGGTCCCAGTCGTTGCGTAGCTTGTTGGCGCCTGGGTAGGTGTCGCCCTTGGCGCTCCAGTCGTTCCACAGGTCGAAGCCTGACCCGCCCGTCGCGTGATGCAGCGCCATGCCCACGGCCAGCCACTCGGCGCGGCCTGAGTTGTAGTCGATATGGGCAAGCATGCCCGTCAGGTCCTCCATGGTGACGTCAACCGCCGACCCGTTCACGTCAGCCCGGAAGGCGTCCGGCCGGCGCAGAAGGTCTAGCAGTTCCTGGGGCGCCTCGGTGATGTCCGAGGGGCTGCCAAAGAGAACTTGGTAGGTGTTGCCGCTGGCGTGCATAGAGCCGGGACCCACGCAGAACCCTGAGGACTTGAAGTCAATCCCCTTGTAGTCCTTGTGGTTTTGCAAAAGGCTCATGCCTTCCGGCGCTCTATAGTAGACGTGCATGGATCCCTGGCCGGACCCGGTCTGCACGGTTAGGCCCGCAGTTGCTGCCAGGTCCACGCCAAGCGCCCCTACCAGCCTGTGGTAGGCGTCCACGCCGCCGTTACGGGCATCCACGTCGACCACTAGCAAGCCCTTCACCAGGACGCCGTAGCCCGTGTCGAGCTGGCCCATTTCTTCCATCCCTTCGAGCTGCTCCTCGGACCAGTCGGGGGTGTGCTGCCAGTTGCTGGCAATCGGGTGCTTATAGGCTGCCAGGCATTCCGGCTTGCCGCACGCACACCCGCCGTCATCGCTTGCGCCATGCAAGCCGAAGATGCGTAGCCCTGCATCAATGAATTCAAAAGCGTTCTGGATAGCCATTTATTGCGTGTCTCCGTGTAGGTGGCGCGAGTATATAGCGAGATAGCGAGATATCCAATCGTCAAAATATTATTTAGAAATTAGTTGACCTTCCCTTATTCCGTCCGTAGAGTTCGCCCTGTCAAACGACACACCACGGAGAAAGCAACAATGATTATCGAGGCACCCAAAGAACGCCCACCAGTTATTACGCTCCTCGGCGAGCCAGGCATGGGCAAAACGCTTCTGGCCTGCATGTTCCCTGATGCAATTATCATTCGCCTTGAGGACGGCATCCAGTCCGTGCCGGTCGAGAAGCGCCCAGCGATCATGCCGATTGTTACCACCGTCGACATGCTGGAGGAGCAAATCCGCTGGGTCGTGATGAACCGCAAGGCTCACGGCAAAAAAACGCTCATCATCGACAGTATCACCCGCGCCGAAACGATGTTCGAGAAGCATATCGTCGAGACGGACGGAAACAACCCTGCATCGATCAACCAGGCGTGCGGCGGCTTCGGTGCCGGCCCTAAAGCGCTGGGCGCCCTACACGCCAAGTTCCGTGGCCTGCTCAAGGCGGCGAATGATCGCGGCTTTACGGTGATCATCATTGCCCACGCATCGACTGAAACGGTCGAGCCGCCAGACGGTGAGAACTACAGCCGCTACACCATGCGCCTGGGCAAGCACTCCATTGCTCCATGGTCCGACGACGTCGACATGATTGGCTTCCTGTGCTTGCAGAAGTTCGTTCGCGGCGCCAAGGATGAGACGAAAATGGGCAAGGCTAAGGCCGGTAAAGCCCTGTCGGATGGCACTCGACTGCTCGTTGTCCACGCTGTGGCCGGGAACATTTCTAAGAACCGGTTTGGTATCGAGGAACCTATCGAGCTTCCGCCTGTTGCTGCCTGGGATAACCCGCTGCTCAAGCTGATTCCGTACTATTCGGGTAATATCGGCCCGTTGGTTTCAGTCCAGGAACAGGCCAAGCCTGAGCCGGAAGTCAAGACAGCCACAAAGCCGCAGAGTGAAGACCAGGGCTTTGACGCTACCGAAGCTCAGGACGATGACGACAGTCCGGACGCCCCAACGGCCGAGGAAGTGGCCTACCAAGAACCCGAACTGTAAACCCGCTTTACACCCTACTTTTATTGATTGGAGATTGACCGCATGACCGCAAACTTTTGGGATACCGGCGACGGCGAAGTGGTACAAAAGCAAGACACCATCGAGGTGGAAGGTGGTAACAGTGGCTTGATGCCGATCCCGGCCCGAACTCAGGTCAAGATTGGCATCCAGGAAGCCAAGTGGGAAACCAGCGACGGCGACGGCACCTACATCAACCTCAAGCACCAGGTGCTTGCGCCGGAGTGCTACAAGGGCCGTATCGTGTTCCAGAAGCTGCACGTTAACCCGCTCGCAACTTCGCCCAATAACAAGTCCTTGACCGAGGAGAAGCTACGCAAGAAGAAAGCCAAGGCCCTTCGCATGCTGGGCGTGATCGACACGAACGCGGGCGGCAAGCTGCTCAGCTCCCCGCAGGCGCCGACCGATGAAACGCTCACGCTTCACTTGGTCAACAAAACCATGATGATGGAACTCGACGTGTACGAGTTCGATCACAAGGACGGCGTCAAGATCCCGAACCCCGTCGACTACATGCGCGGCAACTGGGTCAAAAAGGTTGCGCCGAAGTCCGCCTTTGTCGACATGACCAAGGATGAGCAGGCCGCCGCCGTGGAGAAGACCAAGCAGGAATATGCAGCACTGCTTGCTCAGGGTCCAAGCCAGCGCGAACAGCCGGCCGCACGCCAGCAGGCGCGCCCAGCGGGTCAGCAGTCCTCACCGGCCGCCGCCTCGACGTCCTTCGACGAATTCGACGACGATATCCCGTTCTAGGCCCTTCTGTTAACCGGATTAACACCAACAATCTAGGGGCTTCGGCCCCGCTCAACTAGGAGTTTCACCCGTGAAAGCATCCCGTTTCTTTGGCGCCCTGGCGCTGTCGGTCGCCGCCATGGCTTGCCTGTCCGGCTGCGATAGTGACGCCCGCGTAGCCTCCCGCAACCTTTCGCAAGCGGCCGATAACTTCGAAGTGTCACGCCGCGTCGTGTTCTACAACGGCATCACTGGCGATTACGTACTATCCCTGGAGGGTCGCTGCTCGTTCGACGCGAGCGTCGCACGAAAGGTTGACGTTACCTGCAAGGTCGGCCCCAAGGAGTTCAAAAAGCACTCCCTCGGCCTGTCGGATAACGTCACCTATTTTTCCGAGCAGTTGAACCCGGTGGACGTCAGCGTCTATCACTACCGGGTAATCTTTAAGCCCCAGGTGATCCTCCCCGACATTGATTTCAAGGGTAGCGCCACGGCCGTTGGTGACGCCCTGGTCAAGTAGCCACACCTATCATCCGGGCGCTTCGGCGCCCTTCTTTTTGCCTGGAGAGACAGAAAATGACCGAAGTAACCACCGCCTCCGCACTGGAGAAAGCCCCGCGCAAGAAGCATGGCCGGATCACCGGAGGCCAGATTGCGGCTATCCTGGGCGTTAGCAAGACAATGAAGCGTGCCCAGGTGCTGCGGGCAATGGTTCGCGAGTACCACGGTGATGCGAGCGAGTACGCGCCAAGCGTAGCCACTGAATACGCCGACATGTACCGCCAGCAAGCAGAGCGCGCCTTTGAAGACAAGTTCAAGCTGAACATTACGCGCTCTGACGTAAAGAAGCCGCACAAGCTCCTCAGCACCCACCCAATGCTCATTAAGTCAAAAACCGAGCCAGGGCCTGGGCTTCTGTACTTGCGCCTCCCATACGGCCAGCGAGACGTTGCAGAGCCAACCGGATTCAAGCCGCTTGCAGACCAGGCGCACCACTTCGCGCAAATGCAGTTCGAGCTGTTGAACGCTGGCGTGGAGTGGGGCGTGTTTTGCCAGTGGTCCGTCCTTGGCATGCGTAACGAGAAGGTCGCGATCGATCGCCGCTGGATCGACGTAAACCTTCCCCAGCTCGAAGCCTTTTACGATGAGTACAAAGAGGCCTGCAAGGATAAGGCGCACCGCGAGCCACTGCGCAAGCAGATTGACAACCAGAACGCCGCGAAGCTGCTGGTTGAGTACGACGAATTGTCAGTCGTCACCACGAACGCCAAGGCCCGCCAGGACGAAATCCTGGAGAAGCTCAAGCAAATGGCCGGCGACAGCTCCGTGACGATCTGCGGGCGCAACCTGACCCGCACCGAGACGCAGGGATCAATCTCCTACGCCGCCGCAGTCAAAAAATTGTTGCCTGGCGCAGACCTTGAAGCGTACCGTGGCGCACCCTCAACGAAGTGGAAGCTTGATTAAATGTCATACGTCCTGCGACCCTATCAGCTAAACGCTGTTACCGCCGCACTGACTGAGATTCGCCGATCCCTAGAGCCGTGCCTTATCGAGGCGGCCACGGGGGCCGGCAAGTCCCTGCTTGTTGCGGACATCGCCAACAAGGTCAACAAGATGAGCGGCAAGCACGTGCTGTGCCTGGCGCCGTCCAAGGAGCTTGTAGAGCAGAACTATGAAAAGTTCCTGCTTACTGGCGAGCCCGCATCGATCTACTGCGCATCAGCCGGACGCAAGGACCTTCGCCACCCGGTCATTTTCGCGTCGCCAGGTTCGTTCAAGTCGGTTGCCAAGCAGGTTGGCTCACGCATCGCTGTGGTGATAGTGGACGAAGCCCAGGGCATGACGGCGACGGTAATCGGCATCATTGAGGATATCCGCTCAGTAAACCCGAACGTCCGCGTTATCGGCCTTACAGGCACTCCGTACGTAATGGGCGGCGGCTACATCTACCGCATGGACGAAAACGGCAAGGTCATGGGCGACAACAAGGCCCGTAACCCGTATTTCATGCGCAAGGTTTACAGCATCACCGCGCCCGAGCTGATCGACCTCGGATTCCTCACGCCTCCGGTAATGGGCGCTCTAGGGGTCGCTGGTTACGACACGTCCGGTATTGACTTCACGGACGCGAAGAAAGAGGTTGACGCGCAGATTGACCGCGCCTTTATGGGCGACAACCGCATAACCGCCAAGATCATCGCCGACATCGTCTACCAGTCGCGAGACAAGCGCGGCGTAATGATCTTTGCGTCATCGATCCAGCACGCAGAGGAGTGCATGCGGTCGCTGCCTCCGACCATGTCCAGGATCGTTACGGGCAAGACGCCGAAGAAAGAACGTGAATACATAATTTCCGAGTTCAAGGCGCAGCGGATCAAGTACCTGGTAAACGTCGCGGTACTGACGACTGGGTTTGACGCTCCGCACGTCGATGTAATCGCAATCCTTCGGGCGACTGAGTCCATCGGCCTGATGCAACAAATCATTGGCCGTGGCCTGCGCCTGTTCGACGGCAAGGATTACGTTCTGGTCCTGGACTACGCTGAGAACATAGAGCGCCACTGCCCGGACGGCGACATTTTCCGCCCGGACGTAAAGGCCTCACTTGGCGGCACGTCCGGCATGCCAATGAATGTGGTTTGCCCTGACTGCTCAGCGGACAATGAGTTTTCATCACGCAAGAACGATGAGGGCCACGCCATCGACGACCAGGGCTACTTTGTAGACCTTGCCGGTGACCGCGTGATGATCGACACGGCCGAGGTGGATCCTGAGACGCAGAAGCCTATCAAGCTGCCCGTCCCGGCTCACTTTGGGCGCAGGTGCCAGGCGTTCCACCCTGCGCGTGACGGGTTCTCATATCAGTGCGGTTACCGTTGGTCCTCCAAGGAGTGCCCGCACTGCAAGGCGGATAACGATATCGCCGCCAGGTACTGCAAGGAGTGCAAAGGCGAGATTATCGACCCTGGCAGCAAGCTCAAGATCGAGTTCAAGCGCCAGAAAAAAGACGCTACACAAATGCAGTGCGATCAGGTACTGTCAGCGGTCAATCAGTACGGGGTTAGCCAGAAAGGCAACAAGCAGTGCGTTACGACCTTCACGACCCCGTACAGGACGTTTCAAATCTACTTCCAGTACGAAAGCACCAGCCCAGCCCGTGCGGCCGAGTGGGCGCGATATATGGAAGTGAGCGACGGCGGTAACTTCGAGCCGGATACCGTGACCTACAAAAAAGACTCCCTGAGCGGAATGTACAGGGTCTACGACTACAACCAGCCAGCGGACAGCGACGGACTATGAAACCACTTGAAGGCATTCGCCACTTCGGCGACCTGAAATTTCGCGACCCAAAGTGCCCTCGGGAGGGGGCCGAACAGGTCACGTTTTTTAACCAGTTGCGCAAGGGCTACCCGGACACTTACGGCATGACCGCCGTACACACCCGCAACGAAGGCAAGAAGACTCCGGGCCAGGTCCAAAAAGAAAAGGCCGAGGGCATGGCGGTCGGCACGCCAGACATTGCGATCCCCGGTAACCCTGCGTTCCTTTGCGAACTCAAGCGCAAGGACCGCACTCTTTCTGACCTCCAGCCAGGCCAGGAACCGTACCTACGCCAGGCGCAAGCCCAGGGGGCATGGTGCTGCATCGCCTTCGGATGGGAGGCAGCAATGGAAGCATTCCACGAATGGCGGGAGCTGGTCGAATGTTCGCAGCCCAACTAGAGGCAGTGATAGCTGGGGATGCGCCCGTTGATTCGTGCGTTCGCTCCCAGCTTGATTTTTGGGTATACCAGCAGGCAGTCAAGGTGCTGGACGCCTTGCGCTGCCACCGCATTCAAATGATGGACGAACACCCCGAGGAGGTCGGCAACCTGATCCGAGCCGAGGTGCTGCGCATTCACGGGCTGCGGCGCAGGACCCCGCGACCGCCGCCGAAGGTCCAGCAGGAACCAGCCGTTCACAGACCTGAGTGGATGGATTGGACGTAAAGCAAAATAATGCTTGACGCGTGTGAACTGAATTGACAGAATGGGCTCACACCAACCAACAACGAGTAAATGACATGAACAACTTCAACACTGATGCATTCATGGCCTGGCTGAAAGCGAGCGGCAAATGCTTCAACCACATGAATACCGCTGAGCAGCGCCAGGCTATGAAAGAATACAAAGCGCTGTAAGCCCAGCCTCCCACCCAAAGCCCCGAAAGGGGCCTAGCCGAGTAACAGAAGATGAATAATGCAATCGCCGCACTGAAAATGCTCAAGGAAGCCGGTTACAAGGCCGTGACCGTGCACGACCACACGGTCGTAGCAATCGACTACGTGCAATGCAGTAGCGGGTCGCGCAAGTGGGTAGAGGAGCGCGAAGTGCCAATGAACGTATCCCGCAACCTAAACGGCGTTGCTGCATTCATCCTTGACCGGAAGTAACCAACCCCGCCCACCTCAAGCCCCTTTACTGGGGCTTTGCCAGTACAACCACGGGAGCATCACGCAATGCCAGCTACCTACCTGACAAAGCCAGACCAGTCGCTAACCGTCCTGATCCAGGGTGAGAGCGGAACCGGGAAAACCGGGCTCGCCCAGCTCATTAAGGACATGGTCGTATCCCATGGCGCAATCATCGAGCACCACAGCGACGGCGCTGGCAACAAGGCTGATCGCATCGTTATCCGCTCGAAGACTACCGCCGAACTGCGCAATGAGTACGTCAAGGGTCTAACCTCTGCTGACCGCGCAACCTTGAAAGTGCACCTATCTTACCTGGGGGTGGAGCTGTGATCCTCGGGTTCTTTATCGGTCTGGCGCTGTGGTCTGCGCTCTTTATTTATGAGCGCAACGCACAGACCCTGCTACAGGTAACCGACTACGGTGCCGTCGCATCCTCCTTTGTGATCCTGGCCGGAAACTGCGCCTTTATCGGATATCTGGTGGAGAGGTTCGCCGGGTGATCTGGCAGTCTAGGTGCCGGAAGTGTCGAGGCCGTCGCACATTCAAAAGTAAACCAGTCGGTGTACTTTGTCCGTGCGGCGGCAGTTTCTCGGTCGATACGTACCGCCAATCGAAGCGGGAAGGGCGCAAGTCTGGCTGCCGCTGTTCGGGGTTCCCGTGGCAGATAGACAATGCCCCTCACCGTCGCGGATCCTCCAGCCCGTCTAAAGGCTGGTTCTGCGTATATAGTCAGCCTTCTCCTTGTTGAGCTGCCTGCACTCGCGCAGAGCTGCGCCCCAGGCTGTTAGGGCGTTCTGCGCGGCCTCCCCGGTCACGTCGGTAATGTCTGGCGGGTTACGGCACTCCGTCAGCATTACCGCCTGGAGCTGGCCCGTTCTTGGCGGCATTGGCGTTGCGCAGCCCGTCAACATCAAGGCATACGTTACGATAGACAGGCCTGTCCACCAGCTTGACGTTTTCGCGGATGATGGTCGTTTCATTGGCTCGGAACTCCGAAAGTTTGCTTTGAATGGCCTCAGCCTGCTCCAGGTTGGTAGCTGAAACAGCCTGAGCTGCCGCTGTGGCGGCCTTACTTGCTGACAGCTCCAGCGAGTCAGTGTGCCAGCTAGAAGCCAGCCAGCCGCCCGAGAAGGCCGCGGCAAGGCTAAGCGCTAGTAGAGATTGCTTGATCATAAACGGACCTCAGCGTTTTCATCGAGTGTTCATGCTGGCCGTAGCCCGCACCTGGTAGCGAAGCCCATCGGCTGCGGCACTTGTGGATTGCGACCTCGAAGCGCCCGGCAAGGACGTCAGCCTTTGCGCCGCACTCGCCGATAAGGCACCAGGCTATAGCGTCCTGGGATGCCGGCCCGAAGTCTGGCAGGCGAAGCTGCTCGATGTAGTGCTCTGCGTACTTCTTGAGTATCTGGTAGCGGCCAGCTGCGGTCGACTTGATACCGAGCTTGGGCAGGCTGACCAATACACCTGGGTTTTCGCGTGCCTCAGTAAAAAATTGTTTACGCCCGTTTTTGGGCTGGTATCCTGCGCTCATCACTTAAGAGAGTAACCATTATGAACCAAAACAAAAGCGCGGGTTTCGACAAGGTACAGGAAATGGTTCGAAACCATTTGCGTGACGCCGCAAAGGGCTTCACCGGCCGCGCAGGCGACAACCCTGGACCAACCCCTGACCAGTCGTACTCAGTCGCCTACGCAACCGCCAGCGGAGCCTATGCAGGGCGCGGCATCAACGTTGATGAGTGGGTTAGCTTGCAGGGTGAAATCCGCTCGCATCAGGCAGAGGGCATTTAATGATCCCGTCGCTCAAGGCCCTTGTGGAGTCAAGCGACTTGACGTACACGGGGCTATGCAAGCACAAGCATCAACTAGGAGGGACTGGCGCTATCTTTTTCCAGTCCCTGGGCTTTCTCCGGTGTGACCACTGCAAGAAATACCAGGCTATAAAAAAACCCCTCAAATGAGGGGTTTTCTTTTATACGGTGATTCCTTTTCCGGCGACATATTTTCTAATGTCGGCGACGACTAGGTCACGCTCCGAAGTTGTAAGATCGACGGAATGTATCTGAGAAAAAATGATATCCGCTGTTCCGGTGCTATTCGTGACCTCAGTAGCGCCGATCCTGATAGACCCGCTTGACACTAGGCGCTTCTCAGTAAATGCGAGCGTTCCCGACGTGCCTGCTGTGTGGTTCCTGAGGGTTAGCGAGCCCTGGTTTACCGTCATACTCAGCAGCACCCATTCACGAATATTGCCCGGAGCTGCGGCGGCAACCGTGGCGCTTGATGCCAGATCATCACCAACCCCTACAAGGCACCCGAAGTGCCCGCCGTTGGTTGGGTAAATCGCAACCCCTCGCCCCACCCGGGGGGCTCCGTAGTTTCCGATGATGATCGGCCGGCTCGCAGCCGGGATGGGGTCGATGCCAGAGATTGGCGGGATATTGGTACACCTAACCGCGACAAATACAGTCATGGCTACAGAGTCCTTTACGAAAGTGTCCGCGCCACTGCCAACCGCGCCGCCAAGGCCTCCAGAAACAACCGACATGAACTGAGCGCCCACGACAGGCGCGCCGATGATTCGCCCGTCAGCCTTTGACAGTGCGTAATTCCGCTGGCACTTTACGGCGCTGTCATTGGTGATGAACATCGCTTCAAGCCCGCGACCTACGGGAGAGCTTCGCTTTGTGGCGAACTTCTCACCGCTGACACCCTTTGAAATAATAGCCGTTCCCATTTTGACCCCTTAAAAACCTAGTGTTCTGCTGTACTGGAAGACAACGCACGGATTGTGCAAGTCGAATATGTCGCCGTTTGGGGCTGACCGCTTATCATAATCCCCCGCCATGTCGCGAATATTCCCCCTTGCCCCGCCTACAGGCCCGGAAATCTGGCCGGCTCTACCTCTGGCGTATGTTAGCACGGATGCCGGATTGGCCTTTGAGGAGAGGTTTATGCGGACTGTATCAACCCCGGTTACCTCGACCGAGGTAATAATGTCCTCCCTGGTCGCGTCGTTGATCCACAGGTCAAAACCCGAGTTGTCAGTGATAGCAGCGAGCGCACCATCAATCACCAGCGCGCCGGACGGTACGTGAAACTTCACGTCGATACGGTTGTCAAGCCAGTTTACACTGACAGGCTCAAGCGGGCGCCACTTCTCACCCCTGGAAATCATCGTGGTGTGCATGGCGCGGGAGAAGTATTCACCCATAAGCCATGACCCCAGGTTTGACAGGTGGAGATTGTCACCGGCCACCGGGAATATGTAGGCGGGAGCAACGCACACGACGTCTGGCCGGCTCTTTGACAGCCTCCATTGAGCCAGGGCGGTAAAGTTTTGCCCTGGGAATCCGTAGCGCCTGTTTGCTGCGGTCTGGTACGTGAAAAGGTATGGCCTGAATTCCTGACTTGTGATCCTGACGACGTCGCCAGTCAGCGTGTCAAAAAGCTCAATCATCTTTTCCGCGTAGCCATAGCTTGACTGGGTTCTGCCGTCACCGGATGCCGATGAGTAGTTCGATTCTCCCTGTTGCCAGGTGTAGGCCCATACCGAGTACGATTCCCCTGCTGCGTCGGCGCACCGCTTAGAGTCCTCGATGGTTTCTACCATCTTCTCATACGGGTGCACGCTACCCGGCGCGCCTGGGAAAAGATTTTCGACCGGCTGACCGCCAAGGCCTGCGGCGGTCCCTGCAAACTTCCAGTCGCCTACCGCCTCACCGCCTTCAATAAGTCGGCGAACCAGGCCGTTAAGCGTCCCGCTAATAGGCGTCTCGCCCTCATTGCTCGCTGTTAGCTGCTCAATCAGCGGGACAAAATGTGACCCATCATAATCTGCCTGCCCCGGCCTGGCCTTGAGCCCGCTTGCGAGCATGACGTTTCGATATGGCTGAGAGGTCGACAGGATTGGTACCGCCTCGCTCCCTCGGGACAAGGATTGCCCGTACCCAACTACCTGAATGACAGTCGTGCGGATTTGCCCGCCGGTAACCAGCGGTCGCGACTGCTGCTCCGGTGGAACTGACCCGCTAACGCCGAACTGCACTGAGTCGTTGGAGATTTCCCCAACGATGAATCCATCTTCACCCATGAAATAAGTCCCTGGCGGAAGTCCGGGTATAGACTTAAATTCAAGGCCGTTAATTTCGCTGGACTCCGGGCCAAACGATGACCAGATAAACCCGTCGTCGCCGAAAATGTCCAGGCGGTCCGAGTCAGTGGCTTTCAGGACTGTTTTTAGCAGGTCTAGCGACCCGTCATTAAGGATGTTGGCGATAATGAACCCTAGCTCATCCTGGAAGGTGAAGGCTACGTCTCCGGTCCCTTGGAGAGCCTTGACGATTTCGAAGATGCTATCTACAAGTTGCTTAGAAGGCCAGCGCTTGCGCTCAACGGCGGCGCCAGAAACGTTCTGATAAAGTATCAGATACCCGTCAGGATTTGAGTCAAGTACGTTGAAATACTTGCCTACCGCAGTCGCCGGGAGTCCGGACGCAACGCTTTCGTAGATACCGCCGTTAGACAATAGGATGGCATCGCGCGCCGACTGCGCATCAATGGCTGCCTGTACGGCGGGAATACCTGTGGCGGCTCGCTCCATCCATTTAAGTGTATAGCGAAGCTCACCAAGGCGGTCAGTGTAGCTATCCTGCTGTCCGGTTACGGCCTCATCAAGCGCCAGGCTGTTATCGTGCCTGTCCCTTGCGTCAGATGATGGAACCGGGTTCCCTGTTCTGATCATTATTTCAGTCATTTTCTGGCCAATTCCTGTTCATGGTTATATCAAAAAGCTTGCTGTAGACGATGTCCTCAGGGAATAATCCGTCTCCAATCTTGATTAGCGGGCGTTTCATGAACTCGATTTCAGCCGAGAACATCCACAAGTCAGGACCTCTAAGGGTCGGCCCGTCGTAACTGTCCGTCATGCGGATTGTGTGAATGTTCAGCCCGAGCGGCGTTTTTGCCGGACAGTCGAACCAATCAACACAATCATGGATAGCGTCGCGGCACCACCCCTGAAACGCCTGTGACTCCGCGCTGTTCATCAACCATTCAAACTTTGCGTACGTCGGCACGTCCGGGTATCGCTTCCTTTGCAGGGCTCTACCCGTTGCCATAGTCGAGCGCTTTACTGTTGACGTGGTCTTGTAGGACCGGCCATTCTGGAGCGCTAGAGGCAGCACCGACGGATATTGAGCGTATGCCACTTGTCAACCTCCGTTCATCGGTGCGCCAATTGTACCACCGGCTGAAAACTCAGGCTGAGGGTGGCGCTGGTGAGTCATCATAGGTGTAGACATCGGCCGAGTAGATCCGGGCCTCAACTCCGCAATCATCCGTGCCGCGTGGCTTGATGTCGGTAATCTGTACCGAGTATCCAACCCCCAGCAGGACCAGGGGGCGCTGCATGGCTGGATCGTCAAGCAGTGGCGTGAAGTTCAGCGGCAGGGATAGCTGGGCGTTAAAGTCGTCTACCTTGGTCACCTGGAGCGGCCCGAAGCACTGCCCGTCTTCTTTGCGAACGGACATAAAGTACGGCGGCACGAACTCATCCCAGTTGAATGGCTCGGTGGCAGTCAGAACCCGCGTTGCTGGGTTGTAGGCCTCCATAATTGTCGACTGCGAGTAACCAGGCGTGTCCCCGGCAACCTGGACGTAATCAAGGTAGTTGCTGTTGAGCCCTGCCATTTCCGTATCCCAAGTAAACGTTTTGCGCCTGTACTGAATTTCGCCTCGGCGTCTCATGCCGAACTGGTACGCCTTGTCGCGGTTCGTGATGCCGTCGGCGGTGATTGTCAGCATGCGCTTACCTGCGTCACCAGGCAGAAGGCAGCGAACCGTTGCAACTTGCCATTTGACGCCGTCCGTGTATTTGACTTCCACGCCGTCGTAATCGTCCACCCGTACCGAGTCGAATCGGATGTCCAGGCCTTCGCCTTCCTGGGCGTCTACCGTGTACAGGGCCTTGTAGAACAGTTGCGGCTCATCACGTACCGGGCGAAGCAATCCGTTTACCACGGTCAGTTCCGCGAAACCAACCGCAAGGGCGTCCTGTAGGATCTGCTGGACGGTGCTAGCCGAGTTATGGACCTGGTCGTAAGTGTCGCCGCGAGCGCGCCAGAATTCATCTAGGCGATCCCACTCGGACAGGTCCAGGTCTGCGTCCTTGTAACCTACTGACTTGAGCAGGTACAGGCAGAACGGGACGATATCGCGAGTTGCCTCGGCTGGCTGCCATACCCCGCCGCGACGTACCGGCAGCTTCCTGGTAGCGCGCACCCACACCTGCGACTCAGCTTGCGCTGAAAGCCTGTCACCGCCACGCACCATAAGCGTCATGGTCGTGCTCCCAGGGTAGGACGTTGCGCCGCTCAGGCGCGACCTCAGGCCGTACCATACCGTTTCATCTTTCTTCTCGTCGTCGGTTCGCCCTGGCTGGCTGACAAACCGCTTGATGATTCGAGCCTCTGCCCGCATTGGATACGGCAGAACCAGCGTGTCAGTGAACCCGCACGAATCTAGCTTTCCGTTACGGTGCTGGACGTCTACCACTGTCCATGCGCCAGCGGTTGCCATGTCCCTATACTCAAGTGAGTGATAGGCGTTCACTTCATAAATCTGACCCTCTCGACCGACCCCGCACAGCCCTTGTGGGTGGAACGTGTCCCACTTAATCTCTGTTGCTAGCTCGCCCTCGGGGCACACAGCGAAAGGCCCTCTGTAGCCCCCGACAAGGTTTGACGGGTCCAGGGTGATGACCGCGCCGGTCGTCTCCATTGGCAGGAAGCCAGGGAATGAGGGGTCTGGAGCGCCGGACGACGTCAAGCGGTCAACCGTCAGATTGGTGGTTGACGCGGTAACCAGACGGAACCGCAGCCCGACAGGGCCGATTGCCATAGGAACCGACCCGGTAGCCAGCGAGCGCACAGGGTTGCCGTCAGGCGTGCTCAGGGTGATTTCCGGCTGTTGCTCGGGAGTCCCGGCCGTAGGTGCTGCGCCGGCCGCAATGATTGGCGTAGACCCGAGGATGTCGGCCCCGCCAGTCACTGAGAACGTCCCGCCGCTAGGTGTGCCAGTCTCTGCGATCCTCAGGACGCCGCTAGAGGCTGCGGCGCTAAATGGTGCGCCTACCGGCTTAGCGGCGTTCACAGCGGCAACCAGGCCCGCTAGGTTGGTGGTTGCCGTGTTGAGCGTGATCGGGTAATCAATCGAGTTGATTCTAAGCGTGAAGGTCAGCGGGGTAACATCAAAGTCGAAGCGCGTCGGCGGTGCTGATCCCTTCACTACGGATGCCGTGCCGGGAGTGCCTGGTACTGGCGGCTGGTACGGTGAGAATGAACGGACGTTGTAGTACCCGCCGTTCACGCCTGCGATTTCTATCGGATCGCCCACGACAGGCGCGAGCATTGCCACGGCTGGCCCGCGAATGATGTCGGCCGCCGCGTCGTTGATCACGTCGTAATTGTACGGGGCCACCACGCGAACGATCAGGCCGGCCGTCCAGTCAGCAGGGAAGTTGCCAGACCCGACAGGGATGGACACAACCGTTCCATTGAACTGATGCGAGTAGGCAATGTAGCCAAGCGTCAAGTCAGTGGACAGGGTCATTTCCAGGCCAGACGAACCGTTAGAGCCTGCCCCGACCTCGGCCACGTCATGCCACCATACCGCCCTGTCATCGGCCGCCAGGCTGGCGCCAGGCTGATAGATGCGAAAGCTCGCGTTGTCGCCCATGCTCAGAATCGGGGTGTCCCCGATATAGATATCACTCGGCTGGATATCGAACGACCCTACGCCGACGTCAAGGCACAGGTTTACGCGCTGGTCCCGCTTCCCGTGGAAGTAGCGGTGTGGCGGCTTAAGCACGTTCATGTAGACTTTTCGGCGGCCGGCGATCTGCGGTCGCACGTCGTTTAGCTTGATCTTGTTGCCCTTGACAGAAACCTGGTCGAGGTCTTTCCCGGTCGCACTGATCGCGCTGTTCATCTTGGGGATTTTTGGCGTCATCATCCGGGTTGCCACCAGGAACAGGCCGCCAAAAAACAGCTCTGTACCCTTCGGCTCAACCGTGATTGCGATGCTATCCAGGGTCGATACCTGGTGCTGGTGCCACGACTCTTGAGGCAGTACCTTGCCGTTAATCGCGACACTGAATTGCTGGGTCACGTACCGGCAGTAGGATGGCAGCGTGTCCAGCCAGTCGCCCACAGTAGGCCCGTCGAACTGGTGGACCTCAGCAGGCGTGGCGCTGAACTTTGACGGGAAAACCTTAATTGTCACGGTAGTAGACCACCTTTAAATATTGAGCCTGAAATTCTAACACGCGCTTGAATGACGGGCTTTTCTTGGGGTTTACCTCCAGGCACCACAGGCCCATTCCGGGCACCTCAATGACAACCCCGACATGGACGCAAAGGCGGTTGATGAACACGGCGGCAATGGCCCCGTGCTCAGGCTGGCACTCAACCATTGCCGCCGACTCCGCCTCATACGCCCGCGTGAACTCTTTCGGGCTGGTGTTGCGGATGTGGCCCCAGCTAGGAAGCAGGCGCTTCCCGCAGTGCTTGTGCCGCACCTCGCGGACCAGACCCCAGCAGTCGTACTGCACCGGCCCGCGCCCGCCGTCAAGGTACTTGACGTTGAGCATGTACTCATTGATCCAGTTCATAGGTAGGCAAGGTCCGGAACGTAGTTGAGGTCGTAGGAGTCACGCGGCCAGCGAAAGTCGAGCAGGTTATGGAAGCCCGCGTTTAGCTGTATGACGGTTCCCTTGATGCCGCCCCCGAGAACGGTCGCAACAAATGGCGGTTGCGCCGGCCCGTACAGGTTGTTTTCCAGGTAGCGGCGCATGGTGATCTTGATTGGCTCGTTAGCCGCCAGTGACTGGTCAATCAGGCGCTGAGCGGTGCCAAGGACGTTGTCCAGGGCAAACACCAGCTTCTGATTGGATTGGTTGCTTTTTTCCGGCAGGACAAGCCCCATGGGCACGGCCTTGAAAGTGGCGTAGGACCCATTGCCGAATCCGAGGGGCATATCATAGAACCCCTGGACAAGGCGTTGAGGTCCCGGCCAGGATGCGGCGGAGAGTTCGAGGGAGTCGATAATCGCGATGTTCCCCCCGCTTGCGCATACCTGTTCGAGAAGTGACATTTTAGCTTCCTGGGCGCTGAGTCCCGGTGATATTGTTGGTTGCCTGGCTGATTGGCCCGCCTTCCATCATATCACCGACGACGATTTCGATTACTTGCTTGCGGTCCAACTGCTTACTGGTCTGCGTTACCTGGGCGCCCGTGTTGTTGATGATGGTTATCTCTACGTTCGAGCCGCCGCCGCCACCGCCGAATGCGTCCTTGTTGCTGGTGATATTGCCGTCAGCCCCGGTCAAGTACTGCTTGCCGTCGTTGGCCGTCAGGATTTCCGGGCCAGTTTCGTTAATCCGGTACATGCTGCCCGAGTTCACGTCACCACCGTACTGACGACCGCCGCCGAAAGACTTCGCAAGCAGCATGGTGCCAAGCAGTGCCGCGCCGCCGATCACCGCCGCGCCGCCGAACGATGCGATAGACGACAGGCCGGCAGCGGGCGCCATGGATGTTGCCACCGCCGCGCCGGTCGTTGCTGCTGCGCCAGTCGTGGTCGAGGCAATTGCCGCCGTAGTGCCGACTTGAGCTGACCCTACCGCCGCGATGCCTGCAACCTGCGCGGCCTCGGTCGCCTTGGTCGCAGAGCGCTTGATAATTTCCTGCTTAACCCACTCGATACCCATTTCGGTAAACGAGCCAATCACCGTGTTGAATACGGTGTTTGCAATGCCTTGCATGGCGTCTTGTAGCGACATTGTGCCGGACAGGATGCCACTGATAGCCTGGGCGCCGGAAGCCCCTAGAGCGTCAAGAGAGGCCATCATTACCTCATTGCCAGCGGACATGGCGCGGAATTCCTGCTCGCGGATCGCCACAAGGTTTTTGCTGTGGGCGTCCTCAGCCAGGCTTTTCAGCTCAAGGTATCGTTCGTTGCTAAGCAGCTTCTGCTGGTTGAGTAGCTCAAGGTCAGCAAGCTCCTTGACGTGCGCCTGGTTGGCCCCCTGGATAGGGTCGACACTTCCGAGCAGCTTCCTGTTCTCCTCGGCTTGCTGGACTCGATACATGGCCTTCGCCAGGGCGTCCATGGTTGCGACGTCCTCAGGGGTGGCGAACTTATTCAGCTTCGCCGCCGCCTGGGCGCGGGCAAGGTCCTCGCCTTTCATTGCCGCCATGCCGATTGATACGGCGTAATCGGTAATCGCCTTGGTGTTTTCTTCGGTGTTTTTCTTTGCCTCTGCGTCGTCTTTCTTCTGCTCTTTCGCTGCGTCCTTGCTTGCCTTGCTCTCGGATTTCTTGGCGTTCTCAAGGCGGTAAATCTCAACCGCTAGATCGCCTACCTTCTGTTTCTCCTCGGCTGTTGCCGTGGTTGAAAGTTTCTGCTCTGCCGCAAGTCGTGCGCGAGCCTCTCCAGCAAGGTCTGCTAGTGCGCGCTGCTCTTTGAGGCTGTCGATTACCTTCTGGTCTGCGTCCGAGGTTTTATGCTTTGGCTCTGACGATCCGCCCGACCCGCTGTTTATCTGGTCCTTTGACAGCTGGTCCTGCTGAGCCTTGATTGCCGTTTGAAGCTCTCGGCGGGCATTGATTTCGTTCTGGATGCCGTCGAACTCGGCCTGCATTTCGGTCTTGCGCTTTGAGAAATCACCGTCGCTTTCCCACGGCTTCTGAGTCTGCGTGCGCAGCTCGGACATGGATGCAGACAGGCGCTTGTTCAGCTTGGTGATGTCGTCGCCAGCGTCATTGGACGCCTTCGCCAGCTGGCTAAAAGTCAGCTTGTCCAGGGATCCGCGCAACTGGTCGACATCTACCTTTGTCTCCCTGGATGCCTTGGCAAATTCATACATTGCGTACACGGCGAGCAGGATCACCCCAGCAGGGCCTCCAAGGAACGCCATAGCCGTTTTCAGGCCGGACATTGCGGCAGACGCAAGGGTTACGCTTGCTGCGCTTGTGGTCATGGCTGCGGATAGCTGCATAGCTGCTAGCGTTGTGCGCTCCTCAGCGATAGCGGCAGCGTTCAATAGACCGACGTAGGTAGGCATGCCGACTGCTGCCTTTGCCCTTGCTGTGGCCGCTGTGCTGGTCGCCAGGGCCGCGTCAAACTCAGCGCGAGCAAGTGCCAAGGCCGAGGCTGCGGCGGACGCCTGAGGGCCTACCATAGCCATGGTGGACTTTATCGCAGCAAGCTGGGCGGTAGCTACGCCGTAAAGGGACATGAGGACGCGGCCGGCCATGATCGCAGCGAATGAGGACGCGGCGCCGCCGATCATGTCGAGCGCATCCGAAAGCGCCTGGGCATCCCCGGCAAACCCGGAGATTTTCGCGGCTACAAGGTCGATCCCCTTCGCCAGGGACGCGGAGAATCCAGACTCCTTGTCGAGCTTCGCCAGGGCGTTACCGAATTCGTTCGTGATCGCGTTCGTAGCCTGCGCAACGGTACGCGGCATGTTCGCAAAATCCCTGTCAATCTCCTTTACTTGCTTCTTGAGTGCTTCGAAAACGACGTCGGTCGTCAACTTGCTGTCGAGCATCATTTTCCGCAGCTCGGAGAACGGAACGCCCAGGCCCTTGGCGAGCTGTCGAGCGATTTCCGGGGTGTTCTCCAGAACACTGTTGAACTCCTCCCCGCGAATGATCCCGCCTGAGAACGATTGCCCCAACTGGCGCAGGCCGTTTTTCATTTCCTCAGCAGACGAACCGCCAACCACGCCCATTTTCATGAGGGTGTCAGTCAGCATAATAATGTCGTCGTTAGACTTGCCCATTTCCTTGAGCGCGCCCGTCAGGCTCTCCCAAGTCTTTACGGCCGTGCCCATGTCGGAGCCGGTCTTGCTGGAGATTGTCAGCAGGCGCTGATAGTTGTCTGCGCCCGCCGCCACGCCGCCCGAGAACCGATTGATCCTGGCTTGCAGTACGGTGAACTCCTCGGACAGGGCTTGAAGTCTGCGCAACCCCTCGATAGTGGCGAGCCCCCCGAGTGCTGCGGTGATCTTGTTAATCCCGCCGCCGAATGCCTGGCCCGACTTGTCGGCCTTCTTGAAGCCCTGATCTAGTCCTGCTAGCTCCTTGTCAACCTCGCGCATACCGGCAACGAATTTACTTGTGTTTACGTCCAGGTTATAGACGATTTGCCCAGCTACTTGCGACGTCATCTTTTTGGTGGCCTCAGTTTGTTTACTTGCTCAAGCCAATTCATGGTCGAGTCGTGTTCTTCGCTGTACCGCTCTTGCTTGTTCTCGCCGAATTTGGCTTCCCAGTGAGCAGCAAACCCGGTAAGGGTCAGGTTCCAGGCCTCGCCCTCGGAAAGCCCAAGATGCGCGATTGCCTTGGATACGAACGGCAGGGCGTCAAACTTCTTTGTAAAGGTCCCTTGCTTCTTTGGCGCGTCAGCTTCTGGCTTGCTCTTTGGTAGCGGGCCTATAACGCCGTGCTGCATCAAGGAGCGGGCAAGCGCTAGCATCACCTCAGGATTGACCGGGCCGAGTCTGTACGAACCGTAGCGGCTGCCAGGCTCGCCAATGAAGGGAGTTAGGTCGTCGTCGCTGCACGCGGTCATGACTTCCCAGGACAGAAAAAGCATGTCGCGCCAGTGCCTGCGGATCAGTTGCAGGTTTACCCTGTGCGCCTGCTCCCTTGCGCCAATTGTGTCGAATGACATCGACTGAATCAGAGGGGGCGCCCTGTGGAGTTCCGCGAACAGTTCCACGATCCGCTCAGGCGTGCCTAGCTGTGTCATTGCGTAGAAGCTCGGGCGCAATAGGGCCTGCCTCCCGTCGGGGTGTGATAGCCCCTGCTCCCCGATTGCTGTTATAACGCGCATGGTGCCGCATCCTGTTATGTCGATGCGCAATTCTACCACGCACAAAAAAAGAGGCCCGTAGGCCCCTTTTTTGTCAAGCAGCTTGACCTATTCGACCAGGTACGCCACAACCCCGACGCCACCCTTTACGGCAACGGTGCCGACCAGGTACTTGGAGATATTGCGCAACTGCACGGCAACCGCGCCATTGGCCGGAACCGGGATTACCAGGCCCGTGGACAGGTCCAGGGTTTTACCGATCCCGCCAGGGGCGAATGCCGCCGAAGCGCCGTCACCGTCGACGGTCACGCTTACCGGCGACGCCGTACCGTTCTCAAGGTACAGCGTCTGCGATGCGCCTGGGTTGTAGACCATGGTATCAGCCGCCGTCAGCGTGGTTTTAACCAGCGTGACGGGGACCGGGACGTTCAAGTTATTGCTGAGGATAACGGCCATTAAGGAGCTACCACCGGAGTTGGTTCAACAATGACGCCGTGCACGGAGCTGGTGGCCGTGGCTTCGAAGTTGAAGGTTGACAGTTCGTCGTATGGCATGGTGCGGCCGATGGTCGTGATCACGCAGAACGCATAGACGGTGATGTCCGGGCAAGTGATGCGGATCCAGGCGATAGGCTGCCCACCAGTGCCTTGCGGCTCGTTGACGTGCATGAACAGCGCGGTCTGATTCGACTGCGTGTCGTCTTTCTTCTTGCAGGTCCCGTCACCCGAGCAAGAGAAAGTCTTGTAGGTTGCGATTGCGGTACGGGTGCTGCCCTTGGTAGAGTCAGTGGTGCCGTCCACGGTATCCCACTCAAGCGAGAATTCCTTGGCCCGCAGCGCGCCAATAGGCAGGTAGTTCAGCGTTCGAGGGTCCACGTCTCCGCACGCGAGTGCGAACTCAAGGCCGACGTCTCGGCCGATATATTGATCCAGTTCACAGCCGGCCATTTATGGGCCTCCTTTAATCGTGATTTCGATAGTTACTTTGTAGATGTCCCGCATTTCCTCGGATACCATCGGGCCGATTATACCAGTAATTGATTTCACGTTTACGAAACAGCTTGACGACGGGTTGGCAAGTATGTATTGGCGAACTGCGCTGGCCTTTGAGTATGCCGCCATACGCCCACCCTCGCGGTCTTGCTGGTCCCTGGCCGACACGATCCACAGGTCTACGTGCTCGAATAGAGAGATAACCCCAGGCTGCGGGCTGGGCGCCAGGTTGATCGACAGAAACTCTGTGTCAGCCTCCCCTGGTGACTCATCCCACAAGCCGAGGCATGGCGTCATAGTCGTGGTGACCGGCGCCAGGTAGTCGGTAAGCTCTTGAACAAGGTTCATAGGTTGAATGCCTTCAATACCATTGCGTCTATCTGCGCTATGTTCTGCTCGAATCCCTTCTTAAGGAACTCCTTTTCGGCCCCAGGTTTTTGGAAGTTCTGGATAACGCTAGGGTCGTGGACGGCCGCCGCGTACTCAGCGATATACCCAACCGATCCACGGTATCCCATATTCGTTTTATCCACTCTGCGGTACTGGCCGTTAATCAGAAACGAGGTGTCTACCGGGGTGAGGATCTGCGCCCACCCCTGGCCGACGATGATGCCAGCCGTCACAGCCCTGCGAGCCTTTACGTCAACCACGTTCGCAGCTATGCGCTTTGTGCCATTCCTGGCTTGGGTCAGCCCTTTGACAGCCATTATGTGGCGCTCCTAAAGTCCGGCATGTCTTTATCCTTTTTGCCAAAAAAAGACATATCCCAGTTTGTGTGGCTCTTGATTTCGTCGGTGCCGCCAAGAGCAATAGGGTTCGAGTCGAAGTGCGCGCCCTGGCGGATCCGGTCGCCGTGGTTGGGGCGCTTGTCCTCATGGAAGTACTGGCAGCTACTCACGAATTCGGCGCCGCCGTTGTCGCGCATCACCTCAGTTTTAGCTGTCCAGGTACAGGCGATCTGGTACGGCTCACCCCAGGCGCTGCCGCCGTTTAGGTGGTCCTTTTTACCGCGCTTCCACACGGTTGCCGTGTTCGTGTAGACCCACCGGCTAACGCTACTCAAAGACGCACCCGCCAGGCCCTGGGGAAACGAACAGGGCGCACGAATCTTTCTGATCAGGATCGGCAGGAATCAGCGACGATACGCACCCTTCCGGATCAAGCTGCAATAGGAGGGCGTTAAGGGATTTCCAGCGCTCGCCCAGCGTGCCGAACTGAAACGACCGGCTAGCGCTGTTAGGGGCGCCTTGAGACTTGATCCGGCCGTCAGCCCCGAACAGCCCGAGCATTGCGATGAGGTAGCAGTAGATAAAGTAGATGTCGTTTTCGTCGTACCCGTGATCGATAAAGCACTGTTCGTATTTAGCGATACGCGCCATCAACCGAATCAGCATGCTTTCCGGGATTTCGATTTGCTGCCCTTCGAGGTACTCTTGCACCTCCTCGATAGTAACGGCCATGTCGTCAACTCAGTTGATAAAAAACCAATTGTACAGGGATTAAAAAACCCCGCACTTGGCGGGGTTTTCTTAGGTGTTGTCGTCGTCAGCGGGCGCCGTGGTCTTTTCGACCTTGGCTTTAGGGACCTTTACCTTGGTCTTCTCGGCCTCGGCAAGCGCCATCAAGGCGGCCTCTGCGTGAGCCTCATCCCAGGCCAGTGCAAGCTCCTTCTCGTCCTCGTCGACATCGTCGACCGGCTTAGCCGAAGCCTCGGCCTTAGGGGTCTTGACAAGCGCCACGTGCTGTTTCATGACGCGGTGTAGGTTGTCGGTTTCGAATACCTTGCCGACTGGATAATCCAGGCCGGGAGAGGTAACTACTTGATAGAACGGCATTGGCGAATCTCCAGAGGATGGCGGGGCTTCCCCCGCCAGGTGCTTAGGTCAGGTTGGCCGCGTAGAACACGGAGCCACGACCGTTGGCGTCAGCCTTGATCTGGAGGCCCATGGCGCCCCAGATTTCAAAGTTGAAGTTGTCTTTTGGTGCGCGGCGTTCGACCGGCACGGTCCCGACAGCTTGACCAACCAGCGGCTGGATCGAGTCGCGGTCGCGGTTGTACGCGATGAACTCGTTGCCGCTCAGCTTGTAAGTGGTCTGAAATTCGCCGATCCGAGCAAAGTTCAGAATGGCTTGTTCCAGGGTGCCGCCCTTGAAGCCCGAGGAGGCCGAGAACGGTCGGGTCATGACTCGGCGGATTTCCGGGGATACCCACACTACATCGATTTTGCCGTTGACGTAGTTAGCGTCCAGCTGAATCGCAAAGTTGTAGTTCCAGAAGTTCAGCAGGTCGTCATTGTTGGCGGTCGGGTCTGCCAGGTTGATCGCCGCCAGGGTCAGGTCGATTTTTTTGGTGTTGCGGTGATTTCGGATGCCTTGGCCCTTGAAGCCCTTTTCCTTGATCTTCGCGTCACCGTCCAGGCAGTAGTCGACCATTGCTTCGAACATGTCTTTCAGTTTCAGCGCCTGGCTGTCCGCAACGGTGTTCAGGTTGGCTTGA
>Ga0247812_10000266_pt1 | contig 45548 bp, 34 predicted proteins | sample UWRJL149409B1_FD_178011 | JGI IMG/M metagenome (GOLD analysis project Ga0247812, IMG submission 178011) | Plant litter microbial communities from Arlington Agricultural Research Station in Wisconsin, United States - UWRJ-L149-409B-1 | ecosystem: Environmental > Terrestrial > Plant litter >...
GTTCTGGGTCATGAGCGCCTTCTCCGTCGAGCCGGCGGCTTTGAAAAGCGCCGAACGCAGAAACGCCCCCTGATTTTCATCGGGGGGCGTTTTTGGGTGTGTTTGGGTGCGGGAGCAGGATTTGGTCGCGACCTCACACCAGTGATGAGGTTCCCTGCGTAGTTAAATATCTGCTTTGCGCCATTAGCGGACATAAGGACGACGGCGGGAAACGAACGTTCAGCCCTCACGGAAGAATGAACTCCTCAGAACCATTACGGACGTCGGCCTTGACAGGCCGCTCACGCCTTGACGCGGCTAGCAACGGCAGCATCGCTGATCAGTCGGCCCTCCATCAAACTTTCAATTGACGCCGACTCGCGGAATGGTAGAGCCATGTTCCATGGTGGACCTTTGGCGCGACGTGCTGGGTTCGCCCGGGGATGACTATGCCGTCTGCAATCAAGCCACTACGACCACGGGCAGCAGAAATTGACAGGTCTTCAAAAGGCTTGTCGTTGCCACCCGCAACACTCGCCGACTGGCTGTCCGGCAGGGAACCATCACATCTTTCGACAAATTCGGGCACGCCGCTCGTCGCCTTCCAGACTTGGAGGAACTTCAAGGAGGCATTCGCCCCTGAGCTAATCGGACAGGCGTTTGAGGAGACTTCCGTCGCACTCGGACGGCCAATCACCGCCAGCATTGACCCGTTCGGCGGGTCCGGCACTACAGCGTTGTCGAGCCAGTTCCTGAACGTCCGGCCGACAACGATCGAGGTCAATCCCTATCTTGCAGATCTGATCGAAGCCAAGTTGGCGAGCTATGAAATCGAATCCCTGATTGATGACTACGCCACCGTTCTCGATACGCTCACCGACGTCGAAATGGATTGGTTTCCAGGCGCCCCAGAGACATTCGTCGAGCCGGGTCGATCCGACCGCTATATCTTCAACACGGAGGTCGCCGGTCGGCTTGCGGGCCTGCGGCATGCGATCCTCGCTCTTCAAAATGAAACTCATGCCCGACTTCTTCGGGTCCTGTTGAGTTCAATCTCAGTAGACGTCAGCAACGTCGTGGTCAGCGGTAAGGGTCGCCGGTACCGGAAGGGCTGGGAGGGACGCAAGGCCACTGCTCGCCAAGTCATGGATTTGTTCGACGATGCATTTATACGGGCGGTTTACGACCTCCGACGTTTCCAGAACCGCGCTTGCCTCGATTACACACTGGTCCGTGGCGACTCCCGTATTTTGACTCCGTCAGAGGGGGCCTTCGACGTGGCGATCTTTTCGCCGCCCTACCCTAACTCGTTTGACTACACCGACGTTTACAATGTCGAGCTGTGGGTTGGTGGCTACCTTAACGGCAAGACCAGCAACCACGACTTACGTCAACAGACCCTGCGTAGCCACGTCCAGATCAAGCGTTCTTTTGCGACCACAGAGCTCGTCTCTCCCACGCTGGATCGCGTCTTTGGGGAACTCGATGAGGTTCGCCGCAATCTCTGGAACAAAACCATTCCCGAAATGGTGAAAGCGTATTTCGGGGATATGGAAACTATCATGGCCAATCTGGCCGGTTCCGTTGTGCAAAATGGCCGCGTCTACATGGTCGTTGGCGACAGCCGTTATCATGGCGTTCAAATCCCGGTTGCCGAGATTCTAATCGAACTGGCCGAAACTTTGGGGTTCGTGAAGCTCGCCGACGAACCATTTCGGTCTATGCGAGCGTCTCCACAGCAGGGCGGGAGAGCAGAGCTTCTCGAGAGCCTTATTACTTTGATGCGGGTCTGACGGCCGCCGCAAGCCGAGCTTTCCGTTTTGCATCCCGATTTGGGGCGGAGCCCCGGTATAGGAACCACCGCCAGAGGTGGATGTCATTGTCGTTGGCCTCTTCGACGACGGCCGAGAAGGCAGCGTCATCGCCATCATCCGTGGCGCGCATATCGAAGCAGCAGAGAGCCGCCTGATTGATGTGGTCGGCGTCCTTGTAGGAAATCGCCTGCGTGAGGCCTTTGAGGATAGCCTCTTCGACCGTCGCCTTCGGAACCGGGTTGCCGTTCACGGTTCGATCGGTGAGCGCCTTGAGTTCAAGGACCCAGACGTTCTTGATGATCTTCTCGCCTGTGCCGTCGTAGAGTTTGGCGGAAATCTTGAGGTCCAAGCGCCCGTCGTCGTTTGCGGTCTCGGCTCTGATGTCGAAGCGAGTGTATCTGGCTTGCAGATGATTCATCAGCACGCCCTGAATCCGCTCTTCGGGCCGATCAGCGGGCCAGCCCAGGGATGGCTTCTCGCCCCAGATCCGGATGCTGTGCCCTTGGACCACAAGAGAAGGCGTACGAAGTCGCTTCTTGTAGAATTCGTCCAGCCCGGCCTTGAGATCCGCGGGCGAAATATCGCTTTCGGTCAGGTAGACGTCCTGCACGTCATCGGGGTGATCGACGCCAGAGCCATAGAGAGCAGCCCGGGGAATATCCCCGCGCCAATCGATGATCAGCGCCGGCAGTTTCCCGAGGCCCGCCTTCTGCACGGCGAGCATCTCATCGTCGGCGACGTCGATGGGGATAGCGTAAGCTAATCCCAGCACCGCGTTTGAAATGAAGACCTTTTGACTAAGAGCATCCTGGCCCGTGCGCAGATAGGGATGTCGGGTGCAGTTGCGACCCTCGACGTCGCTTTCCAGCGCGTCGCTGCGCAGAATGATGGAGACGCCGCTCGCCTCTCCCGCTTCCAACCGCATCTTCACTAGATCGGAGATATATCGCACGAATCTTTGCGTCGGCGACGCGCCGGCGTTCTCCGGAATTTGAACGTCGTGCGCCAAGCCGGCGATGTCCGCTTGCGTAAAACTGCCTAGAGCGTCAGGCATGCGCCCTCCGCTTCAGAAGCCGTAAATACATCGCGAGCTTCTCGACACGGCTGTAGACCACGCCTGCTGGCGCGTAACTTTGAAAGGCATTCACTACATTGTGGCTCGGGATCCGGTTCCCGCTTACGAACTCCGCGAAATCGACGACCCGTTGATCCGCGATCGAGGGGTCCGTCCACGATGCGTCGGCGAGCGCCGTGTCGTCCCAGAATTCCGGCGAGATTTGCGCGAAGGCGAAAGCCAATTCGTTGAGGAAGGCGCGCACGATCTGTTCGTCTGGGAAGCTGTTGATCACATCGAGCAATGGCCGCGCGCGTTCCGCCGCGAGGCGATAGCTAGCGGAGATGCGTGCAGGGCTCTCTGGATCGTCCTCGAGCGAAGTGACGACCGCGAGTCCTTGGAAGACACACCGGTCGAGCTGTGCCTCGAAGAGCGTCGATCTGGGCCCGTCTTTGCTCTTAAGCACCGAACCCTCGATGGGCTCGATGTCCCACATGGGGCTGAGCACGTTAGCAAGGTAGGCGATCGCGTGGAGGTCGCGATTGGCGATCGGTGTGGCACCCGCCTCTTCAAGTGAGGCAAGGATCTGCAGCACGCGTGATTGGACATCCACATCAGATGCGGGTTCGCACACTTGCGTCACGAAACTTCACCGAGGATTTGCTCGATCTTCGCAAGATAGAGAGGCTTGAGCTCGCGAAGCGCGGCGGTGGGGATTGCCTGGTCGAGCAGGTTGATGATCCGACCGCGTTTTTCCGTCTTTGAGTAGCCACCTAACGCGAAGGGGATGAAGTCGCCTTCGACGATATTGCAGGCCAGGATCGCGTTTGAGTTCGGCTTGGACGCAAAGGTGCCGAAAAGCTCACCTGCTCTTTCGGCGAAGACTGCATCGAGTGAACCCTCAGGCCCATCAACGACGAGGCTGCCACCACCCTCCCCTAGCACATCAAGAAGAACCATCCTGAAGATGAGATCTAGGTATTCCCGCTGCGACAGCGACACCTGCTCGGCCTTCCGGCGGACGTAGTCGCCTTGGGTCGCTCCCGACGTCATCTCGACTTCGAACGCTGGCAAGGGAAAAGACTTTCCAGTCTGGCCGATCCGAGTTTCACGTGCGGCGTATACGAGGCGTACCCGCTCCGCGAAGAACGGCTCAGCAAACTCATTGAAACGATCCTGTAGGCGTTCGCTGATCTCCTCGGTCTTCCGCTTCAGATCAGCCAGCAGAGCCTCGATTTCGATCTCGGCCGCGCTTCGCTGAGCTTGGAAGGCCCTCATTTGCTCCATGAAGGCGGCGATTCGGGATTGCTCCTTGTCGAGCTTCTCCGCATCGCCCGACGGCAGCAGCTTGCCAAGCTTGTGCACATCGATCCGGTATCCCTCGACTTGTCGGTGGACCTCCGCCAACCGCACCTCGGTCTCGGCAGCCCGCTTTGAACGGTCTTCGAAGGTCTTGGCGTTTTCCGTCAGAGTAGCCCGGGAAGACTCAACCTTGTCATAGGCAGTCCTGGCTCGCGCTGCCCAATTGTCCGGCATGGGCTCACTCGTTGGGTCGCCATGATCGGCGCCACAGACAGGGCACTGCCCACGCTCGAGCCGCGCCTGAACCTCTTGCGCAGCCTCTTCAGCCGGCTTGCCGCAGACGAAGCAAACCCGATCTGAAACGAGTTTAAGAAGCAAGTACTGGTCTGTCGGCTTGATATCCCGAAAGGCGGACCGAAGCGTGTCGAACTTCAGCCGTTCATACTCCTGGACAGCCACCGCAACCTCGTTGTCCGCCCGCTTGAGCTGGAGACGCGCGTTGTCCCGTTCTTCCTCGTAGCCGTCGAGCTGTTGTCGAAGGGTCTGGCCCGACAAATCCAATGCGCTAATAGCGGCATGAAGCGACGCAATGCGCGCCCGTGTTTCCGCTTCGGAATTTTGCCGATTGGCTTCCTTAGTGCGGTCTTGGGTTATTTTGTAGATCACCGCGCTCAAGTTACGCGCGCTACTATCGGCGGATACGATCTTGCCTTCCAAGGCCCGCAACTTGGCGGACTGAGAAGGCATCAACAGTGCCCGGAAGATTTCGAATTGTGCCGCATCGTCCCAGATCAACGATCTTCGGGTCTCGAGATAAAAGATGATATGGTCGATGACGCGCAGCGTATCGTCGAACGTCTCTAGGTTCATTAGACGAGAAAGTGCGGCCCTGTAGGCTTCTTCAGTCTCGATCTGCTCGACCGCGCCCTCTGGTCCGTCAATCCGGGCTGACACCAACGTGAGGTTAGTCAGTCGCCGAGTCACACGCAGAGTCTGATCGCCGAAGGCGACTTCGAGTTGGGCCGAAGCGTTGCGAGCGTCGTCTCCGACCCGAACAGCAAAAAACCGATCGCCTATCCCCTGAATGTCGCTGCGCTCGCCGCCAAACCCGGCCGGCCGCACACGCGCCGCGCCCGTCATCAGATTGCGCATCATGAGGAGCAAGGTGCTCTTGCCTAAGCCGTTGACGCCGAGAATCAGCCAAGGCCCCTCGGCCAGGGCTAGGTCCATGACGCCATCCCCATTCGGGCCGGGATAGAGCTGATAGCCCTCGACCCTTAGTTGGCGCAACAGCGGGAAACTGATCAACGATCCGCCCAAAATGACTTGGCGGTATTCACACGTACACCCATATGCGCCCCCATTGCGCGCATCTGTGTCGCGCTGGAGTCCTTCTTATATTCGCGAGGCTCGTCGTTCAACCAGCGCTGGTGTCCGACCAGATAGGCGTGGGATAAAAGCGCTCGAAACTTAGTGGCCCTCCGTCGCGCCGCTTGTGACCAAGCCTCGATTGCGGTGACCTTAGCTCGTCGAACAACTTTCGGGCGAGCTGAAAAAGATCTATCGTTCACCTAAAGGGGCGGGCGATGATCTCAGAGTTACGTGTGGCCAAGGCGGCCGCTTTTCACCAAGTGAACCGCCCCCTGAGCAATGCGGCCGTCGCGGGGCTGTTCCGAAGCATTCGCGGCGGCCATCCGTCTGCTGGGAACAACCTGTTCGAACATCGCCGCGTGGCGGTGGGCCCAGGGCCGAGCTGCTGGTCGGCGATTTCCTTCTTATACGATCGGCTGCCAGCCTTCTTCGCCGAAGGCGCGGGCGTGAACGAACGCATCTGCGGCTTCCTGTTGCTCGTGGAGCATCGGGGCCATGTGGCGATCTTCAAGTCCCGAATCGAGGTTCCGGCAGCTTTCGCTACTCGTTATTTAGCGCGTGTTTCGCCGGACCGGGTTGATGTCGCCGTGGCGCGCCAAGACGCAGTCTTCGAAAAGATTCGCTTACGAAACATGTCGCTGTCGAAGTATGCTATGCGAAACAAGACTTTCGAGGCGGACGACCTCCGTAATGTCGTGGGTCCAGCGGCGTCGCGACGGTATGTGCCGCAGGGTTATTCCGTGCGTTCGGGGGCGGATCATTTCTCCGCCACGCCCAGCACGGGCCGAATCTCGCAACGGTCGGATCGCGTCGATCAACTGACACTGGTCGACTACGCGCAGACTGTTATCGACGATCTCGTAGACGGAGTGAATGCGCCAGCGGCCTTCATCGGCACTTTCGCCCGCGCGGTCGATCTAGCCGTGGCTGCAGGAGCCGCGACGCCCATAAGCTTCGGCGTAGACGTCGCCGATCTATCCGACGCGATCTTCGAACGCGAAGAAATCCGGCTCGTGAGGGCGAATGCTGGCGCGCATCAGGCCCTGACCCAAGTCGAAGTCGAGGCGGTCCTGAACGAACTGGCGTCGGTTTTGGAGGTGCGCCCCGAGGGAAAACTGTTTGGCCTTCACCTCCCCGCTGACGGCGTTCGTGTGGGTGCCGTGGCCCTGAACAAGGCGCGCATCGCTTTGCGCGCTCTGTCCTTGCCGCTTTGTGAAGATGTGGAGGTAGAAAGCACCGCCTACCCAGTTGGGCAGGACGACGACCGTCTCACGCTGCGACGGTACCTCGACAGTTGTAACGGCTTCATCGTGCTGTTCGATGACTTGGGGCTAGCTTACATCGACGGCGTCCTATTTCGCGACGAAGGTCTCGCAGATGGGGGCGCAGCGTTCCTCCGGTACCTGCGGACAGATCCTCTTCTGGCTGCCGTCACAGATGAGAAAGGGACTTTCACGCCAGCTCATACGGCGTTTGACCCGGACTCGACCTTCGGGGTGGTGGTCAGCAGCGTCGCGGCCGATGACGACGTTCTCGTCTGCGACGATCTAGGAGACGAATGGGCGGACTTCATTGGCCTGAACAGCGCCAGCAGTCCGCGCCGCATCAGCTTCTATCACGCTAAGCATGGAGAGCTTTCCCTGGGAGCCGGCCCGTTTCATGTTTCAGTCAGCCAAGCCATGAAGAACCTTGGTCGAATGAGTCTTCCGGCCGAGCCGGTTGGGCGCAAGGCCGCCGGATGGCGTCGAAACTACGTTAGTGGAGGCGGCGTACAGACCGGGATACCCAGAATTTCGCGGGGAACAGCTGCCGATCTTGAGGACGCATTCGAGCAAGCGCGCGAGGCTCCGGATGCAATCCGGCGTGTATTCATCGTCACATCCTCCCTCAGTCGAGCGGCGGTGGAGGCGGCCTTCGCGGAGATTGCTAACGGTGGGCGGCCTGACCCGTATTTTGTCCAACTGTATTGGCTCGTGCTGTCCTATGTCTCAGCTTGCAGTGATATGAATGCCTTCGGCTATGTGGTCTGTCGCCCGTAAGGCGATACGACGTAACTGGCGACGGCGAGGGCAGTTCTGTTGTCTCCGATCCGGTGCAGGAAAGCGGACGTTGTGAACTGCCGCTATGAGCCCTTAGCGGTCGTTTTGTCATCCGTTTGTGGACGCATTGTTTAAGCCCCCATCGCCGCACCGGGCTGGATGAAGCAGACTCCTCCCTTCCTTTTTTGCGGGGCGTGGCGGTTGTCGCGGCGCCGTTCGCGAGTCCGGTCATGCCCTCTGCATGTCGATGACGAAGCGATATTTCACGTCGCCCTTCTCCAGCCTGGCGAAGGCCGCGTTGATCTCCGACGGAGCAATCAACTCGATGTCGGCGACGATGCCGTGCAGACCGCAAAACTCCAGCATCTCGCGCGTCTCCACCGTGCCGCCGACGCCGGAACTGGCAAGGCTCCGCCGGCCGAGCGTCAGGGTGACGGGCGTCACATCAAAGCTGTCCGGAATACCCAGCGAGCACAGGGTCCCGTCGAGCCTGAGAGCCGCCAGCACCGCGTCCATGGGATACGACTGCGAGACCGTGTCCAGAATGAAGTCGAACCGGTAAGCTTGAGCAGCCATCTGTGCGGCGTCCCTTGAGACCACAACTTCATGCGCGCCCAATGCCAGAGCCGTCTCCGCCTTGTCTGGGGACGAGGTGATTGCGACGACGTGCGCGCCAAGAGCCTTGGCAAACTTGATACCGAGATGGCCGAGGCCGCCGATGCCCACAACGGCCACGCTCGACCCCGGGCCGACGCCCCAATGTCTGAGCGGCGAGTAGGTGGTGATCCCGGCGCAGACAAGAGGCGCCGCCGCCGCGGGATCGAGACCTGGCGGCAGAGCGTAGACAAACCGCTCATCGCAGACATATGCGGTCGAGTAACCGCCGCGCGTACGCGAGCCGTCCACGCGGTCCACCCCGTCGTAGGTCGTCGTCGGATAGGCCTTGCAGTAGGGCTCAAGATGGCGGCGGCAGTGATCACACTCCCGACAGGAATCGACGATGGTGCCGACGAGGACCATGTCGCCCGGTGCGAACTGCGTGACATCCGGTCCGACCTCCGTCACCCGACCCACGATTTCATGACCCGGCACCAGCGGAAACTCACCGCCCCATTTGCCGGTAGCATGCAGGTCGCTGTGACAGACGCCGCTGAACAGGATGTCGAGAGCGACATCGGCTGGCCTGAGGGCGCGGCGGTCGAAACTCCAGGGGGTGATTGCCCCATGCCGCTCCATGGCGGCTAACGCTCGAACCTGGTGCGGGTAGGCGGATGGGGTGGCCATGGGCGTCTCTCTCGATTTCGCCGAAACCTAGGCCGGAGGTCGCGAGGGAATAAGGCGCCTTGTGACAATCAGGGCGGTGCCTGTCAGCCAACAATCAGGTCGTCCTGCAGAATGCCGATCAGGGCGGTCAATCCGGCTGGCACGGCCTTGGCGCCGGGATAGTAGAGAAAAAAGCCCGTGATCGGCGGACACCAGTCGTCGAGAACACGCATCAACCGACCGGCGGCGATTTCCGTGGCGACTGTTTCCTCCTCGAGCATCGCCACACCCGCCCCATCGAGGGCGGCGCGAAGCATCAGGTCTTCCCGGTCAAGCACCAGAGCGCCCTCGATGGCGACACGAAGCTGGTGTCCGTCACGCGCGAACTGCCAGCGGTGCAGGTCTCTCCCCACGCCGTAGCGACGCCCGATGCAACGATGGTCGCCCAGGTCGCGGGGATGTTCAGGGCGCGGCCGCCCGTGCCAATAGGCCGGTGCGGCGACCACGGCGGCCCGGAGATCCTGACTCACGCGCGCGGTCATCATATCGCGTTCCACGCTCTCACCGAGGCGTATCCCGGCGTCGAAACCGTCGCGCACGATGTCTACAAATCCGTTGTCAACGCTCACCTCAAGGGTCACGTCCGGGTAGCGGGCCCCAAACGAGGCAAGCTTTGGGCCGATCACGATCGCGGCGGCCGTCTCCGGAGCATTAAGCCGGATCGTCCCTTGCGGCGTGGATCGAAACGCATTTACACCTTCGACCGCGGTGCCCAGAGATCGCAAGGCGGGGGCAGTCTGCGCCAGCAAAGCCGCGCCGGCCTCGGTCGGCGCGACCGTCCGGGTCGTGCGATGAAGGAGGCGGACCCCGAGCCTCTCCTCCAGGGCGCGCAGCGTATGGCTAAGGGTCGATGGCCGAAGGTTGAGCCGCGTGGCGGCCCTACGGAAGCTTCGCTCTTCGGCGATTGCGACAAAGGCGGCGAGTTCGGCGAATTCATTGGCGCGCATTGATGCAGCATAGCCAGCTTCGCGCCTGGAACAATGCGGATTGATCGGAACAATCCTGGGGCGGTCGTGTCAGTCCCGTCTTCCAGGAGAGCTCCCATGTTATCGAAGTCTGATCCCGCTCTGGCCGGGAGGGGGCAGCGCTTCCACCTTCGACGCCGCCATAGGCTCGCCGGCCGCCGGGCCATGTTCGGGTCCGCAATGCCACGCACGGTGATTTCAACCGGAGCCCTGCGACCGAACGCCCTCGCCGTCATGCAATCACGCCACTGGCTCCGGTATGCGGTTCGAGTGCAATCGCTTCGGTCTCGCGAACAGCTTTGATGAAAGCCCGGACGGCGGGCTTGGGCTCCCAACGCTTTCGAATGGCGCAACACATCAAGGACGGCGGCAAGCCAGCCGCCTGGTCGAGCGTTGCAAACCGGGCGTGGAAGGACGGCAGGGTGGCGTAGGGCGCAGCAACCACGCCGATGGCGTTCGATCGGGCGACGATCCGACGAGCAAGGGGAAAATAGTCGACGATGTGAACCCGACGGCGCCACTCGATGCCCTCGTCTTCATAGATCTGGCGGATCACCGCACCATAGGGGCGTCCGTCGGAGGGGCTTACGAAGTCAAACTCCGCGAGATCCTTCGACGTGATGGCTCCCCGCTCCAGGATGGGGTGACCTCGTCTCACAAAATGCATCGACTGAATCCCTGAAATCGGTTCGCGGCGGATGTCAGACCATTCGCTGAACGCCGCATCGAAGCCCAAGGCGACGTCAATGCCGCCATTTCGCAGCATCTCGACCGTTCGCTCGAAGGTGGAGCCGAGAATGTCGAACTTGATGCTGGGGTGCCGTTGCAGCAGGAGCGACAGGGGCTCGATCAGACGCCATTCGATCGACGCCGGCCCCACCCCGATCCGCAGGGTTCCGGCATAGACGTCTTCCTGATCCCGGGGCTTGCGAAGCAGATCCCCGGCGTCTTCCAGCAAACGGGCGGCACGATCAATGAAGTCCCGCCCTTCAGCGGTCAGGAAGGATCCGCGCGAGGTTCGGTAGAAGATCGAATAGCCGATCTGACGCTCAAGGTCGGCGACGCTCTTGGTGATCGCCGATTGAGTGACCCCTACAGCGTCGGCGGCGGCGGTGAAGGATCCGGCGCGTGCGACAGCGACGACATAGATCAGACGGGAGTCCATCGGCGACATTCCTTCAGCGCATGTTTGTGGCGCATAATGACTTTGCGAACCTTGGCGTCAACCGGCATCAGGGATCCCATGATGGGTCGAGGCGCGCCAGGACATGGTGCGCGATTGACCCGGTTCCATCCTTTCGAGACGCTTCCACATGCACCGCCACAGCCCCCCGCCCGCCGCTTCTCGATCGCCTGACATGGGCGCCGTGCGATGACCGGCATGCTCCAGGACAAGGTCGTCGCCGTCACAGGCGCCGGCCGCGGCATAGGCCGGGCTGTCGCTCTGCTCTGCGCTACTGAAGGCGCCCGGATCCTCGTCAACGACCTCGGCGGCGATCCTGATGGACAGGGCCGGGACGCGGGGCCTGCGGCCTCTGTTGTCGAGGAAATCCGCGCGGCGGGCGGTCAGGCGATCGCCAATACGGCCAGCATCACCGACCCGGAGGGCGCAATCTCGATCATCGAGGACGCAGTGTCCGGATTTGGCCGGATCGACGCGGTCGTCAATAACGCCGGCTTCCTTCGCGACGGCATCTTCCATAAGATGACCCAGGCTGACTGGGACGCCGTCATCGCCGTTCATTTGACCGGCTATTTCTCAGTCGCCCGTGCTGCTGCGCCTCATTTCAAGGCGCAGGGGTCTGGAGCTTTCGTTCACTTCACCTCCACGACCGGTCTGATCGGAAATGTCGGTCAGTCAAACTACGGGGCCGCCAAGGCCGGAGTCGTCGGTTTGTCGACCGCCATCGGCCTGGACATGAAACGGTTCGGCGTTCGCTCCAACTGTATCGCGCCGACTGCCTGGACCCGCCTCGTAGACACCGTGGAGGCCGATACCGAGGAAGCCCGGGCCCGGCTGGACCGAGTGCGGCGAATGACCCCGGAGAAGATCGCGCCGCTGGTCGCCTTCCTGTGCTCCGACCAGGCTGGAGACGTTAGCGGCCAAGTGTTCGGCGTGCGCGGCGACGAGGTCTTTCTCTACGCCCGGCCCACCATCGCGCGCACGATGTCGATGGCCGGCGGCTGGACCGCCCGGTCCTGCGCCGACGTACTGATGCCCGCACTGAGGCCGAGCTTCCACCCGCTGGAGACCACGGCCGAAGTTATCGCCTGGGATCCGCTGTGAGCCGGCGCGGCATCCTCGCGGCCGGGGCCTATGTGCCCCAGTTGCGGTTGCAGCGTGCCGCCATGGCCGAGGCGACCGCATGGTTTAATCCCGCGCTTGCCGGACAGGGCAAAGGCGAACGGGCGATGGCCAACTGGGACGAAGACACCCTCACCATGGCCGTCGAGGCGTCGCGCGATTGCCTCGCAGGCCGGGACCGCGCCGATCTGGGCAAGGTCATTCTGGCGTCGACCACCCTGCCCTTCGCCGACCGGTCAAACGCAGGGGTCGTCAAGGAAGCGTTGAACCTTGCCGATGATCTCGGCGCCTTTGACGTCACGGGATCACAGCGGGCAGGAACCTCCGCCCTGCTCGCCGCCCTGGAGGCTGACAGAACGCGCCCCACCCTCTGCGTCGCCTCAGAACGCCGACTGGCCAAACCGGCCTCGGAGGCGGAGTTCGTCTATGGAGACGCGGCCAGCGCCTTGCTCGTCGGCGACGACGATCCGATCGCCGACTTCCTCGGATCGCACAGCACCACGCTGGATTTCGTCGATCATTTTCGCCCGGCGGACCGGCCTCACGACTATGAATGGGAAGGCCGCTGGATCCGGGACGAAGGCTACCGCAAGCTTGTGCCGCCCGCGGTCTCACAGGCCCTGAAAACGCTGGCTCTCCACGCGGACGCCATTGATCACTTCATCGTCGCCCTGCCCGTAGTCGGGCTCGACCGCCTGCTCGCGGGCGACATCGGCATCAGACCTGAAGCCGTCGCCGGGTCATTGCGCGACACACTGGGTTTCGCCGGCGCCGCGCATCCGCTGGTCCTTCTCACCCGGGTGCTTGAGACGGCCCGGCCCGGAGCGATCATTCTGCTGGTCGCCTTCGGCCAAGGTTGTGACGTTCTGGCGTTCCGCGTCACAGAGGCGGCGGCGCGTCCCCGCGCGTCCCTGGGTCTGACAGGCTGGCTGGCGCGCCGCCGACCAGAAACCAACTATCTGAAACATCTGTCGTTCGCCGGCGTGGTACAACTCGACGGCGGGATGCGGGCCGAGATCGACCTTCGTCAATCTCCATCCATGCTCTACCGGGAGCGCAAGACCATCCTGTCCTTCGTCGGCGGTCGGTGCCGGGAAACGGGAACGGTCCAGTATCCCAAGACTGCGGTTTCGGTCGCCCGCAACGCGCGCCTGGTGAACACACAGGACGACTATCCGATGGCGGAGCTTCGGGCCGAGATCGTCTCCTTCACCGCCGATCGGCTCGCCTATTCTCCCGATCCGCCGAACTGCTACGGCATCGTCGCCTTCGAGGGTGGCGGCCGGCTCATGGCCGATTTCTCCGACGTCGATCCCGACACCCTGTCGGTCGGTCAGTCGATGCGGATGATGTTCCGGCTCAAACGCGCCGATGGCGCCGGGTTCAAACACTATTTCTGGAAGGCCGTGCCGGACTACCGGCCCGCGCCCGGAGGCGACTGACATGGCGAGCGGAATCAAGGACCGGGTGGCGATCCTGGGCATGGGATGCTCCAGGTTTGGCGAGCGTTGGGACATGGACGGACCGTCCCTGATGGTCGAGGCTTTCGAAGAGGCGATCGCTGACGCCGGTATCGATCCCTCCCAGCTCGAAGCTGGCTGGTTCGGCCATGCGGGCAATGCCGTCGGTCCCGGCGCCATTCCGCTGGCCATCGCACTGCGTCTTCACAATGTGCCCGTGACCCGGGTTGAGAATGCCTGTGCAACGGGCACCGAGGCCCTTCGGGGCGCCGCCTATGCGGTGGCCAGCGGCGCCTGCGACATCGCCTTCGCCCTCGGCGTCGAGAAGCTCAAGGACGCCGGCTATGGCGGACTGGCCGGCGGTTCGCGCGGTCCCTATTACGACGCAGTCAACGCCAACGTCACCGCGCCGGGCGGCTTTGCGCAACTGGCGTCGGGTTACGCGGCTCGACACGGGGTCGAGATGCCGGACCTGAAGCGGGCCATGGCTCACATCTCGGTCAAGAGCCACGCCAACGGCGTCATCAACGAAAAGGCTCATCTCCGCCGCAAGATTACAGAGGCCCAAGCCCTCGACGCTCCGATGATCGCTTATCCTCTCGGGCTCTTCGACTGCTGCGGCGTTTCCGATGGGGCGGCCTGCGCGATCGTCACCACGCCTGAAATCGCGCGCGCTCTGGGCAAGAAGGACATCGTCACCATCAAGGCCCTGCAACTCGCCGCGACCGGCGGATGGGAAGCGCAAGGCGAAGGGTGGGACTATTCCTATGTCCCGACCACACGCGCCGCCGCCGCCCGCGCCTACAATGAGGCCGGCATTTCAGATCCGCAGACCGAACTCAGCCTGACGGAGGTGCACGACTGTTTCTCCATCACCGAACTGGTGACGATGGAAGACCTGGGCCTCAGCAAGGAGGGCGAGGCGGTGAAGGATGTGCTGGACGGCAAGTTCGACGCCGACGGCCAGATCCCCTGCCAGATCGATGGCGGCCTCAAATGCTTCGGCCATCCGATCGGAGCTACGGGCATCCGCATGGTCTATGAGAACTATCTCCAGCTCCTCGGCCGCGCCGGGGACCGCCAGCGCAAGACGCCCGTCGTCAACGCCCTGTCCCACAATCTCGGCGGAGCGCCGTTCCACACCATCTGTTCGATCGCGATCGTCGGACTTCAGGCCTGACGCGAAACCGCGCCTGGAAGATCCATCGACGTGTCGCTGGACGGGTTGTTCTGCGACTCTGACTCGTGCGGGAGCCCGGCGTCCAAAGTCCGCCGGACCTCGTTCAGGCGCCGCGCAAGCTCGACCATCTTGTCTTCGACGGCCCGCCTCAGGTCGGATAAACGGTCGGCCTCCGACCCCGGCCCTTTGAGGAGCCTTGCGATCGTCGCAACCGGCACGTCGAGTTTTCGCAGCAGGACGATCATCGACGCCAGATCGCACTGATGCGCCGTGAAGATTCGCGCGCCAGCGGCCGTGCGGTGCGGTCGCAGGAGTCCTTGGGCTTCATAGTATCGCAGCGCCCGCGGCGTGACGCCGGTGAGCTCCGACAGACGCCGGATCCCCGTCACGGCAGCGGCGGCTCCATCGCGAACCTCCAGGCGCCGGGAGAGCCGCAGGGTCACGCGCTGCGCCCATGACCGTCGTATCCCGGCGTCGGACGCGAGACGCCAAAAAACCGGGACGCCTGAGAGGCGCCCCGGCTAGTTTCGGGCAGGATATCGGGAAGGATCAGAACCGGGCGCTCAGTCGCACGCCATAGGTCCGGGGTTCGCCGGCATAGCGGCGAATGACGTCGGACGTCCGGGCGACGTTGGTCCAGTAGTATTCATCGGTGAGGTTGCGCACGAAAACGCTGGCTTCCCACCCATCCGCCGAGCGGACCCCGGCCCGGACGTCGACCAAGGCATAGCTGTCGATGTCCAGCCGCGGATCACCACCGAAGCCTGCGTTGGTGTCGCTGCGATAGCTGGCGTTGATCCCGAATACGGCGTCCAGGGTGTCATTGATCGGGCGATCGTACTGAGCGTCGGCGACCAGTTGGTATTTCGGGGTGTAGGGGAAGGCGTCGCCCTTGAAGTTGGCCGCCGCGCCGAGGATGGTGAAGTTGCTGAAGTCTCCGGTCACCTCGGAGTCGAGGTAAGTCCCCGCCAAGGAAAGACGCAGGCCATCCAGCACGAAGGCGTTCAGCTGGAACTCGGCCCCGGCCACCCGGGATTTGGGCACATTCACTAGGGAGGGCAGGACGCCGAGGACGGCGGGCTGGGCGTTGCTGCGACCCAGCAGCTGCTTGTCGTCATAGTCATAGTAGAAGGCAGCGCCGGTCGCCTCGAGCAGCCCGCGGATGACGGGCGCCTTGAAGCCCGCTTCATAGGCCACGACCGACTCCTGGGTCACCGGGATCAGCGCATTGGCCGCGATCGCCGGTAGGGTCGGGGAGCTTCCCGATTTGTAGCCCCGGCTGACGTTGACGTAGACGAGGGTCTGCGGCGCGGGTTTCCAGTCGAGGCCGGCCCGCCACGAGACATTGTCCTCGCTCAGGGTGTCGTCTACGCCGACCGGGTTAAGGCCCGCGTCGAGCGAAACGCACCCGCCTACGGCGAGGGGAGCAATCGGCGTCAGGCCGGCGCGACCGCGCAGCACATTGACGAGGATTGTGAAGGCGTTCGCAGTCTGGGCGTCACCCGCCCGACCGCACGAGATGTAGTCGAGGTCGGTTTTGGTGTAGCGCGCGCCGGCGTGGACGGTGAACTCATCTGACAGATCATAGTCGAGGTTGGCGAACACGGCCCGCGAATCGAACTTCTGCGTTCCGGACAGATCGGTGGCGCCGGTCAGACCCGTGGAGCCCGAGAAGTTGCTGGTTGTATAGGGGTAACGGAAGCGATCGTACTCGTCCGACTTGTCCAGGGCGTAGTTGGCGCCGACCACGAACTGGGCCCTGCCAAGATCGCCGGACAGACGAACCTCCTGCGAGAATGAGGACAGCGACCCGGTGACCTGGGTCAGGGAGGCGCGAAGGTCCGTCCCGTCCTGATCGACCAATTGATCGATGGTCATATCGGAATAGGCGGTCAAAGACGTAAGGGTCAGCTGGTCGTTCAGATCATAGTCCGCCCGAAGCGACGCCTGATAGAAGTCGTTGTCCTTGCGCAGCCGCTGATCGGCGTCCCAGTCCGCTGCCCGGCTGTTCCGCGGCGTCGCCGGATAGTTGACCATCAGGGGGATGCGGTTGACGAACGTCGGCGAGGACGGCACCAGTTCGATTCGTTGGGCGGCCTGTGTGTCGGACCTGTCCTTGAAACCGTTAAGATTCAGCGAGGCCCGGAAACGATCCGTCGGTGCCCACTCGAGGATCAGGCGGCCCTGGTAGAAGCGTTTCGCGCCAAGGCTCGCGTCGCGGGTGAAGCTCTCCTGCCAGTCGTCGCCAGACAGGACTCGGCCGGAAAGGCGCGCCTGCAAGGTCGAGGTCAAAGGACCGCTCACATAGGCAGTTGTATCGACCGTCTCAAAACGGCTCAGACTGGTCGTGATCCCGGCGGCGAAAGTGTCGGTCGGTCTGGCGGCGATGTAGTTGATCGCACCGCCTGTCGCGTTCTGGCCGAACAGAGTGCCCTGCGGGCCTTTCAGAACCTCGACCCGAGCCGGATCGAGTCCGGCGCCCGAGGCCATGATCGCGAAAGGCAGCGGCGCCTCATCGACATAGACGGCAACGGAAGGCCGCGCCCCGAGGGAGGTTTCGAAGAAGCCCACGCCGCGGAGGGAATAGACCGGCACGCCATTGCCGCTTTCGACATAGCTCAGGCCCGGCGTCACCTTAACAAGGGACTGGACGTCGGTGACGCCCCGGCTCGACAACTGCTCCCCGCTCAGGGCCGTGATCGACATCGGCACGTCGTTCAGCGCCTGTTCGCGCTTCTGGGCGGTGACCACGATCTCCTCGACCACGGACGGCTCATCTTGAGCGGGCGCCATTTGACCCGGCGCGGTCTGTCCCGGTGCGGCCACCTGGGCCGCCGCCGGCGAGATCGCCATAACGAGCGAAGAGCCCGCCCCCATGAGCGCGGCGCGCAAAGCGGTTGAGGTCCGTCCTGTCATTCTCTTCCCCTTCATTCGACCCGTGTGATCCGGGCTGTTCCCGGCGTCGCCGGGGGCGACGGGTCGCAAGGCGCGGCCCGTCTTATCGGACCTTGATGCCCTGACGTCCGAGAGGCGTCAAAGTCGATACAGGGCCGTTCTATTCCCCGCATGAATGACGGCCGCCCGGTTCGTCGGCATATCTGCGGACGTCACATGCGTCGAAGGAATAAGATTGGCGCAAAAGGAAGTGGACGGAGACGGACCGCGACCGGAAAAGGCCGCTTGGGAGGCCGCCTCCCCTTACCGCACGTCACGCCCGCCTGCTCCAGTTCCGGGGCGTCGGGTGTCTCTGGAAGTCTTTAGCCTATGACCGCTGATCCCCCGACCGCTGTTCCTTTGCCGTCGTCCGAAACGCGATCGAGTTTGGCGCGCCCGTTCCAGATGCTCGTGGACGGCGCCTGGTCAAACGCAGCCAGCGGCGACACCCTCGACGTGGTCAATCCCGCCGACGGTACAGTCTTCGCCGCGATCCCGGCAGGAGACGGGGTTGATGTCGACCGGGCCGTATCCGCGGCGCGCACGGCGTTTGAGGATCGAAGATGGACGTCCATGACGCCGGGAGCCCGCGCCCGCGTCCTGTGGCGGATCGCAGACCTTGTCGAGGCGCGCGCGAATGAGTTAGCCGAACTGGAAACCCTGGACAACGGCAAGCCCGTCACGGCGGCCCGCGCTATGGATGTGCCGGCCGCCGCCGCCGCGTTCCGCTACTGGGCGGGATGGTGCACCAAAGTCTCTGGCCAAACCCACGCTGTGGATCTGCCTGGCGAGTATCTCGCCTATACCGCTCGGGAGCCGGTCGGTGTCGTGGCCTTGATCACGCCCTGGAACTTCCCTCTGGTCATGGCCTCGGCCAAGCTCGCCCCGGCCCTGGCTGCAGGGTGCGCTATCGTGCTGAAGCCCGCCGAACAGACATCACTGACGGCCTTGCGTCTGGGCGAGGTGATGATGGAAGCCGGGATTCCGGCAGGTGTGATCAATATCGTCACCGGGCTCGGACGAACAGCCGGCGCGGCTCTCGCCAACCACCCTGAGGTCGACAAGATCTCGTTCACAGGCTCGACTGCGGTCGGCAAGGAACTGGTGGGGGCCGCGCGCGGGAATCTCAAACGGTTGACGCTTGAGCTCGGCGGCAAGTCGCCGACCATAATCTTTCCCGATGCGGACCTGTCGCGCGCCATTCCGGCCGCGGCCAATGGCATTTTTCGCAATGCCGGGCAGATGTGTGCGGCCGGTTCGCGCCTCTATGTCGAGCGAAGCCGCTTCGACGAGGTCGTCGAGGGCGTCGTCGCTCATGCGGGCCAGTTCAAAATGGGTGCAGGCCTTGACCTCTCCACCACCCTGGGCCCCTTGGTGTCCCGGGCCCAGCACGAGCGGGTCCTGTCCTATGTGGAGGCCGCGCGACAGGAGGGTGCGACCCTCGCCACGGGTGGCCAGGCCCACGGCGAGGCCGGCTATTTCGTTGCGCCGACAGTGGTGATCGACACCCACCCCCGGATGCGGGTGGTGCGTGAAGAGATTTTCGGCCCGGTGCTGGTCGCCACGCCGGTGGATGATCTCGACGATCTGGCGGCCCTTGCCAATGACACCGAGTTCGGTCTCTCGGCGTCGATCTGGACGAGAGACGTGGCCGCCGCCCACCGATTGGCCCGCCGGCTGAAAGCCGGCACGGTGACCATCAATACCGGCATGGTGACAGGCCCAAACTTGCCGTTCGGCGGCTTCAAACAGTCCGGATGGGGTCGCGAAGGCGGAGCCGAAGGCATCGACGCCTATCTGGAGTCCAAAACGGTGATCACCGCGCTTTGAGGCGGCGGCCTATCGCTCGCCACGGATCATAGCCGCGGCCCGCTCGCCAATCATGATCGCAGGCGCGTTGGTATGTCCCCCGATAAGGGTCGGCATCACCGAAGCGTCAGCGATCCGCAAACCCTCGACCCCACGCAAACGCAGTTCGGGGTCGACGACTGCGCCCTCATCGCCTTCGGCGCCCATACGGCAAGTCCCGATCGGATGCTGGGCGGTCACAACCGTTGCTCGGATGGCGGCGTCCAGGGCGGCGTCGGACTGTGCGGCCGGGCCCGGGAAGGCCTCTTCCCCGACGAAGTCGGCGATCGGACCCTGGCTCAGGATCTCCCGCGTCCAGCGGGCGCAGTATCTCAACGCCGCCAAATCGTTCGGGTCAGACAGAAGGTTAAACCGGATGACCGGCTTGTCGTCCGGGTCCGCCGACCGCAAACCGACGGACCCCCGGCTTCCTGGGCGCAGGGCGACGTTGAGCACAGTCATCCGGTCTTCGGCCCGTTTGCGGATCCCGGGAAACCAGACTCGGGCATCAAAGCTCGTCGGCATAAACATCGTCTCGAGGTCAGAACGCTCCAGGCCCTCGTGCGACTTGTGGAAGGCAATAGAGGTCAGCGGCTGGGTTCCCATCATGCCTCGCCCTGTCAATCCCCACAGAACGGCAGACGCCGCGACCCGATCCGCACGCAGTTCGCGGCCGAACGGGAAGGCCTTCCTTGCCTTGAAACTCATGGGCGCGAGGGGATGCTCCTGCAGGTTCCGCCCCACTCCGGGGATGTCGGCGACGACCTCTACGCCGTGGCCACGGAGGTGGTTCGCCGGTCCCAGTCCTGACAGCATCAAAAGGTGGGGCGATGCATAGGCACCGGCGCACAAAACGACCTGCCGACCCGCCCGGACGGTGTGCGGGACCTCGCCCGCGACATAGGTGACGCCCACAGCGCGGCCGCGCTCGACCACGATCCGTCGGACCTGGGCAGAGGTCACGATGGTGAGGTTCGGCCGGCGACGGGCCGGCTCGAGAAAGGCCCGGGACGCGCTCGCCCTGTGGCCCCTATGCGTGGTCAGGTCCGGCAAGCCGAACCCCTCGGGTTGCACGCCTTCGAAATCGTCGGTGACCGGCAGGCCCATGGCCTCGGCCGTAGCCTCGATCGCGCGGGTCAGCGGGTCGCGACGCGACATGGGCGATACCGACAAGGGACCGGCGTCGCCATGCCAGTCGGACGCACCGCGCCAGTTGCGTTCGCTTTTCCTGAAGTAGGGCAGAACCTCGTCGAACGACCACCCTCGCGCCCCCGACTGGGCCCACTGGTCGTAGTCTCGCGGATGGCCGCGCGAATACATCAACCCGTTGACCGATGAACTACCGCCCAACACCCGTCCACGGGCGGCGGGAACCTTGCGGTCCAGAGCGAAGGGCTCGGGCTCGGACTCCAGACCCCAGTCGAACAGCATCTTCGAACGCAGGATCCGGAACGCCAGAGGCATGCGCAGAAGAAGGCTGCGGTCCGACCCGCCCGCTTCGAGCAAAAGCACCCGGGCGTCGGGATCTTCGCTGAGCCGGGCCGCGACGACGCTGCCGGCAGAGCCGCCGCCGATGACGATATAGTCGAAGCCTTTGGCCACGGAAGCGTCCTTATGGAGAGTTCTGGAGGGCGGCCCGGCTCGACGTCAGGCCACCGGGAGGCAGGAAGCAGCCGCAAAGGCATCCTGTTCGTCTGCAATCCGTCTGTCGAGCTGGCGCCTGACCTGCATCGCCCCGGCGTCCACGGCCAGCAGCACGGGCCGCCGGGTCTCAAAGGCGCTCGCACCAAGACGCGACTGCTGCGCCTCGAGCATGGGTTTGTCTTCATGGACAAAAGCGTGCTCGAGCATCCCGCGCAACCGCTCGGAATAGTCGGCGTCATCAAGGCGGTCGCCACGCGTGCCGCAAACGAAATAGTGGGTCGTGGTCGCGGTCTCGGGCGTCATACTATGAAGAGCCCGCACCACATCCTCATCGCCGCGCCCGGCTCCCGCCGGGACAAGTGCGGTGGCGATCACCATGACGGCAGGGGCGCGCCAGGTCGCCTCAGTCCAGGCGTCAGCCCTCTGCGGCGGGGGAACCCGGGCGTGGAAGCGTGCCGGTGCCAGGCAGTCGGCCTTGATCCATTCGCTGATCACCGTCCCGTCCCGCAACTGAGTGCGGGCTTGTGCGCCCGTCATCACGCCCCCGAGCGACGTCGGATGCAGATAGTCGGCGTGGCTGAGATCCATCAGGTTGTCCGTCACCAGCCGATAGTTTGCGAGCGTCGGAATATGGAAGCGGATACGGGCGGTCTCCGGGGTTTGGTCGATGAAGCCGAGATCGGGGATCAGGCCGGGATCAGCTTCGTCCGCGTTGCCCATCCAGATCCAGACGATGGTGTGTCGTTCGATTACGGGAAACGCGCGAACCTTCATCGCGGGGGTGATCCGGCCATGAGGATTGAGACGACAGTGGCCGTCAGCACCAAAGGCCAGACCATGATAGCCGCAGACGATCTGGCCGTTTCGCACCGCACCCATCGACAAGGGGGCGAAACGATGCGGACACCGGTCCTCGAGCGCCGTGACCCTTCCGTCTGCACGGTAGAACACAACCGGGATATCAAGAAGGGTTCGCGCGAGGGGCGCCTCAACGATCTCTTCGCTGAAGCCGGCCTGATACCAGCAGTTCAGGAGATATCGGTCCGACATCGTCGCCTCCGCCCGCCGCGCCCTGAAGGCCGTTCTTGCGCCGGGCTGGTTTCTAGGCGGGGCACGGTCCGTGCGTCCAATGACTTCCCGGCGCCATCAATGAACCGCAAGCATGTCTGGAAGACGCGCGGCGATCTCGCCGGCCCCCGCCTCGCCATTCCCATTCCCATTCCCATTCCCATTCCCATTCGGAATACTGCCCGCTTGCAATGCATTGGCCATCCTTGCGAGCGTTCGGTAGTGCCAATGAAAAGCGCGGACGTCGGAGATCAGCCGGTCCGGAAGAAGGGGAATTTGAGTGCAGTCCCAGTCCAGCGTCCATCCCGCGACCGCGGGGAGCGCCCCCGTCGAGGCGACAGGCCGCCTGCCCTTGGGCGACATTTTATCCTTTCATGCCGAGCGGACACCGAACCGGCCCGCGCTGACCCACGACAACCTGACCCTCACCCATGGTGAGTTGGACGAACGCGCCAATCGACGCGCGCGCTGGTTCGCGGAGATGGGCGTGGCCCGGGGCGACTTCGTCGTCCTGGCGCTGCCGAACGGTGTGGAGTTTTTCGAGACCACCTTCGCCTTGTGGAAGCTGGGCGCCGTGCCATGTCCCGTTTCGCCCCGCCTGCCGGATGTCGAACTCTCCGCCATCGTCGACTTGGTGTCGCCGCGCCTCTTGATCGGGCCTGAGCCGTCGCGGCTGCCGGCTTGGCCGACTCTCCCGGCCGGCGGCCAGCCGCCCTCGGGTTTGTCCGCCAGACCCCTTGCGCCAGTGGTGTCCCCGTCCTGGAAGGCTCTCACCAGCGGCGGCTCGACCGGTCGCCCGAAGGTCATCGTCACCCACGTTGACGGGGCCGCCGATCCGACAGTGTCCGGCTACCTTCTGCAACGGGTCGCCGAAACCATCCTCAATCCCGGACCGCTTTATCACAACGCCGCCTTCAGCGCCGCTCACCAGTGCCTCTTCGCTGGCGGACACGTCGTCAATATGGAACGGTTTGATGCGGAGACGGCTCTACGGCTGATCGATCGTCACAAGGTCGGGCATGTCGTGTTCGTTCCGACCATGATGAACCGGATCTGGCGGCTGCCGACCGAAACCCGCCTCGCATACGACGTCTCCAGCCTCAACGTCGTTCTCCACCTCGCAGCCGCCTGTCCGATCTGGCTCAAGGAGCAGTGGATCGAATGGTTGGGCCCCGAAACCATCTTCGAGGTTTACGCCGGCACCGAAGGTCTTGGCGCGACGCTGATCACAGGCCGTGAATGGCTGACCCACAAGGGCTCGGTCGGCCGCGTGCCGCCAGGGACGGGCATACGGATTCTGAACCCCGACGGCGGCGATTGCGCGCCCGGCGAAATCGGGGAGGTCTATTTCCGGCCGCTGCACGAGCGCCCGGCCGGGTTCCACTATATCGGCGCCGAGGCCCAGGCTCGCGACGGTTGGGCCTCGTTGGGCGATCTCGGCCAGCTGGACGAAGAGGGCTATCTCTATCTGTCTGACCGACGCACCGATCTCATCGTTTCAGGCGGCGTGAACGTCTATCCCGCCGAGGTCGAGGCGGCCCTGGATCGCCATCCACAGATCCGTTCCAGCATCGTCATCGGCCTGCCCGACGAAGACCTTGGCGCGCGTGTTCACGCCATCGTCCAGGTCGCGCCCGAGCGCGCGGCCGAACTGGATAATGAGGCGGTAGCCGCCTTTCTCGGCGATCATCTTGTTCGCTACAAAATTCCGCGAAGCTTCGAATTCGTGACCGAGGATCTCCGCGACGACGCCGGCAAGGCGCGCCGGCTTCAGTTGCGCGAACACCGTCTCGACGCGGCGAAGGCGGGCTGACCGTTCGGCCTGCGGGCAGATCGCCGGCCACCCCCAACTACACCGGAGACGACCCCATGGGTGATAAGACCCCCGCCAACGACGTCGCGCCGTTTGAGACGTCCCTGGAGCGCGTCGGCGCTGTCGGCGTGGTGCGCTTCTCGCGACCACCCCATAATCATTTCAGCACCGGTCTCATCGCCGCGCTCGCCGACCGCTTCGAAGAAGCGGACGCGGCCCCCGGGATACGCGCGACAGTGCTCGCCTCGGACGGAGACAATTTCTGCGCCGGCGCCGACCTCGTCACCGGGCGCGAAGACCCACCCCGCCTCTACGCCCAGGCCGCTCGCCTGTTCTCGATCCGCAAGCCTGTCGTGGCGGCGGTGCAGGGCGCCGCGATCGGAGGCGGACTTGGTCTCGCTGTGGCGGCCGACTTCCGGATCGTAGCACCTTCGAGCCGGCTGTCAGCGAACTTCGTCAAGATCGGAATCCATCCGGGTTTCGCGATGACCTATACACTCCCGCGACTGGTTGGTGCCCAGGGCGCAGCCCTGCTGCTCTACACCGGTCGTCGCCTCGGGGGAGCCGAGGCGCTCTCACTCGGTCTGGCCGATCAAATGGTCCCTGAGGATCGTCTGCGCCAGGCGGCGATCGATCTCGCCGCCGAGATTGCGGAGAACGCGCCGTTAGCCGTGGAAGCGACGCGGGCCACGCTCCGCGCAGGCTTCGTGGAAGACATCCTGCGCCAGACTGAACGCGAGGCAAGCGAACAGATCCGGCTAAGCGCCACGGAAGACTTCGCAGAAGGCGTTCGCGCAGTTGCAGGCAGGCGGCCAGGAAACTGGACGCGGCGCTAGATCCACCGCGACCCAAAGGCCTCAGCGCCGCCGCCCTGCCGGGCGGCGGCGTTTTGTATGTCAGAGATGTGCGGCCCGGTGCTGGTCGCGCCGCAGGCTCCAGGCGGTGGCCAGTTGAAACGCCACCGCCAGGACGATGAACGGAGTGAGCCATTGCAGGGCGTAGCGCAGGGCGTCGGCGCCGAACGTCGGCTCCAGCGCGTCGCTGACCATGCCGACGAACAACGGGCCACAGCCCAGTCCGATCAGATTGATGAGAAACAGGACCAGAGCGCTCGCCGTGGCGCGATATTGTTGGGGCGTGCGGTTCTGGAGAAGGGCGATCGCCGGGACCAGATAGATGTTGGTAAGTACAAGGGGGACAAACAGGAAGGCGAGAGAGACCTGCCAACTGCCGGCCAGTGTGAAACCGAACAGGAAGGGCGTCGTGATGACCAGTCCAAGACCCGGCATGAGGGCGTAATGGACGGGATTGCGGGCTCCAAGCCGATCTGAGACGACCGCGCCGAGGATCCCCGCCAAGACCATGGCCCCGCCGATCGCCAGGCCGTAGTGGGAGGCGATCTCCGGCAGGGTCATATGCTGGACCCGTCCCAGAAAGGCGGGAGCCCAGTTGATGATCCCATAGCTGACGAAGGCGGTCAGGCCGCTGGCTATGGCGTTCAGGACGATCGTGGGCGAACGGAAGAAAAAGGCGAAGGCGGCGCGTGTAGAAGCGCGCCCCTCGGTCCGGGCGGCGGCCGTGACGATGCTGGCTGATGGATCGGACTGGCCGCGACGCGGCTCGCGGACCAGCAGAAGGATCAACGGCGCGAACACCAGGCCAGCGATCCCGACGGCGACAAATGCCGCGCGCCAGCCGTAGTGGGCGGCGATCCAGGCGCCGGCCATCGCGCCGACTACACTGCCGATCGGTACCCCCAGCATGTAGAGGAACAGGGCGCGTCCGCGTTTTTCGGGGGGGAAATAGTCGGCGATCACCGAGTAGGACGGCGGCGAACAGCCCGCCTCCCCCACACCCACCCCCATGCGGGCGAGGGCCAGGGTCAAGAAGCTCGAAGCCATGCCTGAGGCTGCGGTGAAGAGGCTCCAGATCCCGCAGGCGATGGCGATGATGCGGACCCTGTTCCACCGGTCTGCCAGAGCCGCGATCGGAATGCCAAACACCGTGTAAAACAGGGCGAAGGTCAGGCCGGTCAACATTCCGAGCTGGGTGTCGCTGAGTGCAAGATCCAGCTTGACGGGCTCAGCAAGGATCGAGAGCAACTGTCGATCGACGAAGTTGAGCATGTAGGTGATCGCGAGCACTGCGACGACCACATAGCGATAGGAGCCTGAGGCGCCGGGCTCGCCGGCGCGCGGGGTGGAAGGGTTGGCCAAGAGGGGCTCCTGTGTTGTCGGATCGTGACGCATCCACGCGCCCCATCCCGGGATGAGGTTCGGACTACTGGCTCGCGCAGGTGAAGGACGCCGCCGCGTTGACGTCGCCGGCGCCATCGTATTTCGGCCATGTCGGATAGCGGCACAACGGGCGCGTCCGGCCTGGAACACCCACCAGGTCCATGCCGACCTGAGCATCGGCGGGATCGACGCCGCGCTCGGTCCAGGCTTCCAGCGCCGACAGGTAGTCCCACCCCAGGGCGAAGCTCGTCCCCAGGGCGTGACCGAAGCCGGGAACCTCATAGAATCTCATGAAGTCGTCCACGGCCGCGGCTCCCATCGTCGCGCGCAGCTGGTTGAAATAGTCTTCCGACAAACGCGGACTGACGATGGTGTCGGACAGGCCGTGCAGGAGGATCAGCTTTCCGCCGCGACGCGCGAACGGGCCCAGATCCTCGTCAACGACGTCGAGGGCCGACATCTCGGTGATCCTTGGAGCAAGTGGGCCCGGGTTCGCGGGATCAAGGCTGAGCGGGTTGAAAGTCGGATCGCGCGCAACACCGTAACGGATGAAGTTGTCGCCAAAGGTCGCCGACAGCGACATTCCCTGGGTCGCGGGATAGGCCGGAGCGACATCACCCACCGCCATCATCGAGACCATGGCGCGCAGGGGCGAGTTGCTCGGAACACCGAGATCCGAGGTATAGGCATTGTAGCCCGGGAAGCTGGTGTCACCGTTTGCCAGCGGGACGCTGAATTCGAAGCGCCCGTTCATATTGCGCAGTGCGGCGATCTGGACGTCGGACAGGCAGGCGTCGCCAGCGTCAGCACCATTCGGACACCGGATCGGGGCGCCGTGAAGCGTCGCCGTCGCGGGATCAAAGATCGCATTGCAGCGCTTCACATCGCCGATCAGACCATCGGCAAGCCCGTCGAGCCCGTCGCAGGCTTCGAGAGCTGCGCCGAGCAGGACCGCGCGCTTGGCGGGTGTGGGATGGGCCCCCGGCGCGACGAAGCCTCGATTGACGTTTTGGCCGCCGAGAATTTCCACCATCTGATTGCGGGCTGGATAAAGTGCGACCACGCCATTCCAGTCCTGCGGCCAGCGCCCGGCGACCATGAGGCCTTCCCGGCCCCCGGACGATCCGCCCAGAAAATAGGCCTTCGACGGCGCCTGACCGTAGGCCTGGACAATGACGGCCATGGCGGCGTCCCGCGTCTTCTTCAGGGCGTCGCCCATCCAGTTGAGATAGGCTTCATTGTTCAGAAGAAAGGCGCCGGGTTCAGCTTGCGTCGCTTGGTGGCCGCTGTCGCCACCAAAAACCGCATAGCCCCGCGCGAGCGGCGAAGGCGCGGTCGGAGCCAGATTGTAAGGGGACTCAGCCAGCTTGGGGATGGTTCCGTCGAACCCCCCACCGCCCAGCATCAGGGCGTTTCCATTCCATGCGTCCGGCAGGGCAACCTGAAACTGGATCTCGGGGGCCTGCGGGTCGATCGGGCGAACGACGCCGCTCACAAGACAGTAGGCGCCCGGCGAGCCTGCGCCCCCGTCATCCGCGGGGATTTTGACGGCGGTGGTCACTCGGGCTCCGGTGGTCGGCAGACCGATTTGAGCAGCGTTAACGACGAGATCGGTCAAGGACTCGCAGGGGCGGACCGGACCTGAAACCGAGGCCGCCGCTGGACTCGCTTCAACGGCCACCAGGACCATCGTGGCGAGGGCCGCGGCGAGGGCGACGATGCGCTTTGGAGAGACCATGGACTATCCTTGGATTGGGAAAACTGAACTGCCCGCTGGATGCGATGACGGTTCAAAAGATCGATGTGCTTGATCCGGAAGGCCGCAGCGGGAGACCCGTGTGAATTCGGACAGGCCGCACCGAAGCAGAAACTCCCGGTGTCCCGCACCCGCTGATGCGACGGGCCGGCGTCGAAGACAGGACTCCACTCCGCCGGGCTTCCATACGCCCCTCATCGGCGGCGGGGCCGGTGATCCTTCGTCAACCGGCGAAGAGACGCCAGGAGCCGGCCGTTCCGGGTCCTGAGAGCGACGTCTTGCAACCGACACCAACACCCCTGCGCAGGACGATCTCATCTCGACTCCCGGTCAGCCTCTTCAGGGCTTGTCTCCGCAAATATACGGGGCCGTCCCGTCAGGAGACAAAGTCCAACCGGAGCCGCTCCATGCTCTCGGGGAATAGGTGCCGCGCTCTTTCGGGCATGGCAAACTAGCGCTCGGCTGCGGCCGCACGATCCATCATGGCATCGAAGAACGCGGCGGTGATTTGATAGGCTTCTTGCGATTCCGCGGTCGCTGCATTGTAGGTGAAGCAATGGTCTACGCCGTCCCAGATATACAGACGCGCATCGACGCCGGCCTTGACCAGGTCGAGTTGGGACCGCGTCGCGGGACTGACGTCGAACGCGCGCGAACCCGTGATCAAAAGCGTGGGAGGGAATCTCGCCAGAAGCTCGGGGGATGCGGACGGTCGCGCTAACGGGTCGTCCGATCGCGTCCCGGCTAGATATCCCTCAGTCCGGAAACTCGGGATCACTACGCCGGGCGGGGCAGGCAAAAGGCCGCCAATCCTTCCGCTGATGAAAACGGAATCGCCGACGACGTCGGTGATATAGGAGGAGAAGAGGCCGATCGCGGCGGGCATCGGCAAGCCGACGTGATCGAACCAGGCCATCGACTGGCCCGTAATGATGCCGCCGGCCGAGCACCCGTAGATGCCGATCTCGGAAGGCCGGTGCGTCCTGAGAAGTTCGCGATAGACTGCCGCGACGTCTTCACTCGCCGCCGGGAAGCGATGGGCGGGAGCCATACTGTAGTTCAGGCTGATGACCTTGATCCCCGCCACCGAGGCGATGGGGATCGACTCCGTCCGGCTCCAGGTGTCCCAGCCGCTCGTGAACCCGCCTCCGTGAAGATTGATGAGGACGCGATTCCGGTTCTTCGGCTTGACCCCTTGGTTGGGCACGAACACCTGGACCCCGACGCCGGCAATGGACGCCTCCGTCATGGTGACGGCAAACCGGTCGTGGGTGCGGATCCATCGGTCGTATAGCGGATTGGCGGGCGCGCCATTGGCCGGCGATGAGGCGTTCGAAGGCGCCGCGCGCCGAAGCGCCGCGAGGCTTTGGGTGAACTCCAGGTCCTCGCGCGCCTCGGGGCTTGCGAACGCGGAAAAGGCGAGCGGAAAGCCTGGCACCAGGACCGTGCCGGCAGGATAGCCGGTCGCCGGACCCGCCGCCGGATCGGGCGTCTGGGCCTTAGCCACGGCGGCGCCCTGGAGCGCCGCCATTACGCCCGCGATCGCGGCCAGTCGCCTGATCATCATCGCTCGCTTCCAAAGCGATAGGTGAGTTCCAGGCCATAGCTGCGGCCTTCACCGCATTGCTGTGTCGGACCGCCCGTGACGGCCGTGTTGATCGGGCAGGCAATCTCGTCTCCCAGATTCTTGCCGTAGACCGAAAGGTCCGCGCCGCTGTTGAAGAGATTTCTCAGGCTGACCCGGGCGTCCAGGTTCGTGCGCTCCTCCTCGACGGTGGTGGAGGTGGCGTTGGTCTGTGGCTTGCCGCGAACATAGTAGCTGGCCGTGAAGTCCAGGCTTTCGACGGCGCCGGACAGAGGAACGGAGGCCTGCGCGGTGACGCCCCATGTTTCAGGGATGACGCCGGCGACATTCTCGCCGGCAAGGTTGGTGGAGGTTCCGGGAACGATGAACTGGTCGTAGACGGAGTCGAACTGGGAATAGAAGGCGGAGAGCTGGAGCCACGAGGTCGGCGCCGCCAGGAGTTCGACCTCGAAACCCTTGATGGTCGCTTCGTTGGAGGCACCGGTGACCGGATCCCGGTTAAGAACCAGGACGTTGATGTCGCCGTTGGCCGGGTTGACCCTGACCGTCGAGACCTGGATGTTGGTATATTGCGAGTTGAAGGCCGCGATGTTGGCGCGGAAGGGGATGTTGGCAATCTCCCAGTCCGCCTTCAGACCGACCTCAACGTCCTTTACCGTCTCCGGCGCATAGGTCGCCAGGTTTGCTTCGTTCGCCAGCAGATTGAAGCTGCCCGATTTGTACCCTTTGCGGGCCGCCACGTAGAGCAGGATCTTGTCCGTCGGCTTCCAGTCCAGGGTCAGATTGTAGTTGTAGTCGTCTGACGCCAGATCGAGATGCCGCGTGCAGGTCGACAGGTCCGTGCCCGGAAACGGCGCGGGTCCTGTGGGGGGAACCGGCAGGGTCTGCAGGGCGCAAACGGTAGTCGGCTGACCAGTACGGACCTGCTGATCAAGCGTCCGGTCGTCCCAAGTGTGGCGATATCCTGCGGTCAGGGATACGCCGTCAAGCCAGTCGGAGAGATCGTAGGTGGCCTGGGCGAAGAGAGCTTTGGAATCGAACTCCTGGGCGGCGATGCCCGTCCGGGGCTGGGTCGTGGACGTAGGCAGGGGGAACACAGCGGTGACAGAGGTCTGATCGACCCGATCGTTGCTGAGCACGCCGCCGATCCGCCAGTCCAGGCGGCTGTCCAGTGCATCGCCGAACAGTTGGGTCTCGGTATAGAAGGTTCGCAGACTGTCGGTCTGATCGACGTCGAAGATGCGGACCGGGGTGCCATCATAGTCCTTGACGAACCGGATGTCGGATTCGCCGTAGTAGAGAATGTTCCGCAGGCCAACGGAGCCGAACTTGACGTTGAAGGTGTTGGTGATCGAGTCCCGATCGGCGTTGTCGGTCGATAGCGTGTTGTTGACGGTCTGGCCCGCCCCCAATCCCTGCTGCTGGTTGAAGTAGGCGCGGATGTCGCCTGTGCCCAGGAGGGCGGCGAAGGGCGGCTGATAGAGGCAGACCGGCGCGGGCGTAGCCGGACCCGTGCAGGGTCCCGCAAGGCTGGTCAACACCTGAACAGGCGCGTGCTCGCGTTGTCTGTAGTGGGTGATCTGGGTGTAGTTTTCGATGGCGTCGGTGGGTGTCCACAGAGCCGAGGCGCGCAGAGCTTCATTATGCCGGTCACCGTATTCACGCCCGGGCAACGTGACGCTTTCGAGCAGACCGTCGCGCCGCTGGATCTCCCCCGAGATACGGAATGCGAGGGTGTCGCTGACAGGAATATTGAGCGCACCCTCAAGGCGGCGATCATCCAGATTTCCGGCCCTGCCGGTCAGATAGCCCCCGAAGCCGGCGAAGGTGGGCTTTTTCGAAAAGAACAGCACCGCGCCGCCCGTGCTGTTCCGTCCGAACAGCGTCCCCTGCGAGCCTTTCAGGGCCTGAACCGACGCGAGGTCGAAGAGGCTGTAGACAAGGGTTCTCGATTCGACGGGCACTTCATCAATGTAGTTGATGACGGCAGGGTCGTTGCCGAATCCCCCCGGCGAGCCCCGGATGATGAAATTCTGCTGCCCCGACGAATCCTGGCCGATTTGCAGAGACGGCACGAGCCTCTGAAGATCACTGACACTTGTCGCCGCCGCTTCCTCGAGCCGTTCGGCCGACAGGGTGGTGATGGCGATGGGCACCGATTGCTGACGCTCATCGACCCGCCGGGCCTGAACAACCACATCATCCAGCTGAGTGGCCGCCTGCTGCGGCTCCGGTTCGATCGAGGCCGTCTGCGACCAGGCGGGTAGGCCGCAGCCGACCGTCGCCATTGCCACCGCCGACGTCATCAAGACGCGGCGAAATCCCGTTCGAATGACCATGTTTCTTCCCCTTTTATGGCCTCTGAAACCGGGCCATTGCGCCAACGCTGGGGTTCTCGGAGACAAGCGTCAAATGCAAAACTGAACGCTACTATGCGGTCCAGGAATACTTGCCGCGTGACGCAGTCATACCCGCCGATCACTCGCCTTTGCGAGTGGCGCCGCGAAGCGACGGACGCAGCGCAATGACTCACGTGCTTATAGATGCAGGAAAGCCATCAAAGTGATGGAAACAATGCGGCTTATCCGGTCGAATGGCCGACCTACACTCTTTCCAGCGGTGCGGTGAAGGTGAGGAAGAGCCCAAATGCATGTTCAGACCGACGCAAACCAGCTCCGGGTGACCATCGCCCAAGGCGAGGCCCAGGGACGCCTGCACCAGGGCGTTCGGGTCTTTTGCGGCCTGCCTTATGCGGCGCCTCCGGTCGGGTCGCTCCGTTTCGAGGCCCCACAGCCCGCTGCGACATGGAACGGAATAAGGGACGCCGGGGCTCCGGGTCCGTCAGCGCCCCAGCCGGAAGTGACATTTCCCGGCCTCGATATGAAAGCTATCGCCTCGCCGGGATGGGCCCGGGGCGACGATTACCTGACATTGAACGTCTGGACGCCCGTTGGGGCCTCGGACCGGCCAGTAATGGTCTGGATCCACGGCGGCGGCGGCGTCATCGGCAGCAAGGACCTGGCTGTGGCGGACGGCACGGCGTTCGCGCGTTCAGGCGTAGTCTGCGTGGCCATCAACTATCGGCTCGGCATTGAAGGTTTTGTTCCGATCGCGGGCGCGCCGACAAACCTCGCCCTGCGCGACATGCTGGCCGCCCTCGACTGGGTCAGGACCAATATCCGGTCGTTCGGAGGAGATCCGGACAGGATGACCCTTTTCGGCGAATCCGGCGGTGCAATGTGCGTGTCAGCCCTGGTCGCCTCGCCGCTCGCAGACGGCATTTTCCAGCGCGCGATCATTCAGAGCGGCCATGGCTCATCCGCATTTCCGATTTCCCTCGCCCGGCGGGTTGCTGAGAAGCTCGCTGGCATTCTGAAGGTTTCACCTGACGTCGCGGGCTTCCGATCGGTCCATGCTGAGGCGTTGATCAAAGCCCAGACCAGGATCGCCCAACCCGGCGCCGTGGACCTCCGCGATGATGCGGGTTTTGACCCAGGGATCGGGCTTGGTCGATTTAACGCCGTCTATGGCGACGATGTCCTGCCCTATCCGCCGCTGGAGGCGCTTCGCCACGGCATCGGCAAAAGCGTGCAGTTGCTGGTCTCGACCACGTCCGAAGAGGCCAACTTCTGGTTCATCCCGACAAAGCTTCAGTGGCTGATCCCTCCCTTCGCAGCGAAATGGTTGCTCGGAAAGTCTATCCCACGCGCGAAGGACGCCCTGAAAGCCTACGGCCTGGGCAAGCTTGGAACCCGCGGCGGCGCCGTCCTAAACCGCACACTCACCGATCTGGCCTTTCGTTGGCCGGCGCGGCAATTCGCCGCCACCCATCAAGGCCTACATCACGTCGCCGAGTTCGACTGGAGATCGACGGCCTGCAACGGCAAACTGGGCGCCTGCCATGGGATCGATCTGCCCTTTGTTTTCGACACGCTCCCGGTCGCGACCGGGCCGAAAGGGATCGCAGGTCTCGTCGCGCCACAGACACTCGCGACGAAAGTTCACGGGCTATGGGCTACGTTCGCCACGGACGGGTCCCTTCCCTGGCCTGCGTACGACCGGAAGACTCGCCAAGTCTATCAGTTGTCCCAATCAACGGTCGTATCGGAACCTTTGATGCCAATAGCAGCCTTCGCGTCCACGGTCTGACCTCGGCGTTGTCAACCCGAGTCGGATTGAGGCACGTGCCAGGTGGGTCGTCCGTTGACGCCCGAGCGTCCGACCAACATTGCTTCGTTGTGAGACAGGTCCGTTTGTCGCTCGCCCGGCGCCCCAGATATCGACCACGGGATAGGGGCCGTCCTCGCCAAGGCTACGCGCCATGGCGTCTCTCTATGGAACCTTGCGACGGAATGATGGAATCACGGAATTTCTGTGAGGCATTGGCCGGATCGGGGCGTGGACTTTGGCGCAGCCGCGCCCGACGCCCGGGGTGCGCGTTGCCGGAGTCTTATGCCTCTCGTGCAAACATCGATTGCATGACACACCTAGCCATAGCCGCCTCGGACACGGCGCCGGATCCTTTTCCGGCTGGCGAAGACGCTCATTTCGAGGAGCAGCGCCTTGAGGATCGCACCGGCGCCACGTGCCGTTCCCGCGGGGCCCCGGGAGGTTTCCATTACGGATTTGACGGCGCTTGGGTGTAGCGGGCGATGACCGGCCGGTAGCCCGCGTGAGACGAACCCGGCCGCCTGGTATCCTGTAATGCCCAACCCGCCCTGCGTCGGGGAGTGCCGAAACACTTCACTGAAAGCCTCGGCCTTGCCGCTGACCCGGGCACCAACGTCCTAGGCGATGTCTGCGCCAGCTTCGACAACCATTTGCTCACGGAGGGCGGCCGGAAGCTGTTGAGCCGGCCAGACGGCGTCTGCTTGGGCCGAGACGCACGGGACCAGCCTAACCTCCGAAACTGCGAAGCCGCCCCCGGGGCGGTGATGCGGAGCGTGTCCGCCACCACCTGACGTCAGCGGCGTCCATGGGGCCGCGACGTCCCGGGCTTGGATCAAGGCACCCAGCCCTTGTCCCCATAGGCGGCGTAACTGGGTCCTCCGCCGACCGGGCGTTGCGTTTGAAACACTGCACCGCCGTGACCCACCCGAGAGCTCACCCCATCCTTGAATAGGGAACGATCGTTTCCTAAATGCAATGCATGACTAGGTCTGCCTCCAAACTCACAGCCTCTGCTGGCCGGCCCCGCGAGTTCGACCTCGATGAGGCGCTCGACGCCGCGGTCCTCGTCTTTCGCGAGCGCGGGTTCTCGGCCGGGTCGATCGGGGAGTTGTCCAGGGCGACGGGTCTGACTACAGGAAGCCTGTACAAGGCGTTTCCCGACAAGCGCGCTCTCTTTCTTGCCGCCTTGAACCATTACGCCTCGCAACGCTCGCTCCAACTCCGGGCCCTGGTTGCTGCCGAGTCGACCGGCCTCGCCAAACTCAGGGCCCTTCTGGGTTTTTACGCGACGTCTGCCCATGGGGTCGAAGGCCAGCGAGGATGCCTCGTCGTTTCCGCAGTGGAGGAACTTTCCATCCTCGATGCGGAAGTCGCCGCCGCCGTCGTCGAAACGGCCAGCCGGAGTCGCGAGATCATCTTCGGCCTCGTTCGCGTAGGCCAGAACGACGGTTCCGTGGTGGCCGATCTCCCGGCGGACACCCTTGCCGACGCTGTCTTCGCCTTCACCCAAGGTCTGCGCATCCTCGGCAAGCTTGGCCGGGACCATGCTGAGACTGAGGCCATGGCGGACGTCGCCCTAGCCATGCTGACGCCCCACGCAACCGCCTTGCACCATTTTTCAGAGTCCGCGTTCACAGGAGATCCCTCATGATGACATCCTTCCGCCGCGCCATTACGGTCATCGCTGCAGCCGCCTTCATGGGGGCCATCGGCCAGCCCTCAGCAACGGCCGCCCAGACCGCCGACCCCCTCTTTCCGGGCGCTTCGGGACTGGACGCCCGAACCTTTTCGTCGCGCACTGTCGAGGTGGACGGAAGCCGGCTCCACTACGTTCGAGGCGGCCCGGCTGGGGCGCCGACGCTTGTGATGCTGCCGGGCTGGCCCCAGAGCTGGTATGCGTTTCGCCGCGTCATGCCAGCCCTTGCCGAGCGCTATGACGTGATCGTCTTCGATCCGCCGGGGCTGGGGGACTCCGATCTCGCGACCACCGGCTACGACACCGGCAGCGTCGCGAGGACGATCCGCAACGCGGTCAAGCGGATCGGGGTCGGGGATCAATACACCCTCGTCGGGCATGACGTCGGCGCATGGATCTCCTACGCCTATGCCCAGGCCTACAGCAACGAGGTCGGCCGATTGGTCCTGCTCGACGCAGCCATACCCGGCGTGCCGACGCCGCAGGCTTTTGGCATCGACAAGGCGGCTAACTACTTTCAGTTTTACTTCAACGCAGTGCCTGGCCTGCCGGAGGAACTGACGCGCGGGCGCGAAGAGGTGTTTCTGCGGTGGTTCTTCGACAACAAGACCGAGGTGCGCAGCGCCATCTCCGAGGAAGACCTCACGGAGTATCTGCGGTCCTACCGGCAACCGGACCGCATGACCGCCGGCTTCGAATATTACCGGGCCGTGCCGACCGACATTCTCCAGAACGCGGAGACGACCCGCAAGCCTCTGCAGATGCCGATCCTCGCCCTGGGCGCGTCCAAAGGCACTGGCGACGGGCTTCTAAAGGCCATGGCCGCGATCGGCAGTCCGCATGTCGAGGGCGGAGCGATTGAGAACTGTGGGCACTATGTGGCCGAGGAATGCCCTGGCCCCCTCACAGAGCGGCTGACGTCCTTCCTGTCGTCGACCTCTCCCCAAAACGCTCAGACGCGCTGACAGCCTGGCCTAACGTCAGACCTGCCCCATTCCGCCATCGACGTGAAGCTCCGACCCGGCGATGAAGCTGGCGTCGTCGCTCAGCAGGAAGACGGTCGCCGCCGCGACTTCGTCGGGCCGGGCCATGCGCCCGAGCGGGATCGGTGCAATCAATGCGGCCCGGACATCCGCCGGCACGGCCGCCATCATCGCGGTGTCGGTCGGTCCCGGAGCGACGACATTGACCCGAATGCCGCGCGGGGCGAGCTCTACCGTCCAGCTGCGCGCGTAGGACCGCAACGCCGCCTTGGTCGCTGCATAGGTCCCATAGCCGGCGACGCCCAACGATCCGGCCACCGATCCGACCAGCACGACCGCGCCCCCCTTCCCCATCACGGGCAAGGCCGCCTGCAATCCGATGACGGTACCGCGCACATTCACAGCGAAGAGCCGGTCGAAATGGTCCGGCGTCATCTCGCCGACCGCAGCCGGCTCGGAGATGCCGGCATTGAGCACGAGCGCGTCGATGCGTCCGTGGGCCTTGGCGATCGTAGCGACGACGCGTTCAAGATCGTCCTGCGTGGCCGAGTCCGCGACCAGACCCTGTGCTCCCGGCCCGACCAAAGCGGCGGCCGCTTCAACTTCGGATCGGTCGCGTCCGGTCAGAAAGACCGTCGCGCCCTTGTTCGCGAGCGCTTGGGCCGTGGCCAGGCCGATGCCTTTCGCGCCTCCGACCACCAGCGCGATCCTGCCTGCCATTCGAGCCATCATGAAATCCTTCGTCCTGTGATGGCAGACCAGATATACCTCATGTATCTGCTAGCAAGAACGCACCTGAGATAGCCTAGATATGCCCCACGATATCGAGCTCGACTGTATGTCCGAAGCCGCCTTCGCCAACATGGACGTCGTGCGTCCCGTTCTCGATCGGATCGCGGACAAATGGACGATCATGATCCTGACCGTTCTGTGCCCTCGACCGGCCCGCTTCAACGCGATCAAGCGGCGCCTGGACGGCATCACCCACAAGGCCCTGGCGGACGCGCTGAAGCGGCTTGAGCGAAATGGTCTGGTGACCCGCACGGTCCTGCCGACGGCGCCCATCGGGGTGGAATACACCATCACCCCGCTCGGCCATTCCCTGCGTCAGCCCTTCGAGGCCCTGTGCGCTTGGGCGTTGGAGCATGCCGAAACCGTCGAGGGCGCCAGCGCCGAATACGATCGAGCCAGAGCCGCCTGAATGACGGGATGAGGCGTGGGGCGTACCCGGCGATTTTGCACGCCTTTGCGGACGCCGGTCCCGCCCTGCGGACCTGGCGTCAGAGGCTTGGCAGTCCCCCTGACCACAGTAGTGTTGATCAGCGGGGACACGCGGACGCCCGACCAGACGGTTCCGGACATCTCGAGATGGGCTGGCACCTCTACTGCTGGGGCGACCAGGTTGAGGTGCCAGCCCGAGGCGCTCAAAGCTAGGGTCCACGATCACCGGCAGACCTTCGAGGCCATGCCCTGATTTACCCGCTCGCGCGTATTGCACCGAGGCCCGCCTATAACGATCAACCGCGATACCCGCCCCGAAGGTGCCTTTATAAAGGTCAGATATGAGCCCGTACCCGACATTCGCCCAGCGATCCCGGCTCAACCTTTAAAGCTTCTGCCAATCGCCCCAACGCCCGTACCGTCGGATTGCGTGTTCCTCGTTCAAGGTCGCTGACATAGCTGCGCTTCATGCCGGCTTCGAAGGCGAGTTGCTCCTGCGACAGCCCCGCTTCTTCGCGCAGCCGCCTCACATTCCTGCCCATGACGGCGACCACGTCCATTGTGGCAGATGGCGCAATGCAGGCGCCTTGCGCTGTCCCCCAATCGTGTCATTTTCCGTCGCCAGTGATGGAGGGTGGATGCTGGGCTGGTTTCGATTGGTTGGACTCCGGATGCGCACGATCGCCGTGGTCGAGCTCGACTATGGGCGAAAGCTCAATGTTGCCGGCGGTGCAGACACGGCGGTTTTCAATATGACCACCCGTCAGTACGCCAAGCTGGGCCTGAATGAGTAAGATGCCGCTGCCGACGTCGTCGCCAACGACACGATCCTGGCGCTGCAGGACGGACGAGACTGCGAAATCGGCCTACTCGACCTGCATACGATCACGGCCGGCCTGATGCCCCGGATGAAGCGCCCCGATCTGGCCGAACACATTCTCGGGCAGGTGCGCTAGGCGGCCTCCCAGTGACCAGCGTCGGCAAACTCCTTACACAACAGGAGGTGGCGGAAATTCTTCGCCGTGACGTCAAGTCGGAGCAGCGGCTGCGCGCCAAGGGCGAGCTGGGCTATTTGCCTGGCCGACCCGTCATGATCCCGCAGGCCGAACTCGACGCCTACCTCGAACGTAGAATGGTCAAGCGACAAGTTGTCGATCCGGTATCGGCGGCGACACCCTCGCCGCAGGCCTCGTTTTCCGCGGCCGCATCGACCCCGAACGCCCGGAAGACGCCGGAAGAGCGTGCGAACGCGATGCTAGCGAAAATGAAACGTGACGGGTCGCTCGATGGACTGATCCGCCTGCAGCGCGAAGTAGCCGAGCAGCAGCGCCGGAAAGCGCTGCAACTGAGCGAAAAAGCGACAAGTCGTCGACATTGTCAGACGAAGGCGAAGGTGCCGAAATCATAGAGGTCGCCGGCTAGCGCACGCTGGGCAGGTGCTGACCGTCCGATCTAAAGGTATTATGATACCGTATCGCTTTGACCGAGAGCGCTTTCACGCCGCCGCTGATGCAGCTGTCTCACGGTCTCACATCTCAGATGCGTTTTCGGGAGCCCTGTACATATACACTAGCTCCATAAGGTAACCCCTCACGCGTAGGATAAATAAAAACCTATCTGAGATGTGAGACCGTGAGACAGGCCTGCCCTATCGGCTGACGACCGACGCTTTCAATGCCCGATAGAGCGTCGATCGGCCGACCCGCAGGATGCGCGCCACAGTCGCCGGACTTTCGCCACCCGCGATCAACGTCCTCGCATGCTGGATCTGCATTCGGTCGAGGGTCGGCCGGCGGCCCAGGCGCACGCCCCTCGCCTGCGCCGCCCTGATGCCCGCCGTCGTCCGCTCGCTGATCAGGGCCCGCTCAAACTCGGCTAATGCGCCCATCATGTGGAAGACCAGCCTGCCCTGCGCGCTGGCGGTGTCAATGTTGTCGTTCAGCGACTGGAACACGACGCCGCGTTCGCCCAACTCCCCGACGACGCTGATGAGGTGCGGCAACGATCGGCCGAGGCGGTCCAGGCGCCATACGATCAGCGTGTCGCCCGGCTTCAAGGCGGCAAGCGCTGCGTTAAGACCCGTCCGCGACGACAGCGCGCCCGAGGCCTGGTCGCGGTAGATTTTTTCCGCGCCGGCCGCTGTCAGAGCTCGCTCCTGCAGGTCAAGGTTCTGGTCGTCCGTCGAGACGCGTGCATATCCGATCTTCATCCCCGCATTTCGACACAGGAATTCGGGACGTTCAAGTCATTGTTTTCGTTGAGGTCAATGAGCCGTCCCGCAATGGATCCCTTTCGGGACTGACGGTGTCAGAGGCGCTGTAGCGCGGACGGACATCATCGCCGACCCGGCCCCTACCCCCCGGCGGGGGGCCAAACGTCGCGCGCGTTTTCCCCTATCCCCTGCCCCGGCAAAATCTGCAGATTTTCGACTGATCGGGCCTTTTCTTTCTCTCGAAACACACTGCATGATTCGTGTGTTGCAGCGACTCACCTCGGATCTCTGCAGAGCGTTACGGGTTCGTCCGCTCCGAGCCGCCCGCGCCCACGGCGCGTAATCCGATCGCGTTACGGCCAGGTCGCGTTGGCAAGAGGAAGGCAGTCCAGCTGCCGATGAACCCTTTCCGTCACCACGCCGTGGCTGCGTCACGAATGACGTCCCCGGCAATCCTGAGGTCACCATGTCATCATCATCAGTTCATTCGATCGCGTTCGAGACCATCGTGTTCGAACCTAAAATCAGCCGTGTCGCCGTTCAGCGCGACAATTTGGCTCCTTACGTCGGCGACCATAGCCGCTGCCTGCTCGTAAAGGCCCTGCCTTCCGCCGGCCCTCTGCTGTCGTCCTTTGTCGAGCTCTCATATCTGTTCGACGACGGAACCGTAGCCGCAACCTGGCTCGGCCGTATTGTCTGCCCTACCCAAATCGATCTGATTTCCTTCTTCGATGAGCCCCCTCTGTGGAATCCAGAGGCCTATTCGCCAGAGTTTGTGAGAGCACTGCGGGCGTCCAAATTCTCTGATCGTGTCGATGTCCCCGGCCACGAGGAAATCGTCCAACGCCGCGCCATTGCGCTAACCGCTTGGCTAATGGCCGCGATGAACCTCGACACCGCCGAGGCCTGCATGCACCGCGCGCAACAGGTCATCGCCGAGAGGGCGCGCTGTGCCCTTGCAGCGCCGCGGCCCAGCGACCGCGGACACGAACCTGTGGACGTTTCATAATTCGCTCTTGGGGCCAGGGAGCGACACACCGCTTTCTGGCCTCCCGGCACTCAGAATGAGTCGCCGCACACGCTGGTAAGGAGTTCCACCTCCCCTGTTCGTCCGGGGGTGCAGCGCAGAACGCGCGAAGACGATTGCCCCTTGCGGCATGGCGACTGCGGGCATGGCCCCGCCGATTTCCCAACAACGCCTGAGTTCTGAACGCGCATCCCAGCCGAGTGCTGACGGCCGCCTGCTGTTCGGAGCGGGGATTTCACAGAAACCAAACTCCGATGATGACCATAGCCCCCTCAAACAACACCCGCCCTGGAGCGCCAGCCGATGGGCCACCTCGATCAACATTCGCCGCCTACGCCGAAGCGGGCTTTAGACTCGATCTTCTGCCCATCCTGCCACACGATGCGGCCATACATCCCGATAGTCCGATGCGCGAAAGCCTGGTGGCCAATCGCGGCAAGGTGCCTGGCGAAAGGCGGCGCGGCGGTTGGGTGGGCAAGCGGAGCTGGCCGGAATTCGAAGCGACTGTCGACGACATCGCGGCGTGGGAAGCCTCGGGTGCCGGGATCGGGATGCAGGGCCGAAACTTTCCAGCCCTCGACATCGACGTCGACGACATCGAGCTGGCGGACCAGGTGCACGAACTGGCCATTTCGACGCTGGGTGTGGCCCCGACCAGATTTGGGCGAGGCTCGCGCCGGATACTCGTCTACGCCGGTTCGGGCTTCAACAAGCGCCGGATGTCGTTCCGTCGCTCCAACCCTGCCGACGGCGCGGTCGAAATCGATGCCATCCAGGCCGTGGAGCTGTTGGCTACGGGGCAGCAGTATGTCGTTGAAGGCATTCACCCGAAAACCCAGCTGCCCTACCTCTGGCAAGATGGTCAATCGCCCGCTGTCATCGGCGCTGCGGCGCTTTGGGGCCTGACTGGCGACGCCCTGGATGGGTTCTTCGAAAAGCTCGAAGCCCTTCTGGACATGTTCGGATACGAGGTGACAAACCGTTCGGCCGCAAAGGGCAAGAGCTCGGCCGTTGCCCAGGCGGGTCTGCTGGCGCCATCGGTCGAGGCCATTGGGCGCGCACTGGCCGCCATTCCAAATGAGGTGGATTACGACACCTGGATGAAGCTGCTCGCCGCGGTGAAGGGTGCCGCCGGTCCCGAACGAGAGGCTGAGGCCTATGCGCTGTTCGAGGATTGGTCTCTGCAATGGCCTGAAAATACGCCCGAGGGCGTGCTGGCGAAATGGCGGTCGTTCCACCCACCCTATCAAGTCGGCTGGGATTACCTCGCCCGTTTCGCCCAGGATGAGGGTGACGGCTCGTTTTTCTCCGCCCACGAGGATTTCGACGCCGTTGCCGAGGCCCCCGAGCCCGGCGCGACTACTGGTCCTGTTCTGTCGCCAGCGCTGCGCAAAATGTTCGACGACTACGTATGGGTGGAGGGTGTCCGCCGCATGGTCGACCTTAAAACCGGCGCGATGCTGGATCGGGAGCAGTTCAACGTCCGCCACGCGCACATCGGCGACCCCAGCGATGGTAAGAAATCAGCCTGGGCTGTCGCGCTGCGGGACTATCGCAACCTGACGACGGCGGCGGGACTGACCTATCGGCCCGGAGCCCCTCTATTTCACAATGAGGAGCTCCCCAGCCTCACCGGGAAATGTGTGAACAGGTGGCGTCCGACGACCATCAGCTGTTCCGGGCCGGTCAACGACACCGACATCAAGCCATGGCTGGATCATCTCGCCTTCATCGTGGCTGACGAAAAAGATCGATCCGACGTTCTGAACTGGCTCTCATGGATCGTGCAGAACCCCGGGGCGAAACCAAACTGGGGTTTGGTCATCGGATCGGAGTACGAGGGCACGGGCAAAGACCTGCTCCTCAAACCGGTGATCACCGCCTTGGGGGCAAAGAACGTCTACAACGCCGGTCCAAGCCAGATTGAGTCAGAATGGTCTCATTACCTCGACGGGACCCGCCTCCTGATCGTCCAGGAAATGCACTTGTCCAAGCGGACAGGTTCGAAGGATCGGCTGAAGCCACTGATGGCCTCGCCACCCGAAACCCTCACGGTCAACATCAAGCACCTACCCCAGTACGAGATCCCCAACCTGGTCGCGGTGATCTTCCTGACCAATAACCACAACGCCGTCGCAACCTCCTCCCATGACCGGCGGTACTGCGTCGTGTTCAGCGAGGAGAAGCCCAAGGACGCGGCATACTACAAGCGGCTGTCCGATTGGTACGACGCCGGCGGCCGCGAAAAGGTGGCGCGCTACCTTATCGATCGCGATCTGGAGGCTTGGGATGCATTGGGCCGCGCCCCTGATACGGAAGCCAAGCGACAGATGTCTAAGGCGACCCGGTCGGATCTGGTGGCCTTTCTGCAGGATAGCATCGAACTGGGGATGGGTGCGCTTGGCCACAAGTATGTGTCGTTGAATGAAATCGTCGCCGTGGTCGCGGATGGTCCGGAAAGGAACCTCGCCACACCACATCGGCTGGCGCCCGCACTCAAACAGCTCGGCGTCTTCCGTTTCGCTCAACGCGTCGACTTTAAAAAGGACCCGCCGGCCGAATGCGAGGCGCCGATCGGGAAGGCCTCGACTTGGCGATGGATTTACTGCCTTCGGGATGTTGACCAAGCGGAGGACCTGTCGCCTCCTGAAATTCGGGACCTCTATTGGGGCGAGCGACGGTCCCATCTGGCTGTTGACGATGTCTTCAGCGGCGAGGTCGGGTGATGGCCGCCATTGCTTGCTGCGAACCGGCTGAGTGCCCGCCAACCGGCGTCGACGATACGACCACCATGGCATCGCAGCCTTCCCCTGACATACTCCGCCTCGCCGGGGCACTTGCGCGATTGGCAGCGCGTCGGCAAAAATTGGCGGATCAGATCGCCAATGCCGAGGGAGAGCGTCGATGCGCGTAGCGCTTTACGCCCGCTATTCATCAGACCTGCAGAACGAACGCTCGGCGGAGGATCAGCTCGATACCCTCCGCCGGGCCGCCGCCGCCAAGGGCTATCAGGTCGTGGAGGAGTTCGCCGATCGCGGCGTTTCGGGCTCAGCCGTCACTACGCGTCCTGGCATTCAGGCCCTGATGAAGGCGGCGGCCGGCGGCGCGTGCGACGTCGTCCTGACCGAGGCCCTGGACCGGCTGTCGCGCAGTCAGTCGGACACGGCTCGACTCTATGAGTTGTTGACCTTCGCCAGCGTGCGCCTTGAGACGCTATCGAGCGGCGCCGTCAACGAACTGCACGTCGGCATGGAAGGGACAATGAACCGCCTCTTCCTCGTCGAACTCGGCAAGAAGACGCGACGGGGCCTCGAGGCCAAGGTGCGCAGCGGCTTCTCCGGAGGCGGCCGATGCTACGGCTACGCGATCAAAGATAAGGGCGTCCTCGCCATCAACGACAACGAGGCCGAGGTCGTGCGCCGGATCTTCGCCGACTATGCCCGGGGCGAAAGTCCGCGTCGCATCGCCGCCGCTCTGAATGCCGAGGGCGTCGCCGGCCCTCGCGGCGGCGAATGGACGGCCAGCGCCATCAACGGCGATCGACGCGCCCAGGACGGTCTGCTGCACAACGAGCTCTATGTCGGCACACGCCTGTTCAATCGCCGCCGCTTCCGTAAACACCCGGAGACGGGCCGCCGCTCCAGCGTCCTGAACCCGCCAGAGCAATGGATCCGCGAGCCTGTCCCCACCCTCCGCATTCTCGACGCCGAGCTATGGGAAAGGGTCCAGACCCGAAAGACCGCCCTGGCCGACCTGCCTCGCGCCTATGCGCGCAAACCCAAGCGGCTGCTGTCGGGCCTGATGACCTGCGGCGTCTGCGGCGGCGCCATCACCCTGCAGGGCCAGCGCTACGCCTGCTCGGCCCACCGCGAGCGCGGCACCTGCACCAACAACAAACTGATCGCCGCAGACAAGCTCGAGCTCAGGGTCGTGGACGGCATCCGCCGGCACCTGCTCTCGCCGGAGGTCATCCAGCATTCTATCCAGACCTTCCACGACGAGATGGCCGCCGACGAGAAGACCAAGGTCCAACGTCGCGCCGCGGCCGAGAAGGAACTGGCCGAGGTCAAACGTCGGTCAGATCGGCTGGTGGACCAGGTCGCCGACGGGATCCTGACCGGCCACGCTGTGCGAGACCGCCTCGCCGGCCTCGAAGCCCAGCGGGCCGATCTGGAAGGTCAGCTGGCGCAGATGGCGACACCACGGACCGTGCGGCTGCACCCGAAGGCGGCCGAAGCGTATCGCGCGCTCGCGGAGAGCCTGCACTTCGCGCTGGAGGGCGACGACGCCCAGGAGGTTCGTGATGAGCTGCGAGGATTGATCGAGAGCGTAGTCCTCGTGCCGCTTGAAGGCCGTGGCGCGTACGATCTGGAAGTATCGGGCAAAATAAAAGCCCTGTTGCAGAACAACAGGGCTTCTAGAAGTGCGGTATTAGTGGGTGCGGGAGCAGGATTTGAACCTGCGACCTTCAGGTTATGAGCCTGACGAGCTACCGGGCTGCTCCATCCCGCGGCAGATGGGTGGTTTGTGGAGGAAGGTGTTCGAGAGACATTACAGTGCGA
>Ga0247812_10000267_pt1 | contig 45358 bp, 77 predicted proteins | sample UWRJL149409B1_FD_178011 | JGI IMG/M metagenome (GOLD analysis project Ga0247812, IMG submission 178011) | Plant litter microbial communities from Arlington Agricultural Research Station in Wisconsin, United States - UWRJ-L149-409B-1 | ecosystem: Environmental > Terrestrial > Plant litter >...
TCCCAAAATTCCTTTAAAAAGTAAAAAAGCCGTCGCTTACATAGCTCGGCTTTTACTTCATGTATTTTTGGTAGTAAAATTTCTTTAGTCATCTGTTTGTGCTTTCGCTAATTCTTCAAGTGTTTCAGCAGACAGTTTAGATAAATCTACAGTTGTTCCTGGTAATTTTTCGCCTCCTGTAGTTACATCTGTTTTATCAACAAGCCCTAATGTACGGGCAATTATATTCGGGTTGTATGCGCCTACTGTAGCTCCTTCAAACTGATTTGATTCGATAACAGCCCGTATACGTTTAGCGACATCCCAAAAATCTTCATATCCTGGCTTTCCTTCGTAGCGATTAAATGTATTATCATCTATATCGGCGTACAAGCAAAAAGTTCTAACGCTTAACGGTGTTTGTGTAGGGATATCAATCAAAGAGCCTGCAAGCATACCGGATTTAACGCCTTCTTTTTTATCCCAATATCGTTTTGACATCCAGTTAAAATATTTAACCGCTTCGTCCCATAAATTTTCAGGAGTATATTTAAAATCCCTGCCATGCTTACCACGGAATTCCCAATAGTTATTTCCTTTTTTAGCAGGCATAATTTTATTTTTAATTATTTACACCCGACGAAATACCCGCCTGATTTACTCGCCGCTAATGGCTGATTTGTATCGCAGTCAATCGGCATGCCGTTAACAGAATAATTTCCTGTCCCGGTTGTATATTCTGCATCGCAATGGCAGTCTGCCTGTTCTGCTGAGCATGATGTTAAGCCTGTAAATAAGCACAGCAGAATTACTGGCGTTAAAAGACCGAGTTGGTTCCTGACCATAGCCGCAACGGTAGTTTTATTTTCTTTGGCTTGCTGGGTTAGTCGGATCTTATCCTCGGGCTTAACCGGTACATTGATAAATTTCTGCTTAGGTTCTGGTTTCATAATCTCGATGTTGATATGGCAAATATACAAAACTCTTTCACATAGCAATGAAAAATCGTAAAAAAATTTTTGTTGTATTTTTTGCTTCAAAAACATAGAGACATAGTATTATATATTATTATATTACTATACTTATATAAGTAAAGTAAGTAATATTTATATATATAGAGGGCTCTGTATCTTTCTGATTTAGTTCAAAAAGTAAAACTTAAAAATTTGTTAAAAATAGGTTATATGTCTGATTTACAATAAAATATAATTTTTATTAATATTATCTTATATTATTATTTAAAATTGTATTTTAAATTTATATTAAATATATAATTATTAATATTATTAAATTTTATATGTTTTATGTTATTTTTTAAAGTTTTTAAAGTTATGACGTTAAATATTTTTTTGATTAAAAGTTATGCGTTATATTTGCGTTTCAAACTTTAAATTATATTTTTATGGAAGTAATTAATGTGGAAAATATTAACGATGTTATTGTTAATATTCAATCTATGGGTAACGTGAGTAGGAATTTTTACATACCTGATGAAAATTTAGTAGAACAAACTAAGGAATATATTGATTTATTAGTGGCTTTTCATAAATCAAATATCTGTGATTTCACTAAAACCATCGACGGATGGGACGAACATGAGGTAGAAGATACCTATAGAATAAGGTGGTTGGATCGTTCAGAATCCCCTGCAATACTAACCGAAAATGATTTAAATTTTAAGTCTATATGCCAAAAAGTACTGGCTGAAAAATCATTTTTAGAGGTCGAATTTAGTCCTAAATTAAGCCGGTATATAGGCAATTATTGTAAATCTATTGGGATAAATTTCAAATCCTTGCCTGAAAAAGGCGTTTTTTTAATCGATACCAGGGAGAAAAAAGAGTCCGTTTATAAGAGAATGGAAGTGGCTTTGAACTCTGGGGCTGATTATCTGGATTTAGATCCGGCAGACGTAGGCGTACAGACCGTTAGGGTCTACGCTACGCAGATAAACAGGTTTACTAATAAAAAGGTTCAGGTTTCTTACTACAATGATTTTATAAGGGTTTATTTTAAAGAGAAAAAAGACGCTTATTATGAAGCTCAGGCAAAGAAGTTATTCGATACTATAAGCCGGGATTTAGGACAAACAGAGGCGATATTAATATTTAACGATTTTATACCTCAGCCTACAGAAAAACCGTATGACGATAATTTAGAAATAGAATAATTATGATAATAGAGATTAAAAAAGCGAAAATCACAGCAGGCCTCATGGCTCAGGTAGAGGATTTATCACCGAAAGATATAGATAAATATTGTGTCAGAGGTTGGTGTATTTATAAAGGAATTAAATATATAGTACTCAACGATAGCTCAGAGGGTTCTATAAAAAAGATTAAATTCTGGAAATTAATATCTACTAATGGAAATAAAGTGGTTACCGATGAATCTATTTTATCCCCTCCGGGCAATTTATCTGTAGATGAGTTTTATAAAAAATTAATTGATATAAAGGATATAGCTTCAGCTTTAGGTCAGTTCTTCATCTAAAACCCGAAATACACCGCATTAATTTACGGTGTATTTTTTTTTGTGAAAATATTTTGATTAATGTATTGTTTTATTCAAAATATAGTTTATCTTTACAGAAAAATAAACCATAAAAATTAAATATTATGTACACATCACTTCAATTATTGCAGGCTGCTAAATTTTACAATAACTACGAAGGCGTAGAAGTAACAATGAAATCATGTAATGAACTTATAAATTATTTAGGACAAAGAGTTGTATCGATGGCTGTAGAGCGGGGCCACGTTGTTTTAAAATAACATTAAAACCGGTTTAACAGCCGGTTATTTTTTTTTAGAAATATTTTGATTTTTGTATACAATTAATCAAAATATGTTTTGTATATTTGTATAAGAAATAAAAACAAAAGTAATTATGACAACTTCAGATTTATTTAAAGCAGTTTTAGGATATGATTCAGCAAGAACAGCGAGTATATATATTGTTATTGATCGCGTTTTGTTACGTATAGCTGACCACCAGGCTAACTTTATTAATTTTGAATGCTTTAATGATGTTGAAGAGTATGACGCTATTGTAAATGTTGTTATTTCTGATGATAATGTTTCAGATAAAGAATTTGAATCTTACTTAGACAAAAGAGATATTCAAGGAGAAATGATTACAGTATCAAGCAATGAGGATTTAAATGATATTTCTGAATATATCAACTCAAGGATTAAATATTTCGCTTAAATTATATTTTTTAAATAATTAAAAATAAATTAAATGAACTTAGATAAATTTACACAAAACACACATGGTGGCACACGTCCAGGCGCCGGACGTCCTAAAGTATCAGAACTGCGTAAATCACGTCAGATACGCCTTAACGATACGGAATTACAGGCAGTCAAAAAATTTATAAAAGTATTACGCTCCCGACCCCACCGAGGCAACCCGGTAGACCCCACCGAGGCAACTATTTTAAAAATAAAAACCCCGACTTAATAGTCAGGGTTTCTTTTTAGTATATACAGGAATATCTCAGATGCGCGGGTATATTTATCGTTCCGGTCAGGATACGCTATAATATTACGTTTAACGTGTTCTACAGCCTTTAAACGTTGTTCTATACCGGCTTAGATGTATTCGTGAAGGGATATTTTTAGGAGGTGTTTTGTTTCCGGTGTCATAATTTTATTTATATTATTTAACCGTTAATACCCCAGCTATAAAACCAATAATCCCCCAAGTAATAGGGTGTTTCCACCACTTTACAGGTTTATGACGCTCTATTTTTACCGATTCCGCCGTTAGATCCGAATGCGCCTGGTTGAGCTCTTTATTCAGAACCGTTAACCTGGAGTAAATAACTTGCAGGCTGTCATTCTGTTTCTGAATAATCATATTTAAATCCTGTGCTGCGTTGTATGCCTGCTCGTAACGTAAACGGTACTGTTCGCCTGTTTTAAGTCCTGTGTAGATATTTTTATACTGGATTGGCGTTAGGCATAGGGTATCTGATTTTGATTCGTATACAGGTGCTGGCTGGTATTGTAATCCTGGGGTTTTAATCCATTTAAAGGTGGGTGGGTTCGTGTTATACTGTATCTGAATACTATCCTGAGAATATGCCTGTAAACCGATTAATAACAGAATTATCGGTAGTTTCTCGATTATAATTTTTAAATCATAACCGATGGAGTTGGCTATTTTTTTAAGCGTTTTAAATTCGATGGGTTTAAATCCTGAATTGTACCCGTACAGGTTACGTTTATCGATTTTAGATTTCTCAGATATTGCCGGTATTTTTAAGCCGGATAGCTCAATTAGTTTTTGGAGTGTTTGTTGCATGTTTATTTATTTTATAAAATATTTAACTATTTATTTAAATAAAGGGAAAATAAACCTTATGAATATGTATATAAAAACACATACCCAGCATATCCCTATAGATATCCAGTTAACATTATCCCAAAAATCATTTTTTGTATTTCTCATTTTATTTAGTATTATAATTTTAAAATTTAACAAACAATATATACGGGCTCTATGTAATCTAAATTATACCATCCAGATACACCCATAAAACCCATATTCCCGGTTACCGATGTATAATCACCTTCAACCACATGAACATCGCTAAACGTGTTAAAATTCCTTACAGACTCTACAACACCATTTTTAATCTCTTTGTAATGCCCATTACTTTCAATACGAACATTAACTATATCGCCTTTTTTTAAATCTTTCATAATTCAAGTTTTTTAATTGCGTTATCTAAATCTTTAAGTTTTGTTTCTCGTACTTTCTTCGCCTCTTCGTGATCTAAAGATTTCCATGATTTTAAAATAATCTCTAAGTGCCTTTTTTCTTCTTTAAGAACAAATAAAGCGTGATTGTATTCTGCCATTATGCTAATAATTTACCAGTTATTAAATAAAAAGACCTACCAAGAATGTATTTTAAAGTCATTGGTGCATAACCTTTATCTTTCCTTTCTTCAAAAAGAATAAGTGTTTTAGGAGCAACAAAATCACTAAGATTAATATCATCTTTGCTTACTTCTAACATACATGCATCAGTGTATAAGAAACGTATTTCTTTATCTGTGAAAGGAAATAAAGGGTCGTAGGTATTTGTAATTGTTGTCATAATTTCTATTGCTTTAATTTTTTACTGTTTTAATTATACATACAAATATACACCATTATTTAATATCTGCAACAAAATTGTGAAAAAAAATACACCCGTTAAGGTGTATTTTTGTAGTTACGCAGGTAATCCTTCATATACTCATTCGTAGTATCTTTAATTACAGGCTTACCTACGGGTAATTTATTAATTATTTCCTTCGATTTTTCTGCTGAATTTTTAGAGATATCAGAGGCATTTTTTATTACGCCTGTAATCGAATCGTTTTTATTTTTAATTGTTTCCTGTAACTGCTCGGTTTTACCGGATGTAGGTTTTAGGTTTTGGCGTAACGGTGCCGTTAAAAACCACACAATTAAACCTCCGATTATTGCTCCTGCCAGTAATGGACATAGCCTGTATTTTAGTGGTTCTTGGTATTCCATGTTAATCTAATTGTTTAATTACTATATCACACAATTCTTTAATCATTACTGATTTCTGTTTTCCATTTGGATCAGCTGGGCGGGTTAAGATATCGTTTATTTCTAAAGCTAATCCTTTAAGTCCTAAATTATGATACGACCTTACTTTTATAAATGCAGGCGTTAACGGATTATCCTGAATAAAAAATTTATGTGCCTTATCGAAAGCCTCTAACGGTTTGTTGCCTTGTAACGCAGGTCTAAATTCCGTTTCAGGCTCATACCCGTAAGGTATATTTGATTTTACGGGTGCGGCAGGTGCGGGAGCAAGGGGGGTGTCGTGTTTCACGACAGGCTGCTCCATACCCTGAATAACAGTTTGTTGTAATCCGTCTACTATTTCTATCGCCGGTTCGGGCGCAGGTGGCGTTTCGATAGGTTCAGGCACTGAGATAATCGAATCAGATACAGGTATAACCGGTTCGGGTGTTGGTGCATTCATAGCCGCCAGCTTAGTTTTCATTTCAGCTAACTGTTTTTCTAAATCCTGTTTTTCTTTCAGTAATTTATTAGTCTCTGATTCTGCCGCCTCAGCATCTTTTTTAGCCTGTTGCCCATCCTGAATAAATTTTAAAAAATCTTCATCGTTCGATGTTTCAATCTGCGTGCCGGTAACATATAAATTACCGATGTTATATAACTCTCCGTTAAAAATATATCCGGCATTAAATAAGTCGGTTTTACGCTGGTTTAGTTTAGCCAACCGTGCGGTTCGCTCTGCCTGTATTCTAATTTCTTCGGCGTTCTCCCATCGCAGGCGTTCCGTTTTTTGTTTCTCGTGTGCTTCCCTGGTTATTTTAGCTGCCGGGGTAACGAGTGATTTAATAGTTGATTTTATAGAATTTAGTAATTTACTGGCATCACTCTCTATTTTTTCAGTACCTGTACTGGCTTTAAGTAAAGCAGATTCGTGTTTCTTCGCCAGCTTAAGCGTTTTAGCGTCGGTTATAGCCACGAACGGGTTAGCTGCAGCAATAGATTCCTGTTTTGAAATAAGGTTCTTTAAATCAGATATTTTATCGGGTTGAATTGATAAAACAGTTTCAAGTGTGGCTAAACCCGTTTCTGTTTCGGCTTCAGGTTCTGCCGGTAATTCCTCAAACGTTACAGTTTCAGCAACATCAGATACGGGCGTGTCAGGTTCTGCAGGCGGGTTAACTCCGTGTTGTTTGATTTCCATACCAATCATAGTAAGATAATCGAACCAGTCAACTTCGGTCGCCTCCTGCAGGTAATCCATTTTTACTTTCATAGTACCGTTAACGAAACTATCTGATTCCTGGTCATAGGTAAATTTGTAAAAATCAGTAATTGATTTAATCCTGCGCTGCCTGTTTTTGGCGTGTTCAGGATTTGTAATGTCGAATGTTTTCTCGGTGTTTTTCATTTCTATTTTAAAATTTTTAGATTCTTGTATTCTTTCTTTAACGGTTAAATTTTTAGTTGCCATATATTTTAGCTCGGTACGTAATAAATAAACACCTGACTTCTGATGGTCTGCCAGTAAATAATTATGCAATTCCATTATTTCATCAGGCGTATGTGGCGGGAATGATTCTGATAAGTCTTGAAAATCTTTAGGTTTGATGCTGTAATCTGTTTTTTCAGGTATCGCGTCGAAAACACCTAAATCAGAAAGTGATAATTTTTCGGTAATAATACGGTTTTTAAAAGCTAGTAAATCGGATGGTGATGTAATTTCCCGGAGTGAGTCGTCTATTTCAATCAGGATGGTATTTCTGCGCAATAAACCCGATGTATATAAGTTGTAAAATTTATAATTTTTACCATCGATGGTTATAGTTTCATAATGGGCTGAGGCGGTGTTGCCGCGTTTAAGGGGTTTCATCCGGCACGAGGTTAAGCGCGTTTAAAATGCGTTGTTTCGGGGTGTCGCCTAATGATTTTGCGCTGTCATTAATTTTATATACGTGATCTATGAAATCGCTTGTTTCACCATAAATCTGTTTATATACAGGCGCTAATAAATCTCCTAAGGCAATAGCCTCGATTGTTTCATCCTCGGTACTTAAGGTTGTAATTCCGCAATGTCCTAAAGCACAATGGCATTCAGGATCCAGCTTACTTGTTAAAATTCCTACACACCATTTTTCTTCATGTATAGCCTGAAATTTATCGATAAAATATCGTTTAGTGTATTTCATTTGCTTTGTGTAATAAATTAATTTCCTTTAAAATATCACACTCCTGCTCCGTGCAATTTTCTTTTTTAAGTTCCCAAAAATAAACTGTTTGTCCGTAATATAAGTCGTGTAGTTCTTTTTGTCCATCGCCTTTATTCACTAAACACCATTCTTTAAATGTTACAGGCTCGTAATTTTCATCGTACCAACCATCGTATTCTTCATCAGATTCATCATCTTCAGGATTGATAAATTCTTCTTTTTCAGAATCGTAAATTATTTTGGTATCATCATACCAGTAAGTTTTTAAAGGGTTGCTTTCATGAGCTAAATAGTTAAAAATCTGCTCGTCGTTATCTGCTAATATAAAAGCTCTAATTCCTGATTTGTCGCCTTTTTGGGCGTAATGAGTAAAATTTAATTGGTATAGGTTCATGGCTTTCTATTTATTTAATTTTTCTATATTAAAATTTCTCTCCATAAGGCTGGTTTGAAAAGATTTTAATTCTGATAATGCTTTTTTTACCCTATTTAAAGTGGATTTTATTTTTTTAGAGTTAAAATATATCAAAAATATCTCAGCCTCTATTTCCGTGCAATATTCAGCTAATATAATCCATTGGGAGCACCCCTCTAAATTACCGAGCATTATACTGTTTGTTCTGGTATTGTATAATAGTTTTTTAGTTTCCATTTTTAATTTTGGTATAATTTATATCTTCCCTTTTGTACCTTAACCGTAAATCCAGGAACTTCACCTTTACAATTAAATAACTTTCCATTTTCAATCCTGAAAGATGTACTATAAAAATATTTATTTATTTCTTCTATTAGTTTTTCTTTCGATGGCGCAGATACTCGTAATTTCATTTTATGGATTTTATGGTTTTTATGGATTAATTGATATTCAGTGTGTTATATAATTCCGTAATCTGCCCCTCCGTATAAAACCGATCCTGAAATCGGTATTTTTTACGGGTTATTGTTTCAACTGGGGTTGTTTGGGTTTCGATGAAGGTTTTTAGTGTCATGGGTTATTTAATTATTAGGAGTGTTAACCTCCTGTGTTAGTTTAATTCTATTTCCTGTTTAGCAATAGCCCATGCATTAGATTCTGTTTTTCCTACAGATATTCTTTTTCTACTCGCGCACCAATGTTTATCATAAACGATATATAACCAATTTAATGTACCTTGAGATCTCACCTTTTCACAAACTGCATCAGGGTATGTTTCTAATACTACATCTTTTGCTTTCATAATTCCTATTGTTTTATACATACAAATATACACCTATTTTTGAATCCACAAACATTTTTCACAAAATTATTTAAATTTAATTTCTGCCTGCTCTCCATCGTTGCGTATGATTTCAAATGGCTTACCCTCCACTACAGGTGCAGCCCCGAATATAACCTCACTATTAACCTTTGTGGCTCGTGATTTAGTGCGAGAACCGAATACTACACCTTCGACTTTAATTGCGCCTTCTAATCGCATTAAAAACGCTCCATAGTTATTTTCGTGCTGTGTATTAACGAAAACTTTAGATATGAATTTCGATGTGTCGCTGAATAATATGTATTTTCCATCTATATAAATACCGGCGCGAAGCAATGTCTTTAATGCTGTTTCCTTGCCTATAAAATCATTATCGGAATTATCTATAGCCACACCAATTAATTCGCCTACGGTGCGCGTAAATCGTGTTCCGCTAACTTCTGCGATAATATCAGCCTCCATCAATTTATTAACTACCTTAATTTCATCTTTAGTGTTATCTTGTAATTTTTCGCCTGACCAGTCTTTTTGTCGGATAAACTCACAGGCTTTTTCATAGGTTATTGAACCGTCGTTTTTTAAACTATATGCCCCGGCTAATAAAATACCTATCTGGTCGCCGGCACGCTGGCTGTCTAATTCGGCTGCGGCGGCTGTAGAAAACATTTTACTGTTTTCTAATATTACAGGAAGCATTTTTATAGACCTCGATATAAACGCCTGTACATATTCATCTGTAAATATTTCGGCGTAAATACGCAGGGTTTCCTTCCATTTATCACGCTTGTTTTCGGATTTATCTTCGAGCAATTCTACAACTGTAATTCTGGATATATCGGAACGCTGGGTTAAATTAATCCCTACCGACGAGAACGCGAATATCGAACGTAAGTCGTACTGGTTATAACCACCATTCGCTGTGCCTTTTAAAATAAAGCCGCCCTCTGACGTGGAGCTGGCGCGCATCAATTCCATAACCATCTGCGTACGTTCCTGGGCAGCTTTATTTTCGCCTTCAATCTCATCAATCGTTACCGGCCTTGCATCCATCCCTAAATAACCACGAATACCCGCCGCCGTAGTGTCTGCCTGCGCATGTACGCCTATACCCGCTGTAAAACGTTTTATAAACATCTGGAGTACGTGTGATTTTCCAGAACCTGATGCTCCTGTGAGCCACAAATGCGAACGCCAATCCAACGCCCCGCACAATGGCGCAACAACTATCCATCCTGCGAGCAATCGTGAATTTACATCGCGCGCCCAATTCAGACGCTCCAACGTGTCGGTTAATAATCCTGCGCGTTCTTTAGGCAGCGGGTCGGTTACGGAAAAATCCAATGCCTCCCCTGCCTCATAAATATATTTCGATTTATATTTTCCTAAGGATTGTATTTTGCCCTCAACAATTAAGTGGTCGCCACAATGAATTACAGGTACGCCATTATCTATCCATGCACCACGCCCACGAATATTTTTAGGATTAAAAATTCCTATTTTTTTACACGCCCATATTAATTTGTCGGCTATATCAGTTATGTTTAATTTTCCTTTTGACGGGTATTCATGCTCCCAATGGTTCAATGGTGCTAACTGAAATAAATTATTTACCGATATGCTGCTCGAAGATAGTTTGACGATAACATTACTTTGGAAAACGTAGAAAACGTAATGTGCGCCGGAGTTTACATTCTCAAAGCCCAGGCATTTAAAATAAGTGTTTTCCATAGTGTATTTTTCGGTTTTAGGCAGGGATTTAGGCACGGTTATTACTGGCGGTTCTGGTGTAACGGATGGTAAAGGTAATTCATTAGGTGGATATTCCGATATAGACGGGATGTCAGATATATTATTTTCGAAATAAACCCGTGCTTCGGTTTGAGTCCATTCGGCATCAGCAATATCCCATTTATTAGGGAAATCACGCTGATTATTAATGCGTTTAAAATTCGCCTCCACACGTTCTACGATTCCTTTGATACGTCTATACTCTCCTGACTGTTCATTTTTACGCCAGCCTCCAAACATACACACCACGCCTGCAACATCGTTATCCGCCCAACCGTAAACGTTCCGTCCTGCAAGTGGCGTAAAATCTGCTGCTCCGATACCGTCTGCCCCACCTATCCATGTAGTACATATAAATTCAGGGAATAGTATAGCGGCTGCGTCAGCGGCTTTCTCTCCCTCAACAAGCATTATATCCCTGTCAGGGTATTTATGTATCAGATGCAAGTTATATAACGGACGCGGCGTATTAAAACCTAATGTAGTCCAGCCTGTGTTTTTATGCACGTAAGGCGAAATTGTTTTAGGTGTAGTACAATCGAAACGTAATATGTAGCCGATAACTTCGGATGCTGCGTTGTGGTATGTCCAGTAACGCGATGGTTTACCTAATAACACCTGTTTAATCGTAAAATCTATATTCGCTACATTAGGCAGGAAATTCTGGTCAGGAACTGTATCGATTAAATCCTGTTTAACAGGCGAGGGTGGTATGTATTTAGGTGCGGTCGTTAAACCACCTGTAATGATATTCATAGCTCCTTTAGCATCGACGGTTTTGTATCTCATTATAAAACCTACCACGTCTCCCTTGGCACCGCAAGCGAAACAATTATAGCATTGGCGTTTTGTATTTACTATTAATGAGGCGCGGTCGTCAGTATGGAAAGGGCAAACGCCTACCATGTTCTGTCCGTCTTTTTTAAGAGGTATGTGTTTACCTATAACCTCGGCTATATCGTAGGCGGATTTTATTTCGGCTATGGTCATAACCCTACCCCCTTCAATGCTTCCTCGGGATTACGGGCTATAAAACCGCGTCCTCCTGATTCGTTCAATACGTTAATAAATGCAATCTGTTCTTTTGTGGCGCGCCCTGACTGGTTTTTAACTTCGCAACCTACGAATACGGCAATTTTATTGCCTACCATTTCAGGAGTTACTGTTATGGTTTTCCAGCCTATTAAATCGCTGCTGCCGACACATAATCCCGCATGTAATATACGGGCATTTTGAATTAATACGTCACCTGCCTGTACATTAACGGTTTGTTTTGACGTGAATTTTTTTGATGCACCCGTCCAACAAGTCCCGATATTGTTCCTGAATATTTTAACGCCTGCAGCCGATAACGCTAACTGGATAACGCGCATTATGTTGGATTCTGATTTATGTTCCATAGATTAAATTTTAAATATTCCTCTCTTATATAATTCGTAAACTATCTCTGCCTCAAAATACGCATCATCCGCGCCCCTGTGTTTTTCAATATACCCAGCGTCGCCGAAAAAATAACGGTGCGCCTCTTCTACCGATGGCCATTTCCAGCCGTAACCAGTTTTTTTAGGTAGCCTACATAAATCAGTACTTAATTTCATCGGGCATGCTAATTTCTTAGGAAATATAAATCCCCTGGATTCTAAAAACCCGAAATCGAAAGCGTTATTAAACGCCGTTGCGCCTAATGGGTAGCTATTAATTATATCCTGAATTTCCGCCTGTATATGTATTAATTGAGGGCTGCGCTGTATATCCTGAACGGTTAAATCAGAATTATTTACGATCCATGATTTTTCAACGTGTTCGCGGGTTATGGGGCGTTCGTGGCAAACTTTATCAAATATAATTTTACGTTCGCCGGTATTCAGGTTAAGGTTTACGATGCCGACTTCAACTATTTTACCATTACGGGCTTGGAAGTCGGTGGTTTCTATGTCTATTATTAGGATGTTACTCATGCCGGATGTTTTTATTTATCCGTTTCAAATTCTCAATATCATGATCTCGTTTCCGCTTATCCTTCCAATCAGATATTTTTATTTCTATAATCCAGTATATCCATATCAGGATTATAATCCATAGTATGATGCCGCTGAATATCAGGAAACGCCAGTACCATGCTAATTCTGTTAATTGGTTCATGGCTAAATTAATTTTAGTTTTTTAGCTGCTTTATACCACGCTCTATCTTCTGCTGTAGCCCAAGATAAACGCTCAATTGATTGTGTGTAATTATCCTTTCTATAAGATACAAAAAACACATTTCTAAAAGTTTTACAATTTCCTCTAATTCCACTTTCACAAGATGCATTCGGATGTTTTTGTAATACTAATTCTTTTGCTGTCATAATTTCTTTGGTTTTTAAAATAATATTTCCCCCTCATTGGGTTCAGTTAATAATTTATCTATTTCGTGGTATTTTTCAATGTTTGCAATTAGGCTCAATAACTGGATATTCCAGATATGGTAACCGTAATTATTATTTATTCGATCTACGGTGTACCGGTAACCGCGCATTCCTTTAGTAATAATATATCCTGTTTCTTCGCAAAACTTTCTGAACTCCATTAATGTTATTGTAAATTCTTTTTTTCGTGATAACGCTTTCTGTCTAAAATTCGCGTATCTGTCGTATACAGGATCTACAATACGCCTATGCCTGTGATAGTGTTTATGACATAGACCTGCTTTCTTAGCGCACGGTTTATTACGGCATGAAATAGCGCAGCAATATACGCCATCATTCTTTTTGTTTTGTGAAATTTGGAATAATATTTTTTTAGGCACGAACATTTGACTCTACGGTTATACTGGCAAACTCGAAATATGGTTTTTTAGGTTTTTTAATTACCCTGTAAAGGGTTATTTTTTTAACCGATAATAAATCTGCCTGCTCTTTAGTGAAATAGCGTGTGTTTCTTATCGTTATAACTTTTCCTTTCAAACCTCTGGATTTAAATCTGCTGTTTAAGCACGGTAATTTTACGCCTGTATTCTTTGATATTTCTTCAAGGGTAAATAATTTAACTTTCGGAACTCCCATAATCTAAAATTCTAAATCGTTACTAAATTCATGTTCTGCCTCGTGATTTACCAGTTCAGTTTCCGCTTCCAATTCAGGCGCTACAACCGGTACCGCCTCAACAATTACAGGCATTTTAGGCATTATTTTTTCTAATTTTTTAGCCTTTAACATATACTGTATCGTTGCCCACTTCGGGTCGTAACCTCGTTCTTTCGATATCTTAACCAATTCTTCTAACGTACTGGCACGCCCTACTTCCTGGCGTTTGTGCTTCTTAATAATGTCCACCTCTGTAATTTCCTGCAATTTACCTTCAACCTGTTTCGGTGTGGTATCGCGTATCGGATAAACGTGTCCACATTCAGGACATACGGGCGCAGGCTCATGTACCGCGAAGCAACTAAGGCATTGCGTAACCCTTACGGCGGTTTCCTGTTTTTTAGCACCGCGTTTTTTGCGTTCGCCTTCAAGTGACCAATCCTGATCTTGATACGGTAAACCGTGAGCGATAGTATTTCCGACATGGTCTAATATAAAAGCGTATTCCTTGCCGTCACAAGGTCTTAGCGCCCTCCCTACCTGTTGCAAGTACAAACCCTTACTTTGCGTTGGGCGTAATAAAATAGCGCAGCCAATTGCAGGTATATCTGTTCCCTCGCTTATCAGGTCACAGCTGCAAACACCTTGTACAGAACCGTCAGCTAAACCGCCTAATATTGTTTTACGCTTATCATCATCCATTGAGCCATCGACTGCGTAAAACCTAAATCCTGCCTGCCTGAATTGCTCTGCGGAGTGTTCAGCGTGTGCTACGTTTACGCAGAATACAACAGCAGGAGTGCCGGCGCATAAATTTGAGTAATGTTCAACTGCGCTGCCTGTAATAGTTGGTTTGTCAACTAATTTCGCTAAATCATCTTTTTTATAATCACCCATTGAAGTACCTATATCAGATAAATCCAATTCGTTAGGCGGTGTAAATATTCTCGGCTTAACCAAATAACCCTCGTTTATTAAATCCATAACGCTAGGCCCTTCTACAAGGTCGTCGAATAACCCGCCCCATTGCCTGCCTAATCCCTGACCATCTGCACGTATAGGTGTAGCTGTTACGCCAAGTACCAAAGCGTTTGAAAAATGGTCTATGATTTTACGCCAGCTTCCCGCTGTTCCGTGGTGCGCTTCGTCTACGATAATTAAATCCGGCTCCCAATTAACCGAAGTCATATAGTTAAGGCGTTTAATAATTGTCTGTACGCTTGCAACCTGGACGTTGGTATTAAAGTTTGGAGTGTACTGCGGATTTATCATCCCATGCTCTACATCGAATTTAAGCAGTGCGGATGATGTTTGACGTAGTAATTCTATGCGGTGTACGAGTATTAGAACGCGTTTTTTTTTAAGGGATGATTGCTGTGCTAAGTACGTGAAAACCACAGTTTTACCGCCGCCTGTGGCGAGTACAAATAATACGGATTTAATTTTACGCCTGAAGCATTCCCGTATTCCGTTAACTCCGGTTTGTTGATAGTGGCGAAGTTTTAAGCTCATAATTATTTGCCTGTAACTAATTCATAAATAACTTCAATTTCCCTGACATCCCTGATTATTTTTTCAGGAGCAGGCGGCACGTACCTCGGGTCGGGAAACGGCTGCTTTCGTGTGTTTAAAATTTCCTGTAATCCCATGAGGTTATAAATTAATAGTTAGTTCTGTGCCAGTAAGGGCGTATATTAAATTCTGTAGACTATGCAAGTAAATAAAACCCTTACCATACCATCCTGAAGCATCCACTAAAAAATACTCTCCATCTAAAAATTTAATAGTAATTGATACCTGATTTAGTTTTATCTCTTTATAACTTCCGTTTTTCTCAAACCCAGCCTTCAATAAAATATCTTCGGTTATTGGTATTCCTGAACAAAATTGTATCGGTAGTTCATCTAAATTGTTACCGTTAACCACATAAACCGTGTCATTTAAAACACCTTCTACCTGTACTATATTTTCATCGAATAAAATATAGTCTCCTTTATTTAATCTACCAGCAATCATAAACTTTCAGATTTACTGGCAGACATTTCGCTGATTTTAGCTAATATCCTGTTTTTAATTTCGATCGATTCAGGATCTTTTTTCTTCCAGTTCTGGAAGGTTCTGGATTCTACGTCGGCAAGCCTAAGCACCTGTTTAACGTCCAAACTGTTTTCTAAACACAGACGTTCAATTTCCTGTGCGGATGTTTCTTTAATTTCGGGCATAATAATTATTTTAAAGTTAATTGTGGAACCAGCAGGAATCGAACCTGCAAATACCTATCGACCGCCATTCGGTTAATACAGTTTATTTGGGTCTATGTTTATACTGTACTTAGCGTTTACCATTTCGCCACGCTTCCATTTATTTACTCTGCAAATATACTGAAAATATTTTCAGAAAATATTTTTTTATTTAAAATGTTAGTTGTAGGTTTGCTGAACTAAAATATGAAATTATGAACCATTACATTAAAAATCAAGCTGCATTCCCTATTTCAAAAGAAACCGTAGTTAACGGAATGACATTAAGAGATTATTTTGCTGCTAAAGCCATGCAGGCTATGATTACGGGTATTTCTGCTAAAAATGAGTTAAGTATAGATGTTGTAGCTGATTTTGTAGACGACTTGGCTATAAACGCTTATACTTATGCCGATTTAATGCTAAAACAACGCGACTTATGAACCCAAAAGAAAGAGTGTTAAAAGTCTACCCACACGCCACCATCGGTTTTAAAGGTAATTTAAAGGTGTGCCACATAAACGCTGGCAACGATAATATAACAGACGAGTTTGAGCGTTTTAAATCCATCGCTGAAGCAGAAACCGAATCCGAATGCTGGGAAAATGCCAGTAAAGTTATAGGTTTATTGCCTTTTGAAAAAACAATGCTGCGATCTGCAATAATTAAATCTAACGGTTTAATTGATATGATTAAAATATCTATTAAAAACAAAAACGAATTAAACTTAAGTAACGCAATATGTGTTTTAGCAGTTCGTTCCGGTTTGGACAAGGATTTGGTTAGGGAAAATATTAATGAAATAATTGAATTGTAATCATGACAAACCTAATAAAAGAATGGGCAATATCCTGCCATGAAGATGCCAACCACAAATACGATGGTAAACCGTATCAATTGCATTTAGAAATGGTGGCTAACACCGCTAAACAGTTTTCGTACCTTATACCGGTTTCGGATATAGATATTGTTATACAGGCGTGCTGGTGTCATGATTTAATCGAAGATTGCAGAAAAACTTATAATGATATTAAAGGAGCCGCAGGTTTTCAGGTCGCTGAAATAGTTTATGCTGTGACTAACGAAAAAGGAAAAACAAGGAAAGAACGCGCTAACGAAAAATACTATAAAGGTATTCGTGACTGCCAATATGCTACGTTTGTAAAAATATGTGACCGTATCGCTAATCTTCAATATTCGGTTGCGACAAATAGCCGAATGATTGAGGTTTACCGTAAGGAGGCTGCAAATTTCAAAACTTTATTATTTCTGCCTGTATATAGAGATATGTTTGAAAAAATGGATTTTTACCTGAAACAGCATGCAGTCTAATTCGATAACTAAACACGGCTTAGACCTTATCCTGAAATCCCCTAAGCAATACTGGTATCATTACCTGCGTGAGGACAGGGATGAATACGTTCCATCAGCAGCTACGGTTTTCGATAATGCATTACGGGCATCGGTTTTAGATTATGCGGAGTTTAAACGGCTGTATGTTAGAAAACCGAAGTATAATCGAACCAAAATGTTAGAGAAACACGACGACGACGTACTGATTGCTACATGCGCTGCCAATAATCAATTCCTAATACCCGCAGATAGATACGATAGTATACTGGCAATGACCGCAGCTATCTGCGAACACGCAACCTGTAAAATATTATTAAATTCAGGGAACGTAGGAGAAACAACGGAATTTTGCCACCCTGAAAGTGAAGCTGTAATATCTGTAAAACCGCATTGGATTTCAGATACCGGTTTAATCGTTAATTTAACCAGTACCAAAGATACTGAAACAACAGCTAAGGACGCAGCGTTATTCAATAGGCATCGTAAAGCAGCTATTCTAATGGATTTATTTCACATGCCTGTGGTTTTTGTAGTCATTGAAGAAAAACCGCCTTATAATATACAGGTTTCAGTTTTAAACGACCGAAGCATACAGTTAGGTCGTGAGGAATATATCGCTGCCAGTAAATTATATATGGAATGCATGGGATCGGGCAAGTGGGGCGGCGTGAGTGAAGAAATTAAAACAATAAGTTTACCTGAATGGGTATTTAATAAATAGGATTATGAGGAAAGGATTTAAGATAAAAACTGATTTTAATTTTGGTCCGTATGAAAATATAATGGTTCAAAATTACCCTTCATTAAATGAAATTAATTTAATTCCTGTATACGAGGTTGTGTATAAAAAAAACGCTAATCATTTTACAGCAGGCAGATGGCAGCCTAAAGGCACTAAACAAAATCGCAAACCATGAGCGACCACATCGAAACATTTAATAACCTATTCGAAGCAAATTACGGTGTTAGCCCCGTAGGAAATCGCGTAGCCGTCATAGGTTCTCGTAATTTCTACGATTATAATTTATTCGCTGCTAAGATAGATTATTTCACTAAAAACATTCCTGATATATGTTTCGTTAGTGGCGGCTGTAAAACGGGTGCGGATAATTTAATTGAACGGTACTGTAACGATAATAATCTACCGATATTAATATTTTATCCTGATTATTACCAGTACTCGAAAAGAGCCCCGTTAGTTCGTAATCAGGAAATAGTGGATAATTCAGATATGCTAATTGCGTTTTGGGATGGAGAAAGCAGAGGTACAAAACACACGATTGATTTGGCAGAGAAAAAAGGAATACCTAGCAGAATTGTAAAAATTTAAAAACACCGACGGGTAAAGGTTATTATTATGGAAAATTTAGGAAAATTATTTTTAGCAATCATACTTATAGTATGTGGGTTTATGCTCAGTTTATTAAGCACGTATATTATTGTAAATATTTCTGATTTATTTGAAATTCCTTATTTAAAGGACTTTACATTTATTCAGATTCTTGGACTCTGTTTAGTTATAGGTATCATAAAATATAAACCTAAATCTAAGTCTGAAAAATCAGAAGATAAAAAATTCACTGATTCTTTACTTGAAGGGTTTTTTAGCTTGATTGACATTACTTTCTTTTATCTTTTAGCTTGGGGTATAACTTATTTAACTTATTTAATAATCAAATAACAATTTAAATCCGGCGGGGTAACGCATAAAATTATGGCAGACGTAACAATTACAGGGAGAGTCGCACACATAGGCGAAATGATTACTAAAGGCGATTTCAGCAGCCGCGATATCGTAGTAAGCACAGAGGAGCAGTACCCACAATTAATATCGCTACAATTCGTAAAAGACAAATGCGATTTACTTGACAAATATAGCATTGGGCAACAGGTGGAAATCGCTTATAACCTCCGGGGTCGGGCTTGGGTAAATCCACAAGGCGAAACAAAATATTTTAACACCATTCAGGGCTGGAAAATAAATGCCGTTGCAGGTTCTGCAGCACCACAATCGCCTGCTACACCCGCTGCCCCTTCAGTACGCGCTGCCGCACCACCGAAAACATATAAACATACCGATGCAACAATACCGTTAGATAGGTATTTGGCAACGCCAGGGTGGACGTATGATGTTTTGGTTGCTCAGGGTAAAGGGGTGTGGGAGACTGGCGTTCCAGTTGCTGCTGTAGACGATAACGATGGGCTGCCTTTTTAATCTAAAAATATAAGAAACAATGAGTACAGATATTACAACCCAAAACAGCGGCTTATCCGTTTTCAACGATGCACACGCGTTCGAGCAGGCGCAACGCATGGCTGCCCCTCTTGCGCAATCAAGTATGATACCTAACGATTATAAAAACAACCTGCCTAACGTGCTTGTGGCTATGGAAATGGCGCACCGTTTAAATCAGTCGGTTTTAATGGTTATGCAAAACACCAGTATTATACATGGTAAACCAGGGCTTGATGCTAAATTTATTATTGCGCTTATAAACGCATCGAAACGTTATGCCGAGCCTTTAGATTTCGATATTACAGGCGCAGGCGATACACTTACATGCAGCGCATTCACTTATAAAAAAGATGGTGTTAAAATATCGGGGCCAGAGGTAACTATGAAAATGGCTGTATCGGAGGGGTGGACTACCAAAAACGGATCTAAATGGAAAACCATGCCGGAACTAATGATACGTTACCGTGCCGCAACATTTTTCAGCCGTATCTATTGCCCGGATATAACGATGGGTATGCAAACCGCCGACGAAATAACCGACATAGGTTATACCGACGAAATATCGAATACCGTTATCGACGATATAAATAAACTCGTTAAGCAGCCTGTAAAAGAAACTCATGATTATGAAGTTATACAGCCTGAAATCGTATCGTCAGAGCTATTAACTGAAGTTGAAATTCCGCCTGCACCAGAACCGATAATACCAGCTGTACCTCCGTTACCATCGGACGAGGAATTTTAAAATACATAAAATCTCGCGATACGCAGGTTAATCGCTAATTTTTATTATGGGAGTAGACCACCAATCTAATTACGGAATAGGAGTTCTTATAAAAAGAAAAGAATTCGAAGAAGGGCACGAGTACGAAGATGATTTCTTAACTTATCTTGATGACTTGCTGCAAGATTCAAGTTATGAATATTTTGAAGTAGGCGAGGGTAGTTATACCGGAGAAGAAAACGATATTTATGTTGTTATAAAAAATCCTTTTGAAAACGGATATTCAGGGCTTAATCATAAAATAGATTTATTATATAAATTCCTGAAAGAAAAAGAAATTGAATTTGATAACGAAGTTGATTTAGTTGGTGGTATGCATGTTTATTAATATATTTACCACATCATAATTTTTATTTTTTACCCTTACGTTTTTTATATTCGTGAGGGTTTTTTATAACCTGTAGAATCCGACGTCTTTTAAAAACGCAAAACCCGACAACAATTCAATGTGCCGGGCTTCGAAACTAATTCCGTGTGGAATTAATATTTATAACTCACTCAACAATTTACTATAATATTTAAATTTTTCCTGCACTTCTGAAAGCCCTATGTACCCGCCATTCAGAACCTTTCTAACTGATTTTATACTGGCAGGATCGCTATATAACATTTGCCCCCACAATTTAGCGTGTGTAAAGAAAAATATAGCAGATTCCCAAAAATACTTTGTAGCCACTAAATCAGGGTTAGTCATTATAGCTGCATCCTGAACGAATTTAGAGAAAGCCTTATAGTTATCCTTAAAGGTTAATTGGATACCGCCACGCCCCCTAAAACGCCAGCCATCTCCGCTTTCAGGTGTTCCATTTCCGTACCGGTTAGCATAAGTGTAATTTGCTATTAATTCAGGCTTACCCGATATTTTTTTAGCCAGAGCGTTAGGTTTTCCTCCTGATGAATATCTTGATGGCCATGTTTTAGCTAAACCTGCAGAACTGTAATTTAAATTCTCATGCGCTACAGTAAAATTTCCAGTTTCATTATCTACGTTCGCCAGTACATGGGTAAGTTGATTATTACTGATACCCCAAACCGATTTCATTTTAAGCAATGTTTTCCTGTCGAGCGTACCGGTAAGCGGTATTTTATATTTTTCCTGAAATTCTAAGATGTAGTTCATGGGTTGTATTTTAAGTAAAGATAATAAAAAACCCCGGTACGATCGGGGTTTAATTATTTTGCCGGGGAGCTAAATAAATTTAAGATAAAGATTATCTCATTTCATTTTTAATACAACAAATATAATAAAAATATTAATCAGTTTTACCAGACAAATTTTCAAGCGTTTTAAAAGCTTCATCGGTTTGGCGTTGTACCCTATATTTTTCAGCATTTTTCATTGCCTGTATAGCTTTTAATTTAGCCTTATCAACAATAACGTTAGTTTCTTTAAGCTGCTGCAGAACTTTATCAGACGGCATCGTTTCGGGCAGCACGAATATAGATGTATCTATCGGAATATCACGCCTTACAGGTGTTTCGTTGATACTATCCGTTACCGGCTTATCCTGCTTAACTGTTGAGCTTCCAAAAAACATGAATAACCCTAAAAATAATAAATGTTTCATGTCTTAATTTTTTTGTATTTGTATTGTTTTCTGCAAAATAATATCTGTTTGTTTAACACCTCTGCGTAACTGGTTTAATTCCGATTGCATTTCTGCTGCCCGCTGTTCGTCTCTTTGGCGCTGTTCCTCTTTGTATTCGCTCAATAAGCCGTTTAGCCTGTCAACTATTTTTACTTTATCATCGGCGCAATCTTTCAGACTACTAATGTACTGATTACGTTCTTGTTCTCTTTTTATTTCAGATATATTTAACGCTAATTCCAATTCCTTAACACGGTTACGGGCGTAATTATCTCTTGATTCGTAAAAAATAATGATAGCGAAAGGCAAAGCAACCATGAATGCACCCGCACGTTTGGCGGCAGGCAGTTTCATTATTTCCCTGAATAATTCTATAAAAGTCTTTTGCATAGTTCAAAAATACGCAAAAACACTTTATTTATTGTTATACTGTTTGGTAAGTTGGTATAAAGACAGTATTGTAAATAGCAAATCTACAATTACAGATAAGCCTACAAAATAAATGTCTACATCCCAATTGGATATTTTATAAACAGAGTTCAGAACCAGTAAAGCTGTTATGCAGTAAAATGATAGCCATTGATAAAAATTCCAGTCTTTACACGTGGTCAACAAAACCAGTAATGTTATAAATCCAACTTTAGATATTTGCGCACTCAATAAATCAACGACTGTTAACCATTCAGGTTCAGGATAACCAAAAACATAACGGGCGGTTGCGGCTATTCCTAAAACATGAAACTCCATTAATACTAAAGGGGCGTACTTAGTATATTTACCAAGCACACCCCCTAAATATTTTATTTTATCCTGCATTTAATAACGAGGAAACATTTTCCTGTCTTTACGCACCGGGTAACTACCATCGGCACCTATATAGGTTACTAATCCTGTTTTAGCTATATCAGCATCTTGCAACACAAAAGGCTGTGTAGTATAAGGAGCATTAACATCTGTGTAAGTTAGATAAATTGGTGTAGTCTGCTCATCAAGAAAGAATGCTACTTCTAAGCCGTCTTTAGCTAATTTGTAAGCTGATTTTTTACTGATTTTTAAAACATCGTTAGGCATAAATAATATAGTATAAAATTAAAAATATTGTTGCAGTAAATACAGGTGCAAATATCATAAATGCATACGCAAATTTTCTATTCAACTCAAGGTAGTCTGTAATGTTAGTTATAACGTTCTGGGTGCTTAACGCTATCAGTTTTTCGTACATAGTTTTTAGTTTCTTCGTTTTCACTTATAAAATGGCATCCACCTGACCAAATAATCACTACGAATGCCGCGATGCAAATATAACAGAAACGTTTAAAGTTTTTCATTGCTTTTTAGCCAAATCAGAAATAGTTTCATCTTTCTTACTTGTGCCTGTAGATGCACCAAAGTAATAACCCACAACGTTACCGGTTAAACCTACAATAGCAATCAATACCTGATCGTTAGGCTTTGTGTGACTGAATTGATTTACAAAGTAGTACGTAAACCCAAGTAGTACTATAACTATCGCTAAAAGCGGCTTAATGTTGTCCTGTAGCCATTTCATAAGTATTAATTTTAATTAAACAAAGATAACAAAAAACCAACCCGTTAAGAGTTGGTTAGTGTTTATTTAATTGCATGCTATTTCTTTTTGAATACTAATTTACCTAAATGTACAAGAAAACCCAAACCAAAAGATACTCCAGCTAATATAGCTATCTCGATTATTTTAGCATACAGCGTATTATTTTCTTTTTTAAGAAGTAATAATACGGCTGCTATTACAAGAGCTACTACTCCACCGAATAAACTGTACCATACTTCTTTATCGTCTGGCATCTCACGATACTTAACTCTTTGGTATTCGTTCCAGTAAGACTGAATCCAAAATGAAGCGGCTAACCCTATAAAACTACCTATGACATAAGCAATCCAGTAATTACCGACAAAAGGTTCAGATTTAGGCCATGCAGCGCAAATTAGAAGAAAAATAATCAACGGTAAACACGCTAAAGCCCCACCCGTAAACATATTCTTGTAATAACGTTTTTTCCAAAAATTATCAAAAAACCCTTCTTTTTTAATTGTACTCATAATATTTAATTTATAGTTACTTCTTGTCCATTTGCAAATGTAGCACTTCCGCCACCTGTTACAACACTCCTTATACGATAATAATAGTTAGCCGGAATATATCCTTGTATATTATTTGTTTGGCTTTTAGTAATAGCTACAGCAACAGCTACACCATCACTAAATCCTGCTTGGCTAATTGTAGTCCAGGTTGTGTTATTAGGGCTTATTTCTAAATAAACATTACTTGTGCCGTTTAGTACAACCAATGTTAATGTTACCGTATGCGTTATACTATAAGATACCCATGTAGGCTTTGTTGTCGATAATATAGCCCCTGTAGCATTTAGTGTTCTTGCGGGCGTATTACTATATGTTGGGGATAAAGGTGTAAACGTATAATTAGGCACATTTAAAACACCTGTAGTAGCGTTATACGCGGCAAATCCCGATGTACCTGTAGTTGTTAAGTTTATCGAATTACGGGCGCGGGTATCGGTGTAGCTATCAGTTATTCCATATCCTGAAATAGTAGTAGGTTTACTCAATAGACTACCAAATGTCTGCGCTGGCACAGTTGTTATGTACCCCGCCCCATTCGTTAGCTGATTATTATTTACCGGCACATCACTAACTTTAGCTAATGCATCCAGAGCGTAACCCGAATACTGCATACTATTCGCGTTATAAACAACTACATTATCATTTGGCGCAATATTAAATATCTCAAAAGGTTTGTTTCCTGCTGAAAACATAAAAATAATTAAAAATCCTAAGCAGCCAAATAACGCTGCAACTCCTACTATCTTTTTCATAATTATGGTTGATTATCGGTTGAAAATGAACGCCTCCATTTTGTTGGGGTTATTTTTATATACGTTACTGATGCGCCGGTAAAGTTAGGGTATGGCGTATTAGGACAAAACAATTGAAACGGTGGCACTACATCTCCGTAATAGTAATTGAGTTGTGTGTCTGTTTTTAAAACTGTAAAATGAGGATTTACAAAAGACTGCTGTCCAATTTCTATAGTTTGAAAATCATTGAACGTATAGCATTCCTCAAGCTGCGCTGTATTTCCTGATTCATACCACTTCTGTGTTGTGGTGTTAAATTTAGGGAAACATCTTAAAAGATCGAAAGGTACTGTAGTGTAACACCCAGAAGTAGGCGAGGTGTACGAATACCCTATAAAATCAAAGGTGCTACAGTCATAAGTTAAGAAGCTTTGCGCCTGCATGGAGGTTGTAATTAAAAATAAAAGTAAAGTGATTTTTTTCATTATTGTTGTGGTTTAAAAATTATTTCTGCTGATTCCTGTGTCATATCGTCCGCTGGGTTTGCTAATGTTACGGTTGAGAATATATATATTGGTTGTGTAAAATTTAAACCTGAAATAGTCGTTTTAGCACTTCCGTTTATTGCTTCATCAGTTGGCGCACTTGCGGCGGCGTTTGAGGCTGTAATAACTCCTGATGCGTTTATAATCAAATCTCTGGTTATTTCATGAAACCTACCCGTTGCACTTGGTGTTATTCTTCCATACTGAGTAGATGGTAACGTGTTTGTATTACCTATATAGCACATTACGGCTTTAGTTCCGGCTACTCCTGTATTGCTAAATATAAATTTTACGGATAAGACTCCTGCACTTAATGTATTTGCAGGTATCGTGTGTACTTTAAGTATAGTTTGTGTAGATGTGCCTGTATAAGTAGCGGGTGCCGTATCTAATACTAATATTTTGGGGTAATTTGTAGCGCCTCCACCGCCGCCACCTGAAATAATTATATCCCCTGTGCCTTTAATCGATTGCCCGTTTATGGTTTTTAAAGGGTAATCATCATTAAATTCAGATAATTTAGTTTTAAAATTTTCTGCATAAACTAAATTAGAGGGACTCCCAAGTGAGTAATACCCTGTAGTTGCGGCACCCTCGTTAACATAGGTAAACGTTTCATTGTTTGCAAAATCAGCCTTTATTTTAAGCAGTGAAGCTGTTGTTTCTGCTTCGGGGTTTAAATAAATAAAACCATCGTTAGTAATAGTATTGTCGTCTGTAATCCTAAACGGCACAGGCGTACTTGCCTCTACAAGTAAAGTGTTAGGGTCAAACCTTATTAAACTCCTGCTTTGATTTGCATTATTAGCTGCCGTGTGTATATAAATTTTGCCTCCAAAACATGTCATCCAATGTGGATAAGGATAATTTGGAGAGCCTACGATATTAGAGTTTATTGTTTGCGTAGGTACTGAATTTAAAAATGTTTTTTTGGCTAAATCATAGGACGATAAACCTATTTTACTTGTTCCTGCAGTAGTGTTTTGAATAGTAGGGACAAAAACTTTACCATTATAAACTACAAACGGGAAGTTTCTAAAAACCCTTTCATTTGCTCCTGGATTATTAGCTGTAAATAGAACTTCAGGATCATCTAAGTTTTCACCAATCCTTAAAAATTTAGCTGCTACAGTGTTGCTTGTGGATAAAAAATAAATGTTTCCATCATGAACTTGTGCATTTTGAACGCTACCTATAAAATCTGATGTCGTAGGCAGGCTTGTGGTTTTTATTTGAGAAAGGTTAAAAGGATTTATTTTTATTATTTGAGTTGGTACAGATGGCGTTTGTTGTGTTGCTCTACATACAAAATAATAAAATCCTCTTGTGTATCCTGCTAATTGTATTTTGCTTGGCTCATTGTTATTATCTCGTAATATATCTGGCAATTCTTTAAATTCAGAGCTATCTATAGTGAATACATTATCATTTATGTAGCCTCCTTTCAATGTTAAAATAAATAAATTTCCTGTTGTACCTGTTAGCTGCCCTGATAATATTATTGTGTTTTTATCAACTATTTCAATACCGTTAGTAGAGAATATCTTACCATCAACAAAATCAGGTATATAAGGAGATAAATCAAATGTTCTATAAGTGTCTGTTTTATAAGTTAAGTAACGACCTCTTATTGTAGGGTCTGATTGATATGTGCATGCTATATAAAAATCATCTGGTATATCTGTGTGTCCTGTGATTTTATCTAAAACGAACCCTGTTTGGGTAAATTGCGTTCTATCGGCACTATCGTTATTGAATTCAACAGGGCTTTTTATACCTCTTGATTGCGGATAAGTAGAGGCTACCACTATTTCACTTGCACTAACATTTATAGTAGACGATCCATTGTTGTTTTCGCCATACAAAAAAGCCCCTGTGGAATCTACGGATACATAGCTTTTATTGTTATCCTCGTCATTTACCTTAAGTACAAGTCCGTGAGCGTCACCATCATTTATAAATTCTATATCCCCAGTAACAGGATTACCCTCTGTAGTGCCTGTAAGTGGTATAAACTGATCGCTTAAAGCCTCTATGGGGTCTATATTCCCATTCACGTCTGCTTCAACTCCTAATACAGTAAGAGGGCTATATTTATTATTAACCTTAAATGTAGGGTCTGTTATAGTTAGATTTAATTCATCATTAAAACTAAAGATTGCTTCATCGCCTGAATTACCACCTTTAAATATAGCGGCTCTTTCGTTATCAAATATGATGTCGTTATCATTACCTGTATGATTACCATTTCCTAAAACACTTTCCAGATTTTGAGCAGGCGTAACGCCGCTATTAGTACTGGCTGCAAAATCCCCTGATACCAACTGCGTTCCAGAACCTCCGTAAATCCCATTTGTACCAATAAACTGCACTAAATATAAAACACTATCTTGTGTATAACTGAAATAGTAAACTAAATTATCATTAGATAAATCCCTGATTACGCTATTTGCTGCCGCTACATAATCCCCCGTTGGCAGATTACCTAAGGATATAGTCTGTGTGTTAGGGTCGTTTGATATATCTGTATTTGTCAGTGAATTAGGCGCACCAATTAAAGTGAACATTGGGGCTGTTGTTGCTGTTCCTGTAGGGCTAAAACCTGAACTATTACCCCATGTGCCGGTACCGCCTATAAACGCGTAGGTGTATTTTTTACTACTCCCATTAGCTAAATTCTCTGTAACTATTATATATACAGGTTTAGTAGTTTCTGTAACCGTAAATGAACCTGATGGAATCCTATTGTTTTGGTTTACAAAGGTGTGTATAGCGCCTACAGTAACATCAAATGGAGCTGTATAGTTAACAAATAATCCCGTGTGATTTATATCTGTACCGCCTACTATTGACCATGTATTTGTAGGTTCATCATACAGGTATAATTTACCTGGTGTTGCGGTAACTTTACACGTCAAGCCATCCACCTTATTATGTATGTTTTGTAAATCAGCAACTGTAGCTACTGTATTTTCTCTATCATCTAAATGCTGGTTATCCTGTAAATGAAAACCAGTAGGTATATTAACGCCGCCTGTTTGCTGCTGCCCAAAACATAAACCAGTTAATAGTAGTATTAAATAAAAATATTTTTTCATATTAGTTAGGTATTGCGAGTTTATAGGTTATGTTAGTTAAGGTTTTTAAGTTACGGCTTCGGTATAAATAAACCGTCCCGGTTGTCGTGCCATCCGAAAGCGTTAAATTAAAACTACGTGTGTAAAACTCACTTACACCGTCACCAAAAGTACCTGATGTTTGCAGGAAATTATTTCCGTCATAAACACGTGTCGCAGGATTATTACTAATTAAGTAAACGTATTGCGCTGATGGATTTACTATTTTTTGAAGTGAAGGCGATGCCTGTACAAATTTATCTAATCCTGCCGATGCTATACCTGCGTATGTAGTAAAATCAGTCGCTGTGCTTACTCCTATCCATTGCGGTACATAGGTTGTATAGGTAGCGGTTTTACTTTCGTTAGTACTCACACCGTTTCGGGTGTACGTCATAGACAACGTATACGCTGTAGTATTCGATTTATTACCACCCGAAATAGTTACATTACCGGCATTTACATTAGACAAAACAGATCCTATGCCTTGATTAATTGAGGCTGCTGTATAAACGTCCTGATTACTGGTTATATTATAGGTTAGTGTTATAGCTGTTGATACTCCGCGTTCGCCCGCTGTAGGTAAAACCGATATACTTGATGTAGAGTTTCGGTAAATTAAAGCTGCTAAAGCCTCGCATTGCTCTGGAGTAAATGAGCATGAGCCGCCGCCACCCCCGCTGCCGCCGAACATCGACCAATCGGCTTCAACGATTCTGCCGCCTACACGTTGTTTTACTATCGGAATGTATGCTGTTGTATCGGATGCCTGCAACATAACACGCGTCATGCGCACAATACCGGTAAGGTCTTGCGCCTGTAATCCTAAACTGATAAACAGCATTATTATTAATATTTTAAATTTCATATTTTTAATTTTAAGTTATATAATCAGGATCCGTAGTGAATGGTTGGTATAATATGATATGCCCGTCAGCGAAACTATCAAGTGAATTAACGTCGCCACCATTCCATCTACCACTTAACATAAATGCTATCCTGCCGTAAGGGTATTCAGGATTGCCTACCGAATATGGTAGTATAAACCATTTCGATATTAAATCCCCTGGTTGCATCGAATATTCTTCTAAATTACCTGTAGGTGGATTTCCTACTGTCCAGTTATAACCCTTGTAGTCTATTCGTATTTCGTTAAATGCAGGTGGTCGGTTTATAATATTATTTATACTGGATTGCACTAAACCGATGCTACTGCCATCAGGGTTTATTTGGCTACTGCTTAAAATATACTGGTTAGGCAGTAACACACCCCCTCTCCAGTTTACTAAATCTTCAATTTTTATATTTAATGCTGGGTTAGCCATCGATTTAATATATAACCCGTCGATATATAATAACTGTCCTGTTCTGCCTGTAAACGATGGTATCTGAACGTCGATAAGTTCCTTAAATTCATCTACCCCGCCTGAACCACTTCCGCTACCACCCGAAACTGTATCTTTAAAAAACCCCTGCGCTATTAAATAACCCTGTAATATCTCGGCACTTACAGGATTAACCATGTTGTTGCCTGGATCTGTTTGGTCATAATACGATATGTTTCCATAATATACGCTCGGTAATATTATTGCGCCGGTAATAGTATTTATAGTAATGAAATTACCATTACGATTTCCTGTGTATGCGTTAGCATCCCGTGTTCCCGGTTCATCATTCAATACATACACCCAATGATTAGCTGATTTACGGGTAATTATTAATCTGTCTACCTGCATAATATTAAGTTAAGGGTACTGTTAATGAAAGCGTATTTGATACCAACCCATAAGGATCGTATACCACGCGAACCTGGAAAACATTATTATCCCCGCTTGTTGCATAGGTCTGTATAACCTGCGGCGATGTTGCGGCTCCAAAATATCTGTTTTGCCAAGAACCTGTACCGCTGTCGAAATACTGAATATTAAATCCAGTCCCCGGAGCAGGCGTGAAATTAGCGTTGAAATAAACAGTAATATTTACAGGCGAACCATTGAATTTAGCATCCTGAGTTTGTAACTGTGTTAAATTGATAACAAACGGTTCTAACTGTAACACGTTTGAACGCGTACCTGTCACAGGGTCGTAAACACTATAGTAAAATCCTGCATTTATGTGATCAGGAACTCCTACTATATTTTCAGGAAAAGACGTGTTACTAACACTCATTGTATCACTCCACGTCACGCCATCGATACTCCATTGAAATTGAAGTATATCAGGATTAAATCCTACCTGCTCGTGGGCATACTGAACTACATTCTGATTTAAAGATTCTACACTCGATAAAATTATCTCGTATACCGGTAAAGGCGGATCAGGTGGTATCGGCGGCACATAATTAGGATCGTATACATCAAACGGATCACGAAGTAATAAAATTTCTGATTCTATAAAGTTCTCGCGCCCCTCGGTATCGGGTGTTTCAGGCGCTTCTTTAAGGTCGGTTGCCTGTAAATCTACATATACATATTGATTTCTGAATATTTCTTTAAAACGCTCGAAAACCTCAATATCGATAACCCCTGTTTGCCAGCGTTCGTATTTACTAATTTGGCTAACGCGATTGGTTTCTTTACCGCTGCCGATTTGTTTATAATTAACTAAAGTGAGGTCTGATTTTTTCTGCCTGAACCAAATGAATAGCTGTGTAGACAGCATAGTGTCGTCTACGTTGTTTCGGTAATCTATTCGGGTAGTATATTCGGCGTTGTCCTGCGTTAAATAAAATGGCGTGCTGAATATAGAGCCTGCAGCCTGCCGAAACTCAATATATACAGGCTGTAAACCAAAATCTAAATCCGTAATTGGCATAAATGACCAATCTACTTGCGGTAAACCTGTAAGGTAGTCATTAAACGTCTGGATTATCTCAAAACACTCTACAGGTATAAATGCAAGGGCATTGCCGCATATATCCCGTAAAACAGCATCGTTAATTTCCAGTTCGATACCATCAGGCGCATAGGTGCGCTGAATATACCTGTATGTCGTTGTCGGTAACAGCTGCACGCCCTCAAAACAGTATATATCCATAAACGGACTGTTACGGTAGTACATAGCCTCGTCAAGGGTGTTGTATAACGATATGAATGTGGGTTGCTGCATAGTGTAAACGTTCGGGTGTAAATATACCGAATAAAAAGATATGTAAAAAATAAATTAAATTATGTGTACGTAATTAAGATAAAGGTGTATATTTGTGAAAAATATTTAATTATGTTTCACAAAGAATTTTACCCCACTCCGATTAATGTGCTCCAGATGATGGATATTGATGCTGAAAATAAAATAGTTTTAGAGCCAAGCGCTGGGAAAGGCGATATTATAGATTTCTGCCGCATTCAGGGCGCTAAAGATGTTTTTGCTTATGAAATTAACGCGGATCTACAAAAAATAATTACCAGCAAGTGTCAGATATTGGGGGATAATTTCCTAAATTCAAAAGCAGAGGATATTAGCCATGTTCAATTAATCGTCATGAACCCTCCGTTCTCAAATGCCGATAAGCATATTTGCCATGCGTGGAAAATAGCTCCTGAAGGCTGCGAAATTATTGCCCTATGTAATCATGAAACAGTTAATAAAGATTATTTATATAGAGAAATAAATAGTATTATAACTAATTATGGAACGGTAGTAAACTTAGGGGATTGTTTTTCGACTGCAGAAAGATCAACAGGAGTAGAAATAGCATGCGTAAAACTATATAAACCTGTAATAAGTAGTGAATTTGATTTTAGCGGGTTTTTTATGGATGAAGAACAAAGTGAATCAGATGATACCCCGGGAGTTATGCAGTATAACGAGGTTCAAGCTCTTGTTAATAGGCATGTTGGAGCTATGAAAATATTTGATAAACTAAAAGATCAGGTTGACGCGCTTAATTATACATTAGACGCTATTGGAATGAGGGGTATTGATATAAATGTTGGACATAATGATAATATCACTACTAAGGAGCAATTTTCAAAACTTATACAGCGTAAATCATGGGCTTATATATTTAGTAAAATGAAGCTCGAAAAATACGTTACATCAGGCGTAATGAAAGATATAAACAAATTCGTTGAAACTCAAAACAATGTGCCATTTACAATGAAAAACATTTACAGGATGTTTGATATAATTGTCGGAACCAGAGAAGAAACATTTAAACGCGCATTAGAAGAAGCTGTTGATAATTTCACTAAACATACGCATGAAAATAGATTCGGTATTGAAGGTTGGAAGACTAATTCAGGTTACATGCTTAATAAAAAGTTTATTGTTGAAAACGTAATAGGAGGCTACATGGGTTTTGAGATTAAATATGATAGCCGAAATAGCAAACACATAGATGACTTAACAAAAGTAATGTGTAATATTACAGGTGTTAATTATGATGATATAGGTACTTTGTATCGTTTCAATTATGGAAAGGATTACAATAAAAAATTTGAATTAACACCTAACACATGGTATGAATGGGGTTTCTTTGAAATTAAATTTTTCAAAAAAGGCACTATGCATATTAAATTTATAGATACCCAGCAATGGTACTTGCTTAATCAGGCTTACGGAAAACTAAAGGGATTCACGCTATCAGATAAATATAAAAACTAAATAAATGAAAAAAAACCCAAAAAACGCCGGACGTAAAGAAGGCTTCGGTGAGCCTACAAAACCACAAACATTTCGCTTACCGGTATCGAGGGCGGCGCACATATCAGTATTGTTTAACAGGTATTTAAATAAACTTAAGAAATGAATACAATAGAAAATAATAAAATTATTGCGGAGTTTATCGGTTTTAAATTCTCAGAACATTTCGGCGCCTTTATGACCGAGAGCGGAAACGTTCAGTTTTACAAAGCAAAGTATCATAAATCATGGGATTGGTTAATGCCTGTAATAGAGAAAATAGAATCTTTGGGTTATAAGTTTCAGATATGCAGGCATCGCGCGCAGATATATCTTGATGATGGTTTTAATTCGCCCGCATTATGTGATTCAAAATCGGAAACAAAAATACAAGCCGCCTATGCTGCTGTAGCGGATTTCATTAAAAATTATAAATCTTAAAGTTATGGCTAAGTATCAGATAAACATTCAAGGCAGAATTGAAAACATAACGCCTAATAAGATTAGACAGTTAATGAAAGATAATCCTAATTCTCAAATAAGGGTTTCTATAATGAGCAACATGCCTTTAAAACTCCATAATGAAATAGCCGAACATAATAAAAAAATATAGCTATGATAACTATTGAAATAACCCAAACCCACCCCGACCCAAATTACGCACTACCTTTAAGTAATTTATTTACAGATTACGGGGAAAATCCTAACTACGAAAAAATAATAAATTTAGAATAAAATGGGAAAAACAGAAACCTTAGCGTGCGGAACTTGTAAAGCAGTATACGCAGCAAACGCAAATCCTGAAAAAGATAAAAAGTGGCATAAAAATATAGAAAAAGCTACGTCAAAAGGAGATATACACGAAACTGGATTAAATTCCTATGATGTAGAATTTGGAGATTGTAAATGTTAATTATTAAAAATTAAAATTATGAAATACCTATTATTAATTGCCTTAGCCGCGATGTATTCGTGCAAAGATTCTAAAATAGAAAAACTATCTGTAAAATTAGCTTATGAGCCGCCTGTAGCGAATACTTTTAAATTGGATTTATATAAGCACGAAGCAGATAGCATAAAATCGGTAGTTCAGTACCATTTTGATAAATGCCAAGATATAGTTTTATTTGAGCAGCCTGTACTTGAAGCTAAAGCAAGGTCAGGAAATTATGAAAGGGATGATATTCTGGCAGAAAATACGAAGTTAAACAGGACTTATAAAAAACACAATAGGCAAGCTAAGTTAAATTTAGCATTACTTAAAAAATATACGGATTCTGTAGATATTGAACTTAAAAAACTAAAATAACATCGAAATGTATCACTACGAATACGACCCTCGAAAAGCTGAACGTGAACAGAAATTATTTGATTCTGTAACAAAAACAGCCGACGCAATAATTCAAGGTTTCAAAAACAACAGCACACGAAAAAACCGAAATAAAAAGACACATTTACAACCTAAAAAGAAAAAGAGGAAATGAAAAATAGAGACTTCCGAAGATTGCCTTTTGATAGAAAGTTTGAATTAACAGATGGTATTTACAATTACATTATAATAAAAAATCTTTTAGCCCCCAATGAATTCCGTAAAGAAGAATCTATAATGTATACTATAAAAATTAAAGGCGGTAATAGTTTTACTGAATCCTTTGCTGTTTTTGAATGTATCAGAAAACAAGACGAATACCCATATTATGAATATCCCGTTTTAACATATAGCGCATCTGTGGGCCGGTTTGGTTTTAATGGAGATTTTTATTTTCCTTTTACATCAAACGAAAAATATGAATTTAAGTTTGTAACGGAAATGGATTTAGAAAAATATATGCAAAAACAATTTTCACGAGAGACATTATTAACGGAGTGTAATTAAATTAACGCACCGAAAACATATTCAACCACCCGCTAATTTCCTGCGCGCTTACTGCCGCCTGACTATCATTAACCCTAATACGGTTGTATAGTACAGGTGGCAATATTTTTTTACCGTTATGATCCATTAATTTCACGTATCCTAAGCCGTCAACGCGGTACGTAAAACCATTCGGGTACGATACGCCGTTTATTACCTTATTAACACCCTCCGCTGTTATCTGTACCTGAAACTGGTTATATCGCTCCTCAAACTCACCTTTCATTACACCTCCAAATTCTTCAGGTGTTTCTGTACCAAAAATTAACCCTGTCCATTCTAAAGAGGTTGGGTAACCCTGAATTATTAAACCGTCCTGGTCGTATGTTTCGATATACCCTCGTTGTGTTTTAACTGCGTTCTGTAGCGTGAAATATTCTTTAATATTCAATTGTAGCTCACAGCTAAATTTAAACTGCGTTACTATTAATCCTGTAGGTGTCCATGATTCTCCCTCGGTTATTACCGTGCCATTATTGTATTGTGTAACCGCATCACGGTTGTACAAATATTTGGTGTTTTTAACGGGTAGTGGATTATTCAGCAGCATCGTGGCGGCTTCTGAATTATAATAATCTCTTAATATACGGGCAACCGTAAATCTTAAATTTCCATAATTATTCGGCTCTGCTAAATTCCTGATAATAGTAAAACCCTCATTAGTGCGCATCTTAAGGTTTACACCTGTGGTTATGTATCGGTATTTAGTCGATATATCCAGACCGTCTAAAATAACCTGATTGCTGTCCTGCCTGTACAGTGTTAGTGTTTGATCCGTGAAACTCTCTACGGTAAATACTCCTGCATTTAACCCTGAAAGTATCGTAAAATCACTTCCAACCGCTAAACCGAGCCTTACCCAGCTAAATGATAAATCATTCCTTAAAATCAGCCTCACGAAATATACCGCGTCATGTTCTAACTGTGATGTTTCTGTAATCGGGGCGGGTGTAAAATTAACCGCATCTACCATAACTAATTTATCATCATCCTGCGTCGCGGTATCTGTATTTTTAAGGGAATCAGCAATTTTATCGAGCATATCCTGTATCAGAAACGGATCTCTAATTATTCCTATTGTTATTTCTCTGGTATTCGATACGATGTCGTTAGGGATATAATTTTCAGATTCGCCGTGAACAATATCCAGCGTATTACCGGCAACTGATTCCTTCTGTGAGGCATAATTAGTGAACGCTATATTTAATTTGTTACAGGCGTACCTATCATTTATAATTAAATTCCTGAACGTGTCGTACTGCCTGACTAAAAACGTACCGATATTAACCTCGCGGTAAAAATCAGGACGTAACCCGATAAATATCTGACCGCTTTCTATAACCTGAAAATCCCCATTTAATTCAGGGCGTAATTGTTTATCTAAAATATCTTTAAACGACAAATAAAACGGTCGGTTTAATCCCCGCATTAATTGCGCATTCGTGATAAACTGGTCGTAAAATTCGCCGCCATATTCAAAGCGAGGCGCATTTACCTGCATCCCGGCAGTAGATAATGCCACGTATTTAATCGCATCAATATAACGCACGGCATCGGTTACGATATTATAGGCGTTTTCTGTATATATAATTTGCAGGTCGCATTCTCCGAAAGTATTGTCAGAGGCGATTATCGAGTTATTATCCGCACCTAAATGTATAAACGTGAAATATAAAACTTCGCCACGGTCTAAATCCGGTAAATCTATAGTTAACGTTGCATCCACTTCATACGATGGATTAGAAGCCGTTAAAACAGGGGTGGTGTAGAACTCGCGCACGTTAGGGTTACTGTATGCTAAGTTATTAGCGAAATCCTGTACGCTGTCGCCGTCCCTGCCTTTTCCAAACCTGCCGCGCACCCCTAAAGTACCGCCTACACCGTTCGGGTTTCGGACTGTTTTTAGTTTTAATTTCAGGATAGCTTTACCGCCTTTAAGATTACTGGCAGCACGTATTACTTTAAAGTTTTGTGGTGGCGTGCTGTAGGTATTTGAGTTACCTGTAACGCTATATGAATATTCTTGTAACCATGTAAGCGATTCCCGTACTGAATATTGAACTAAATTACTTATGGGATTGAAAAATGATGGGAAACTCGCAGAGCCTTGTGCCTGTATTAGTTTCGGTTGATTATTCCACTCGGATACCCTAACGTATGGTTTCGCCGGCATGAATAATTTATATTTACTGCATGGAATTATCGGATTACCCTTTAAATCCGTCGCAGAAAATAAATCCACCGGCACTTCAATCGTTTCTTTAATTTTAGATTCCGAGGAATCCTGTATTATTGAAAACTCAATAAACGTTTTACCGTCAGTATCAACGTCCTGAATATTCATTAAGCCTAAAATCTGTATACCATCGCCATAATCGATGCTGACACGTATTTTAGCCTGATGTCCTTTAAGTTTTATATTCAGAAGGATTAAATCCAAATAGCCATTCATTTTATCGGTTATCCGGTATTTACTGCCCTCGGTGCTGATGGTATCCCTACCTTTCCTGCCGTCATCCTGTTTTATAGAGAACGCCACGCCGTCAGTCCCTTGTGGTTCTTCAATTTCCTTGATGCCGTGACCCGATGTGATGAAATCTAAATAAAACTGTATCATGGTTGTAAAAGTAATAAATTTATTTGTATGTTTGTAGCTGTAATTTCAGTCTGATGGGTTAGGCTTTAATTGTATTCATAATTAAATTTTTAGGGAGATGGTTTTTAGAAATACAGATATTTTTTAAATGTCTGTATTTTTTTTTGTGAAATAATGAAATATAAATTGTATGTTTGTGGTCGGTTACCGTCTCACTATACGTAACAACAAAAAATTATACGAGCCCGTATATGAAGTAGAAGTGAGACGCTACCGATTATACGGGTTTATGTATTTAAATATGTAGTAATGAATAATAAGCAATGCAAAATATGTAATACTGAATTTAAAGCTAAAGGAAGCTCCGTAACATGTGGTACTGATTGTTCTTTGCTTTTGAAGGATATAAACAAAAACAAAAATAGAAAACCAAATCCTAATTTAAAGTTTCCTCGGGGAGTAAAAAGAGAATCCTGGTACATTGGAACAGGAGGGCATATAGAAGGTAGGGTATATGACGGCGTAAATATAGAACCTACAAAATATTACCAACACAGGTTTATAATGGAACAGCATTTGGGTAGAAAGTTAAATATCAACGAAGACGTTCATCATATAAATAATATAAAAACAGATAATAGGATTGAAAACCTCCAGTTATTAACTCACTCTGAACATTCAATAATTACCAATAAAGAATTAAGAGATTTAAAAAAATAAAAAATAATCATGAACCTAACTACCCACCATGAATCCCTATCCCCTGCATTCGAGAAATTCCACGTACAGGGATTACCCTTCGCTGCATCGTTTAATCATTTCAAGGAACCTGACACAGGCGACCCGCACGATCATCCGTTTGGATTTACAACCTATATCCTGAAAGGCTGCTACGAAGAAAAGGTTTATAATACTAAAGGAGAATTTTACACTCAAACTCACGCCTCTGGCACTTGTCACTATGTTTCAGCTAACGCTATACACCAAATAACAAAATTACCGGAAGGCGAATGCTACACACTTATGATACCCGAACCTAAAATACGCGAATCTCGGTTTTGGCGGTTTGAAAATGGTAAGGCATACAGCAGGCGATGGAATGAGGAGGAATTTAAATTATATGAGATATGAAACGCTGCCTGCCATCGCTATTCCTAATTAACTGACAGCTGTTAATGTTTTCCGCCGCCTTCGAATCGTTATTACACCGGTATTTAACGGTGGCTTGGTGGACTTGTGCCGCGCTGGCTATTACTGGATTTTTAATGATATGTGCTACTGAAAAATTATTTAAAAATAGAAATTATGAAAACAATATTTAAGCAGAAATTAGATGTAACAGATTTACAGGTCGTTGAATTGCCTGTAAATTCTAAGTTTTTAACTATTCAAATGCAGGACGGCGTTCCTTGCTTGTGGTATGAACACAACTCAAATTCGGTTACGGATAAATTCAATATCTATACTTTTGGTACTGGGCACGAAATAACACATACTGATAATAAAATAAGTTATTTAGCTACATATCAATCAGGAATTTTTGTAGGACACGTTTATTATTCTAAGCAATGATACACTACAACAGCCCCGAACACCAAAAGGAACGCGCTAATGTCGTTCCGTTGAGTATAGATGAAATTGCGGAATTAATTAAGTACGTGAATATCTATGAACACTACACCCCGAAAGCGTTTCAGGAACGCATGCAACGCCTGATATGGGATTACGAGAACCTGCGGCACATGAGGGAAACTGCGCCCGTATGGGTTGATGTTATGATTAGCTTACCACCTCTAAGCGGTCAATATTTAGGCTTAATGAAGGATACTAACGACATATATGTTTGTTACTATAAAAAACAACGTAATTTATTTCAGGTTTACGGTGCAGGCATAGATCCTATAAGCGATATGAATGTAACCCATTGGCAACCCCTTCCACAAACACCAACAAAATAAATATGACTAAAAAATCAAACGAACTTATATTTATAAGTCAGATATTAAGAGACGGAAGCGGGGTAATTATGGTAGATGATGATGGAGGCGGAGAAAATTATGAGTTAACCCGTTTAAGTATAACTCACGACACATATATAGCAAGCGGCTTTAATAGCTATGTCGTTAAAATAAAATAAAAACCAAATATTATGAGAAAATCTAAAGGAATTTCCGTTATAGTAAAAACCGAAGCGGAATACAAAAAAGTACAGGAGTTTTTAACAGACACAGTGCTTTACGTAAATTGGCACACAGCTATGATCGATAACGAAACTGCTATAGTTTTAAAAGCTGATGAAAAAAGCGATTTTTCATCAGGTAGCGTTGGTTTAGCTGAACACCAAAGACTATCAGGAATCAAAACTATGCCGTTTATCGAAAACCTATCCGAATACCTAATAAATTAAAATTATGAGAAACATTAAAGATTTAAATCCGAATGATGTTATACACATCAAAACTAAAAAAGAGGCTAAACGAATATTTAATCTTACAGGATTTGATTATTCTTTTTTTATAGATTATAAGACCCCTATTTATATTAATATAGCAGGAATGGTTTCTTCAAATAAGGACTTTATTCCTTTTGGTTCAAACATTACACCCGCCTCCGAATTCCTTCCTAAAAAATCAAAACTCAAAGATGAGATTGCTAATTTGGATTCGAGGGTTTATGATAACACGAATGATATACAGGCATTGCAATCGGCTTTTAAAATATTAGCTGAAAATGTTGATTCACTGCCGTCCGTCGATTGGGGTAATAACGGTGTTGTTAAAGTAAATATACCGGGATTAAAAGCCGGAGATACGGTAAACTTTAGTGATGCCAGTACATCTAACGGTTTAAACCAACCTGAAGCATTACTATTCGAACCTACACATCCGCTTACTGAATTGCCTGAAAAGTGGTGTATAAAACCTAAGAATGTTGATGAAGCTAATGTTATTTTAAAATGGATTAAAGAAAATATTAAAAACGGCATCGGTTATGGTGCTCATGAATTATTAGCTAATTATTTTCATTATCCTGAATTTAACAACTCCATGCATACCACATTCGTTATAATTACAGGTTACACCGAAATATCCACCGAAGAATTTAAACGCTTGGTGCTTAAGGAAAATGTCTTGGAAGATAATGTTTGGTATATCTATAAATCAGGAGCATTGATGTTTAATATTAAAGACGGTAAAGGTTATGGCATTTCTTCAGGAGATAAAGAATGGTGTAAAGCTGTCGAGTGGTTAAATTATTCTCATAATGGAGAATTTACGTCTGCGTTTAAAGAGCAAATCGAAACCGCTTTGATAAACGAGGCTAAGAAGCGTGGGTTTAAAGAGGGGATGATAATACATTCTCCTGGCGCAGACTATAACGCTACGCTTAAAGCATTTAATAGGTATAAATACGATGCTAACGCTAACAGGCTTCTTTATTTTTATGATGCGCTTTCGTGTGTGCCTGTATTTATTAACGGCATCTGGGCAGAAATAATCGAGCCTGCTATAGAGGAAATTGATTGGAGTAAGCCGGGGCAGCTACTTAGTCACAAACAATACAACAGAATAGTATATACTGATGGCAAACATTTAGGTGGAATATTTAGCGGTACTTTAATTGTTACTGATGGTGCTTTCCGTTTGGGTTACGATACAGATTGGGGTAAGCATCATTATAAACTCTACACCGGCGAACCAATAACCTTGTCAAACTAAAAACAAACCCCTGTAATTAATTTTACAGGGTTTTTCATTTACCGTATTTTTCTCCCTTCAAACCTTACCGTCCTGTTTTTATATTCCGTTCGCTGTCCCTGACGTTCGCTGTATGCTCGTAATCCTTCAGCATCAGCCACCAGATTATTTACAGGCATTTTCGCTAACGTTTTATTCATTATGCGCTCCATATCAGGCGCGCTAACGCCCTCAATACGATTCATGGCTACCGCAGGTAATCCACTACCTAAAATACCGCTACTGGCAATATCAGGATAAACCTGTGAGCCTTTAGGTAAATCAATCAACGTATCTTTATTTGGTGTTAATGCCATTCTGCCGTCAGGGTAACGGATAACCTCGTGTTTTCCACCATCCCCTACTATCGCGCGTCCTCCGGGGTGGTTATCCGTACCCTCAGCATACGCCGGTAATGGTTTAGACGCTATCAAACCGATTTGTATGGCTCCTAACGCACCAACTAATATGGAAGCACCAATATTAGGTAATGCCGCCACGACCGCGCTGGCGGTGTTTATAATCGCGTTAAACAATGCTGTTTCTTTGGCGGCTTTCGCTTCCCTGACACGTATCTCGCGTTTTTTGTCCGCTAATTGTCGTTCTAATTCTGCCTCCGCATCAGCATTACCGCCTGCAAATTTTTTGCGTATCTCATATTCACGTTCGATATTCGTTAATTCAGCATCGAAGCGTGCCTGATTGTTTTGTTGAAGGAAATTAAACACCTCTTGAAATGCGGACATAGCTTCCAGTCCTACAACTTTTAATTTTTCAGAAGCCCCCTGAGCTTGGTCTACCATTTTGTCAAAGGTGCTACCTGTTTTTTGGATAATCTTATCGTTAGCGTCCAAATACTCATAAGTAACTTGGTCGGTAAATTTACTTAAAGAATCCAATCCTAAATTACTAAGAAATCCTGATTTTATACCTGAAAAATACTGTTCTGTGGCTATTTTCATTTGAAGCCTAAGGTTAGTTACTTCTTCAAGCCTTTTTTTCTCTATCTCTAATCCTTTTATACTTAAATCGTTTTGTTTTGCCTGTAATTTTTCTATGGCTTCATTATTTTCCTTTGATTTCTCTTGTGTAGATATTTTATCTATTTCGCCCTGTAATATTATTTTTTGATTACTTATTTCTTCCAGCTCCGTATCTTGTCGGTCTCTTTCTATTTGCCTTATGCGGTTCTGTATAGCATCAAAACCCTTCATGTCAGTATTTACGCCTACGTTTTTAAACAATAATGACATCTCTCTTAAATCATCAATTTGCCTGCTGTCTATTTTATTTTGACGCTGCTGTGCGGATAACTGTTCCCAAACGCCTTTTAACGCAGTTTCAGTCTCGTGGGCGACACCTATCATTTCTTGTGAATAATCTTCGTATGCTTTTAAGCTATCATAATTATATTGTTCTTCTAACGCGCCTATGGCTTGATTTTTATTCCGGGTTAATGCGTATATACTGGCGTTAGCTTCTTTTTGGGATAATTCCCCTTTTTCTGCGGCATTTCTTATTCTTATTATCTGATCCGAAACGCTTTTATTAATTTCTGATTCCTCTTGTTTTAATTGTAATGCCAGTATCCTTAGTGTCTCTACCCTTTTTATTTCAGCTAAATTTGTGATTATTTTGCTGTATTTTTCAGCAGCGGCTTCCCTATCAGCGTAACCGTTTTCTTCATTTTCAAATATTTCTTTTTGGAATTCAGCTTCATTTTCTAAACGCGTGCGATTTAATTCATAAGCACTCGCTTGAAAATCTACTAATTTTTGATAATCTAAAGATTGCTGTTCTGATTCCGGCTGATACTCTAATCCTATAGATTCTTTTTTATAACGTATAGCCTCTTTTATAAGATTATTACTAACAGCATCCTGATAGTTTCGCCTTTTTATGTTTTCAGTTATAGCGGCTGTGTTCGCATTTTCTCTGTTGTAAGAATCCAGTAACTGATCTGTTGCGGCGGCAGCGCTTATAGTGCCGGCAGTAGCGGCTTTACGAATATTTCGCTGTCGCTCCTGCTCTGTGTTTACTAACTTAGTCTGTTTAGCTATAGCTGTATTTATATCAATTAATGATTTTTGGCTATTGTTGTATTTTTCAGAAATAGCTATACTATTTGACCTGGCTTCTAATGCTGAATTAACAGCCAGTTCCGCATCCTTTGTTTTTCCTAATAATATTTCCCCTTCTGTTAGTTTACCAAAATAAAACGCATATTCATTTTGTAGTTTTTTAACCGCTATAGCTCTTTCTTCATCGGATTTTTGGCTGTCTCTGGCTGTTTGTAGGTAAAGTCCGATAGTGGTTTTTTCATCAATTATGCTTTTTTTAGAAGCTTCCCTTGCTGTTGTTAATATTGCTTGACTATCAGCTAATGCATTTAAGGCTTTCACACCTTTAAATAGATTATTTGCCCATGTAACTATTTCTTTTCCGTATAAAGTAAGTATCGTAACTCCTACGGATAAAGCCGTCTGCCAGCTAAAAAAAGCTGTTGCTAATTGCTTTAACACACTTACCGTAGGTTGACCTGACGCTGCTAATTCTTTATTTCTTGCTACAAGATTAGCTATCTCATCTGAAAGTATAGGTAAGTTATTCGATATTGCTAAAAAGCCTGTATTAAGTGATACAGCGAATGCAGGAGCTTCACGTGTTAACTGATTTATTGCATTCCCAAGTCCATTCCAGCCCCTCGCGTAATCTCCTACATGTCTTTGGTTCAATCCTAAATTGCCATCTATTTTTTTTAAACCGGTATCTAAAAGGCTTACCCTTGCGGCAACCGTAGAATATGTAGCTGCTAAATCTTTATATTGTTGGCTGTTAGTTTCTCCGACTTGTTCCAAATTAAACATCTCAGCAGCAAGAGCTTTAGCGTTCATTCTTGTTTCGCCAAGCTCTGCATCAAGTTTCTGGTAAGCATTCATTACCCCTAAAACTTCTTTTGCTTGTTTTTTTTGAGCAGTAGTAAGATCTGATATTTGTACTTTTAACTTAGCGTTCTCAATCGCTTCTGATTTCCTGAGATTACTAAGCCTTAACGATAGCCTTTCCTGTTCAGTCATAGCTGCGTTCGCTTTCTGCACCGTAGCTGCGCTATCCCCTGACGCGGCTTTAGCCTGAGAGGGTACAGTTATTTTCATGGCATTAATACGCTTAACCGCACCCTCAACGTCGGTTAATTTATCAATAAGGGTATTTACCTCACTTACCGCGTTCTTATCTATTACCGATACAAATCCATTATCTGCCATTTCCGTATAAATTATACCTGTAAAGATAGTGAATAATGGTTTACGCTAAAAAAGTAAAAATACGCAACACATTGGAGATAAACCCGCTGATAATGGCGGGTTTTTTTATTTTTATATGGTATTGAATTAAATTGTAGATTTGCTAAACAAGAAAGCCAAGGCTTTCCTTGGCTAAAGTTAACTCTAATGTCTATGAAGCCTGATGAACTTTATCAGTGGCTTCTGATTGCAGTATTGATTTATGATTTCGTAAAAGACTTTGACGAGGATGATACGAAAGACAATAAAAAATAACCGCTAATTAATGAAGCAGCCTCCGCTACAACGGGGGCTTTTTCATACATACAAATATACACCTATTATTTTCATATAAAATATTTTTGTGAAAAATTATTTTTACATTTACTTAAAACTACTATATGACTATAGAACCATTTAAACTCAAAGTCGACGAAAATATACAAGCATTTAAAAACCTTATCGACTTGTGTTCGTCAAATCGCTGGGAACGCCTGTATCATCTTACTAATGTTTTAGATGAACACCACAATAAACTATCTTCGCTTATTCCTAAAGACAGTTATCAAAACGAATGCAACGAATATATAAAAGAACGACTATTAGAATACGCTAATTACGCTATAAACCCTTAATTTCAACAAAAGCATTAA
>Ga0247812_10000269_pt1 | contig 44911 bp, 36 predicted proteins | sample UWRJL149409B1_FD_178011 | JGI IMG/M metagenome (GOLD analysis project Ga0247812, IMG submission 178011) | Plant litter microbial communities from Arlington Agricultural Research Station in Wisconsin, United States - UWRJ-L149-409B-1 | ecosystem: Environmental > Terrestrial > Plant litter >...
CGCGGGTCACGCCCGGGGCCTTCTGGTACTCGGTCAGCACCTGCTTGAAGCGCGAAGCGTTACCGGTGGCGTTCTCGGTGACCATCGAGCGGTAGGCTTCCGCCTCCTGCATCAGGCGCGAGGCGTAGCCGTGCGCTTTCGGGATCACGTCGTTGGCGTAGGCCTGGCCTTCGTTCTTCTGGCGCTCGCGGTCCTGCCCTGCCTTGACCGCGTCGTCGAAGGCGCCCTGCACCTGCTCCGGCGGCTGCACCGCCTGCAAGGTCACGTTCGAGATCAGCACGCCGGACGCGTAGCGGTCCAGGATGCCCTGCATCAGCTGCTGGGTTTCGTAGGCGACCTTGTCGCGGCCCTCATACAGCACGAAGTCCATCTTGTTCTTGCCGACGATTTCGCGGATCGAGGTCTCGGCCACCTGGCGTACGGTGTCTTCCTCGTCGCGGTTGTTCATCAGCCAGGCGACCGGATCCTTCAGCTTGAACTGCACCGCGAACTGGATGTCGATGATGTTCTCGTCGTCGGTCAGCATCAGCGATTCGCGCGCCTGCTTGTTCTTGATATTGCCGCGGTAGCCGATCTCCACCATGCGCATCTGCGAGACCTTGACCGTTTCATCGGTCTGGAACGGATACGGCCAGCGCCAGTTGAAGCCGGAGCCGGTGGTGTGGCTAACCTTGCCGAAGGTATAGACCACGCCGGTCTGGCCCTCTTGCACGATGAAGGAGCCGCTGGCGAGCCAGATCAGCGCGACCACCACGCCGATGGCCCCGGCGGTGGCGCGCACGCCGGCGAAGTCGGGACGGCCGCCGGTGGGGGTGCCGCCGTTGTCGCCGCCGTTGTTGTTATTGCCCGGCGGGCGGTTCTTCTGGCCGAAGAAGCTGTTCAGGCGCTGGTTGAAATCGCGCCACAGCTGCTCCATGTCGGGCGGGCCTTCGCCGGGCTTCTTGCCTTCATTGGCTTGCGGCTTGCCGTCGCCCTTCTTGTCCGAGCCCCAGCGGGGATCGTTCAGCGACAGCTTCAAGCCGAATCGTTTCATAAGTGAGGAGACACGCATCAGTGTGGTCCAACATGAGTGAGGGTGGGACTGCTCTCTATTTCTTCTTCTGAATCTTCTGAGTCTTCTGGCGCTTCTTGATTCTCATACGCCTGGTTCAGTCGCGCGCCCGGCGCGGCCTTGGCCCATTCGACCACGGCTTCGCGCAGCAGATCCAGCCCCTGGCCGGTGCGCGCGCTGAGGAAGACGCGGGAAATCTTATCATATTCATCCCGCTCCACCGAGGGCTCCAGCCCGGCGGCGTCGATCTTGTTCCACACCAGGATCTGCGGGATATGATCGGCGCCGATTTCCTTGAGCACCAGGTTGACCTGCTCGATCTGCTCCATGCGCACCGGCGACGAAGCGTCGACGACGTGCAGCAGCAGATCGGCGTGGATGGTTTCCTCCAGCGTGGCGCGGAACGCCGCCACCAGCTGGTGCGGCAGTTCGCGCACGAAGCCGACCGTGTCCGAGAACACCACGTTGCCCACTTCCTGCCCCATGTAGACACGGCGCGAGGTCGTGTCCAAGGTGGCGAACAACTGGTCGGCGACATACACGCCGGCCTTGGTGACACCGTTGAACAGGGTGGACTTGCCGGCATTGGTATAGCCGACCAGCGATACGGAAAAAGTCTGGCTGCGGCCACGCGAACGGCGCTGCGTCTCGTGCTGCTTGCGCAGCTTGCCGAGACGGGCGCGCAGGGCCTTGACCCGCTCGCCGATCAGGCGGCGGTCGGTCTCCAGCTGGGTTTCACCGGGACCGCGCAGGCCGATACCACCCTTTTGACGTTCAAGGTGGGTCCAGCCGCGGATCAGGCGCGTGGCCAGATGCTGCAGCTGCGCCAGTTCCACCTGCAGCTTGCCTTCGTGGGAGGCGGCGCGCTGGGCGAAAATGTCGAGAATCAGGCTGGTGCGGTCCAGCACCCGGATCTGCAAACGCTTTTCCAGGTTGCGTTGCTGGGCGGGCGACAGCGCATGGTTGAAGATGACGATCTCGATCTTGTGATCGAGCACGGCGAGGCCGATCTCGTCGGCCTTGCCGCTGCCGACGAAATAGGCGGCGTCCGGGGAGGAACGCTTGGCCGTGATCGTCGTCACCGGTTCCGCGCCTGCCGATCGGGCCAGCAGGTTCAGTTCCTCGACGCTGGCGGCGAAGTCGCCCTGGCCGAAATCAATACCGACTAGGGCTGCGCGCATACGACGACAATCAGGCGAGTTGAGAAGAAGAAGCGGTGATGCAAGCGCTTATTCCGCTTCGGATTCAATGTTGAGGTTGACGGCGCGGGCCGGTACCACGGTGGAGATGGCGTGCTTGTAGACCATCTGGGTCACGGTGTTACGCAGCAGTACGACGTACTGGTCGAACGATTCGATATGGCCCTGCAGCTTGATGCCGTTGACCAGGTAGATCGAGACAGGAACATGCTCTTTGCGCAAGGCATTGAGGAATGGGTCTTGTAACAGTTGCCCTTTGTTGCTCATAACAGCTCCATTTTATGTTGTTGTGTTGGATTTGGAGGCGAAACGCTTAATTTCAAGTACGTGGCTCAGCGAAAGTCAAATGATTTCCGCTGAAACACCGCTCGCCACGCGGGGAATGGTGCTTCTAAGCCACTGTAACCTGTTTTGATATTTTTTGCAGGGCGTTCCTGCAAAAAAATCAGCTTATTTCGTTGAACCTTTGGCGAACGGATTCTTACCGGTGCGCAGTTCAATGCGCAGCGGCGTGCCGACCAGCTGGAAGGTGTCGCGGAAATGCTTTTCCAGATAGCGCTTGTACGGCTCGCCGACCGCGTCCAGGGCGTTGCCGTGGATGACGATCACCGGCGGATTCATGCCGCCCTGGTGCGCATAGCGCAACTTCGGACGGATCGAACCCTTGCGGCGCGGCTCCTGCTTTTCCACCGCCTCGATCAGCGCGCGGGTCAGCTTCGGCGTCGACAGGTTGCACATCGCCGCCGCGTAGGCCGCATCAAGCGACTTCATCAGCGGGCCGATGCCCTGCGACTTCAATGCCGAGATGAAATGCATCTTGGCGAAGGACAGGAAATCGAGCTTGCGGTCGATGTCGATCTTGATCTCGTCGCGTTCGTCGCTGCGCAGGCCGTCCCACTTGTTGACGGCGATCACCAGCGCGCGGCCCGTCTCCAGCACGAAGCCGGCGATGTGGGCGTCCTGCTCGGAGATGTCCTGCTGCGCGTCGAGCATCAGCACGACCACGTTGGCTTCCGAGATCGATTGCAGCGTCTTGACCACCGAGAACTTCTCGATCGCCTCGAACACCTTGCCGCGGCGGCGGATGCCGGCCGTGTCGATCAGCGTGTACTGCTTGCCTTCGCGCTCGAACGGAATCTCGATCGAATCGCGGGTGGTGCCCGGCATGTCGAAGGCGATCACGCGCTCTTCGCCGACCAGGGTGTTGATCAGGGTGGACTTGCCGACGTTCGGCCGGCCGACCAGGGCGATCTTGATGCCGTGGTCGGTCTTGTCGAGTTCTTCGGCATCTTCCGGACGCTGGGCGAAGGCCAGGTCGAGCGCCTCCTCCACCAGGTCGGCGACGCCGTCGCCGTGCGCCGACGAGATCGAGTAAGGCTCGCCCAGTCCCAGTTCGTAGAAGTCGGCGACGACGGCGGTGTAGCGCATGCCTTCCGACTTGTTCACGACCAGCATGACCGGACGGCCGCTTTTACGCAGGAAGTCGGTAATGGTTTTGTCATGCGGCGTCAGGCCCTGGCGGCCGTCGACCAGGAAAACGACGATGTCGGCTTCCGCGACGGCCTGCTTGGTCTGCTTGGCCATTTCATGCATGATGCCTTCCTTGGCGACCGGCTCGAAGCCGCCCGTGTCGATGACGAGGAATGGGCGTTCGCCGACACGGCCCTCGCCATAGTGACGATCTCGCGTCAACCCAGGCAAGTCCGCCACCAGCGCATCGCGCGAGCGGGTCAGACGATTAAACAAGGTCGATTTCCCTACATTGGGTCGACCCACTAGTGCGATTACCGGCTTCATTTTATTACTCGACCGCGAGAGCGGTCACTGTCCCTGATTGGGTTTGGAAAATCAAATTCGCACCGGCGATGACGGGATCAGCTGCAATCTTGCTGCCGTCGGTGGCGGTGCGACCTATGAACGAACCATCTTCCCTCGACAGGAAGTGGACGTAACCCTGGTAGTCGCCAACTGCCACGGCGCGGCCAAACGACACGGGGGTCGACAGGTTGCGATAGGACAGTTTATCGTTTTTCCAGGCGTTGCTGCCGTTTTCACGGCTGTAGGCTGCAACTTCACCTTTGTCGTCGGAGACGAACACAAAACGCTGGTCCACCGCCACGCCCTTGTCGGACGAGGTCGGCTTGCTCCAGTGCGGCGCGCCGGTGGTGGCGTCGAAGCAGGCGACGCGGCCCTGGTAGGACACGGCGCAGATATCGTTCTCGAAGATCACCGGCGCGCCAGCGATGTCGGTGACGCGTTCCAGTTCGGTGGCGCCGCGCGGCTCGCCGACCACCACCTCGAAGCGCTGCAGGCCGGTGGCCAGCACCAGCGCCAGCAGCTTGCCGCCCGGCTGGGCGATGTACACGTTCGGGCCGTTGACGACCATGCCCGGCGCGTTGCGCAGCGTCAGGGCCGGCGTGGTGCGGGTCACGGTCCAGCGCTTGACGCCGGTCTTGGCTTCATACGCGGTGATCAGGTTGTCGACGCTGCGCACCACGACCACGCCGCCGCCGACGACCGGAGACGACAGCACTTCGCTGCTGGCCTGCGCGGTCCAGAGCTGCTTGCCGCTGTTGTCGAAGGCGATGATCGCGCCCTTGACGCCGCCGACCGCGATCACGTCGCCGTCGGTGCCGACACCGGCCGTCAGATCCGAGCCGGCCTTGACGCGCCACAGCTGCTTGCCGCTGGCCGCGTCCAGGCGCGCCAGCGCGCCGTCGGCGTCGGCCACATACAGGCTGTCGCCCGACAGCGCCGGCGTGAACACGGCGTTGCCGGCCTTGCCCATCGAATACTTCCAGACCGTCTTGGGCGTCATCGCGCCCTTCAGCTCGACCAGCGGCGCCGGCTGGGTCTTGGTGTCTTTGGACCCGAACAAGGAACAACCGGCCAACATCGCGAACACACTTGCAGCAACAACTTTTTCGGTAATACGCATAAATTTTCAACCTTGATCGTTACGTGTCGTCGCACTCGCGAAAGCGGGTGCCCATAGTCAGCATGGATTCCCGCCTGCGCGGGAATGACACGCGGTTACGCTGCGTCCTTGGTCGCCGGCACGGAGCCGCCGATCGCTTCAAACTTCAGCTGGATCAGCTGACGGCCCGGGTTTTTCTTGTCGGTGGCGTCCAGCGCGGCCTGATAGGCGGCGCGGGCTTCGGCCAGCTTGTTCTGCGCGGCCAGGATGTCGCCCTTGCGGTCGGCGATGGCGCCGGCGAACTGCGACGGCACGTCGCCGGTCAGCGCCTTCAGCGCCTCGTCGTAGGCTTTTTCATCCAGCAGCACGCCGGCCAGACGGATCTTGGCGAGCGCCTTGAATTCGTCGGAACCGTGGTCCGCCGCCCACTGCAGCTGGGCCTTGGCCGATTTCAGGTCGTTGGCTTCGAACGAGCTTTTCGCGGCCACCAGCGCGGCCATCGGCGCGTAGGCGGTGCTGCCGAACTTCGCTTCCATGTCGCCGGCGGCGCGCAGCACCTTGGCGTTGTCCTTGGCTTGCACCGCGTTTTGCAGTTCGTCGTACAGCGCCGAGGCGGCGCCGGCCTGGTTGCGCTGGTAGTAGTTCCAGCCCTGCCAGCCCGAATAGGCCGCGAGGCCGGCGATCAGCACCCACGAAGTGAGGTTGCCGTACTTTTCCCACCATGCTTTAAGCGTCGCAATTTGTTCTTGTTCTTCGAGATCGTATGCCATGTCAGTCGTCTGCTAGTTGTAAGTTGATCGGGATGCTTAGTGCGGATGCTTAGTGATTGCAATGCTCGTCGTGCACGTGGTGGTGATGATCTCCGCTGTCGGTGATCTGGTCGACCACGAAATCGACCACGTCGTCGAACGGCACCGTCGACTGCTGCTGCTCGCCTTCGGCAGCGCGCATCGCCTTGACGCTGGCGGTGTGGTTGGCCACTTCGTCCTCGCCGATGATGACGGCGAACGATGCGCCGCTGCCGTCAGCCTTCTTCATCTGGGTCTTGAAGCTGCCCGGACCTGCGGCGGTGGAGCCGTGCATGACGACGTCCAGGCCGGCGTCGCGCAGGCGCTCGCCCAGCACGAAGGCTTGCAGCTGCGCCGCCTCGCCCTGGTGCACCAGGTAGACGTCGCACTGGCTAGGCGCTTCCGGCTCGCCGGCTTCCTTCATCAGCTCCAGCAGGCGCTCGATGCCCATGGCGAAACCGACGGCGGGCGTCGGCTTGCCGCCGAACGAAGCGATCAGCGGATCGTAACGGCCGCCGGCGCACACGGTGCCCTGCGAACCCAGCGCGTCGGTGACCCATTCGAACACGGTGCGGTTGTAGTAATCCAGGCCGCGCACCAGGCGCGGATTGATCACGTACGGGATGTTGTTGTGGTCCAGGATCTTGCGCACGCCGTTGAAGTGCGCCAGCGATTCCTCGCCCAGGTAGTCCAGCAGCTTCGGCGCGGCGTTGACCAGTTCCTGCATCGCCGGGTTCTTGGTGTCCAGGATGCGCAGCGGGTTGCTGTGCAGGCGGCGCTTGGCTTCGGCGTCGAGCAGGTCTTCGCTTTTTTCCAGGTAGGCGATCAGGTCGACGCGGTGGCGCGCGCGCTCTTCGGCGTCGCCGATCGAGTTCAGTTCGAGGCGGATGTTTTCCAGGCCCAGGTCATCCCACAGGCGGCGGCACATCATGATCATTTCCGCGTCCACGTCCGGGCCGCTGAAGCCGACGGCCTCGCAACCGAACTGGTAGAACTGGCGATAGCGGCCGCGCTGCGGACGCTCATGGCGGAACATCGGGCCGGTGTACCACAGGCGCTTCGGACCTTCGTAGACCAGATTGTGTTCGATGACAGCGCGCACCGCGCCGGCCGTGCCCTCAGGGCGCAGCGTCAGCTTGTCGCCGTTCATCGAGTCTTCGAAGGAGTACATTTCCTTCTCGACGATGTCGGTCACGGCGCCGATGGCGCGCGCGAACAGCGAGGTGTTTTCCACGATCGGCGTGCGGATCTGCTGGAAGCCGTAGCTCTGCACCACCGACTGCGCGGTGTTCTCGAACAGCTGCCACAGATGCGAGTCGGTTGGCAGGATGTCGTTCATGCCTTTGACGGCTGTAATTTTTTCAGTTTTGGACATTGCTGTAATTCTTCTTAACGTAGTTCAGGACGATGTCCTGGAATTCTTCGACGATGCGCTCGCCGCGCAGCGTCGCAAACTTGGCGCCGTCGACGAACACCGGCGCGGCCGGCGATTCGCCGGTGCCCGGCAGGCTGATGCCGATGTTGGCGTGCTTCGATTCGCCGGGACCGTTGACGATGCAGCCCATCACGGCCACGTTCATCGCCTCCACGCCCGGATAGGTCTTTTTCCACTCCGGCATCTGCTCGCGCAGATAGGTCTGGATATTGTCGGCCAGCTCCTGGAAGGTGGTCGAGGTGGTGCGGCCGCAGCCAGGGCACGCGATCACCATCGGCGTGAACTTGCGCAGGCCCATGGTCTGCAGGATCTCCTGGCCGACGATGACCTCTTTGGTGCGGTCGCCGCCCGGCTCCGGCGTCAGCGAGATGCGGATGGTGTCGCCGATGCCCTCTTGCAGCAGCACCGACAGCGCAGCCGTCGAGGCGACGATGCCCTTGCTGCCCATGCCCGCCTCGGTCAGGCCGAGGTGCAGCGGATAGTCGCAGCGTTTGGCCAGCTCGCGGTACACGGCGATCAGATCCTGCACGCCGGAGACCTTACACGACAGGATGATCTTGTCGCGGCCCAGGCCCAGTTCTTCGGCGCGCACGGCGTTCTCGATGGCCGAGGTGATCAGCGCTTCATACATGACCGCTTGCGCGCTCCACGGCTCGGCGCGGCCGGCGTTTTCGTCCATGATGCGCGCCAGCAGCGCCTGATCCAGGCTGCCCCAGTTGACGCCGATGCGCACCGGCTTGTCGTAGCGCGCGGCCACTTCGATCATCTGCGCGAACTGCGTGTCGCGCTTGGCGCCCTTGCCCACGTTGCCCGGATTGATGCGGTACTTCGACAGCGCCTTGGCGCATTCCGGATAATCGTTCAGCAGCGTGTGGCCGTTGTAGTGGAAGTCGCCGACCAGCGGCACGTCGACTTCCATCTTGTCGAGCTGCTCGCGGATGTACGGCACCGCTTCGGCGGCTTCCGGGCGGTCGACGGTCAGGCGCACCAGTTCCGAACCGGCGCGCGCCAGGTCGCGGATCTGGATCGCGGTCTCGATGGCGTTGGCGGTGTCGGTGTTGGTCATCGACTGCACCACGACCGGCGCGTCGCCGCCGACCCAGATCTTGCGCTGGCCGTGCGAGATCAACACGCGGCGGCTGGCGCGGCGGTCGAGAGGTCCCGAAGGAATAGCAGTTTGCGTTGAAGACATGGCAGTTCTTTTTACTTGATGTTGACGCGTGAAATCGTACCGCCGGCGACCGGCGGCAACGCCAGCGGCGCGCCGCCCAGCGTGGCTTTCACGCCGGCCGGCTTACCGACGATCAGCAGCGCCGGATCCTTGATGTCGAAGGTCTCGGTGCTGCCGGCTTTGACAAGACGCGAAATCAGCGGCGTCGAGCCAGGGCGGCGAATCTCCACCCACGAATCTTCCGCGACCTTCAGCACCAGCTGGTGGCCGGTGGCGGCAGCGGCGGACGTCGGCGCAGCGGCGGCCGGCGCGACCGGCGGTGCAGGCGTTGCCGCAGCCGGTGCTGCGGCCACCGGAGCCGGCGCTGGCGCCGGTGCGGCCGGTGCAGGTGCGGTCGCTGCCGTGGCAGGCGCGCTATCGGGCGCGGTCTGCGGCGGCACCGAAATCAGCGGCACGTTGGTCGACTGCACCGGATTGCTCTCCTCGCCCGGCTTGACCAGCGTGGTTTCGAGCGCAGGCGTCTCGGCAGGCTTGGCCTCTTCCGCCACGGCGGCCGGCGCTTCCTTGGCCGAGCGCTGGAACAGCGTGGCCGGAATCAAACCGGTCTGCCAGGCGTAGGCGCCGGCGGCGGCCACCACGACCACCACTGCGACACCGATCAGCCAACCGGCCGGCGCGGACGAACGTCCGGTCATCGACGGGAAGCGCGATTCGGAAAACGTCGCGGCGATATCCTTGCGCGGCGGCGCGGCTTCGTGGCTGGTCGGCGAGACCACTTCGATCATCGCCACCAGCGGCGTGGCGTCGATCTTGACGACCTTGGCGTAGGCGCGGACGAAACCGCGCACCACGGCCATATTGGGCAGTGCGGCGTAGTCGCCCGCTTCCAGCGCCTTGACCTGGCGCGGCGCCAGCTTCAGTTGATCGGCGATTTGTTCCACCGTCCAGCCCATCGCTTCACGCTGGGCTGCCAGTTGTGCTCCGGGTGTGGCCAGGCTGCTGCTGCCCTGATCTTTTGGCGGTTGTTCTGCCCACTCTGAATTCATTGGTATCCCTGTCTCACTCATCAAACGCCCCACGTTGATAAGCAGCATATTCGGTCGAGCCGGGGTGGTGTCGGCGCAATTGCGTCGCCCAACCGGATTCCGCGCCCGTATCGCCCAGTTTATGCTGCACCTTAATCGCGAGCCACAGCACATCGGCCGTCAGGCTCTCCATCTTTGCCACCTTGTTCAAACGGGTGATGAAGAAATTGGCGCGCACATAATCGCGCTTTTCAAAATAAACCCGCGCCAGATTGGCGTTGGTGGCCGGCAGGTCGGGCGTCAACTGCAAGGCTTGCAGCAGATAACGCTCCGCGCTGGCGTAATCCTTGATCTTCAGCGCGCAGGACCCGGCGTTGTTCGCGGCGTTGGCCGGCGAACGGTAGGTGCGGTTGGCCAGCGCGGCGTCGAACAGCGGCAGCGATTCGGCCACCTTGCCGTTCTGGCACAGGAACGAGCCGTAATTGTTGGCCAGGTCCGGATTGCCGGGCGCCAGCTTGCGGGCGCGCACGAAGTTATCCTCGGCCAGCGCGGTCTCGCCCATGCGCTGGTAAATCAGGCCGCGCATGCCGTAGGCGTCGGCGTGATTCGGGTCGGCCGCCAGCGCCAGCTTGACCTCGTCCAGCGCGAACGGGTACTGGCCCTGCTCGAAGTAGCCGACCGCCAGTTGCATGCGGATCTCGACCTTGCGCTGCGAGGCGGTCTGGTCCGACACAGTCGCCAGTTCGGCCTTGCCGCTCTGGCCGCGTTCCGGGCCCGACGAGGCGCAGCCAGCCAGCGCCCCTGCCGCACAGAGTGCGGCGAGACTGAGCCGGCTACGCTGCGCCAGGTGGGTCATCAGGAACGGATCTCCACGATCTTGCCGAAATTGGCGCCGAACTTCTGCTGGTACTCGGCCATTTTCTCCATGCGCTGGGCGACCTTGGTGCGGTCCTGAACTTCGCCGGCCAGCTGGCCGCAGGCGGCGTCGATGTCGTCCCCGCGCGTCTTGCGGATGGTGGTGACGACGCCGCCGTCCATCAGGATCTGGGCGAAGGCCTTGATGCGGGGGTTCTTGGAGCGCAACAGGCCCGATTCCGGGAACGGGTTGAACGGAATCAGGTTGAATTTGCAGTTGACGCCGAATTCGCGGTCCTGCACCAGGGCCAGCAATTCACGGGCGTTCTCGTCGGAGTCGTTGACGCCGTCGAGCATGCAGTACTCGAAGGTGATGAAGTCGCGCGGCGCGAATTCCAGGTAGCGCTTGCACGCGGCCATCAGCTCCTTGAGCGGGTATTTCTTGTTCAGCGGGATCAGGCCGTTGCGCAGCTCGTCGTTGGACGCGTGCAGCGAGACGGCCAGCGCCACCGGCACTTCCTGCGACAGCTTGTCCATCATCGGCACCACGCCGGACGTCGACAGCGTGACGCGGCGGCGCGACAGGCCGTAGGCGTTATCGTCGAGCATCAGCTTCAGGGCGGTGGCGGTCGGCTCGAAGTTCAGCAGCGGCTCGCCCATGCCCATCATGACCACGTTGGTGATCTGGCGCTCGCCCTTCGGGCCCATCTCGATGCCCTTGGTGCGGCGCAGTTCGAATTCAGCCATCCACAGCTGGCCGATGATTTCGCCGACCGTCAGGTTGCGGCTGAAGCCCTGCTTGCCGGTCGAGCAGAAGCGGCAGTTGACGGCGCAGCCGGCCTGGGTCGAGATGCACAGCGTGCCGCGGTTGTCTTCCGGGATGAACACGGTTTCGACCGCGTTGCCGTTGCCGACGTCGACCAGCCATTTGCGCGTGCCGTCGGTGGACGTGTGGTCGCTGATGATGGCCGGGGCGGTGACGTGGGCGCGGGTCTTGAGCTTGTCGCGCAGCGACTTGGCCAGGTCGGTCATGCTGTCGAAATCCGACGCGCCGAACTGGTGGATCCAGCGCTGCAGCTGTTTGGCGCGGAACGGCTTCTCTCCCAACTCGGCGCAATAGGCGATGAGCTGCGCGGGATCGAAATCCAGCAGGTTGGTCAGAGCGGCGGCGTTCACGGGCGTATTCATTTCAGGGTTCAAAACAGTTCTAAAAAACGCCGTTTCCACCCGCGGGGGCGAGGTGGAAACGGGGTACTGCGAAAATTACTTACCGAAGAAGTAAGCGATTTCAACGGCGGCGGCTTCGACAGCGTCGGAACCGTGAACGGCGTTGGCGTCGATCGAATCGGCGAAGTCGGCGCGGATGGTGCCTTTTTCTGCCTTCTTAGGATCGGTAGCGCCCATCAGTTCGCGGTTCTTCAGAACTGCGTTTTCGCCTTCCAGCGCCTGGATCATGACTGGACCGGAGACCATGAAGTCAACCAGATCTTTGAAGAAACCGCGCTCTTTGTGCGCAGCGTAGAAACCTTCAGCCTCTTCACGCGACAGCTGCTTCATTTGCGCAGCAACGATCTTCAGGCCAGCGCCTTCGAAGCGGCTGTAGATTTGGCCGATAACGTTTTTTGCAACTGCGTCTGGTTTGATGATCGACAGGGTGCGTTCGATTGCCATTTGAAAAACTCCAATAAAAAGAAAGGTTTAAAACAAAATTGATAACTCAATCAACCTTTGATTTTACCATAGAACACCCCCACATACCCAGAAACGGGCGTAGATAAGCTTGCAACGCGGCATCGAAATAAGCCGGACCGGCGGATTAAGCCCGTTTTAAGTGCATTTCGAGCATGTTTTTGCGTTTTTTTACCCCAACGTGCTATGCTTTTATCAAGCGGGAAACCGATTCCTACGTAATGGAGGCACTATGATCAATATGCAAAAAACTTACGACCTGTCGCAAAGCCGCCGGTCGGTGCAGCACAACGTGCTGCGCAATACGTACTGGCTGCTGGCGCTGTCGATGATTCCAACCGTGTTCGGCGCGGTGCTGGGCGTGTCGTTGCACCTGCCGCTGGGCGGCGGACTGATGGCGCTGGTGTTCCTGGCGGGCGCTTTCGGTTTCATCTGGGCGATTGAAAAGAACAAGGACTCCGGTCTGGGCGTGGCCCTGCTGCTGGGCTTCACCTTCTTCATGGGTCTGATGCTGACGCCGCTGCTGTCGCGCATCCTGGGCTTCTCCAACGGCGGCTTCCTGATCATGACGGCCTTTGGCGGTACGGCGTCCGTGTTCGCGGTGCTGGCGTCGATCGCCACGGTGTCGAAGCGTGATTTCTCGGGCATGGCCACGTGGCTGTTCGCTGGCGTCGTGGTGCTGTTGCTGGCGTCGGTGGCCAACATCTTCCTGGGCATTCCGGCGCTGGGCATCGTGATCTCGGTGATCGCCATCGCGATCTTCTCGGCATACATTTTGTATGACGTGCAGCAGATCATCAACGGCGGCGAAACCAACTACATCAGCGCCACCCTGCGCCTGTATTTGGACGTGTACAACATCTTCGCCAACCTGCTGGCCTTGCTCGGCATCGCCGGCGGCAGCCGCGACTAAGCAGCATTCAGCATCCCCAAGAGAGCCGGCCTAGCGCCGGCTTTTTTTATACCCCGCACGGCGGCACGCGTGGGGTCGGACCCCGTACGGGGTCCGACCCCGGGTTGGCTTGGGGGTTCGCGTCTCAATCAAAAAGCTATTGCGAACGGCCGCGGACTTCAAAACGGGTGCTGGCCTGTGTTTTGGCGTCGGCGTCGATCAGCGCAAGCTGGTGGGCGCCGGGGGTCGGGCGCCAGGCGTAGTCGGCGCTGGCTAGTCCCAAGTCCGCGCCGTCAAGGCGCCAGTGCAGACCCTGCCCACCCTGTGCCTGGAAGAAGACGCGCTGGGTGGCGTCCGGAATATCCGGGTCGATGGCGATGATGCTGGCGTCGCCCGGGTACAGGATCTTCGCTGCGCGCTGGGCGTCCTGCACCAGCGCGATCACCGGGCTTTCGGTGCCGGCGATGAACCATTCGCTGCGCGACGCTTCCAGCGCCGGCTGGTAGGCGATCTGCTGGCGCACCACGCCGGACGGCGGCGCCGGCGCCCGGCTGGGCTGGCCGCGATGCAGGTAATCCATCACGTCGCGCCACACCGGCGCCGCGCCGCTAACGCCCGAGACATCCCACATCGGCTGCCCGTCGAAGTTGCCGACCCAGACGCCGACCGTGTAGCGGCCCGTATAACCGAGGCACCAGTTGTCGCGCATGTCCTTGCTGGTGCCGGTCTTGACCGCCGTCCAGAAGGTGGTCGCCAGCTCGTTCTTCAAGCCGAAGGTGATGCTGCGCGCGGCGCGGTCCGCCAGGATGTCGCCGATGATGAAGGCCGCGCCCGGGTCCATCACGCGGCGTGTGGGCGGCTGTGCCACACCGGGCCGCAGCGTGATGGCGCCCGCCACGCCGCCATTGGCCAGCGTGCGGTAGGCGTTGCTCAGCTCCAGCAGCGACACCTCCGCCGATCCCAGCGCCAGCGAGTAGCCGTAGTAGTCGGGCGATTCGGTCAAGCTGTCCAAGCCCACGTCGCGCAGGCGCTGGTGAAACCGGTCCAGTCCCGTCAGCGCCAGCGCGCGCACGGCTGGCACGTTGAGAGAACTGGCTAAACTATTCCGCACGCTGACGTAGCCTTTGAAGTCGCGGTCGTAGTTCTGCGGGATGTACAGGCCGGACGGCGTGGAGATGTCGATCGCCGAATCGTCCATCAGCGAGGCCGCCGTCAGCTGCCTGCGCTCCAGCGCCAGCTCGTACAGAAAGGGTTTAAGCGTCGAACCGGCCTGGCGCAGCGCCGCCGCGCCATCGACCTCGCCGCCGCCGGCGTTGCCGACATAGGCCAGTATCTCGCCGCTGGCGTTATCCAGCACCACCACCGCGCCGTCGTTGACGTTGCGCGCCCGCAGCGCCATCAACTGCTGGCGCAAGGCGGTCTGCGCGACACGCTGCAAACCGCCATCGAGCGTGCTGCGCACCGACTGACCGCCGCTGACCAGCAGCTGCTGCGCCACCTGCGGCGCCGGCGGCAGTTCGACCGCCAGTTGCGGACGCCCCATCGCCACCACCGCGCGCAGCTGGATCTCGCTACAGGTCGACGGCAGCCGCAACTCCTGCGCCAGCGCGCAGGCCCGCTGCGACACCAGCTTGGGCGAGGCCGCCGGCCCGCGCAGCAGGCTGGCCAGGATCACCGATTCGCTCAAGTCCAATCCGGACGGCGCCTTGCCGAACAAGCCGCGCGCCGCCGCGCCCACGCCTTGCAGCTCGCCGCGAAACGACACCAGGTTCAGATACGCTTCCATGATCTGCGGCTTGGTCCAGCTGGCGTCGATCTCGCGCGCGGCTTTGACCTGGTCCCATTTCTGGCTCCAGTTACGGCCCTTGGCCGTCGGCTGCAACTGCGGATCGAGCTGCGCCGCCAGCTGCATGGTGATGGTCGACGCGCCGCGCGGGCGACTGCGGAACAGGTTGTCCCACGCGGCCTTGCCGGCCGCGCTCCAATCGACGCCGCCGTGCTGATAGAAACGCTGGTCCTCTGCCTGCAGCACGGCCGCCGGCAGGCTGGGCGAAATGTCGGCCAGCGCCACCCACGGCAGGCGGCGCATCTGCATGTCGACGCGCAGCGATTGCACAGGCTCGCCGTGCCGGTCCAGCAGTTGCGCCTCGGACGAGCGGTATGCCGCCTTCACCTGTTCGTGGGTCGGCACGGCGGCCGTTGCGGCGCCGGCCAGCGCCAGCAGGCTGATAGCGATCAGTTTCATTTCACACCCAGCGGCGCATTAGGCGCCTCGCCAAACATCTCGGGACTGTACATCGCCTCGACCCGCGTCGGCGGCAGGTTGAACTGGCCCGGATTATTCAGGCGCACCGTGTACTCCAGGCTCCACTTCCCTTTCGGGACGAACTCGTAGAACGCATGGAAGCCCTCAAAGGTGCGCTCCTCGAACACCGGCCAGGTCCAGCCGCTGCGCTTGTTGCCGCTGTCGAGCAGCTGCGAGTCGCGGCCCAAGCCGGAGCCCAGCACGGTGGCGCTGGCCGGGATCGGATCGTCGACCACCACCCAGGTCATGTCCGACTGCGCCTCCAGGTCCAGATGCACGCGGTAGACATCGCCGCGCGACCACGCGCCCTTGACCTTCTGCTCAACCGGCGTGATGGTCCTGGCGATCTTGTAGCCGCTCGACAGCGGGGCCTTCAGCGGCAGGGCCGCCGAGGTTTGCACCGTCACCCACGGTTTTCCGACGCCGGCGTGCTCCAGTTGCAACTCGCCGCCGCGACGCGGCCACGGCAGCGACACCGCGCCACCGTTCGCCTCGGCGCCGAAGTTCACGCTCCTGCCGACCTGCGCCAGCGTCGCGCTGGCGGTGCCGGTCACCTTGTCGCGCTCGAACTTGGCCGAGAATTTGTCCATCGCCAGCGTCCCCCATGCGTTGGCGACGGTCGTATCCCAACGGCCGTGGCGCTGGCGGCCCAGCGTGCCGCGCGCCAGCCGGCCCATGTCGTCCTGCCACGCCGGGTTGTCCAGCATCGCCAGCAGCAGGCGGTTGGCGTTGACGTCGGCGGACGACATCAGCCACCACCAGTCATCGGTGCGTTCGGTCGAGAAGCCCATGGTGGTGCCCTGCAGGTTCAGGCGCGCACGCAGGATCTGCTCCGCCTGCGCCAGATGCTTGGTCTGCGACGGCAACTTGGGCGAGCGCTTGAGGATCAGGTACCAGTCGATGACGGCGGACGTGGGCCACAGCTTGGGCTCCACGCTGAACGACTCCAGCAGCGCCGCGCCGACGGGATTGGAGCGCGACAGCGCCTCCAGCGCCGCCACCTTGCGCACCGCCAGATCGGCGGTCGGCAGCGATGAGTAGCGCACCACGCGGCCCTGCACGAAAGCCAGTAGGCCGGATTCCATGCGCGCTTTCAGTTGGGGCGGTATCTCGTAGCCCGCCTCGTCGGCCGCCGAGAGCACGTAGGCGGTCAGCGTGTCGCTGCCCTGCGTCATCATGGCGAAGTATTTGACCAGGCCGTCGGCGTCGAGATGCGCCGGCAGCGTGTCGATGGCCGACTGCCACATCGCCTTGTCGTGCAGCGCGATGGCGCGCGAGCCGACCTGCTCGAAGCAGCGATACGGATAGGCCAGCATGTAGTCGCGCACGCCGGGCAGCTCGCCGCCGAGCCGCGCGCTGAATTGCGCCTGCACGCCGCCGCGTCCCGGCAGCGCATCGTCGGGCAGCTTGACCTGCATGCTTTGCCTGCGGTCCAGCTGCAGCAAGGTCGCCTGCGTGACGCGCACCGGCACCGCTGCCACCACTTTCTGCCTGACCTTCAGGCGATCGCGCGACGCGGGCGCATCGCCGGCGCCGTCGACGCCGGCGCTGACATCCCAGGCCAGCGACGCCACCGCCAGCGGCACCTGATAATCCCAGCCGATTTCCTGCGCCTGCCCCGCCGCCAGCGCAACCTGCTGCGGCGCCAGCGCCTTGCCGCCCGCGTTGGCGCTCAGCGTCACCTTGACGGCGGCATCGGTGGTGTTCCGCAGCGTGAAACCGGCGCGGAAGCGGTCGCCCTCGCGCACCAGCGCCGGCAGGCCTGACAGCAGGATCAGGTCCTGCGAACTGCGCACCTCGGTACGCCCGGTGCCGAACAAATCCGCATTGGCATTGGCGATGGCGACGATGCGGAATGCGGTCAGGGAATCGTTGATCGGCACCTGCACCGACGCTTCGCCATTGGCATCCAGGGTCAGGCGCGATTTCCAGAACAGCAGCGTGTCGAACAATTCGCGCCCGCCGCCCTTGCCGCCGCCACCGCCCGCCGGCACGGCCTTGCGGCCGAAGTGACGCTTGCCGACCACCTGCATCTGCGCGGTCGCGGTCTGCACCTGCAGGCTGCGCTGCTGCATCATCGCCTCCAGCAGCTCCCAGCTGGTGTTGGGCATCAGCTCCAGCAGGCCGACATCGACTGCCGCCAGCGCCACCTCCGCCCCGGCCGGCGCCGGCGAGCCGTCGGCGCGCGTGACCCTGACCTTGACGGCGGCATTCTCGCGCACCTTGTAGACCGGCTTGTCCGCCGTGATCTGTACCTTCAACTCATTCGCCGACCAGCCCACCTTCAGCGGCGTGATCCCCAGCTTGTAGGCCGGCTTGCCCAGATCGACCAGCGCCGTCGGCGCCGCGCCGGCCACGCGGCCGCGCACCACGAGCACCGAGACGTAGACGTTCGGCGCGTACTCCCGCTTGACCGGTATCGTGAACACCGGCGCGCTGCCGCTCAGCGGCCGCACGTAGGTGTCGATGATGCCTTCGCGCTCCACCGTCACCAGCGCGGTCGCCTCGCGGAACGGCATGCGCACCTGGAAGCTGGCGGTGTCGCCCGGCTCGTAGCGCTTCTTCTCCGGCAGCAGGTCGATGCGGTCGTTATCGGTGGCGCTGAACCACCAGTCGGCGCCGTCGGCGACCCAGGTTTCGCGGTGGGTCACGGCGGCGCGCTGCGCGCCGTCCTGCGTCGTGGCACGCAGGATCAGGTTGCCCGATGCGGGCGCCTTGACCTGGCAGATCAGCAGGCCCTTGTTGTCGGTCTTGCCCTCGCAGGCCGCGCCCAGCGCACTGATCTCGCTGCTGTTCTCGTAGGCGTAGAAGCCGCCGATCAGACGCCGACGATGCGAATACGACTGGCGCTGGAAGAAGTCCACCGACACCGGCGCGTCGGACACCGGCTGGCCCCTCAGGTCCAGCACCGCGACCGTGAACTTGACGGCCTCCTTGCTGAGCACCCAACCGTCGGGCTGGATGCCGATCACGTAGCTCGACGGCCATAACGGAATGCGGGTGGCGGCGGACAGCGTCTCGCCGTTGGCGTCCTGGTAGGTCATCTCCGCCGTCAGCTCGCGCGGCGTCGGCGCGGCTTGCAACTGGTCGACCGTCACGCGAGCGCCGCCTGCCTTGTCCAGCACCAGACTGCGGGTCTTGAGGCCGGACGGCGCGGCAGCATCGCCTTCCCCTTCGTCGAACATGTCCTCGTCCTCATCGAAGGCGCCGGAGCTGCGTTCCGCGCCGACCTTGACGTCGCCGGTGCTGAAGGTGAAGTCGGCGTAGTCGTCAAAGCTGACCGCCTTGTCCTGCACCACGGTGCGCAGCTGCACCGGCGCGTCGCCCGCGCCGCCGCCGGACAGGTAGCTGAGCTGCACGTCCACATCGACCGACGCCGCCTGGATGGCCGGCGTTTTGGGGCCCTGCAAGATGGCCTTCATGGTCGGCACGCGGAACTGCTCGACGCGGAAGCGGCCCGACTCGCGCCCGCCCAGCAGCACCTGATACCAGCCCTGCTTGGCGTCGGCCGGTATCGCCCAGACGTTATCGGCGCTGCCGTTCGCGCTCCAGCCGATCGGCACTTCGTACTGCTGCTCGCTGCCCTCGTGCAGGATGACGATCTTGCCCGGCTGCGCCTTGCGCTCTTCCTCCGTCAGCTTTCTGGCGCGCCAGTTGCGGGTGTCCTTGCGCGGAGCGTCTGCGTCGCTGACCAGCGCGATGCCCTGCTCCACATGGCGGCGCAGGAAGTGCTTCATGTGCACCGTCTCGCCGGCGCGCAGCAGCGTGCGGTCGAATACCGTGGCGGCGATGACGTTGTCGGCGCTGTAGTCGTCGGTCGGCAGGTTGAAGCGCCAGCTCTCGATGCCGCGATCCCAGTTCGACAGCGTGAAGGTCATGTCGCCGCCGCTGCGCGCGCTGATGAAATAGCTGCCCTCCGGACGGCACTGCGGGATCGGCAGTTCCTTGCCGATGCGCGCCACGCCGCTGGCGTCGGTCGCGCCTTGCCACAGCAGGGCGCCGGCGCAATCGCGCACCGCCACCTGCGCCTGCGGCACCGGCTTGCCCTTGTCCAGCGACGTGACCCACACCAGCGACGATTGCGCGCCGTGCTTGAAGTGCGCCACCATATTGGTGACCAGCGCCGCCGTGTTGACGTAGGCGGTCACGCGCTTGTCTGCCAGCGCTTGCCCCAGCTTGGGGCTGGCCAGTTCGACCACGTAGAATCCCGGCTTGCGCAGCGGGATGCCGACCACTTCAAAGGCGCGCGCGCCGCCCGGCCTGGGCATGGCGAAGCGTTCGACGGCGCCGGGCCTGGCCTCGGCCAACACGGACCGCCACAGGCTTTCGCCTGTAAGTTCATACGATTCCCAATTGCCGCCGTAGCTCAGGCGCTTCATCCATTGGATAATCTGCTGGTCCTGTTGTTCAGGCGTGGCGGCGGCGTCGTTCACGCGCAGCGACGCGCCATCGACCTTGGCGCCCGCCAGCGTCGGCTCGACGTTGCGCACCGTGACCGGCAGCAGCTTGTCGCCCTTGGCCTCGATAATGCCGAAGCGCGCAGGGAACTTGACCAGCGACGGCTGCACGTCCGTCTGCACCGCCATCGGGAAGCGCGCCTGATTCAGCAAGGCGCGGCCGGCGTCGTCCTTCAAGCCGGCCGGCAGCGACAGCGACAGTTTGGTCTTTTCGGGGAACGGGCCCTTGATGGTCAGCGAGCTGACATATTCGGCCTTGGCTTCTTCCTTCTCCACGCTGGCCTTGAAGGATTTTCCGCCCGGCCCGCTCAACTTGACCGCCAGCGCATCGGCCATGCGCACCGGCGCCGTGAACGCGACCCGCAGCGGCAGGAAGGGAATGCAGCCGCCCTTGGCCGACAGCCTGTCGCAGCTGAACTTCGCGGTGAAGTCGGGCCGCGTGCCGAAGGCCAGTGTCTGATTCTGTTCGGTGACGATGCCGCTGTCGGCGGCGATGCCCGCGCCCCACACCAGCGACACCTCGGCGCCGGCCGGCAGGCGGCGCTGGCATTGCAGCACCACGATGGGCAGCTTCTCGATACGGTCGCTGCGCACCGTCGTGCGGGCGCGCCAGACCACGCCGCGCGCCTTGAAGTACAGCGACAGATAGCGGTCGGTGAAGGCCTTGCGCTGGTCCAGTATCTGCTGCCTTTCCGCGCCGCCTAATATCCGCACGCCGATTTTTTCATTGATGCCGTCGGCGCTGCACCATGCATGCGCGGCGATCGTCTCGTCGCTGGCCGGCGCGTCCAGGCCGAGGATGAATATCTGCTGTTCGTCGATGCGGGTCGAGCCTTCGCGCGGCACCGACTCCACCACGGCCGGGCCGCCGGTGTTAAAGCCGAACTTGCGCTCGCCGGCCAGCGGCTTGCCATCCAGGTCCCTGACGTCGGCCTTGAGCGTGAAGCTGCACGCCACGCCCCCCGGCAGGTCGCGCACGAAATCGTAGCTCCAGTTTTTGCCGTCGATCCAGCGCCCCTTGCCCTCTTCCGGACAATCGACGGTGAACGGATCGCCGAGGCGCATGTCGCCCAGCGGGACCATCTCCCCGCTGAAGCGCGCGGTGACCTGTCGCACCGCCTTGACGGCGCCGTGCGGCGAAAACGAAGTGACGGAGGTGTCGGCCAGGACGGCCAGCGGCAGGCCGCAGAACGCGGCCAAAACGATGAGGCGGGACAGGAGGCGCATGCCAGCTCCGGGCGCTGATGGAATCAACCCAGTGTTGCAAACGCCTCCTGCAAAGTCAACAAAATTACAAGAAAATCATCAGGCGAGATTGAAGACCGCCATCGACTCCACGTGCGAGGTGTGCGGGAACATATTGACCACGCCGGCCTTGTCGATCACGTAGCCGGCGTTGACCAGGATGCCGGCGTCGCGCGCCAAGGTCGATGGGCTGCACGAGACGTAGACGATGCGCTTCGGCAGCAGGTCGGCGCGGCTCTGGCTCAGTTCCACCAGCGCCTCGCTCAAGGCCATCGCACCGTCGCGCGGCAGGTCGATCAACATGCGGTCGAACTTGCCCAGCGCGACCAGGTCGTCGGCCGTCACCTCGAACAGGTTGCGGGTGTAGAAGGTGGTTTTCTCCGACAGGCCGTTGGCCTTGGCGTTGTCCAGCGCGCGTTCGGACAGCGTGGTGCTGCCTTCGATGCCGACCACTTCGCGCGCCTGCGTCGCCAGCGGCAGCGTGAAGTTGCCCAGGCCGCAGAACAGGTCGGCCACACGGTCTTGCGGCTGCACTTCCAGCAGGCGCAGCGCCTTGCCGACCAGCACGCGGTTGATGTAATGGTTCACCTGCGTGAAGTCGACCGGCTTGAACGGCATCTTGATGCCGAATTCCGGCAGCAGGTAGTGCAGGTCGGTGTCGAGCGGATAGAACGGCGCGGCCGTTTCCGGGCCCTTGGTCTGCAGCCAGAACTGGACCTTGTGCTCGTCGGCGAAGGCCTTCAGCTTGAGCTCGTCGGCCGGCGTCTGCGGCGCCATGATGCGCAGCACCAGCGCGGTCACGCCCTCGCCGATCGCCAGTTCGATCTGCGGAATCTGGTCGAACAGCGACAGCGAGCCGATCAGCGCGCGCAGCGGCAGCAGCAGGTCCGACACATGCTTCGGCAGGATCTCGCAGCTCTTGATGTCGGCCACGTAGATGGTCTTGCGCTCCTTGAAGCCGACCAGCACCGTCTCCTTCTTGGCCACGTAGCGCACCGACAGGCGGGCGCGGTAGCGGTAGCCCCAGGTCGGGCCGTACATCGGGCGCATCACGGTCAGCGGGCGGACCTTGCCGATGTGTTTGAGGTCGTCCTCCAGCACGCGCTGCTTGATCGCCACCTGCGCGGTCGGCTCCAGGTGCTGCATCGAGCAGCCGCCGCAGACGTCGAAGTGCACGCACTTCGGCTTGACCCGCATCGGCGATTCGCGGTGCAGCACGTCCATGCGCGCCATTTCCCAATTTTTCTTTTTCTTGAACGAGGTGAAGCTGACCCGCTCGCCCGGCAGGGCGCCCTCGACGAAGACGACCTTGCCCTGCGAGCCGTCTTCATTTTGCATGTGGCCGACGCCGCGCGCGTCCATGTCGAGCGACTTGATGAGAATAGTATTTTCTTGCATAGCGTTCAATATTGAATGGGGAATGGCTGACGCCGGCGCTCGTACGCCGGGGCCGACATGATAGCAGATGGGGAAGTGCTACAGCAGCGAATCGCGCACCACGCCGCGCGCGGCCATGGCGCGTTTCAGCTTGACCAGCGCCTCCTGCTGGATCTGGCGCACCCGCTCGCGCGTGACGCCCATCTCCTCGGCCAGCGTTTCCAGCGTGGCCGGATCGTCGTTGTCCAGGCCGAAGCGGCGCATGATGACGATGCGCTGCTTGTCCGGCAGCTTGGTCAGCCAGTCGCGCACCAGCAAGGTCATCTCGTGGTGCTCGGCGCGGGCGTCGGGACTGTCGTCGCTGTCGCCGGGCAGCATGTCCATCAGCGACGATTGCGGATCGTTGTCCAGCGGCGCGTCGAGCGAGGTGGCGTGCTCGGACAGCGCCAGGATGTCCTGCACCTCTTCCACCGGCCGGCCGACGAGCTCGGCGATGTCCTCGGCGGTGGCGTCCTTGCCGTTGTGGTGCTGGGCTTCGAGGGCGTACTTGCCGCGCAGGATCTGGTTGAGCTCGCGCACCATGTGCACCGGCAGCCGCACCGTGCGCGCCTGGTTCATGATGGCGCGCTCGATGCTCTGGCGGATCCACCAGGTGGCGTAGGTGGAAAAGCGGAAGCCGCGCTCGGGCTCGAACTTGTCGATGGCGCGCATCAGGCCGATGTTGCCCTCTTCGATCATGTCGAGCAGCACCACGCCGCGGTTGATGTAATGCTTGGCGATCGACACCACCAGCCGCAGGTTGTGCTCGATCATGGTCTGGCGCGCGGAGAAGTCGCCGCCCTTGGCCAGCGTGGCGTAGTGCACCTCCTGCTGCGCCGTCAGCAGCGGGCGGGTGCCGATCTGGTTCAGGTAGTGCTGGGTGGTGTCGGTCGACAGTTCGGCCGCCAGCACTTTTTTCAGCTCGTCGACGGTTTCGAGCACCGCGCCAGCCGCCGGCGCATGGCCGGAGTCGCCGGCGCCGTCCGCCGCGTCCAGGGAATCGATGACTACATCATCGTCCGCCTCGTCCTGGAAGTCTTCCGGGGCCGAGTCGTCATCCATCTGGTCGTGCGGCGTATGTGTCATGGCTCGGCTAGCGGTTAGGCAGGAATCTTGACGGGTCCACCGGCTTGCCCTGCTGCCTGATTTCAAAGTGCAGCTTGACGGAATCGGTATCGGAATCGCCCATCTCGGCAATCATTTGTCCCTTGGTCACGCTCTGGCCTTCCTTGACCACAATCGTGCGATTGTGCGCGTAGGCCGACAACAAGCTATTACTGTGCTTCACAATAACGAGATTACCATATCCACGGATGCCGCTGCCGGCGTACATGACTTTTCCCGCACCGGCAGCCACGACTTGCTGGCCCGCCTTGCCGGCGATGTCGACGCCCTTGTTCTTGCCTTCGTCGAAGGTGGCGATGACCTTGCCCTCGGACGGCCAGATCCAGCTGAGTTTTTCCTCGTCGGCGGCCTGGGCCGGCACGCTAGTCGCGGCGGCCGGCGGCGGCGCCGGACGAGCCACCGCGGGGGCCGCCGGCGCCGGGGCCGGGGTCGCGGCGGCGGCGGTCTTGCCGCTGCCGCTGCCGTTGCCGTTGTCACTGCGCTGCAGTTCGGCCAGCGTGGCGTCGGAGTACGGCTTCTTCTCGCCTTTGGGCGAATTGATCTTGGCCACCGGCGGCGGCGGCGGCGTCTTGTCCGATGGCGGCATGACCACGGCCGACGTTTCCACGCCGGACGAACCGGCGCTGTCCGGCGGCAGCACGCGCAGCACCTGGTCGACCTTGATGTCGTTCGGGTTGGACAGGTTGTTCCAGGCCACCAGGTCGCGGTAGTTCTGGCCGTGTTCGAGCGCGATGCGGATCAGCGTGTCGCCCTTCTTGACGGTGTACAGGCCGCGCTCGTCGCGGGCGATCTGCGCCGTTTCGCTCGGCGTGGCCGGCTTGACGGCCGGCGGGATGGTGCGGTCGACCACCGGTGCTTGGTTGGGAGTGGTAGTACAGGCGCTTAAAAAAGCCAGCGTGAAGCCCAGTGCGAGCAGATTGCTTTTATTTGTCATTCTCATCTTAATGTCTAGTGGTGCGGACGCCTACACGGTGCCCGGGCGCAATGGCACGAAATGGCAGTCCTCCAGCGTTTCGCTGTGCCATTCCTTCTTGCCGGTGCGCGTAATCAGTTCCAGATGCTGCGAGCGGGCGCCGACCGGCGCCACCAGCCGGCCGCCGATGGCCAGCTGCTCGAGCAGCGCCTGCGGCACCTCCAGCCCGGCCGCGGCCAGGATGATGCCGTCGAACGGCGCCGCTTGCGGCAGGCCAAGCATACCATCTCCGTAGTGCAAGCGCAGGTTCGGCACGCGCAGCGGGCGCAGGTTGGCCTTGGCCAGCTCGTGCAGCGGCTTGATGCGCTCGATCGAATACACCTGCTGCGCCACGCAGGCCAGCACCGCCGCCTGGTAGCCGCAGCCGGTGCCGATCTCCAGCACCTTCTTGAGCTCGCCGCCGTTGCGCATCACCTCGATCATGCGCGCCACGATGTAGGGTTGCGAGATGGTCTGGTGGTGGCCGATCGGCAGCGAGGCGTCGATATACGCCTGCGAGGCCAGCGCCTCCTCCATGAACATATGGCGCGGCACGGTGTCCAGCGCGCCCAAGACCACCGGATCCTTGACGCCCTGCCTGGCGATCCGCTGCACCATGGCGCGGCGCACCGCGTCCGACACCAGCGGGTTCTGCCGTGGCGCCTGGGCCTGGACCGGCTGCGCCCGCTCCAGCGCGTAGCTGTGCGACTTCGACGGCGCCGCCACCGGGCGCGCGCCGGGGAAAGCCGGCGGCGCGTGGCGGGCCGCGTTCTGGGTCGCCGTCTGCGGCGTCGCCACCGGCGCGAACACCGTCGCCTTCCTGGCCCCCTTGTTGTCGACTACCGAGGACAGCGGCAAAGGAAAGGTACGGTTTTTATCGTTCATGCCAGGGCCTTTGCCAGTGCATCGCGTTGGGTTTTGTGGGTCAGGTCGATCTGTAGCGGGGTCATCGAGGTCTGGCCGTTGGCGCAGGCGTGGAAATCGGTGCCCTCGCCCGCGTCCTTGGTCGCCCCCGGCGGGCCGATCCAATAGATATCCCTGCCGCGCGGATCCTTGGCCCTGATCACCGGCTCGGCCTGGTGGCGCCGGCCCAGCCGGGTGGCGACCACGCTGGTCAGCTGATCGTAGGGCCGGTTGGGAATGTTGACGTTGAGCAGGTACGGGTGCGGCAAGGCGTCATAGTAGCGCTGGACGATGTCGCGCGCGTGACGGGCGGCGTCGTCGATGTGCTCCCAGCCGTAGGCCCCCTGCGAAAAAGCGATCGCCGGGATGCCGAACAGATAGCCCTCGGTGGCGGCGGCGACGGTGCCGGAGTACAGCGTGTCGTCGCCCATATTGGGGCCGTTGTTGATGCCCGACACCACCAGGTCGGGCAGATAATCGAGGATGCCGGTCAGCGCCACGTGCACGCAGTCGGTCGGCGTGCCATTGACAAAATAGAAACCATTAGCCGCCTGCTGCACCGACAGCGGCCGGTCCAGCGACAGCGAATTGGACGCGCCGGAGCGGTTGCTGTCGGGCGCCACCACCACGATGTCGGCGATGGGCGCGAGCGCGTTGGCCAGCGCATTGATGCCGGGCGCCAGGTAGCCGTCGTCGTTACTGATCAGGATTCTCATGCGGAGATTTTACCTGAAGCAACGGCCCGGCTGCGCATGGCGTTGCGCTTCGCTACAGATAAATTTGCGCGCTAGCGTTGCGTCGGGCGGGCGCCGGCCAGCTGGCTGTCGAGGGCCAGCAATTCGTCGCTGGCGCGCGAGCGCATCGCGCTGACGCCGGCGCCCCCGCGCAGGCGGACGGCGTGCACCAGCGCGTCGCCGTAGTCGTCCATCGCCGCATCCTGATGCAGCTCCGACACCAATTGCGCGTTGCCCAGCTGCTCGCCCAGATGGCCGCCGAGCTGGATCTGCACATCGGCCAGGTCTTCGCGCACCTTGCGGCTTGCGGGGTGGTCCGGCCCGAGCCGTCGCTGCTGCGCCTGCAGCACGGCGTCGTACAGGCCGCGCGCCTGTTCCAGTTCCTGCAGCCGGACCAGCGTGCCGGCCAGCGCGAGCTTGCTGCGCAGCGTGTCGGCGTGCTCGGCGCCCAGCAGCCGCTCGCGCGCCGCCAGCACCTGCTGCTGCGCCGCGCGGGCTTGCTCGGTGTCGCCGCGCTGGAACAGCAGTTCGGCCCGGGCCGCCTTGCACGCCAGCGTCAGCAAATGCTCCGAACCGAGCAAGCGGACGTAGGCGTCGAGCACCTTGTCCTGCATCACCAGCGCCTCGGCGCTGCGGCCCTGCAGCGCCAGCGTGGCCGCCAGGTTGGCGCGCGCGGCCAGCGTGTCGGGGTGCTCCGGCCCCAGCAGCCGCTCGCGCGCCTCGACGATGCACTCCTCGAGGAATTGCGCCTCGTCCAGCCGCCCCTGCTGGCGCAGCACGCCGGCCAGGTTGCTCTTGCTGGCCAGCGTGTCGGGATGGTCCTCGCCCACGCCGCGCTGGCGCAAAGACAGGCTTTCCTCGAAACAGGCCAGCGCCTGGCGCGGCTTGTCTTCGCGCCGGTACAGCTCGCCCAGCAGGTTGAGGTCGCGCGCCAGCGGCTGCGACAGCGCACGCGCTCCGCCCTCGCCCAAGGCGTGACGCGCCTCGCCGATGGCGCTCAGCAGGTGGATTTCACGGCTGGACTGCCAAGGGAAGTAGCCGGGACCGAGCCAGTCCAGGAGCGCCTCGAAGGTGCGCGTCAGCGAAAAGCGGTCGCCCCCCTGGTCCATGCGCACCGCCAGCTGCTCGCCGTAGGCGAAGGTGCGGGTCTGTTGCAGCTGGACTTCATCGAAATAGCTGTCCAGCGACAGTTGCTGGATCGCGTAGCAGTCGCGCAGCAGGCGCTCGAAGATGGGCTGGTAGCCCTGGATGCGCAGCTGGGCGTCGCCGCGCCGCCACTGCGCGCGCTGCAGGCTGTCGCCCATTTCTATGCGCGACGGCAAGGGATAGACCAGCAGCGGCCGCTGCTCGTCCTCGTGGCTGCGGCGGTAGGCGGTGGCGCGGGTGACCAGCGCCTGCACGCCCTCCAGGCTTTGCCGGTTGGGCGTGAACACCACCACCAGCTTGCGCGGCAGCAGCGTGGTGCAGATGCCGGCGCTGTCGGTGCGGCCGGTGCGCGAGTCGACCAGCACATGGCGGAAGTGCCGGGAAAGATTATCGGCGAAGCAACGGAACAGCGCCGGGCAGCTGTCGAACAAGTCGTCCCAGTGCATCGCCGCCAGCCGCTCGCCGTAGCTGTCGTCGAAGCGGCCGGCGCGCATCAGGTACAGCTGGCTGCTCTGGTCGACCCGGCTGACATATTGCTCCCAGCCGACGGCGGCAAGCACCTCGCGCGCCAGCGCCTCGTCGTCCAGCAGCGCGGCGGCGCCGTTGCGGCGGTGCTGGAGCTGCTCGCGGCACGCCTCGAACAGCTCCAGCACGCCGGGGCGCTCCTCGTGCAGCTCGAAATAATGGTGCAGGCCCGGCGCTTCCAGGTCCCAATCGATCATCAACACCGGGGTGGTGGCGTTTTGCTGGCGCGCCAGCAGCACCGCGATATTGGACAGGGCCATGGTGCGCCCCGTCCCTCCCTTGTAGGAATAGAAGGTGACAACTTCGCCGCTGGCGTTCAGCGGCGGCAGGGACAGGGGAGTGGGTTCCATGACAGACCTTTAGCGAGGGAAATGTGGAGGAGGAACGGCACGCCATTCCGGCGGGATGTCCGGCATGACAAAACGGCCGCAGTCATGCCCCGGCGGCGTGCATCTTTTTAGAAAGTGGTAATGCTCGGCAATTCGCAGGACGATTTTTTCAATATCGGGAATGAAGTCGGGATTGGCCTTCAAATCTCCGCTGGCCAGCGTGTAGCGGGAAAAGTCCACGTACATGCCCGGGCCGGCGATCTGCGGCGGCATGCCGCCGGGATGGCGGGTCATGATCACGGGAATAATCAGGTGGCTGGGCAGCGGATACCATAGCTTGCGCTCGCTTTCGATAAGTTGCATTGCTGCAAACTCACGCCGGGTGTAGGCGTGTGCTTCGTATTTGGGTGTATAAATGACAATCATGCAGACGCTCTCGCACAAGGCCCGGGCGATCTTCTGGTCGAGGTCGTCGCCGCCGCCGAGCTGCTCGCTGTCGACGAACAATTCGTCTTCGTTGTCGAAGTGCGGCTCCAGGTAGCATTTCAGTGCGTCGATCAGGTCGTCCTTGAACTTGCTCATGTACGTATGCTGGCCATGCGCATAACTGAAAAAACAGCCGTGCTTGATCGTCATGGCGTCCTCCAATTCCCGCTCCCAACCGGGGCGGTCCTTAACCAACTCTAACAATCAACTCAGCAGCCACTTTGAGCAGGCGCAAACGTACGGCAGGCAGGGTTTACAGGTATCATTAAAATATAACGACCGTTCTATTTTAAAAATGAGGAGACGAAATGAAAGCTGTCGTATGCCAGGCCTGGGGTTTGCCGGATACCCTGACCATCCAGGAATTGCCTGATCCGCAAGCCGCCGCCGGACAGGTGGTGATCGACGTCAAGGCCGCCGGGGTCAATTTTCCGGACGTGCTGATCGTGCAGGGCAAGTACCAATTCAAGCCGGAACTGCCGTTCATTCCGGGCAGCGAGGTGGCCGGCGTGATCCGCTCGGTTGCTGACGATGTTACAACTTTCAAGGTTGGCGACAAAGTCATCGCCTTCACTTCGACCGGTGGTTTCGGGCAACAATTAGTGGCGCCGGTGCAAGCCCTGATGCCCATGCCGCCGGGCATGGATTTCGACACTGCGGCGGCCATCACACTCACCTACGGCACCTCGCATCACGCGGTGGTGGACCGGGCCGCGCTAAAAGCTGGCGAGACCATGCTAGTACTTGGCGCGGCCGGGGGCGTGGGGCTGGCGGCGATTGAGATAGGTAAAGCCCTTGGCGCCCGCATTATTGCTTGCGCTTCGACCGATGAGAAGCTGGCGGTATGCCGCCAGCATGGGGCGGACGTACTGATCAACTACAGCACCCAGGATTTGCGCGAGGCGATCAAGGCGGCGACCGGCGGCAAGGGCCCGGACGTGATTTACGACCCGGTCGGCGGCGAATATTCGGAGCCGGCGTTCAGGTCGATCGCCTGGCGCGGACGGTATCTGGTGGTCGGCTTCGCCAACGGCGAGATCCCGAAATTGCCGCTCAATTTGACCCTGCTCAAAGGTGCGTCATTGATTGGCGTGTTCTGGGGCGAGTTCGCCAAACGCGAGCCGAAAGCCAACCTGGACGGCATGCGGCAGTTGATGGGTTGGTTGCACGAGGGAAAGATCCGGCCGCATATTTCAGGCCGCTACAAGCTGGAGGAAACGGCGCGGGCGCTCAACGCCATGGCGGCGCGGCAGGTCACGGGCAAGGTTGTGATTTTGCCTTAAAAGCAAACTTGCACCCCGCACGGCGCTCCGCAGGGGTCGGACCCCGTACGGGGTCCGACCCCGACTGGCTTTGCGGGGTGCGCGGCTCAAGCTTAGTTTTGTTACCGAAAGTTACTGCTCGTTATTCTTGTTTTTGAAAAATTCGATGACCTCGGCCTGCTCGCGGGTGCGCTTGAAGGACGGCAAACTCTGCCAGATGCGCTTGCCGTACGGCTTGGAAATCACCCGCGGATCGCACAACATCAGCACGCCGCGGTCGCCTTCGTCGCGGATCAGGCGCCCGGCGCCCTGCTTCAGATTGATGATCGCCTCCGGCAAGGTGTGATGCATGAAGCCGTTTTTGCCCTGCTTTTCCATCACCTCGATGCGCGCCGCCAGCACTGGATCGTCCGGCGGCGCGAACGGCAGCTTGTCGATAATCACCAGCGACAGCGCGTCGCCGCGCACGTCGACGCCTTCCCAGAAGCTTTGCGAGCCGATCAGCACGCCGTTTCCCGCCTTGCGGAACTGGTCCAGCAGTTCGGTGCGTCCCTTGTCGCCCTGCACGAACAACGGGAACGTCAGCCCGCGCTTCTCGAATTCATCGCGAAAACGCTCGGCGGCGCGCTTCACGGCCCGCAAAGTCGTGCACAAAAGGAAAGTTTTCCCGCCCGCCGCCTCGATGATCGGCAAGGCGTGATCCAGCACGGCGTCGGTGTAGCCCATGGAATTCGGGTCCGGCAAGCCCTGCGGCACGTACAAAATCCCCTGCTGCTCGTAGTTGAACGGGCTCGGCCAGGTCTTCGACGGCTCGTTGGTCAAGCCCATCTGCTCGGAAAAATGGCTGAAATCATTCTTCACCGCCAGGGTCGCCGAGGTGAAGATCCAGCTGCGCGGCACGCCTTCGCGCTGGCCGTTGAAGATCGGCGCGATCGACAGCGGGGTCTTGTGCAGCTGCAGCGACGACGCGTAAGCCTCCACCCAGAACACCGCTTCCTCGCCCTTCTCCACCCGGGCCTTCGGATCGAATTTCCATGAAGCCAGCTTTTGCCCCAGCTCGATGCCGCGCTGGCGGCATTGTTCCAGCGTTTCGGCGCGCACGGCCTGGGTTTCCAGCACGGCCAGCATGCCGTCCAGCTCGTCTTTCAACTTCTGCAGCGCCGGGAAGAAGTCGCTCGACGGCGCGATTTGCGGCAGCGACAGGCGCACGATGTCCTGCGGGAAGGTCAGGCGCAGGTCGCGCGCGGCCTTCTCCACCACCGTGACCACCTTGCCCCAGTCGGCGCCGTCGCGGGCGTTCGACAAGCCTTCGGCCAGTACGTCGCGGCACAGCTCCAGCACTTGCGAGGTCGAGAAAGTGTCGCCGAAGAACAAGGTGGCGGTGTCCGGCAGCTGGTGCGCCTCATCGAAGATGATGGTGTTGGCGGACGGCAGCAGCTCGGCGACGCCGGAATCCTTCAACGCCACGTCGGCGAAGAACAGGTGGTGGTTGACCACTACCACATCGGCCTGCTGCGCCTCCTTGCGCGCCTTCATGACGAAGCAATCCTGGTAATACTGGCATTCCGCGCCCATGCAATTGTCGCGGGTCGAGGTCACCAGGTTCCAGATCAGCGCGTTTTCCGGCACGCGGGCGAGCTCGGCCTTGTCGCCGGAGCTGGTCATCTTCAGGAAGCGCGAGATCTCGCGCAGGTGGCCGACGTCGTCGCGCGAGGTCATGCGGCCGTTCTGCAGCGTGCGTTCCAGATGGTAGTGGCACAGATAGTTCGAGCGCCCCTTGAGCAGGGCCACCGACACCGGCGCCTGCAGGGCGGCGCGCACGGTCGGGATATCGCGCAGGAACAATTGGTCCTGCAAGTTCTTGGTTCCGGTCGAGACGATGGTCTTGCCGCCCCACAGCAGCGCCGGCACCAGGTAGGCAAAGGTCTTGCCCGTGCCGGTGCCGGCCTCGGCGATCAACGTGGTCTGGTTGGCGATGGCGTCGGCGACGGCCTTGGCCATCTCCGTCTGCGACTTGCGGGGACGGTATTCGCCCACAGCCGGGCCCAGCGGTCCGCCGGCGCCGAATAGTCGCTCGACCTCGGCGTCGTGCTTGCCGGGGGGCTGGTCTGGCGTGGCGCCGATCACGGCGGGAGTGGTGTCGGCTGCGGGTGGGAGCTGTTCGGTCAAAGTAAACTTAGTTGTGGCGCTGCGCGTCGCGTCAGGCCGGAACGTCGGGCACTAATTGCATTTTCAGCAGAGTGATATGGTCTTTCAGTTGCAGCTTGCGCTTTTTGAGGCGGCGCAATTGCAGCTGATCGTGATGCCCGTCCAGGGTCAACATGTCGATCACCGCGTCCAAATCGCGGTGTTCGACGTCGAGTTCGATCAGACGACGCTGGATATCTTGTACATCAGTCATATTTCTCAGTCAGATAGTTTCACTGGAACAACAAAAGGATTGCAAACAAACTGCGACACGGTGCATAGTTTAATCTACGGCGCGCTTGCCGCCAACAGATTGATCGCTCACCCGCCGTCAGGATACAGTGTTAGTGTTACAAACTATGAGCGCATACAAAATAGAAGCCGGCACTGCCCAGCACATCGGGAACCGGCCGCAGCAAAACGACCGGGTGGCCTTGTTCACCTCGGCCCAAGCCCCGGGCTATGTATTGGCCGTCCTGGCCGACGGCAACACCGGCCCCATCGGCGCCGACCAGGTGCTGCTGACGAGCAAACACCTGTTCGACGAATTCCGCACCGGCGACGCCTCCAGCCTGCCCCGCCTACAGGAACTGCTGCGCGCCATCGCGCTGGAGGCGCACCAGGTCATCAAGATGAACCCGATCGCCGCCACCGCCGAGCCGCAAAGCGCCATCGCCCTGCTGGTCCTGACGCCGCAGGGCCAGGCGGTCTGGGCCCACGTCGGCGACGCCCGGGTGTATCGCTTCGCCGGCGAGACCTGCGCCATGCGCAGCAACGACGAGGCCTATGTCCAGCACCTGGTCGGCGAGGACAAGCTGCCGCTGGACGCCGCCAGGAAGCACCGCAGTTCCCGCCTGCTCAGCAACGTGCTGGGCAACAGCTTCAAGGCACCGTTCGTCAGCATCGGCTGGCACGAAGGCCTGCAGGGCGGCGACGCCTTCATGCTGTGCTCGGACGGCTTGTGGATGCTGTTCAAGGATGCCGAACTGGCGGCGGCGGTGGCGCGCAACACGCCGCGCCAGGCGGCCGAACGGCTGATCGGCAAGGCCGCCGAGCGCGCCAACGGCAAGGGCGACAATTGCTCGATGGCGATCATCAAGCTGGTGGCGCCGCCCAAGGAAGTGCCCAACTACACCGTGCAGAAGATGCGCCGCGCGGTCTAGCTTCGTCATTCCCGCCTGCGCGGCAATGACGGTGGGCCGGCTTACTTCGAGGCCGCCTTGGCCGCGGCGGCCGCATCGGCCTCCGCCTGCTTCTTGTCGGCCGCTTCCTTCTTGGCTGCCTTGGCGGCGTTCTCCAGCTTCTTGCGCGCCACGTCGGCCTGACGGCGCTCCGACTCCGCCTTCTTCTGTTCGAAGGCCTGGACGTTGGCGGCGCGCTTGCCCGCCTCGGCGGCATCCTGCGCCGCCTGGCGCTGCATCTTCGCCTCGTGCCCGGCTTCGCGCTCGGCCACGGACGGACCGGAGCTGCGCTGCGGCGGCTTGTCCTGATCCTTCGGCTGCTTCGGCGCGTGGACGGTGCGTAGCGCCTGGTCTTCGGCATCCTTGCGGGCGCGCTCGGCCAGGTCGGCGTCGCGCTTGCGTACCGAGTCAACCCGCTTGAAGTGCTCCGCTTCGACTTCCAGCGCGCGCAGCGACGACAGCGCGATGCGGCGCTTTTCCTTGGCCTTGTCCAGGCAGTTGTTGACGAAGAATTTGCCGTTGCACACAGCCTCGCTCTCGGCGAACTCGTCGTTGACGGCGGCGCGCTCGGTGGCGACCCTCGCCAGCGTCGCGTTGGCCTGCTCGACCGACGTGGTCTGCGCCTGCGCCGGCGCGGCCAGGGCGGCCAGCGCCATCAGCGTGGCGGCGGCGATCATCTCGCCCAGCGGTTTCAAACCTGCTCTCATAATCATTATCCTGTGGTGCGTCAGGCCAGCGAGCCGGCGGCGGCGCGCTGTTCCTTGTCCATGTACTCGCGCGATTGCATCTCGACGATGCGCGACACCGTGCGGTGAAATTCGTTGGCCAGCGTGCCGTTGGTGTACAGCTCTTCCGGCTCCACTTCCGCCGACATCAGCAGCTTGACGCCCTGGTCGTAGAAGACGTCGATCAGCCAGGTGAAGCGGCGCGCCTCCGACGACATCGACGCCGACATCATCGGAATCCCGGACAATATCACGGTATGGAAGCGGCTGGCGATTTCCAGGTAATCGTTCTGCGAGCGCGGACCGCCGCACAGCGTGTTGAAGTCGAACCAGATGATCGAGCCGGCGCGGCGCAGCGCGCGGATTTCGCGCGCCTCGATGCGCACGATCGGATCCTCGTCGGCGGTCTCGGCGATGCGGCTGTAGGCGTCGCGCAGCGCCTGGTCGGTGGTGGCGTTCAGCGGCGTGTAGTAGGAATCGACCTGCTCCAGCGCGCGGCTGCGGTAGTCGATGCCGGCGTCGATGTTCATCACGTCGAGCTTGTCGTACAGCAGCTGGATGGTCGGCAGTATGCGGTCGCGGTGCAGCCCGTCCGGGTACAGCAGTTGCGGATCGTAGTTCGACGTCATGATGAAGGACACGCCGTTGTCGAACAGCGCCTTCAGCAGGTTGTACATGATCATCGCATCGGCCACATCGGAGATGTGGAATTCATCGAAGCAGATCAGCCGGTATTTCTTGGCGATGCGCTTGGCCACCTCGTCGAGCGGATCGGCGACGCCGGTCAGTTCGTCGAGCTGGCGGTGCACGCCGCGCATGAACTCGTGGAAATGCAGGCGCGTCTTGCGCACCAGCGGAACCACCGAATAGAAGCTGTCCATCAGGAAGGACTTGCCGCGCCCCACCCCGCCCCACATGTACACGCCCTTCGGCACGTCGGGACGGTTGATCAGGCGCTTGAAGGTGCTGGAACGCTGACCCTTGTAGGTCACCCATTCCTCATAGCACTGCTGCAGGCGGTCCACCGCGCGGCGCTGTGCAGCGTCGGCCTTGAAATTGCGCTCTTCCAGCGCGTGCTGATAAAACTCTTCGACGTTCATGTGATTCTATTCTGAGTGCGCAAATAAAAAGGGCGGACCGCAGTCCGCCCGCAGTCCGCTTGCTACTGCCGCTTAGAAGTTCAGCGTGCGCTTGTCGATCGCCAGCGCGGCTTCCTTGGTCGCTTCCGACAGCGACGGGTGCGCATGGCAGATGCGTGCGATGTCTTCAGCCGAAGCCTTGAACTCCATCGCCACCACGGATTCGGAAATCAGCTCGGAAGCCATCGGTCCGATGATGTGCACGCCCAGGATTTCGTCGGTCGCGGCATCGGCCAGGTACTTGACGAAGCCGGTGGTGTCGCCCAGCGCGCGTGCGCGGCCGTTGGCCAGGAACGGGAAGCTGCCCGACTTGTAGGCGACGCCGTCGGCTTTCAGCTGCTGCTCGGTGCGGCCGACCCACGCGATTTCCGGCGAGGTGTAGATCACCCAAGGAATCGTGTTGAAGTTGGTGTGGCCATGCTGGCCGGCGATACGCTCGGCAACGGCAACGCCTTCTTCCTCGGCCTTGTGCGCCAGCATAGGGCCGCGCACCACGTCGCCGATCGCCCAGACGTTCGGCAGATTGGTCTTGCAATCGCCGTCGACCGCGACGAAGCCGCGCTCGTCCAGCGCCAGGCCGGCCTTGTCGGCGCCCAGGCCGTCGGTGTTCGGGGTGCGGCCGATCGAGACGATCAGACGGTCGAACACGGCGGTGACGGCTTCGCCCTTGGCGTTTTCATATTCGACGGTGACGTCGTTGGCGCCCGGGGTGATCTTGCTGATCTTGCAGCTCAGGTTGATCGACAGGCCTTGCTTGGTGAACTGCTTCAGCGCTTCCTTGGCGACTTGCTCGTCGACCGCGCCCAGGAACACAGGCAGGCCTTCCAGCACGGTCACTTCCGAACCCAGACGGCGCCATACGGAGCCCATTTCCAGGCCGATCACGCCGGCGCCGACCACGCCCAGTTTCTTGGGCACGGCATCGACTTCCAGCGCGCCGGTGTTCGACAGGATCAGTTTCTCGTCGAACGGCGCACCAGGCAGCGCGCGCGGGTTGGAACCGGTGGCCACGATGATGTGCTTGGCGGTGATGCTGTCCGCGCCTGGGCCGGTGATGGTCAGCGGGTAGCCTTCAGCGGTGGCTGGGCCGGTGAACGCGGCGCGGCCATGGAAGAAGGTGATCTTGTTTTTCTTGAACAGGTACAGGATGCCGTCGTTGTTCTGCTTGACGACGCCGTCCTTGCGCTTGAGCATTTGCGGCAGGTTCAGCGCCATGCCGGCGATATCGATGCCGTGGTCCTTGAACGCATGGCCGGCGTGCTCATAGTGCTCCGACGATTGCAGCAGCGCTTTCGAAGGGATGCAGCCGACGTTGGTGCAGGTGCCGCCCGGTGCAGGGCCGCCCTTTTCGTTTTCCCACGCGTCGACGCAAGCGACCGAGAAACCCAGTTGTGCGGCGCGGATCGCTGCAACATAACCGCCAGGACCGGCGCCGATGACTACTACGTCAAATTGCTTACTCATTTTTTATTTTCCAATCAGTTCTTCGTCTGGAACGAATATCCATAACAGAATGTAGATCGCGAGGCCGAAACCGAAGGTGCACACGAACAGCACGAACAGCAGGCGCCAGATCCAGGATTCGACCCCGGTGACCTTGCCCAGCCCGCCGCACACGCCACCGAGCCAGCGGTCGCTCTGCGAGCGGCGCAAACGGCTGATGTCGTTGGAGATGTTATCCCCGGGCGTATAGCTTTCCTGGTTTAGCAGGCGGGCCTTGGCTTGCGCGAACTCTTCGTCCGACAAGGCGCCCGCTTGGTGCAACTCGTGTAACCGCTTGATTTCTTCTGCGACGTTCATCCATGCCCCTCTTCGATCAACCCCGCACAGCGGGGGTCAGACCCCGACGGGGTCTGACCCCGGTTTGCCGGGGTCGCGGGTTGTATTACAGGTCCAGCAGCAGGCGAGCAGGATCTTCCAGCGCTTCCTTCATGGCGACCAGGCCCAGCACGGCTTCGCGGCCGTCGATGATGCGGTGGTCGTAGGACATCGCCAGGTAGTTCATCGGACGAACAACGATCTGGCCGTTTTCAACCACGGCGCGGTCCTTGGTGGCGTGCACGCCCAGGATCGCCGATTGTGGCGGGTTGATGATCGGGGTCGACAGCATGGAGCCGAAGGTGCCGCCGTTCGAGATCGAGAAGGTGCCGCCGGTCAGGTCGTCCAGGGTCAGCTTGCCTTCTTTTGCCTTGGCGCCGAATTCGCCGATTTTCTTTTCGATCTCGGCGATCGACATCTGGTCGGCGTTGCGCAGGATAGGCACCACCAGGCCGCGCGGCGAACCGACAGCGATACCGATGTCGAAGTAGCCGTGGTAGACGATGTCGTTGCCGTCGACCGAGGCGTTGATGATCGGGTATTTCTTCAGCGCGGCAACAGCGGCCTTGACGAAGAACGACATGAAGCCCAGCTTGACGCCGTGCTCTTTCTCGAACTTGTCCTTGTACTTGTTGCGCAGTTCCATGACCGGAGCCATGTTCACTTCGTTGAAGGTGGTCAGGATGGCGTTGGTCGATTGCGACTGGACCAGGCGCTCGGCGATACGGGCGCGCAGGCGGCTCATCGGCACGCGCTCTTCCGGACGGTCGCCGGTGTTGGCGGCGGCCGGCGCGGCGACTTGCTGCAGCGCTGGCTTGGCGGCGGCTTGCGCCAGCGGCGCGATGGCTGGAGTCGCTGGAGCGGATGCGGCCAGGGCGTCGCCCTTGGTGACGCGGCCGTCTTTGCCCGAACCGGCGACATCGCCAGCGCTCAGGCCTTTTTCCGACAGGATCTTGGTGGCGGCCGGCATGGCCACATCGCCTTTCGAACCGCCGGTGGCGGCTGCTGGAGCGGCGGCAGGTGCGGCGGCTGGCGCTGGTGCTGGAGCGGCTGCGGCGGCGACTGGAGCGGCTGCGGCTGCGGCGCCGTCGGTGTCGATGATGGCGATCAGTTCGTCGGCGACCACGGTGCTGCCGTCGCCCTTGATGATTTTAACCAGGACGCCAGCGGCCGGGGCCGGCAGTTCCAGGACGACTTTATCGGTTTCGATGTCAATCAGGTTTTCGTCGCGCGCGACTGCGTCGCCGACTTTTTTATGCCAGGTCAGCATGGTTGCTTCTGCTACCGATTCCGACAGCTGGGGTACTTTGACTTCGATTTGTGCCATGTAAAACTCCGTATATTTTGTTATTGCGGCGCCCCGCCGCGTAGCAGCAGGGCGCTCCGTTCAAGTGTGGGTGATTATTTGGTCAGGATGAAACCTTTGAGCTTCGAGAACGCCGTTTCCAGCAGGTCTTTTTGCTGGGCGTAGTGCTTGTCGTAGTAACCGACCGCAGGCGATGCCGATGCTGGACGGCCGGCGTATGCCAGGCGCTGGCCAGCTTCCATGCTCTCGAAGATGTTGTGCTGAATCTGGAACCATGGGCCCTGATTCTGCGGCTCGTCCTGCGCCCACACCACTTCGGTCAGCGCTGGGAACTTTTTCAGTTCCGCAGCGAACGACTTGTGCGGGAACGGATACAGCTGTTCGACACGGATGATGGCGGTGTCGGTCTGGCCGCGGGTCTTGCGTGCGTTGACCAGGTCGTAGTAAACCTTGCCCGAGCAAGCGACGACGCGCTTGACTTTCTTGGCGTCGATTTTCTCGTCGACTTCGCCGATGACGGTCTGGAACGCGCCCTTGGCCAGGTCGTTCAGCGAGGAACCGGCTTCCTTGTTGCGCAGCAGCGATTTCGGGGTCAGGATCACTAGCGGCTTGCGGAACTGGCGCACCATCTGGCGACGCAGCACGTGGAAGATCTGCGACGCGGTGGTCGGCTGCACCACTTGCATATTGTTGTCTGCGCACAGCTGCAGGAAACGCTCTGGACGCGCGGACGAGTGCTCAGGACCCTGGCCTTCGTAACCGTGCGGCAGCATCATGACCAGGCCCGAAGCGCGGCCCCACTTCACTTCGCCGGAGCTGATGAACTGGTCGATGACCACTTGCGCGCCGTTGACGAAGTCGCCGAACTGGGCTTCCCAGATCGTCAGCGTGTTCGGCTCGGCGGTCGAGTAACCGTATTCGAAGCCCAGCACCGCTTCTTCGGACAGCACGGAGTCGATCACGGTGAACGGCGCCTGGCCTTCAGCGATGTTCTCCAGCGGCACATAGGTGCCTGCGTCCCAACGTTCGCGGTTCTGGTCGTGCAGCACCGCGTGACGGTGCACGAAGGTGCCGCGGCCGGCGTCCTGGCCGGTCAGGCGCACTGCGTAGCCCGATGCGACCAGCGAGGCGTAAGCCATGTGCTCGCCCATGCCCCAGTCCAGGTTCAGTTCGCCACGGCCCATGGCGGCGCGGTCGCCCAGCACCTTCTCGACCAGCGAGTGGACCTTGAAGCCGTCCGGCACGGTGGTGATGCGGCCGGCCAGGCGTTTCAGCTCGGTCATCGGCACGGCGGTGTCGGCCGAGTCGGTCCATTTCTTGTTCAGGAACGGCAGCCAGTCGACCGCGTACTTGTTCTTGAAGTTCGAGATCACCGGATCGACGGTGTGCTTGCCGGCGTCCATCGCGTCGCGGAAGGCGGCTTGCATCTGCTCGCCGCCGTCGGCTGCGATCACGGTCTGCGCCACCAGCTTGTCCGCGTACAGTTTGCGGGTGCCTGGGTGCTGGCCGATTTTCTTGTACATCAGCGGCTGGGTCAGCGCCGGGGTGTCCTGCTCGTTGTGGCCCAGTTTGCGGTAGCAGATGATGTCGACAACGATATCTTTCTGGAACTGCAGACGGTAGTCCATCGCGATCTGCGACGCCAGTACCACGGCTTCAGGATCGTCGGCGTTCACGTGCAGCACCGGTGCTTCGATCATCTTGACGACGTCCGAGCAGTAGATGGTGGAACGCGCGTCGCGCGGATCCGAGGTGGTGAAACCGATCTGGTTGTTGATGACGATGTGCACCGTGCCGCCCGTGCCGTAGCCGCGGGTCTGCGCCAGGTTCAGCGTTTCCATCACGACGCCCTGGCCGGCGAATGCAGCATCGCCGTGCACCAGGATAGGCAGCACTTGCTTGCCCAGGTGGTCGCCGCGACGGTCCATACGCGCCTTGACCGAACCTTCAACCACCGGGTTGACGATCTCAAGGTGCGACGGGTTGAACGCCAGCGACAGGTGGACAGGACCGCCGGCGGTCGAGATGTCCGACGAGAAGCCCTGGTGGTATTTGACGTCGCCGGCCGGCAGGTCGTCGCCGTGCTTGCCTTCGAATTCTTCGAACAGCTCTTTAGGCGCTTTGCCCAGGGTGTTGACCAGCACGTTCAGGCGGCCACGGTGGGCCATGCCGATAACGATTTCCTGCACGCCCTTTTCACCGGCGCGCTGGATGATCTCGTCGATCGAGGCGATGAAGGTTTCGCCGCCTTCCAGCGAGAAGCGTTTCTGGCCGACGTATTTGGTGTGGAGATAGCGCTCCAGGCCTTCCGCAGCGGTCAGACGCTCCAGGATGTGTTTTTTCTTCTCGGCGGTGAAGTTCGGGGTCGAGCGGATCGACTCCAGGCGTTCTTGCAGCCAGCGCTTTTCAGCCGGGTCCGAGATGTACATGTACTCTGCGCCGATCGAACGGGTATAGGTGTCGCGCAGGAAGTTCAGCAGGTCGCGCAGGGTCGCGGTCTCTGGGCCGAAGTAGGTGTTGCTGATGTTGAAGACGGTGTCCATGTCCGCGTCGGTGAAGCCGTAGAAGCTCGGCTCCAGCTCGTTGATCGACGGACGCTCCTGGCGTTGCAGCGGATCCAGGTTGGCCCAGCGGGAACCCAGGTAGCGGTAGGCGGCGATCAGCTGGGTCGCGGCGACGCGCTTGCGACCCATTTCGGCGTCGGCGGAGGCGGTGACGGTGCGGATCGGGCCGGCTTTCGCGCGTTCGGCGAAGGAGGCGATGACGGATGCGTGAGCGACGTCTGGTTTGTTGGAGCCATCGACGGCCGGCACGTGCTGCATGGCGTCGAAGTAGGCGCGCCAGTTATCTGGCACGGAGCCTGGATTGTTGAGATACGCTTCGTACAGTTCTTCGACGTACGGTGCGTTCCCACCAAACAGGTAGGAGTTGGACGTATATTGTTGCATCATATTGCTCACCTTTCTTCGCGCTTCGCGAGGAATTAGCGGGTTAATCTAACCTTCCGCGACACGGCCTGACCGGTTAGCGGATTGCACATCAAGTTGTGGGGAAGGGCTATATTTCTTCAGGTACTACAAAATCGGTCATTCAGCATAGCACCGGTATTGTATCCCAACAACCAATTGTGCGACTAAATCACGGTAAATCTTTCGGCATTAATTTTCACTTAAGCCGCATGGATGCTCGGTCCGGCTGTAATGTTTGCATATTTTCAATGGCGGTTCCCCCTTATGGGAGTGATACACTGCGGCGTCTTTCCAACACTATCACGTCCATGCATACCTTAGAGCGGCTGCGCGCCGGCGAACTGGCAGGCGTCCGGCGCCTGCAACTGGCCTGCGGCCTGACCGAATTCCCGCGCGAGATCTTCGACCTGGCCGACAGCCTGGAAATCCTCGACCTGTCCGGCAATGCGCTGTCGTCGCTGCCGGACGACCTGCCCCGGCTGGGCAAGCTGCGCATCATCTTTTGCTCGGACAACCAATTCACCGAGCTGCCGGCGGTGCTGGGCTCGTGCGCGGCGCTGACGATGGTGGGCTTCAAGGCCAACCACATCCGCACGGTGCCGGCCGCGTCGCTGCCGCCGCAACTGCGCTGGCTGGTGCTGACGGATAACGCGATCGAGGAACTGCCGGACGAGCTGGGCCGCCGTCCGCTGCTGCAAAAGCTGATGCTGGCCGGGAATCGCCTGTCCACCCTGCCCGCTTCGATGGCGCAGCTGCACCGGCTGGAGCTGTTGCGCATCGCCGCCAACCGGCTGACCGGCTTGCCTGCATGGCTACCAACGCTGCCGCGCCTGACATGGCTGGCTTATGCCGGCAATCCGTTCTGCGCCGCGCGGGAAGTCGCCGCGCCGACCGCCGCCATCGCCTGGGCCGACCTGATGCTGGAGCACAAGCTGGGCGAAGGCGCATCAGGCGTGATCTACCGCGCCGCGCTGGGCGGGCGGCAGGTGGCCGTCAAGCTGTTCAAGGGCGCGATGACCAGCGACGGCTCGCCGCTGTGCGAAATGGCGGCCTGCATCGATGCCGGCGCGCATCCGAACCTGATCCCGGTGCTGGGCCAGGTCGAGGATCATCCGGATGGCGCGCATGGGCTGGTGATGTCGCTGATCGATCCGGAATTCATCAACCTCGCCGGGCCGCCCAGCCTGGACAGCTGCACGCGCGACATCTACGCCGACGGCAAGCGCTTTTCGCTCGATGCGATGCTGGCAATTGCGAGCGGCATCGCCTCGGCCGCCAATCAGCTGCATGCGCGAGGCATCATGCACGGCGACCTGTACGGCCACAACATCCTGCACTGCGAGGATGGCCGCGCGCTGCTGGGCGACTTCGGCGCCGCGTCCTTCTACGATCCGGCCGGCCCGCAAGCGCTGGAGTTGCAGCGGTTGGAGGTACGCGCCTTCGGCTTCCTGCTGGAAGAGCTGCTGGAACGCTGCGACGCCGCGCCCGCGCATCTGCTGGAATTGCAAGCAGCCTGCGTCAACGCCGACAGCGCATCGCGCCCGCTATTCGCCGAGATCGTCGAGCGGCTCACGAAGCGCTAGACAATTCAATCTAGATATTTTATTCTACATCCATGAGTACAGTCACCCCACCCAAACCGACCGCGTCCGAACTGGAGATGCTGCGCCTGCTGTTCGCGCTGGGGCCGTCGACGGCCAAGCAAGTCCACGCTGCCGCGCTGGAAGCACGTCCGGACATGAACTACGCCACCGTGCTGCGCCTGCTGCAAGTGATGCACACCAAGGGCCTGCTCAAGCGCGACGAAAGCCAGCGCGCCCACGTCTATGCGCCGGCGCAGGAACAGGAGTCGGTGCAAACCAACCTGCTGAAAGAACTGATCCAGAAAGCCTTCTCCGGCTCCGGCAAAGCGCTGGTCCTCGCCGCCCTGCGAGGCGGCCACGTCAGCAAAAAAGAACGCGAAGAAATCCAGGCGCTGCTGGATCAGGAAAAATAGCTAAGGCGGTAGCTGCCTTGAATGCCGAACGCCGAGAATAACGACGCTGTCATTCTCAATGATGTATCGGAGAAGGTAGCCGCCTCGCCCGAAGCGCACCAGTAATTCGCGGCCAGCGGGGCGGGTGTTAGGCAATGAATAACCGAGCAGCGGCTGGGCATCAAGCATTTTGGCGCCTTGATAAATTTTGCTCAGCGCCCGCTTTGCCAGGACCTTATCGCGTATTGCGAGAAAGTGATAGATGCGCTCAAGGGCAAGCTTCGCATCTTGCGACCAAATTACACGTGACATGCTGGAGGCTCAGCATCATCGTTTCCCGCCTCGAGCTCAGCCAACCAAGCCCCAATTTCCTCGTTGGTGACATGAAGACCAGTTTCTTTATAATGGTTCCAGGCCAAGGTAGCAGCACGTTCGTCGCCCTCATTTCGCTCCAAGAGCAGCTCAAGCGCTTCTTCCATAACGCCCTCCCCCGTGAGGCCTCGCGAATTGGCAAATTTTTCCAATCGCTCGAGCGTTTTGGCACTGACTTCAATAGAGTGAGTCTTTAACCGTGACATCATACCCTCCCACAGAATCGACCTGGAATAACATACCATATACGTAAAAAACCGGGTCCGACTTGACGCCACATCAAGGTCCCGAGAAATACGTAAATGGCACTACAATGGAGCCCCTTTGGCCCCTCCATCTTATGCGTATGCGCTTCAACTCCTGGCCTGAGCACGCCCACCCCGTCATCGCCGTCCTGCTCGCGGTGGCGATTTGCGCGGTGCCGATCCTGCTGCCGCACGCCAGCCTGGCCAACCTGCCGGCCAACCTGTTTTCGTATGTGTTTTGCTGCGTGCTGATCTATCCCGTTGCGGCGCTGCTGCGCCACCGCGTCACCAGCGCCCCGGCGCTGTGGGCCATCGCCGCGCTGATCCTGCTGGCGATGTGCTTCTATCACACCAACATCATCGCCGAAACCGCCAACAGCGCCTGGCCGCAGCGGCGCGACATCACCATCGAGAAATTCCTGTTCAACCTGCCGCAGATGACGCTGGGCGTGCTGGGCTGGTGGGTGCTGGTGCTGCGCCCCGACCGCCGCACCTCCCCATAAGGATAATGTGGCCACGGCGCAATTGTGATAATCTTTTCCTAACGTCACAAAACCAAGTAGCGCGCCATGACCCAGAAAGACCGAATTACCCGCCGCGCCGTGCGCCAGCCCGCCACGCTGACCATGACCGATGAGAGCCGTCACGAGGTCCAGACGCTGGACCTGTCGCACGGCGGCATCAGCCTGCAGACCGACAGCCGCATCCGCCTGGCGCAATACTGCGCGGTCTCCTTCAACGTGCAGCTGGGCGAGACCAGCCACAAGGTGCTGGCGATGGGCCAGGTGGTCTACAGCGATCCCGACGCCGAGCTCGGCTACAAGACCGGCGTGCAATTCCTCCACGTCGACAACGACAGCGTCGCCGTCTTCAACCAGCTGCTGCAGGAGAAATCGGGATAGGGGCGGCCAGTAACTGACCGATCCCCTCCCACACCACCCGGCATGCGGGTCCGCACCGGGCGGTTCGAGTAGTTGAGGTTATGAGGGACGAGGCATGCCAAGGCTGTCAAAGTAGGCAATCGTCAGTACATGATGCAGCGCGGTCATGCTGTTGTGCCACCAGCGTCGGCTGAGGGCCGCCACCG
>Ga0247812_10000270_pt1 | contig 44742 bp, 52 predicted proteins | sample UWRJL149409B1_FD_178011 | JGI IMG/M metagenome (GOLD analysis project Ga0247812, IMG submission 178011) | Plant litter microbial communities from Arlington Agricultural Research Station in Wisconsin, United States - UWRJ-L149-409B-1 | ecosystem: Environmental > Terrestrial > Plant litter >...
CGCCAACTGCGTCAATACCGTTATCAGTAGTTTGCGAACCGGCAATGTTAAACTCTTTATTAGCAGTCTTACGGCCGTTAAGATAAGCCAGCGCGAAGGTGGACATATCTACAGCTACTGCCATACGAGACCAGTTTGCGTTAGAGTTAAACAGCGGATGCTCGATGATACGGAAAGTACCGCGAGCCAGTTTCATGGTGGAGAACTGCAGACCCCAAGAAGTCTGACCATCCATTAGTTGGTACACACCAGACTTCTTACCGATGTTGTTCAGTACTACGCGAGCCTTACCACCAACAAACAGTACGCGCTCGTTAGCAACTTTAGGATCAGTTGCCTGGTCAAATACTGGATCCAGCATAGCTTCCAGTTGATCGTTGGTAGTAGTAGACCCAGCTGGGTATACGTTAGGTGCAGCGTAGCTTGGTGGATAGTAAGCGATGTTGCTAACTACCGAGATCAAACCATCCATAGTACGGAATGGCATGCCATTACGGAAGCTAGAGGACTTCTGCCCAAAGAACAGAGCTTTCTCAATATCCGCTGCGTGGAATGCAGCACAGTCCTGGCGGTTCTCAGCCTGAGTACTATCACCTGCAATAACTTGGGTGGCATCAGCAGTACCAGTAATTGCCCAGGTGTTACGGAAAATCTGGGTCAAGTTGGTAATGCGCACTGGGTTAATACCCAGAGCTTGCGGACGCACAGAACCTTCTTCGTACGCGTTACCAACTTGGTAAGCTTCTGGAGATACAGAACCGCCCAAAGTAATTGCAGCTGCTGCTACAGTACCGATGCCGCGGGATACTGTAATAGAGGTTGGCGAGTTAACGGAGTTAATTACCACGTTCTCTTTGGTCTGGAAGAACTGGTGAATCTGACCTGGCAGCAAGTTCTTAGTACTAGATACTGTTAATGTAGTATCACCAATCAGTACGTTAGCAGTAAGTGTAAATGCTGGGAACACCATAGTTTTGGTAAAGAACCCGTGCTCCGACTGCAGCGCAGTTACCGAAGGCAGCATAGAAGTTAGGCCAAACAGTGGCGCAGTACCGTTGGGCATGAAGCGAGTAATCATGCCAGCAAACGAAAGCTTAGCCAGGTTTGGTGTGAAGTTACTAGTGTTAAAAATACCTACAGTCATGGTGACTCTCCTGAAAATTAGTAAGCTAGCTCTATTACAGTTTAGGAAGCTGCAATTGTACCGGCGTTAATTAGTGAAGTACGCAGCGAGTTAAATGCGTTAGCTGCTGCAGTAAGATCAGCAAATGGTACAGCAGCCGCAGCTACAAATGCGCCTTGCTTAACTGTGCCCGGCGCAGTAAGAGTTGCAGTAGCACCAGCCATAATTGTGGAAATTGATTGCAACTCCTCCACACCACGAGTAGTCACACCATCATTGGTAAACTCTTTCGAAACTAGAATTTTATCTGTAGCAGCCATGATAGGCCTCCTGAAAAGTTTTTAATTACTTGTGTTAGTGGCTTAGCCTTGTTGGCCACCACTGAAATATGTTTCCCAGTCCGGCTGCCCAGCAGTTGCTGGATCCTGTACTGGCTCTTTCTTACCTGCGGCAAGGTCTGCAAACCCAACCATGTAATCTTTAACCATGGCACTAATTTCAGTAGCAGACGACAGTGGATATTGATTTGTGAACTGCGTAGTGAGAGCTTTAACCATTGGAGCTGCCGCAGGTGAAGATAATGCAGGATTGAGTTCCTGCATATGTGAATTCACTTGGTTAAGTTTAACCTGTTTATTAATTTTACCGTCTAGCGCGCCACTGGCTTTAGTCAGCCCCTGCTCGATCATCTTTGCAGATGCTGTGGTGGCCATGGTCATAACCTTAGAAGCAGTGCCATTAAGCATGCTTACCATAGCTTTAAGTGCTTCTGGTCCACCAGCTTGAATTGCTGCCAGCGAATCTTCAGTAACCATATCAGCAAAGTTAATACCAGCTACAGCTTTCTGCATACCTTCTGGATCAGTATTAAAGATAGCCGATGGATTAAACTCTGGCTCAGCACCTTCTTCAGGCTTCTTAACTTCCCAGAGTTTCTCAAAAGCTTTCATTGGATCTGGTGCAGCTGCTGGATCCGGCTCCTGCTTAGTAGCATCCATTGCTGGATTAGGCTGCTGCTGCTGCTGACCATTGGTAGTTTGTGCAGGCTGTTGATTAGCAGCTGGATTTTGCTGGGCTGCTGGACGAAAGAAATCCATGAGACTCATGAGATATTACCTTTTAATTAATTACTGGAAGTACTACAGGGAATTAGTTTTGCTGCTTGCTATTTTCAAGCTGCTCTTTAATAACATCTGATCTAGCAAGCAAGGTTTTTAGTATGTCTAATTGGCCTTTAGTATAGGCGAGTTTCTTTTGTGCATCAAGATCTAATTGATTTACTTCCAAGGTCACCTGAAGTATCTCCTCTGCTGCAGCAGCAACTAGATTCTGAATACCAGCAAGTTGCAAATCATTGTAGTTATAAGCTTGCACCTCTTCTTCTGGAGTGAGTTTAAAAGCAATAAATGAACTCAGGATATCAGCTTGCATTATTGTGCTCCAGGAACTTGTGTAGGTTGATTGGCTGCCTGACTAGCGTCTTGAATTGTCTTAGCCATGCTTGACAGAATAGTTGGATTATTCGGAGTAGTTGCTGCACCTGGAGTAAGAGTCTTAGTTCCTGGAGTGTAACCAAACTGCTCAGGTGTAGGTTGTGGCAATGCTTGCAATGCCTGGGCAATTGCCTCTGGCTGCATTTTAGCTTCAACCAGCTGCTCTGCCATAGCTTGAATTGCATTCTGCCATTGCATAACTGCCTGCTCGTAAGCAACCTGCTGTGGAGATTTCTTAAATTGGCTAAGTTTCAAGCCTGCCATTTCAAACGCATAAGTAGCCATATCTGCTACGTTGTAATCAGCCCCAAGTTGCTGGTTCTGGGTAAACAACTGCACTGCGCTGCCAAGTGTATCCGCATTAATAAGCTTGGAACTAGGCTCCAGGCCATCAGAGATTTTCATGGTCAAGTTAGCCTTACGCAAAGCTACTGGATCAATAATCACAGTACGCTCGCTATCTCTGTTATATAAGCTGGTGCCACCTTGGTATTGCAAGATATTTGATCGCAAGATTGCTTTAATTGGTTGGAAGAAATTACCCTCCAAAGTTAATGCTAGCGTCTGGTCTCTGCCATTAGCATTGCCCATTACAGCATCAAACTCTCCAAGAGTCTTGTTACCTTTTACAAACTGCCCTTGGCGAGCTGGGTTAAGTCCGCTAATTTCGTTTGCCATACTACGGTAGGCTTGGATTTCAGCCATGTTAATTTGGAACTGGTCATCCCTAAATGGAATTGCATATACTGCTTTGCTCAATTCCTGCTGATAAGCAGATGGCCTTACAGGAATCTTAGCTGTTGGGCTATCGTTGTTAATTGCAGCGGCACTAACTCGGCTTGGATCAAACAGCATACGATCACTAATTGCGCGACGACGACTGGCAATAGAACTATTGCTAAGTGCTGTGGTAATATCCTGAATGGGCTGTACGTTCTTGGCGAAAGATTTAGTTTGATAAGCCAACCCATCATCAAGAGGTTGACTAAAGATAATAGGGATAAGATTATGAGCATTGGTAAGACGCTCTGCATAAATCACCACCTGGTTATTAATAATAATAAACTTCCATACCTGTGGAGTATTCTGGCCAGGCACTTGTGTGAACTGGAAATCACTTGGAAGAATACGCCCATACAAAGTAGTAACTTGGTACATATCTTTGTACTTAATATCGCTACTGCTGTCCTGGTACCCTGCCCATAGCGCCCAATTCATGCCACTAACAGTAGAGATATCAATAGATGATTCTGGATTAAGCTGTGGATAGTAGTATCCGTTACTTCCCGCTGCACTAACTGTGGATACTGGAGCAGAGAACCCAGACTCAAATGCTTCTTTCATATTAATGCGAGCTGGCAAAGTAAGTGCAAATTGCTTAAATGCAATCTTACTCATAAGTTCGTTGTAACCTGCAAACTCGCCCTTAGCTGCAATATCCTTGGGTGCAACACGAGTATCCCAGAATGTGTTGTACATATCCATACGTTTAATCTTATTACCTTCCCACAGAACTTCTGCAGGCTTACCTTCTTTGCCATCCCGATAGCCTAGATCGGTAGTAAGACTGTAAGTAATCTCTTTATCCCAACTTACTTCTGCAGCCATCAGGTTGTACTTAAGGCCATCACGAATGCTAGTAAGAATTTCATGTACCCAGTTTCCGTGGTCCTGCTGCTCCCCGATAATTGTATCCATTTGGGTAGCTTCTTCGGAAAACTCCGGAACACTTACACAGCTAAATATTGGATAGCCAGTAAGAAACACAGACTGCTGGTATGTTACAGCATTCTCAACCTGGGGCTGAATAACTGGCAATACAATATTTTGGAACTTGGTTAAGTCTCCTCGCGCGTTAGCTAGTTTAGCTTTAGCCTGCTCTTCTGTCCAATCAGTTTCACGCATATACGCTAAATCGATTGAGCGCATGGAATCTCGAACATTCCACTGAGCATTAAATAGGTTACTTGTACTTCTGCTAAACTGGATAATACATTCTTGAGATTTAACTGTGGGCTTATAAGGAGTCATGATAGGTTCCTGTGAGTCAGAATGGGGAGTTAGAGGCTTCTAAGTAGTTAGTATCTTGACCTGCGAATTCTTGTCTACCTTCAATCGTAGATATCTTTATGTATTCTCCCATTTCCTCCAGAACTCTTGGAGCATAGGTTAGACAGTCAAGTACACCATCAACGTTCAAAGTTTTAAGTGGGTTAAATCCCATTATTTGTGCATGTACCTGACTTCTGCAACTTGGGTGTACATATAGTTCACCAGCTACATATGACTTAAACATGGTCAGGATGCGAGAATTTTTACTAATCTTACCTGAGTATATAGGCATAAATGTAATGCCTGATATACCCATCTGCTGGCAAACAAAGTTACTCCAGTACTGCAAAGAATACTGGTATGCGTTAGCCTCAATAACAACTAAGCTACAGTTCCACTTCATGGCCATATTAATGGATATCATGATAGCTTCGCCTGGGGAGTATCTACCTTCATCAATCTCCCTAGCTACTGCCCTTCCTTCATGAACTTCAAAGTAGGTAGTAGTAACAGCATCACTATTAGCCTTATCGTTAGAAGGGTCGATAATTATAAAGTTCCCTTGATGTACATCATCATCTTCAAATGGATATTCTTTAAGCCTAGAAAAGTCCACCAGATTGTTAATGCTAGCATTCTCGTCGTTGAGTACTTCAGCATTAAAAATGTGAGCTTTTCCAGCCTCAGCATCAGCCAAGTACTCAGCCTTAAGTTGTTCAATAGGCTGCAAATCTTCCCATAGAGATGTACCATCTTCTAGAATTCCCCCACAAATAAACTTTGCCCAATATTTATTATGCTTTAGTTTCTTGAGCAAGCTATGTGGAGTTGGGTACATGTTAGCAATAAACAAAGTCATACAACCTTTAGGAGACTTTGCTTTCTTAGCTGTACCAATCATCCAATCTTCGAGATCTCTAGATACTTGTTCGCTATCAGCATCTTCCCTGGTTTGTACGTCTTCAAATATCATTACGTCTGGGCGAGCATTGTCTACGTTAAGTCCGCGTACTGAACCTCCTGCGCCAATGCCAGCTAAAATTATAGTACGCCCACGAAAGCCAAATACCTTAAGAGTCATGGTATCTTGGACCATCCCAAGTTTCCAATCCCCAAATACTGATCTAATATTAGGCTCATCTAGCATACTAGCTACGTCTCGTAAGATGTTAGCCGCATGCTTTTCTGTAGCAGACAGTACTAAAATAAACTTACGATCAGTAAATAGTATGCAGTATAAAATAAATAATTTTACTAGAGTTGTCTTGCCAAAGCCACGGGGCAATCCTAGCGCCATGTTTGGAAAGTATCGCTTAGGCTTAATCTCTTGGAGTAGCCAAGCCCAAATAGCTACAAATATACGAGACCAGTCAAACTCAAATACCGTAGGCATTGCAAGTGCTGATAGGAAATTTAGGTCCTGTCTAGCAGCCTCTGCAATCTCAGAAGCATCTGCAGAGCCAGTAAATAGTTCCTCAGCTGGGTTATCTATAGCAGCTGGAATGCTAGTGGTTTCATCTGTCATAATTAATTCCTATGCTTGCCAGACCTTCCCAGCGTTGCCGCTTGGGTTTAGCCTAACACGACCTCTCCCTAGATCAATCGGCCACTCGGACTACGTCCTCGCTAGGCACGATTGACTTGGGGCCCTTTGGTCGCGTGGCTAACGCCCATCGGCAGCTGGGTAGCGGCCTGGCCGCGCTTAGCGCTAAATAGCTAACATGCGCCATTAGAGATCATCTGCAGTAATCTGGCCTTTAGTTTGGAAGCTTCTTCTAAGTCCCGATGGTACAGTTTCAGAAACTCCGGACTCTTGGAGTCTTTGGGATGCTTGCTGCAGTAGATCTGCTGCGTCGGCACTTCCTTGCCAGCCAGTCTCAGAAGTAAGATCTGGCAGTCTGTTAGCTTCGGTTGCAAGTTTTGCAACAGCGTCACTTGTTGCGGTGACAAGACTTCTGGCTCCTTCTCCATCACGAATCTCCACTATTTGGTTTTGCGTGTTAGTAATGAATTTCGCGGCCATCGAAGGTGGCAAGTTAATCTGTACAATCTGAGTAACTCCAGCACCTACTGGTGCATCGCTCATGCCACGCCGCTTAGTAGCATTAATAACTTGAATAACTCTTAATACATCCATTGGCTTAGTAACTAAATTAATAGTCTTAAGCAGCTTATCCAAAGCCTTCTCTTCAATCTCCATATGCTTATTATCAATACTGGTCTGCTTCTGCAGCACTGCTAACTTCAGCCTGGTAACTTCCTCAGCAAATCTTGGCTCAGCTACAAATTGGCTAATTAGGCTTTCACTCACACCTAAGGTGCTAGCTACCATTACCTGGCTAATTCCCTGCCCTAGCAAACTCAGTGCTTTACGTTGCTTGTCATTAAGTCCGCCCTGCCAGTTATCAGCCCCGCTCGCTACTACGCCCGGAGACGTCTGGGCTGCTGTACTAACCTCTTGACCTACTATCATATTCATGGTACTGCCCTCCTCGTTCCGGGCCTATGCGCCACTTTGCGCCTTACTAAATAGCCTCGCGTGCGTGATTCTAACCCGGATCTGCGCAAGTGCACAATCTATTTCTCAGGCTATTAAGTATCTTGTTAGTTAGGCATAGTTGGTTAGTAGTGGGTAGTTGAAAAAAGTTTAGTAAATTTATTGGGGTTCCTTAGGATATTAAGCACATCACTAACTAAAAAAGGCCCCCTACTCCCCCGTCATTGATAGTAGAAGTGCTATTGTAAATACGAATGATTCGTGTTAGTATTACGGTTCTGATTACGGGATAGGGTGGATAGGATATGTTAGCTAGTTTGATAGGCTGGATAGTAGAGTTGGGTAGCAATGTCGCCCTGGTAGTGGGGCTGGTAGGTAGCATGGGCGGGCTAGTAGGCGCTTTTTTGCTAATCTGGTATCTGAGCACAAGGGGGTAGGTAGTAGGGTAGGTAGGGTAGGAGGGGAATTTGTGATTTTGCCTAGATTTTCCCCACTATTTATCTAATTCCCACTTGACTTACCCTAGTTACCTGCTAATATTTCCCTTGTAGAAACAAAACAACTTAAGCAGGAAGGAGATAGGAAATGAATAAGCAAGGTTTGAGCAAGCAGGGCTTAAACAAGCAGCAACTGAAGTGGGCAAGCCAGCATGATTGGTTTGTGAAGGAGAGTTTTGAGGGTTATGTAGTTGTGCGGGATTATGATAGTGCAGGAAATCTAGAGTTGAAGACTTTTAAGGATTTCCAAGAATTACGTAGCTGGGCAGGATATTGAATTTAGGAGTTGTAGAAATGGCTAAAGCAACCAAGTATTACAGCCTTTTAGTTAAGCGTGACGGTAAGTGGTCTATCCAGTTTGGAGACTATGATAAAGAAGTAGTTAAAGATGAGGAATATGATAGTTATGATACAGAAGTAACTAAGATCATTGCGACTAGTGCGGATCAAGCAAGTATTGATGCTAAAGTTAAGTCTCTTAATTCGGGAGTTTGATAGCATGATTAGGCCAGTAGAATATGTAGCAAGTGATAGTAAGTTAGTAGTAGAGCGTAGTTTGACAGCTAGTGTGGAAAAGTTGGAAATGCTGCGTAGTTTTGGATTTGACTGTAAGCACGAGTATCATGCAGGATTCTGGCTAGTGCATTACAAGTTTCCTAAGCTCAAGTTGGTATCTGGTCACGCATTGGTAAAATAAGCGCTTGACTCAATTTAAGGAGCTTGAGATAATTCAGGCTCCTTAGGTGGAATCAGGTAGCTAGCGCCTTTCAGCTAGCATTGAAAGTGGAGAATATGCAAATGAAAACCATTATCGGCAACCAGACTTTTAAGAAAGTATCTGCTAAGCAAGCTGAACTGTTTCCAGTATTGGCTAGTAAGCTTGGTATCCAGCGCCCGGCAGTTAAGTTTGATTTGCCTGAATATGAGGCAGCGGATTTAGAAATGCTCGCTACTAGCCATGGTTCTGTAATGCTCACTTGCTTGAATGAGGCACTTAGCCAGTTTGCTAAAGCCCAGTTTGCAGCTAACCCAACTGACTGGGAATTTAAGCCTAGTTTGGAAAGCCTGAGTCTGGAAGCATTGGCAGCTAGCTTTGAATCTACTAGCCGTGGTCGTGTACTGACGCTAGACAATGCTAATAAACTGGCTACCTGGCTAACTACAAACTTGGCTGCAATTGTTACTGGCGTGCAAGTAAGTGACCCAAGTTATCAAGCTACCAATGCCCAAGCAATTATTGCAGTGGTATTGAAATACACAACCTATGAAAGCAAAGGTGCTGCATTTCTGGAAAAGGTAGTTATGCGATTGAATCAGTTGCTAGAATCAATCATGGATAGTGAAGACTTGCTAGTTAGCTTTAGCGAAGAGCCTAATTTGGCCGCTGTATTTGAAGCACTGATTAAGAAGTTTAGCCGTGCTGATGAGGCTGAGATTAGTGAGGATGCGCTGTAAGTTGGCCAGTGGCCAGTAATAAATAAACCCAATGCCCTAGTTAGCTCTAGGGCTTTTTAGCTAAGGAAATGAATTATGACTAGTTATATTCTAGCAGTGCTGTTTCTAGATACGGGTGTTACGGTGGAATACAAGTTTCCAACTAAAGCACAGTGCGAGCAAGTTAAGCCTGCTGTAATGCAATTGTATACAGGCTTGCGCCAGCCAGTGCGCCTAACTTGTAAAGCTCGCCAAACTAACAGTCGGGAATATCTGGCTGAGCCTAGCTTAAAAATGTAGAAAGTAAGAATACAAATCAATCCACAAGCCTCCTTAGTTGGGGGCTTTTTTATGTCTGTAACTTTAGGCTAATAATGCCTTTGAGGCACGTCACCATTACGTCAGGCGTCACCGTCATGCCGTCACCGAAAAGTGTGCCTCACCCTCCTCCCCTCCCCCGCACATCACCCCTATGCTACCTTACTATCTATCCCTCCTAACTATCCCTACCTATCCTATATACCCTATTCCCCCTTACCTAACCCCTTTTGCTTAAGTAAGAGTTTTTAGATCTTGTCTTAAATTTAAGAGGCCCATTAAAAAATGAACGCAATTGCATATAAGCTTAGTTAGCAAGAGTTGTTTATTTAACAGGTATATTTTAAGTACAAGGGTATAGATAGTAGTATGGGGTAGGGTAGTTAGTAGGAGGTAGTTAGCTAGGTAGAGTAGGCTAGTAGCAGGTAGAGGGTCGAGGGGGTGAGAGGGGGCATGAGGGTGAGGCAAGGTTTTGATTGACGCCGTGACGGTGACGTGTGACAATTTGTTGACGCCGTCGCGTACCTCTAACTAAGGACCATTACTTATGTCACGTAAAGATTATAAACTACGCCCAAGTCTTAGCTGGGATGATATGTCATTAGTTATTAAATCATTAGATAGCAGCATAAGAGCTGCTGTAGCAGCTAATGCAGTCAGTTTAGAAACTGTTAAACTAGATGAGATTAAAAAGTATCTGGAATCATTTAAACCAGTACAAGTAAGTACAGTTAGTTCACTAGAACGATTCATGCAAACTTATGGAGTAGCTCCAGTAGAGAGCACAGTAGTAAGTACCGAACCATCAACAGATTCAGTGCAGCCTAATGAAACTGATATCAATAGCATTGATATAGTAGCTAGAGCTGACCTATCTAATGATCAAAAGTATGACATGCTAAAGCTAAAGAAAGATTCTGATTATACAGAAGATGAAAAAGCATTTATGCTTAATACTGGAACATTAATTATGATGCGCAGGGCTGGTGTTAAGCCAGTGGGTATGGGGGATTTGTAATGGATATTAATGAGATTATTAATACTAGTAATAGCTCAGAATTTAAGCCTCAAATATATTTAATCAATTACAAAACTAAAGATACTGTTACAGATTATTGCTCAGCCAATGAGCTGGCTAGTTACCTAGACCGGGGCTATATAGTAGTTTCTAAACGTGATTTATATAATTACGAAACTAAGCTAATAGCTAAAGCTCAGGCTAGATTACGCAAAACCGAACTACAAAGGCTGCGCCGTAAACAGGGCTATACCCGATAAGTTTACTAAAGCTAACCCTAGAGCTAATTGCAAATGCTAATCAATCTCATTCTCGCTTGCCCGGGCTTAACCGGCTAGACCGCCTATACAGCTTATATCACCCAACCCCAATTCAAATACCCGCTTATGCCGTTTGCCCTATGCTCGCTTCGCTCACCTGTGCTACACTAGACATTGCGCTAGGGCAATTTGAGTTGTGGCCCCGTTAGGGTGATTGTCTTCGCTTTATCGGTCAACCGGTAGCGCCCGGCCGCTTTAGCACTAACTAACGCAACACTCCTAGTAACTGAGGATATAAGTATGAAAGCTGATAGATATGTTCCTAAGCAACTAGCACAAGGGACTAAAGTAGTAGTGTGGATTAAGCCAGATTATTATTTGTTTGGCTGGGAGCTTGCGGAAGGAATTAAGCACTGCGCTTGGATTAAGGGAACCATAGTTAATAAGTTTGATGACAATGATATAGCTGTTAAGTTTAATGACAATAAGTTCCTAGTGCTGCCATTTCGTGCGAATGAGGCAATTATCATTCGGTCTACATCAGAAGAAGATAATCCTAATGCATGGGCACAAAACTACGGGCTGCGCAAACTAGCAGCACAGCAGGATAAGATGTTGCGTAGGGAATCGATTGGCACTTATAAGGGTACGGTAGAGAAATAGCGGGAGTGGCAGTGAAGTTGCAGTATTGCAGACAGCACAGATAACAAAACCAGCTAAGCCAGAAACATAAATTGAAAGTGGAGATTTAAAATGAAAGTGGTTTGCCCAATAAGCGGAATACAATACACACTTACTAACCCATTACGCGGGCATACAGTTCACCCGCATCCAATGCTAGCTAGCTCAATTACTTGTGCAAATCTAGCAGACTGGTATCTAGCAGACTGGACTAAGGGTGACTTACCACAAGTAGAGACACACTTGCTAGGCTGCGCATATCTGCTGAAATTACCAGTAGAGTCTATAGGCTTGCCTGTAATGGATTACGATAAGCTAGCTAAGTGGGATGGATTCTGGTCTAGCAGTCTTGAGAAACTAGCAAAGATAGCCACAAAACTGGAAGGTAAAGGCAAGGTATTTAAGTCTTTGCCTAGACTAGTAGTAACTCTAGATACTATTAGTGCATTGCCTGAGTGGCTAAAGGATCTAGAAAACGAGATTGCATACGCTAGCCAACCAATTAGTGATAAAGCTAAAGAGTTAAATAAGGCCAGCTATAAATCAAATACAGAAGCAACAAACAATCCTAGTAAGTACCTGGCAGAAGATCAAATAGATCAGGTAGTTCGCCGTGCTTTGACTGGCTCACCACTGACTAGTAACGAGACTAAAGCATTACCAGTTATTCTAAGCGACTGGGCTTTGAAAGTTACGCAGTTTCCTGAAACCCACAAGATGCGATTCCAGCGCATCATTATTACAATATTTAATCCAGACTACATAAACATGTTGCTCATGTCTGATATTAAGTTAGATCAGGTTAAGGCACTTGAAGAGCATCTAATGCTTAATACTCCTGAGCATGCAGTAGGTACTAGCCATAGCTCAATACTAATGAAACGGCTGGAAGCTGTAATCCCAGTCCTAGAAGACTTTAGCCCTAGCATTAGTAGCCGCAAAAAGTCTAATACAGACGACTTAATAAACGGGCTGGGCGGTAGCAGCTCACCAGCACCTAAGAAAGTAGCTGGCGGTATGTCGTTAAGCGAGCGCCTAGCTGCACGGTTGGCTAGTATCCAAGGGGCTAAGAAATGAAAGCATATAAATACAAACCACTAGTTAATCTGACTAAAGAGCAAGTTAAAGTGTACCAAGATAACTGGAATCTTACTGAGCTAGAGCGCGATAATCTGGATAATTACTTTCTGCGCTCGTGGTCAGAAATAGAGTTAGTAAATGCAATTGTAATCCCAGGTGGTATACCTAAGATTGATATCTGGGGAGTGGAATACATTCCAGTATTCACAGGTAAGGATATGGCAGTTTGGGATAAGATTTGTTATCTAGCAGCAACTGGCTATGATCCTAAACCTGATCCAATTAATAACAAGTATCCAATGTACTGGCTAAGCTTTAGATCAGGGATGGTAGAAGGTAAGCGGTTTAGTTATGTAATTGTGCAGGAGGATAGAAAATGAGCCAGTTTCCAGCTAGATCAGTAGATCGGCAGCCTTGGTGCCCTAGGATATTTATGCTATCAGATAAAGAGATAGCGGATGGTTACAGAGCATTAGTAGCTAAGGATAATTACAGCCAGCGGGAGCCAGGAATAAGTAAGCAGGCTGCCATGGATGTAATAACTATTAAATACGATACTGTACGTGTAGTAGATAAGTTTATTGCTGAGCTTATTAACCTACCTAAATAAGGAAACTTGAAAGTGGCTATATTAGAAACTCCAATTGAGCGCCTTAAGCGCATGGCTAGGGAAAGTAGGGAACGTGCTAATGGCACACCTGCTGCACCACTAGATCAGAAAGCTGTAATAGAAGCATTGGCTGATTTGCCAGTACCTGCACCAGCTAGCATAAATGAATTTAATGGAATTGCTCTAACTGAGCGCCAAATGCTAGGTGTGACTTATGCAGTGCAGGGGTCTAGTTTCTGCATGACGGGCGCAGCGGGTACCGGTAAGACAACTACCACGCGTAATATTGTATCCGCTCTAATCATGAGCAATAAGATACCAACTCTAAGCATTACCCACAGATACCTGCAAAGTGGCAGACCTGGAATTGCAGGCTGTGCATTTACTAACAAAGCTGTGCAGAACATCAAGCGAGTTATGCCAGAAGACTTGCAAGCTAACTTCCTTACAATACATAAGTTGCTTGAGTTTGAACCTGTGTACTATGAGGAGTACGATAGCGAAAAAGGTCGCATGGTTAACAAGATGGAGTTTAGGCCAGCTCGTAATCAATATAACCCACTGCCTGAATCATTAAAGGTACTGATAATTGAAGAAGCAACTATGGTATCCATTGAACTATGGAATCAGCTATTCGATGCACTGCCAGTTGGTGGGAATATACAGATTATCCTCATTGGAGACATCCAGCAGTTACCGCCCGTATTTGGTAAGTCTATTTTCATCCACGCGATGCAAGTTGGTATCAAAGTAGTAGAGCTAGATCAAGTACACCGGCAGGCATTAGATAGCCCAATTCTGGAACTGGCTCACCGGGTACTATCTGGTAAGATCATTCCTAGCGTAGAGCTTAAGGACTGGAATAAGGAAACTGGTAGCGGTAAGCTTACCATTGTACCCTGGAAAAAAGACTTAGGTCCTGATCTAGGGTGCCGCAAAGTAGCTAAGGATTTCCTGCCTAAGAAGATTGAGGCTGGGGAATATAACCCATTTGAAGACGTGATACTTTGCCCATTTAATAAATCGTTTGGTTGCATAGAAATAAATAAGCACATTGCTACATATTTAGCCCAGTCGGAAGTATGGAATCCTAATGGAGAGTTAGTGCATGAAGTAATTGGTGGAGTAAATACCAAGTATTTCAGGATTGGCGATAAGGTACTGTGGAATAAGACTGAGCATGTAGTTACAGATATAAGAGTTAACCAGAAGTATTATGAAAAAGATCCACAGTTGCCTAGCCGAACTATGGATTACTGGGGAACTGAAACTGATGACCATGCCCAGGATGTTATGGAGGCCATGCTAGGCGGAGATACTAGCCACTTAAGTGACGCACACAATGCTAAGATGGATTTGCTGCTTAAGACGTTTAGTGACCTAAGCGATAGCATGGAAGGAGAGAAGGCAACTAGCAGGCAGTGCAGCCATATAATTACAGTTAAGTCTGAGGAGTTTGGTGAATACAAAATAGAAACTAGCGGTGATCTAGGAAACTTAGATCTGGCTTATGCAATTACAGTGCACAAGTCACAAGGTTCTGAGTACCGTAGAGTATTCTTTGTTACTGATAAGTCACATGCAACTATGCTGTTTCGGGAGCTGGTATACACAGCTATCACACGGGCTAAAGAAGAGCTGATAATTATCTGCCCACCTAGCTTATTTGTGCAGGGCATTACTAGTCAGCGCCTTCCAGGTAAGACACTAGTAGAGAAGATCGCAGCATTCCAGCGATACCTTGAAGTAAGTAAAGTCAGCGAGACTGAGCTGCCCAGGGGCATGGCACTATTAACTAAGGGCGTGGAGGAAGCAGCATGACAGTATCATGGCATGAAAACTTCGGTGGATCAGGACTTACTAGAGACCAGTATTACGATTGTATTAATGCAGGCCGCTCCACTAAAACTGGTAGGCATGTACGTACTAGTGAGCCAAGTAAGTTAGAGCGCCGCGCTAAGCAAGTAAATTGGAATAAGCTACTGATTACTGGGGCAGCTTGCAATTTGTCCAAGGTGCTAGGTGATATGAATATTAGCGCAGACCAACGACAGCACGCTAGTGAAGCTATTAGAAAGCTTGAGCAACTTATGCTTAATAGGCTAGCAGAAGACTATGAAGTATTTAAAGCTGAATACTTAGCAGCTAAAGGAGGTGCGAAATGATTACGGCAGATCAGGCACGTGCAGAGGCAATCAGCAATAAAACTGCGCTAGTAGTAGATAAGAATAAGCAGCTGTTAGAGTGCCTTAATTCCTTAATTAAGGAAGCAGTAGCACATGGCGAATTCGAAATTACTGGTGTTTTTATAGGCCATAAAGTTAAGCAGGGTGTTGCCCAGTATCTAACTGACCAAGGCTATACAGTAAAAGAGCTTACTACTGGAAACACTTTTAGTATATCATGGTTCCTTACTAGCAAAAAATAATCGCCTTGACCGTGGGGGCCGTCTGAGAGACAATTGCCCCCGCGATGCGGCATTCCCCTTGCTCTAATCAATCGCCACTCTCCTATACTTAAGGAAACAACCATGACTATCGTTGCTCTCACCCAAACTGCTGATGCCAAGTTTAACTACCGCGCTGACCGTGTTACTAAAGTACAGCGCCCTTCGGTTGAACTTAAAGTTCCTGAAATTACTGTTTCTGCCGTTGCAAACTACCTGTCCAGCGAAGACAACAAAGTTGTACTGCTGGTTACTGATACCCTGCAAGGCGTACTGAATAGCTACATTCGTGGCTTTGCTGATGCAGATGCTACCTTTGACCAAGCTAAACTGGATGCGCTGATTGCAGAAGGTAAGGTAGGTCTGGAAGTAATTGCTAACCTGCCACGTAGCGAGCGCAATACTCTTACCAATGCTGATCTGGAAGAGTTTGGTAAAGTTTACTTCAAGCTGGCTCAAGAGCTGCTGGATAAAACTGAATCCCAAGCAGTTGCTGCTGTTACTGTATTTAACAGCCGCATTAAGAAGATTGCTGGTAACACCAACGCACTGCAGAAAGTTAAAGGCGACCTGGAAAACTTCCTGGGTCTGGCTGATGACTCGGTACTGGAAGAGCACAACCGTGCACTGACTTACCTGATTGCCAAGTTGGAAGAGTACCTGGCTGAAGATATTACTGAAGACAGCCTGTAAGAAATACATAATTGGTAGGCCAACTGCCAATTTACTTAGCCCGCGTCTGCTTGTATAGAGATTGCGGGTTAAGTCAGTAGTAAGGTATGTTGGTATCTGGTGTGAGTACAGGTTCGATCCCTGCTGAGTTGACTTATGTTTCATTCGATACTCAGAATGCTGGTGCATAGATAAGACGTAATATTGTAGGTTCGATCCCTACCACCAACACAGCTTACTAGTGAGAAGGGGCAGCACAGAGCATACTCACTAAAATAAAAATTAGCCTAAGAGTCCAATTGTTGTATGACTCAAGCACGGATTGTACCGTGGAGTGGTGAAGTATTGCCGGCTAGGGTAGTGATACTAGCAGCTAACACTAAGCTACTAAAAATTCTACAAAGAATAAGCTTATAACGGTTGCTAGTTCCGAGGGAATTGATCCCCTAAATACTAGCTAGAATTCAGGTAGCCATGTTGAGCTTTAATGCCCCTAGGTATACGAAGGGCGCCTAAATAGAGATGCCCTGACCTACACTCTTTAAAAAGTAGGCTTCAATTTCAAAGGTACGGGAACTTATATCCCTATCTCAAAACGCCCAAGGGGTTAGCTGCTTACATTGCTAACTTGCTTGGGTTTTTTATGCACGCTAGAAAATAGAGGTAAGTGAGTATGGAAATTGTGACTAAAGCATTCCCAGCGGTAGGTGATACAGTAGCAATCCTGCATACAGTTAAGCGTACCTCAGCAGGTGAAGTACTGGGAGTTATGCGGGCTGATAGCACAGCAGTAGTTACTATTACCGCAGTGTACCTGGATGGTGCAGTACGTACAGGACTTTCTGATGTATGGGAAGTTCGTAAAGCAGGGGACGAAAGTAAAGCAACCCGCGGTGCTAAGTGGGCAACAGTAAATCCAATGCACGGAGAACGACATGTCTAATACAATTCCACCATTTGAACAAATACGCGGGTTTAACTTTACAGTTCCGCAAGTTGAAAAACTTATGCGCATGCAAGATACGCTTAATACATATGTACATCCTAAGTGGAGAGACCAAGATTTTAATTGGGAACTTGCTATCTTGGACGAGTGCATGGAAATCCATGGGCATCTGGGCTGGAAGTGGTGGAAAGGTGCTAACTACAAGCAAGGAGTTACAGCAGCTAACGTAGCTCAAATTAAACTAGAGCTTATAGATATCTTGCACTTTGCAGTTAGCCGCTATATTCAGGATTATCCAGTACTGATTGGTAGGAACGCACACGATCTAGCAATGCGGCTTAGTACGACGTGCACAGTTCCTAGCTTTGAATTCTCTAGTTTAATTTGCCACTTTCAGGCAGATGTAGCAAATAGAAAGTTCATTGAAAGCATTCTAATTAACTTGATGCAACTAATGCATGTATTGAGAATGTCTGAGCAGGAGGTGTTGGAAACTTATACCCAGAAGTATGTACTGAATAAGTTCCGTCAGGATCATGGGTATAAAGATGGTAGCTATGTTAAGGAGTGGAATCTTAGCACAGGACTGGGCATACTGCCAGACTCTGGTTGCGAAGCTACTGCCGTACTTACGTTTGAAGATAACGAAGTATTGGCCAAAGAGGTTAAGCATATAGAACTGGAGGGGCAGGATACTGCGGACGAACATATCCTTTACAGCCGGCTCGAAGCTCTATACAATAGCCGTCTTAACCAATAGCCTGCAACTTAACCGAGGATACTATAATGGCTGAGTCGCCACTAGATAGATTGAAAAGGCTGGCAGCGGAAAAGCGTGCAGCAACTTTGGCAGCTCAGCCAGCTGTAGTAGAAACTAAGCAGCCTGAGGTAGTTAGCGATGAGCGAGTTGGAGAAGTCTCTGGAGACCCAAGAGAGTCTGGTGGAATATTGTTCACCGGAGCAAACCCTGGAGAATCTAGTACAGGGGACAACCAAACTACTGGACAGTCACCAGTTCTTGAACAAGAAACTCCAGACCGAGGAGCAGTTGAACAAGACACTAGTATCAGTGATAGCGGATGTGCACTGGCTACGATTCAAGTGGAAGATGCTGGCACTGTTGTTAGTGATAACAAATCTATCGACATTGGCTTACCAGTATCTGATCACCCACTAGCAATGCAGTTTGCTGAAATGGAAGCAGCGTTACTTGCTAAAGATCCACAGTTCAAAACTATCTTGCGCCAGATACATAACCATCTTGGTAAAGAGCCAGAACTTGTAACTCAGATGACTGAGCAGGAGATCCAGTTGATCGTAACTGGCCTAGTTGTATTTGCAAATGCTGAAATTGTAGAGCCAGCTAAAGCTAAGGCCACAAAGTCTAAGATAGCAGCAGCTAAGAAAGTTGTAATTAGTGCAGATGATTTGTAATTAGGGAGCCAAGCCAGTGGCTAAGTTTAAAACTAATCTATGGACTTTAGTTAAAGCTGATAAGCCAAATCCTAAAGATCAGTTGCTACTGGCTGTTACTCTCTGGTTGCGTACTTACGATCGTGATGAGCCAACTTGGCTAGGACTAGAGAGCCTGCTTAATTTACTGGTAGAGTTCACCACAGAACTTAAGCTAGGCTTGAATGTTGATGAACTGCCAGCGGGCAGGGTAGTATCAAGCGCTGGAGATATCTGGCGTGTAGATGGGCCAGGTAAGTTTGTATATGTAAGTGACAACTGGGCAACCGAGTTTGATTTAAAAGGTTGCTATAGTACTGAAATCCAGTACGGTGTACATAAGCGCTGGATAGAGTGGGCAATGGCACATGCAATATGTAATTTGGATCACGCTGGTATTGGTTGGAAAAGAACTAATACTAGGGCTTGTAAAACTATTGGCGGCATGACTGTAGCGGAGTTTTTATTATGAACTGGGAAATGGTACGCGGTATTATAGTTTGTGCATTATGTGCTAAGATTACACTTATTGTATTTGAGCACTTGGGTTGGATTGTTAAAACTGCAAGCTATGGAGAATTCTAATGAACTATCTAGAAAGTCTAGATAACTTACCAAACTTTCTAGACGAAGCTGCACCTACTGCACTGATGATTCCAGTAGTGCAGCTTGAGCCAGGGCAGATTGATCCTAGATTTGGGCGGCTTAGTTACAGTGGGCTTACTACCTTGCACGCTTGCCCACGTAAGTTTCAACTAGATAAGTTGCAAGCTGAGAAAGCTGCACAAGATATTAGTACCTCAGTTACATTTGCATATGGGCATGCAATTGGGGAAGGGATTCAGCAGTATCTAATAAATAGATCTGTAGTGGATGAGCAAGTTGCATTTGATACTGCATTATGGAAAATGTTCTTAGCTTGGGACTGTGATTTGCTGGCTGAAAACGACAAGCAGAAGAAAAGTTTCTTTAGGGCAGTAGCTACTATGCTGCAATTCAGGCACTTGATAAGAGAAGGACTGCTTGGAAACGAGTGGGTAGTAGCAGAGTTTAATGGCAAGCCAGCTGCTGAACTTAGTTTCCGCATTGATTTAGGTGATGGATTCTATTACCGTGGATACGTGGACTTGGTACTGCGCAATACTGTAACTGGTGAGTTGCTAATTCTGGAGATCAAAACATCCAGCGCAAACTACGTAAACCACTACGGATACAAGAATAGCGCACAGGCAATAGGTTACTCAGTTGTACTAGATACTATTGCACCTGGTACCAGTAGTTACAGCGTGCAGTATCTTGTATACATGACAAAGCTAGAAAGGTTTGAGCCATTTGATTTCCCTAAAACATTCCGGCAGAGGGTCCAGTGGCTACAGGATCTTATGTGGGATAAGAAACAAATCGCGGACATGGTTGCATTCTACGGTAATGATGGAGTGTGGCAGGTTCGTGGAGAATCTTGCACTGACTTTGGTAAAGTATGTGAGTATATGGATATGTGTGGAATGGATACTTCCCGCATGACAGCGCCGCTACTTGAAACTCAGTTGCATGAAGATAAAGAATATCAGTTTGAATTCACCATTCAGGAGTTACTATCATGAGTGTAAACCCCAGAATTAAAGTTCCGGCTACCTGGGATAAGAAAAAGAATATTGTGGTACGAGTGCGACATGGTCGAATAGAAGTGATGCAAGACTTTTCAATCTTTGCTACAGATAGCAAACTAGATGAAGTATTTATTTGTGTATCAGACACTCAACAAGAATTAATTACCCAGTTTCTTGAAGACTGGTTAGCCTGGAGATTGAGTTAACATGGCAAAGCTATCTAGTATGTCAGCATCTAAGATCAAACATATCATGTTGTTTGGTCCACCTAAAGCAGGCAAGTCTCTCTATGCAGGAAAGCTAGCAAAGTTTAAGAAACTAATCTGGTTTGATTTGGAGAATGGTTTTAGTACTTTGTTCCAGTTGCCTGCTGAGCTGCAAGATAACATTGATATCATCCATATCCCTGATAACCGTGGCACTCCCATGGCTATTGAAACCATGCTTAAGGTAATCAAGGGAGCTAAGATTAGTATCTGTGATAAGCATGGCAAGGCTGGCGGATGCCAACTTTGTGCTAAACTTTATCCACCTCCGGCAGTTATACCGTCCACTACTGTTGAATTAAACGCGCTTGACACGGACACGTGTGTGGTAGTAGACTCCTGTACACAGCTTAAGAACAGTGCAATTGCAAACATCACTAAGTTGCAGCCTGTAGATTACAAACTAGAGTTTGATGATTGGGCGCACTTGGGTACGCTAATGGATACTTTCTTTAGCTATGTGCAGTCTGCACCATACAATGTAATCTGCATTAGCCATGAAGATGAAGTGGACATGGTTGATAAGAGCAAGAAACTTGTACCAGTTGGTGGCTCAAGTAAGTTTAGCCGTAACGTAGCTAAGTACTTTGATGAAGTTGTGTACTGTAGAGTACGGAACGGCAAACACGAAATGGCATCTAGTACTGCTACTGATGCAAACATTCTTACAGGTTCACGTGCACACGTAGACTTTAGTAAGATGCAAGATCCTAACTTGATTGTCTTGTGGGGACAGTAAGCCTAGGAAGTTACAAGTAAATACCACAAACTAAACTTAATTAATTAATACGAAAAGTGAGATTGTCATGACTGATACTAACCTGAACGCTGATATCCTTGATCTGTTGGACGGTACTCTGGAAGACTTGGCAGACCTGCAAAAGTTTCAGCCGTTGCCGATTGGTGGTTATCGCATGGGTGTGTACTGGACTTACCCTGATCATGAAGAGTATGTAGCAGTAATGCTGGAACTGAAACTTCTGGAAGTTCTGGATGTTAAAGTTGCTGAAGAAGACATGCCTGAGATTGGTAAGTCTGCTAAGTTCTACATGACTTTGCAGCGTAAAGATCGCCAGCCTATGCTGTTCAAAGATGGCACACCAAACACTATTGGCCAAGGTCAGTTCAAAGAAGTTCTGGCTGCAATGGCTCCAGTGTTTAACCCAGATGGCACACTGTCTAATCGCCAGATGATCGAAGCATCTGAAGGCTGTGAAGTAGTAGTACTGCTGGGCCATCGTAAAGATAAGCAAGATAAAGATGTTATTTATAACACTCTGAAATCTCTTGCTCTGGCATAAGCTGGACTAAATTGTTATTAGCACATGGAAGTGCTAGCCGTAAACAGCCCTGACTAACCATCGGGGCTTTCTTGTCTTAGGAGTCAGTAAAATGAATCAGCCAGCAGCAGTAAGCACAAGTATGCCGATCACCCGTGAGGCGAAAGTAGTCACCAAGGTAAGCATACTTGTACTTATTGATACTGTAGACCAGCCATATGCAGCTAAGCTTGCACCAATGTTTGCTAACTGCAACTTGCGTGTGCACAGTGGTAAAGTAGAAAGCTTGCCAGTATTGGCAGCGCAGTGCAAACAGGCAGGGTTTACTAAGATTGTTACCACACGACTGGATGTATTGCTGGCACTATTGCCACCGGGCCGGGTGAAGAAAGCAAACATAAGTAACTATACTGGCTCAATCATTCCAATGGGTGGGGTAGAGTTCTTAATTATCCCTAGCCTTAAGCAACTGGTAACAGTTGAATACATGCCTTGGATGATGAAGCAGTTGTTACGTAAGGTGACACACGAACACGAGTGGCGCAAGACTAGTGAGTTTCGCTGGTGGCAGATTAAGCCGGGCAGGGAATTCGCAGACGCACTAGCACAGCTTAAGCAGTGTGATTTGATTAGTGTGGATACCGAGACTCTTAAGCCTACAGATACTTGCCCATGGCCGCGCATTGAATTAGTGCAGTACACAGGATTCAAGTTTGCTACGAATGAATCTTGGACCTATGTAGTTACGATGGATAATATGCTAGCCGTACAGTTTATGCGGCAGGCTAATAGTTTGGATGTTCCAAAAGTACTGCAGAACGGCAAGTACGATTGTGCATATTTCTTTATGTATAATGCCCCACTGGTAGCTTACTACCACGACCTTAAGAATGGGATGCACGCACAGTACTGCGAGCTTCCAAAAGATCTGGCATTTAGTTCTGCACTTTGGCTGCGGGACATAATGTATTGGAAAGACCTTAGCAGCTCTGGTGATAGCCAAGATAAGTTTAGGTACGGTGCACTAGATACCTGGGCAACTGGTGAGGCTTATATCAGTTGGCTGCAGCAGGCTCCAGATTGGGCAAAGCAGAATTATGTGACTGAGTTCCAATTGGTACCTAGCCTACATATGGTAGAGATGCGCGGGATTAAGCGGGATGTTCCAGCTGTACATAAGCACGCGGGCGCAGCAGAGTTTGCATTAGCTAAGTTGCTTGATACCTGTAGAGCTATGGTAGGATCACCAAAGTTTAATCCAAGTTCCCCAGACCAGTGTGTACGTTTGATCTGCGCACTTACCGGAACTAAGCCACCAAGTAAAGAAATTAAAGTTAAGGACATGACGCCACAAGAACAGCGTGAGCGCCAGAAAGCAAACAAGGTAGCAATACAAAAAGCATCCTATGCACACCCACTTAACGAGCGGGTGCTTGGCTCTGTACTGGAATATCGGCAGCTACGTAAAGAACTTAGCACCTATCTTTGCATAGGTAAGAATGCCAAAGAGTTTGGTCCAGTAGGTAAGGAACGAATTCTATATAGCATGAACCCTGATGGGACTGATAGTGGACGCTTGGCAAGTAAGTCTCACCATTTCTGGTGCGGTATTAATATCCAGAACATGAAAGGTGGTGGATCAGCTAAAGAAACTTTTATAGCTGACGAAGGCTTTGCATTTGCTGAAGCTGACTATAGCCAGGCTGAGGATCGTGGAGTTGCATTTAGCTCTGGTGATCCGACACTTCTTAGTATCTTTGAGCGGGATGTAGACAGCCACAGTTACAAGGCAGCCATGTTCTTTGGTATCCCATATGAAGATATCTATCAGGCTCCACAACCAGAATACATTAATAACGAAACAGGACTACTAGTACCGGCGCAAAAGAAAAAGGTACTGATGCCAGATACGCGGCAGCTAGGTAAGCGCATTAACCATGGCGCAAACTACAACATGGGGGCTGGCGTATTGCTAGAAACCATGGGGCCTAAAGCTGTACGTGAAGCACAAAAGCTTTTGAAACTTCCAGCTGCAATGACACTTATGAAAGTGTGCGAATACCTACTACTATGTTACGAACGTGCATTCCCTACAGTTAAAAAAGACTACTACAAATCTATCATACTTGAAATTAAACGAACTAATATGATGCTGTCTGATACAGGTTGGGTGCGGCACTGTTTTGGCAATCCCGAAACAAGTAAGCCAGCACTTAATAAGTATGTGGCACACAAGACTCAAAATCTCAATGCAATGAATCTTAATAAGGCATGGCTAATTGTCTTTAAAGAATTAGGATTCAATCCAGACTTCAGACTCAATGCTCAAATCCATGACTCTCTCCTATTTCAATACCGTTTGGGTCGAGAAGACCTGGTATATAGAGTCAAGGAACTAATGACATTCCCTGTTGCAATTAGAGACTGCAAGGGAATCACAAGAGACTTAATAGTTCCAGTCGATATTAAATTCCTGGGACGTACTTGGGCAGGTACAAATGAATGAGCCAGCAAACATCAGACTTGTTAGTTCAAAAGAGTATGATCCCTTTGTCAATCCAGATGGAAGTCTCGACTTCTTTAAGCATTACCTCGACTACACAAGCGGAACCGAAGTACCAGCTCATGCTAACAGATGGTCAGCAATCGGAATGTTGGGAGCTTGGCTTGGCAGGGATATACATGTTAAGTTCGGATCAGCTAAGCTATATGCTAACCAATACATCATGTTACTGGGCGATGCAGGTAGCAAAAAGTCCACAGCTATTAAGGGAGCTAAGCGTACTCTTAAAGCAGCTGGCTATGAGAACTTCTCAGCAGAGAAGATTTCTAAGGAAAAGTTTCTTACTGAGCTTGCAAAGCAGAGTGGAGCAGGATCAACTGGCGCTCTCAACAATATCCTGGACCAACAGTTATTTGGGGATATCGACGACTGTGACTACCGTGAAACTTGGGTGTGCGCGGATGAGTTCAACGACTTCTTTGCAAACAATATCTTTGAGTTCGTAAGTACATTAGGTGTACTGTGGGACTATGAGGGCAAGTATGAAAACCAAGTTAAGCATGGCGAGTCCGTTGTCATACCAAATCCAACAGTTTCAATTCTATCAGGAAACACGCCTACTACATTCGCAACCACCTTTCCGGTTGAAGCTATTGGCCAGGGATTCTTTTCAAGGCTTATCGCAGTACATATCAAAGGATCTGGGCGCAGAATTACCAGGCCAAGGGAACCATCCGAAGCCGAAACTTCGGAGCTGCTTGCTAGACTGGCTGCTATTAAAGACTATCATAGCGGAGAAGTTGAGCTTACAGAAGAATCTTGGGCACTCATCGATCGGATATATCAGGGATGGAAACCCATACCAGATAGCAGGTTTGAAAGTTATAGCAATAGACGGCTTACACACCTTATCAAACTCGGGCTCATACATGCAGCTAGTCGCCTGTCCACTACCATTGACCCTATCGATATCAGGAGAGCTAACACAGTACTTGACTATACAGAGCATTTCATGCCAGACGCATTCGGTGAGTTTGGTACGGCACGCAACTCAGGTATGACCCATAAGATTCTAAAGGAATTAGAACTTAGCGACCAGCTCATGACTATTACTGATCTCTGGCATAAAGTACAGCTGGACTTTGATAAGATGGACAGCTACCAGAATCATGTAATGGGCATGATGCAAGCAAATAAATTACAGTTTGCTGGTGACAAGATATTACCAGTAAAGCGTGTGTTAGAAACCCCCACTAATGAGTATCTAGATTATAGATACATGGTTGATGAAGAGAGAATGATATGAATTCTTGGTATATTCTTGGGCACCCAGTAAATGAAGGAAACTTCCTGTACCACAGCTCTCTTAATGAAAAGCAGAAACTGGAGTATGAAGAGAGCTTGTTGACTAACTGGATTTCAGACTCCACATTTAGGCCTGGGCTTATGAGTCCAGTTGACAAAACTAACCACAGAATTAAAGAGCACCTGGATGGCTATACCTGGAGCCCTGCATCACGACTGATTAGTAACACCACAGTTTTCGGGGCAGTATCGGACTCTACGGAAACTATAATTGAGGTAGATACTAAAGTTACTGGAAATGAATTTAAGATGAAGGAGCCAGCAGTAGCAAATTCAGTGGAAGATACTTTGGCCCAGCGCGGTAGCCGGTATGGAGATTTCACAGACCATGCAGCTGTATGCCAAGATCTTAAACGTGTGATGCTATGTACAAATTCAATATCTGGTAGAGGCTTTGCTAGGCTGTCGGATGTACAGAAGCAGGCACTTGAGGTTATCGTGGACAAGGTCGCTCGTATTCTTACTGGCGATCCTAACTACGACGATAACTGGCATGATATCCAAGGCTATGCCAAGCTAGTTGAAGATCGGCTTCCATGCAATGTAGAAAAACGGGCGCAAGAAGAATTTAATAGCATGAGTCCGCAGCAGCAGAGCGCTATGAAAAATCTGGAATCTGCCGTGTTTTACGGAAATAATAAACAGGAATCTAACTAACATGGCTACCTCCCCACAAGTACGTACATACAAACGAAAAGTGCACATTGTCCTGGATACAGAAACTCTGGGGCTCAAACCTAAATCAGCTATCATTGATATTGGTGCAGTAGTTGCCTTAGGCCCAGAGCAAGGCGTAAGCTACAGCCAGCTGATTAATCCACAGTCGTATTCAGGAGCTGACTTCTGTATTGACCAAGATACCGTAGCTTGGCATGAGCAGCAGAATCCAGGCTTTGTACAAACCTGCAGAGATACTGGCGTAAGCTTTCAGGAAGCTGCCCAATCATTTGTAGATTGGATCAATCAATATAAAGCAGAGTTTGACTTGCATGTGTGGAGCCAAGGTAAAGACTTTGACTTCCCACTACTTAATCATCTGTTTGATCAGTGCGGGCATAAGTCTCCATTTAGCTATCGCAATGTCCACTGCACTCGTGACTTGCTCTGGCTTAATCCAGCAGCCCGTATTAGATCTAATGGGGAGGCTGCACATACTGCACTAGCTGATGCGGAATGTGCTAGTCAGCAACTGATTGCTATTGTAGCTAATAGCTCATGGTACCAGAAACTGTTTAAGTGAGGTAGCTGTGAAAGAAATAGTAATGCTAGACCAGCGCATTATCTCTCTTATGCAAGAGCTTCCTAATCATCCAGCACTATACGAACGGATGAAGGAGGCTGAGCGACAGGGAGCTAAAGCACACTCCACTATCTTCACGACTCCCACAGGTCATGATGATATCCCACTAATCCAATCGTTTGAACAAGGCTTAGGATTTATTGCAGCTGAGCTTGACGTAATAGTTCATGGCGATTATACCTATGAGGATATTTGTATCCTATGCGATAAGATGCACAAACGGCTACTGGATCGCCGAACTATTGTACTAAATACAGAAGCCCCTAAGCACAAAGCTCTGGAGCATATTGTAATTCCACCAGGCTACAAGCACTGAGGTGGCTATGGATTTAATCATAGCTGAACTGGAAGCTGACAAGCCACCACTGCTGGTATGCCCAAGCAGAGCGTACTGGGAGCATCTAACTAATTGGCTTATAGATAATTACAAGCTAAAGTATAAGCCAATCTATACAAATACACCTGGACAGCTTAGAGGACTTAGCCATAGGATTGTGTTTGTATGCGAGCATTCGTATGAAACCTTCTATCTAAACCCAGCTTGGCACCATACATTATATAGGCGTCATACTGTTGTTATAGTAAAAGAGTCTAATGACTATGGATATACTTTCCATATGTCCCCTGAATATCCTTAGCACTGAGGTATCTAGCATGGAAAATCAACACCGCAAAATTACTGGCTATCGTGAACTTGGCCAGCACGAAGTAGATCTTATGAATGAGATCAAAGCATTGGGGCCGCAGATTGAGGCAGTCGTACTAAAAGTACAGGAGCACCTTAACCAGCAGCGGGCGCAAGCTGCCTTAGAAAGTGATGAGACTACTGCTAGTCGTATGGGAGATGCAACTCCAGAACGATTCGCTAATCTTGGAATCACATCCATGCAAACTGGTCTTATGTATCTGACACGTGCAGTAGCTCAACCGACATCCTTCTAAACACTCACGCAAAATAAAGCCCCGGTACTAGATCGATCTAGCCGGGGCATTTTTATATCTAGTGGAAATCCACCAAAGTAGCGAGCGCGCATACTAGTGCACCGGCGCGGCATCCCGCAGGTAGCTGACCGATATGGCGTAGCGTCGAACCCGTGCGGGCCCACAGTCAACAGTGCCTAGCGCAGCCCTAGCGAGCGAAGCGAGTGGGCTAAGTGGCCTGTTGATCTGGGGTACGGGTGAAGTAAGCTAGACAGAGCGGGCAAGCTCCAAGGGTTGCAAGCCGGATTAGAAACTTTCAGTATCCTGTAAGTTATCTCTGCCGCCCATAATGTCCTGCATATATCTGCTATAGCTACTACTTAATCCATTAGCCAGTGCTTCAGCTCTAGATCTATCCGTATTTTTATACTGCTCCATTACCCAGGTATTAAATCCAGTTTGCCTTCCGCCAAGTTCCATGTAGCGCTGAGCAAACTCTCCTATCTGATTACCATCCACAACTCCATTCCCCTGCAAGTTAAGCTTAAGTGCTGTACCTAACTTAGCTCGCTTCTCCCTATCTGCAGCCATGTATCCCTGAACTCTAAAAAATGCGTTACTTGTAATAGCTTCATCAATAGGCTTAGCACCAGCGAGCCTGGTCATAGTTGCCCAAGATACCAAATCATTTGTACCCAAGATAGTTCCGTTAGCTTGTGTACTAGTTACTTTGCCATCCTCATTAGTAAATGCTCTAGCAGTTTGAGCCATACCTGCCAATGGTCGGCTAAGCCCCATATGCTCAATTCCATTTAAGAAACTATTCCAAACAGGTGCACCACCAGCTACATCAGTTAGGGTTTGTTTAGTAGACCCGAACACTTTGGCGAAGGAGCTAATGAATGGAATGTCAGCTGGATTTGTAGGGTTGGGTACGATACTCCAAGTGCGTGGGTTGGTGTCACCTCTGGTAAAGAGACTAGCTCTAAGCACATTTGAGGGTGCGCCAAACATAAGCCAGTCGGCACCTTGCTTTCCAAATAGAATGTTGGTTGCACTGTATAGATCCTTATGCTCAGGGTTCCCACTAGCGCTGCCTACAAGGGAACTATTGATTAAGTTAAAGCCAGGCAGGCTGCTTGCACCATACACAGAACCTTGTAAACCAGCTGCCATAGCTACTGCTTTGCCATTACCCTCACCAATATAACGAAACATCTGCTGCATCAAGTTAAACTGATACGATTGGAACAAACCAATTGCCTGACCTATTGGACCCTGGAACATAAGTGGCCGCTCGGCTGCACGAATAACTCCGTTAACCCGGTTAGTAAATGTATTCACATAAGCCCAGGCAATCTTATCATCAATCACTCCATGCTTAACTCCAACCTCTGTGATTTGTTTCATTACATCAGCTGCAATCAACCGGTTAAACTGTTCAGTCCAACGGTTACCAGTTAGTTTCTCACCCTGCTTACCAAAAGATTCCCAAGCTGCACTAAGCTGCTCAGACTTCTTACTCATGTCATGCACACTCTCCTTGCCAGTAAGTGTCATAGCATCCAGAGATTTATAATACTGATCGCTTAGATCTGGTAGCAGTCCGCGCAACTTGTACTGGGCAAGCAATGCTTTTCTGCCATCACCGTGCAATCTGGCCAAGCTATTAGCAATCAACTTACTTGGGCTGCTAATCAAATCACCATCCACACCAGGTACGCCAATCTTCATAATCTTAGCAAGTTCGCCTGCACCCTCAGTACTACCTTTACTGATTGCACTGGTAAGTGATTTAAGTTCGGCACTAAACAGTACTGTGTTACCAAGCAAGTTGTTCAATGCGTTAAATGGATCAAGCCTAAGAATTGTGGTGGTAAGAAATGCATTAGACTTGCGAATGAAACTAGTAAGAGTCCCTCGTGGCACAGAGCTATTTGCCATAAGATTTGTTGCTGCATCGTAATAGGCAGTCTTAAAGCCAAGCTCCTCAAATACATTATTGATTTCATCAGACTTCTCCGGTGTAAACTTCCCACCTTGTCGCTCAAAAATCTCAGTTGCCTTATTCCAAGCCCTACTAACAAAGCGGTCAAGGGTTTGGTTAACAGTATTTAGCAGGGGGACTTCATCAGTCTTAGTAATGTTAAGCATAGCTTTGACTTGTGCCAGGTACGGGTTCTTGTCAGAGCTAGTTACAACATCAGTTACAGAATCTTTACCAGTTTTGCTGCCTGCAATATTAGTGAACTGATCGCCAAGTCGCTTAAGCTCATTAGTTTCTTTCTCGTACTTAGCCAATACCATTTGCTTAATCAGCGCGTTCTCTTTAGCTACATGGTCTTGTAGCCAACCGTTAACGATCTTGCCTGGATCAGTTTGTGGAAAGAACCGAGCACTGATACCCCTAGATAAGAGATCAGTATTGATATAGTTATCGTGCAGGGTCTTGTCATAAATCCATTCGCCACGCGCATTATAAAACTCCTCACTCTGGCCTTTTGTATATACTTTGTATTCGCTTGGCACTTTAGCAATTTGATCTTCTAGCTCTTTACTAGTATTAGCAAACAGCATTTTAGTGTGCCCTACACCTACCAGAGTTTCATCCTTAACAAATGCAATGTGCCGGTAGTCACGTGGGTTAGGTCGGATAGGATAAAATACATCTAGGGCTTTCCTATCCTCATTACCCTGAACTGCGTGCAACTCTTTCCAAGTTTGGTTTCGTGTACCATTAAGAGCAATGTGCATATTTACAGCATCGCTAAGTACGGTATCATCAAGGCTGCTAGGATTGCGCAGTGGAATCTCTTCTACCGTACCCTTAAATAGTTCAGGTGGCGCAACGTCTTCACCATTATCAAGTGCACGTTGGTAGTCACGAATCTTCTGGGGAATCAGTGCATGCCCAGCATCAGACAGTACATACTTTTCTGGGCTGTTTGCAATGATCTCATTGATAGTACTAAACCGTACAGCCTCTGCTGGATTCTGTGCAAGCTTTACAGCTACTGGATTAATAGAATCAGTTAGCGTATTGATCTTTGTACGAGTAAGTTCACTAGTGAGACTACCAATATAACTAGTAGTTTGTTCAAGTGACCCATATGCACCACCTGCGTTTGTAAATACTCCAGCACCGCCGCCACTACGGTTAGCGGACCGCAGCATGTCTTCACTAATGGTAGGGAAAGTTTCAGCTAACTCTCTGGCATAGCTTGCAAATACTTTATTCGTAGCTTCTACTGCAAGCTTCTCGCGATACTTAATAAGTGCCATACCGTCAAGTACATGCCCAGCATCGTCACTTACCTTAGTGGTGTCGTAAGTTGCCTTACCAAATCTAGGCTTAACATAAAGATCAGCAGCAGTAACTGGGCGACCCAAGAAATCACTCAGCTCCTTAGCATATGAATCTTGTGCATGATAGTTTATTACTGGATCTTTACTTTTAGCTGCGCCCTCAATAAAGTCACGGCGTACATCACTAGCCAATTCTATAAAGTTACTGGTGTGTTTAAGTTGTTTCTGTGCTTCGATAACTTCTGCTTTGGCTTTGTAAAAGTGTTGGCGAATTGCATCAGTACCAACAAGCGTTTGGTTATCTAGTGCGTTACCATTATTGCTAATAGTAATTGATTCAACTTTATCTCGCAGAGCTTTATCAAGAAATGGTAAGTCGTGCGAACCTACAACTGATTTAGCATTCAGTGGCAAGGTAAGACTGCGAGCATTAATCCAGCGCAACTCAACATCACGTGCATTCTTAACAGACCTGAAATCAGTTTTATCAGTTACACTAGTGCGAGCCTTAGCCGCTAACTTTTTGATTTGCTCAGGTTTAAACTTATCTGCTAGCCTAGGCACCCCAACAGAACCTGCACTAGTTTCGCCAATATTACCAGAGTGCATACGAATATTAATAAAGCTTTCGTCAGTAATCTGTTTCTCAGCCTGCTTAGTAGTTTTAGCCAGACCTTGCTTAATCAAATCCTTCACGCGAGTCTCAAAGCTAGACTCTTCTGCTACACGTGTAAGAGTCTTAAGATTCTTAAAGGTCTCTTGTGTACCTTTGTTTCCAAGCTTAGAAGTAATATCTGCAAAGTCATTGCCAAGAGTGTCATCCTTAGCGAGCTTACGGATATTAATGCGGATTTCATTATCAAGCTTCTGCATATTATCTATGCGAAGTCTATTAGTTTTGGCGGCCTCTCCAGCAATTGCATCTGCAGTAAGAGACTCTCCAGATTCCCCTTGGGCAACCTTACGCGCCTTAATCATATCAGGAGTAATCTCCTGCATAAGAATTTGACGGTCAGCTGCAGCTACTACAATTTTATCTGAGATAGCTGTATCAGCAGTACTGGAACTAAGCTGGGTACTTTTAACTGCGGCCAGTTGCCTAGCATCGGCATTGCTTACCAAACGCTTAACACCAAAGTAAGTACCAGCTGCAGCACCAATGGCACCGATGCCACCACCGATAACTGTACCAAACGCAATGTTCTTAACAATATCCCCAAAGTCCATTTCTTCTAAAATTGGGGACTTAAACATAGTTGCAGCTACTGCGGTTTCAAACGCCAATGATTCTAGAATGCCTTGCTGGGTACCACTTGCCAGAGCTTTAATCGCATTGGCATTACCAAAACTAAAGCTAGCGGACTTGGCTGCTAAATCAGCAGCCTCCCGCTTAACGTAAGTTTCCATGGTAGGTGCGAGCAAATTTGTAGCTAGGCGAAAGTTACTACCTACTTCGCCAGCGGCTGCTGCACGCAAGGCTCCCTGCCCAGCGCGCAATGCCTTAATACCTGCCAACCCAGGAACAAAACTAGAACCAATAAATCCAGCCAAATCTGCCGCCGACTTATTCTGCTCGTAGTATTTGCCAAGATCGTCATCGTAACTTGATACGAATTCAGCAGTATCACGGTAGTCTGTTTTATTCTCTTCAGCCCCAAACAGATTACCAATGGCTACGCCAGAGTTATAAAAACTGTTGAGGCTGCTAGCAATAGACACAGCTAAGAAACTTGGAGCATTGCCAAGCGCTGCAGCCACGTCTTCAAAAATAGAAGAGTTCTCGCTAGCTACGTCATGTGCATTGGCTGCCTGGAGGAAGTTAGGAGCTTCATCAAAGTTCATTTAGGTGCCCTCTTTAAGATTGTGTCAGCCAATTTCTTGGACTGCATAACTGTGAGCGCAAGAGTCACGTCTGTTGGCTTAGTCATATCAAGTGACTTAGCCGCAGCTTTCTCTTGCATACCGCGCTGCTGGATCATAGCCGATCCCAGGCCAGGCTCAGTGAGAGTTAGCCCAGCACCTAAGCTATCCCAGAATGAGCGCTGGAATCCTTGGATTTTAGTATTGTAACCTTGCTGGACAGGTACGCCTAATTGCAGGAATCCGCCAGTTGCATTATTAATGCCTACGGCGTTTTGGTAGAAACTGGTAATGCCATCACGCACTTCATTAAGTGTAAGCTGCCCTTGGTCTACTGCTGCAATACCAGCTGCAAGCAACATATCTGGACTAGGGTTATTTTGATCAGTGGCAGTAAGTGTGGTGAGTACTGTCTTACCAAACCTACTTTCAGCCAGCCCATTAGGCTCGCTAAGTATTACACTAACAGGTGGAGCCTGATATGGGTTGCCTTTTTCATTTTGAATATTAGCTTGGTAGCCTAGAGCTGTAGCAGTTACTGCTTTGTTTAAAATAGATGCGCGCTCTGCTGGATTCTTTTTAAGGTCAGCTCCCTCTGGCAGTAGCAGTTTCTGGGCAATCTCAGTCTGGGCTGCAGCACTAGCTGCTTGCAAAACGTTTACAGCAGGCTTAAAGCTATCAGGGAGATTTACCTGATCCTTTGTAAGAACTTGAATAGTCTCTGCTGGAGTATTACCAAATACTTTAACCTCTCCACCAGACAGTTTCATACCTTGAGCTTCTTGCCTACGAATGTCATCCCCAAGATCGCCGCCCTGGGTAAGTGTACGACGAACAAACGTTTCGTTTACTGGAGGCAAACCAGCTTGTGTACGGTAAGCATTAACTCGGCCAGTGGCATCTACATACTCCTGGTCTTCCATCTTACCGCGCTTACGCTGCTCTTGCAGAGCATTAAACTGTTCCTGCCTTAGCGCCATACCTTCCCGGTATCTTTGATCTTCTGTAATCTGAGAATAGACTTGAACTTGTCTATTGAAATCTTGAGCACCATTCTGGCGTAAGGACTCAATTGCCTGTGCCCCGTACTGCTTACCAGCAATAGCTTGTTTACTTGCTTCTGCATTCGCAAGTAGCTTGGTAGCCTCAGCAGTTGCTGTAATACTCGCTTGGCTGAGAGTTTCTGTAATTGAGTTCTGAGTTTGTACCGTTGATTGAGTCTGCGCATTTAAACCTGCCGCCAACTTCTGCTGGACATCAAACTGCTGAGCTAGTGCATCACGCTTAGATCTAGCTTCATCACCCTGTACCAGATCTTTTAGCCAGCCGAGTGGATTATTAATAATATCACTACCAGCTTCAATCTCACTTACATCAGCCTGGGCTTTAGTAAGTTCAATTGCGCTCTGCCGCATACCCTGGCCAAGCTGGGTGATAATATCACTTACGTCACCAACGTTAGTACCAAATGCATTGGCTGCTTGGACACGCTGTTTTTGTGTCTGTAGCTGGCCTTGCAATTGCACTAGTTGAGCTTGGGCAGTAAGTGTGCCTGCTTGTGCAGTATCCTTACTTGCCTGTTCGGACAGCGCAGCAGACTCAGTATTAAGATCTGCAATCCCTTGGGCTTGCTGGGTTTGAGTCCCACTCAGTGCCGCTGCGCTACTAATGATACTACCAAGATCAAACCCAGCCATGGTTAGGCTCCTTTCTTATTCCACAGTTTATCGAAAGCCCGCTCAGTAATAAACAACCCAATCAAATGGCAAACAGGTTCGCCAATAAACTTGGTAATTGTTCCCAGCGGATACTTAACATGATCAGCAAAGGTGCCGCGAGTAGCAAGCAAGGAAGTGCGACTACGAGCAACGGGCAAAGTAAATTTAGTCCAGCCCTCGTGACCTTTATCAATCTTGGCTGCGATACCAGTAGCCCAGGCTTGGTAGCCAGCAACCGTGAATGGGTGCATAGTCTCAAGATACTCACTCCCTTTGGCATGCAAGTCCTTATCTAGCAACCCGCGATTCTTAAGAGCTGTACAGATTACAGATCCACCGGACGTACCACCGCGGCTACCACTATTATTAGATCCACCTAGCCCACTTACAATGGAGCCAATAATTCCACCAATACTTCCCAGCCCACCTAGTCCGCCAAGTCCGACACTGGTAGATCCTGTATCAGAGTCAATACCAAAGTTAATGCCGAACCCACCTTGGCCAGTAGAACCGCCACCGCCACCGCTACTAATTGTAGAAGTATTTAGACCGAAACCTTCGCCAGTAGTGATGCCTGTACTACCGCTTGGCATTGGGCCACCAAAGTCTCCATAGCCTCCGAAATCAATATCTCCTAGCTGATTCTTTTTAGTGCCAGAGTTACTAAAGATTCCCTCAGAGCTACCACCTCCAGAGCCTCCACCAAACAGATCACCAATAAGATCTGTTACGTAATTAGCTCCAGATTCCAATGTAGGCCCTAGAGCTTTTGCACCTAGATTAAGTGCAGTGGATGCAAGAAACGCACCTCCCAAACCAGTAGCTAGATCTTTAGCACTAGTGCCCTGCTGTACTGTAGTCTGGGTTTGTGGAGCAGTTGTAGTAACTGTGGGCGAGCGCGCAAGCTCTGCTCTATTAGCGGCCTCTGCGTACAGATTGCCAAGCAACGTATCTTCGCTCGTGGAATTATAAATACCAGAACTACGAGCACGTGCACCAATAGACTTGACGCCACCAGAGCCAGACAGAATCTGGTCAATGATCTGCTGAACACCAGCATCAGATACATTGGTCTGCTGAGTAGTCTTACCCCCAGAGGTTGTGGTTGTAGACTTCTTATCTTTCATACCACCGATAAGATTAGTTAAAGCGGTTAGCTGATCAATAGCTGCCATAGCTGCTCTCCTAGTTATCAAAGACTGGAGGAATCTGCTTCACCCAGTCAGCTTCAAGTTTCTTTTGCAGTTCACTAATTACAGGCTTATCTATACGTCTAACCCATCTATGCAAAGTTACACAACTGGATATAATGCAGCGGGTAAGCTTAGGAACTTTTAGCACTTCCATAGCTTGTGCTAGTATTTCATCCGCCTGTGCCCGCGTAATATCTAGGGGATTACCATCTTGTGTAAGCTGTAAAGTATTGCACAACCTATCGTGAACAATAGCTGCTGCACCATACTTACCAGTAGGCGGAAGTAAATTCCAAACTAAGCGTGGGATTGAAGCAAGATCAGTAAGCATGCCCGCTGGAATATATACCCAAACATTGCCATACTTCTCTCCTATATAATACCGAAAACTTTCAGCTATTCTATAGTAATCTCCATCCAATAGTTCTGATGCTTCATCATCATAATATATCACGGGCTTTGCCGTGAAGGAAACAAATTCTGACATACTTAACCTCTATTCAATACCAGGCATATAATGCCCAGGAGCTCTGCAGGTTAGTTCATTACCTCGTACTGGGCCATGCTGCCTAAATGAGATATGAATCCAAGTAGGCTCCAGAATTAATTGATCATATCCTACCAGCTCTTTATTAGCCATAAGCTCCAGTGCAATTTGTTTAGGTGAGCCGAAGCCAGGACATTTAAAATCTACTGCTTCTCCATTGGAATGCTGAGACTTCTGTGCTCCACCAATTGCATTATTAAGTGCCCACGATCTAAACCAACTAGTAATGTACAGTGGGCGATTATCTAATACCTGCCTAACAACTTCCAGTTTAAATGCTGTATATTTCATAGCTTCTAACTGAGCGTCATTAGGTGTATTCAGCATGCCACGATCCTGGGCTGTAGCTGAATACGTAGCTTCACGGAAACTAAAGTGTGGAGATAATTGAAAGTTTTTCACTGTATGCCTTCTCTTGATAGATACTGACCGAATAGAACAAAGCCATCTGCTATACAGGTAGCCACTGGCATTGCATATGCGAAACCATTTGCGTTAGTACGCTTACCTGGGTCTCCTATATAAAAACCATTGTCCCCAAATAGTGCACCTGTATTAGATACAGATGAATATGCCCAAAGTAATTGTCCTGATACTATACCCTCAAATGCAACAATAGCCGGACCTATGCCAACTCTTACGTATACTCCAACAGCTGCATCAGTTAGTGCTACTGTACAAAAGTTTGATGTTGGTGTAGTACCACTTTTAATTGGTATGCCGCTAGAGGGCAGTTCAGGTGGATCTGCTAATGCACCACTGACCATACCATTTAAGCCTCCAGTAGACGCAGGGCAAATTGGCTGACCTTTAACTATATCTACTAAGGCAACTGCGGTAAAGAATCTAGTAAATGGCATTGACTTATCTGGAGGAGTTCCAGGAGCTGTTGATCCACCGCCACCTCCAGTGCCAGCAGATGAGCGTACTTGATCTAGAGAACTGTTTAGAATATGAATCGCATTATAAATTTCTGTGAATTCATTAAATAGTTCTGGGTCAGTTGTTAGAGGAGTCTGACCTAATCCTATATCTACTGGAGACGCATAACCACCAAGGGCGCTCATATAAATTATCCTTTAGTTGAGATACTATGGACATAGTTATAAAATAAAACATAATCATTTGAAACACATATGCCCACAGGATACAAAAAGGCTCTATGGTATAAGTAGTATTTACCTTGGTGATCGGGATATCCCGGCATCCAGAAACCTTCCCATCTAGCTTCTCCAGGAGCACTAAATTTAAATTCTCCTACTACGTTAGCAAGGTATAAGCCGCCATTACCTAGTAAATCTCTGCGCTCCACTAGCTGCTCTACATGCTGGCGCTTACGTGTACTATATACAGTTCTGGAATCTACAGCCCAGATTACTTGCCCGCATTTAGCGCCACTAACTTTAGATATTCCAGGCCCAATACCAACTTGAACTTGCTCTCCAGGCTGAGCTGCAGTTAGAGCTATAAAGTACTGCAATGGAACTAAGCCAAGTATATACCTACTACCTGTAGATCCAACAGTTACAGACGAGTCTATAAACTCTCTATAGGGTTCACTAGATAGAACCCCATTAACTATCTGATTTCCGAAACTTGAAACTACGGATCCAACTTCTATAGGTTGGCCCGCTACCCCCCAGAACGAGTTTACAAATGGTACATCATTATTTGGTGGGTTACCATCTACAGTATTTGGATCTGTAATAGCTCCACCACCCCCACCACCAACAGCATTAATAATGGCAGAGGCATAAGCATTAAGGGTGTGAACAGAGTTATAGACGTACTGCAATTCAACTACATACTTAGGATCCTGATTGGCTGGACTCTGCCCCAGCCTAATATTTATACCAGCCATACTTAACTCCCTAAGGATTTCCAACCAAACTGAACCAACCTATAAGTGAGTTTATATTAAATGTGCCTTTGAATAGCCAGGACACATTAGTACCAATAACCCCATCCCAAGTATACCTACGGTAGTCAGATTGACTCTCCTGCAAGTATCCAAGTTTAGCAGCTCCAAAGTTTTTACCATTCAAGCTAGGTAATGCTAGGGCCTGAAAGTTTCCACCTGTATCTACGTTCTCAATCTCAAGCTGATTAAACTCAATTAGCTTCTGTCTAACATACTGGAACTTACCAATTATCATTACAGAATCTGAAGCTAGCTGGGAGAAGCTAAAGTCAACTACTTGCACTCTGCCATTACGCTGCAAGAATGCTATAGAATCTCTAGGAATCTCAGTAATTGTAGAGTTCATAGAGCGTAGTTCAAAGCAAGATGTATGCGTAATTTTAAGTTTACCCATGCGGTTTTGAGTAAGATCAATAACAAGTGCGTGAGTCATATCAGCTGTGGGATCTAAGCCATATGATAGAACAATATATCTATCAGCTACTACCGCAAGTTTCTTGCGCATAGTCCAGTTAAAAGTATTAACTGTAAATGTATTAGTAGCTGAGTTGAAATCTTCGAATACGTTACCAGCAATAAAGTCTGTAACGTTTGGTGCAACAGTTGTGCAGCGAGCGTGTGTAATCTGCTGCATACCGTTAGTGGAATATACTTGCTGGAAACCACCGGCTTGCTCTAGAGATACAAGTTCTGAACTGGACACACCACCAGCAGAAGGAATTGCTTTAAGATTCCAAGGGAACTCTGCGTTACCTGAAAATATTACAGATACCGCATTCTCTTTTGTAAATATAATAAAGCCTAGTGCTGTAGTAACAGCAGTAACTATATTACCTCTAGCCTCTTGAACTTGCCCGCCCCCTGCACCTGACGTATCAGATGGAACAAAGTCTTCTACGTTTACAGTACTGGACCAAGCAAAGCCTGTTGTTGTATAAGTTATTAAGTAACCATTAGCTGCGGCAATGCCTATAATGTTTGCAGGATTAACCCCTGCCAAAGGTCTTGGAATTAATGTATTGATATCACTGTTAAAAATGTAGCAACCTACATTTGAGAAATAGATATATGTTGCACCATTAACTGTGGCAGTTGTCATAACACAGCCAACAGGCAGCACAGGCGCACCAAGAACTAGTGCCCAGGTGTTATTAAATGGATTCATAGAATACACACCATTGGCACCAAAGTTACCAATAGCCATGTAAGTCTTAAATCCAATAGACTCCACAATCTCTGCTGGAGGATCCCCTCCCATAATTATTTTAGCAGTTTGAACTTGCCGTACGTATTCAAAGTCTAAGCCAGCTGAAGGTATTGGAGCATTAAATACTGTATTGTAATTAACTGATTGCCAGCCATAGGTACTTGGCATAACGTTATGGCAATAAAATATCTGTGGGATACCAGTATCTACAGGAGATTGCCCATCAGAAGATACAAATCTAGCGTACGTATTATCTGCCTGTGGATTAATAACGGTCCGCCCAGACAGCTTAGATAGCAACGGGAACGTCATAGACTGCGTGTTTGCTCTGTAAGGTATCTGAGCCATGGTACTCTCCTTAAAGAAAACCCCAGTTTCCTGGGGCTATAAAGTTAAGCTGTGTTATCTTCTGCACCAAGTCCGCACCAGTTTTGTCCATCATACTGTAGTGATATACGATCTTGTGCATGTGTAAGAGTAAAGTCTGCAGGAATCCTAATGTTACCTGGCGGCCCTTTCTTAACAATTACATCCTGTGTAGAACTAGCGGCTGCCAAGATAAGCTCCTGCCCATCTACAACTCCACCATTAATTGTGGCTAGGTTGTCAGTAGCTGCAGCTCCTTCGTTAGCTACGCGGTAATAGGAGAAATCTCCAATTGTAATTGCATCTGCTGCGATCGTTCTTGTAGGCCCAACTGACCTAGCAAACCTACCAATTCCCCCATCTGTACGAAGTTGGAAAGTGATTGCCCCAGCCCAACGAAATTCTAGAACATCACTATTGCTAAGGTCCCGTCTAAAGCTCCAACCTGTAGTACTAGATAGTGCGTTACCTGTACCAAACTGAATAGCAGGATCCCCACTACCACCGCTAGCTCCACCAAACTTAAGCCACGCGGATGTTCCATCAGCTGGGTTGCGCTCAGAAACTATTACACCTCCGCCCATAGCCATACCAGGGCAACCCATAATAATGAGCTGTCCAGACATTGCACCACCAAACGCAGGAAGCAGAAGACCTACATCCCCAGCAAACCTACACATGCTAATCATTACATCAATGGTGTCAATGTTAGCTAGCCACTGCTTAGTTGCAGCAAACGTGGCGGACGAAAAGTTAGATGTTTCAAATATACACTGGCTAAATGAAGCTTGAGAGGCAGCTCGGAGCTGGATTGGGTGGATAGCATAAGTACGAATACTACCCCCATGGAAATAGTGGCCATTGATATTGGCAGTTACAGCAGTTGTCATACCATCTATAAATATACATGCCCATGTATCAGCATTTGCATAGATCGTTGGAGCAGTTGCTAGTGAGCGTGCATGGTGATCCAATGTGAATATATCTAAACCGAATGTCATAGTGCCAGACATCCCACTAGATACGCCATCATTAGTTTGCGATCCAATAAGTGCAAGTCCATGCCTGCCCATGGTGGAACCGCCACGGAAAATTGTGTAATCTGGATCGTCTAAGCCAAGTACAGTTCTGATTGCTGTACCAGCTTTTGGATAGTAACCAAAGACAACTACATCAACTATGAGATTCTGTGGGCAATCATCGAAGTAACTTCCCACTTGGTAGTTAGCACTATTCTCTGCACCATATGCAGTTAAATTTCCATCTACATCATAGATATCTGTGTCATTTACAATTGCCATTTTTTCCATGCGCAGGCCAGTAATAGCAGTGCGTACGCTATACGTGAATGAAGCATAATCATCTGTACGTTGAGTCACTGCAGTTGCGGTGCCTGTACCACGGAACATTACAACTGATCCTGGTAGCAAGTGTTTGTAGCCAGGACGCAAGAATCTCTTATCGTCGTTTGTTAGTGGAAATGGAGCAAGTTGTGGAGCACCTTCACCCTCCCAGTGGGTAAGCCTGTTATATCCATTGAACATGGAATACACGCCACGAGGGAAATACAGTGTCTTACCAATAGAAGCTGCATATATATCAGCTTTTATGATAGCTGCAGTATCATCAGTAGTGTAGTTCCCTACAGCACCGAATCCTTTTACAGATACCCTACCGTCTCTTACAATAGATTGTAAGCTCTGAATTATGGAATCATCAGAGTCGTAAGTAAAATTTACGTAGGATGCCCCGGCTCTAGACTGCAAAAAGTTTCGTAGCCAGGTATCAGCAATCGTAATAACTGGTGCCCAAATACTGGAGCCTGCCATATCATGTCTCCTTCTTAGCATGATGTGCTAAGTCAAAATTGCCTGCACAAAAATCCTCTTCTGTAGGTAGCTTACGTCTAATTTGGACATCTTGGATTGCACGGTAAGCTAGAACTAATTGCTCCTGAGTTTTAATCTGGTTTGCAGTACACTCAGAATGCTGCTTATCTAATTTAGACATTCGCCAAATTAAAAATAGTATTAACACAAAAGGGGACAGACTCATAAAAGTCGTCCCCCATTCGTGAAAATCAGCAGCTGTAAATGATCCATTTATTCCTGCAAATGCCACAGTTACTATTCCTGTGGCGCTATTAATCTTTCCTGAAGGATCCATGGTAAGTTCCTCTAGCGCAGCTCTTGCACGGTTAATACTAGATCACTGATTGTGATGTTACCTGCAACTGTACAAGCCATCCACAAGGTAATTATATCACCATCCAGAAGCTGTACTTGGCCATGTGCAGCTAGGCCATAAATATTACCAGATACATCAAGTCTAACTCTAGGCCTGCGAACTAAACTAATAGCACCGTTTACTGCAAATTTAAATGCCACAGTATTGTTGGCTACTGAGGAACTTAAAGACGCCCACATTTCAATCTGGTATGCACCGTCTCTATCAATTGTAATAGAGTTTGTTTGCTGAGATACCCCACGATTTATACCACTGGGGATAGTATCCCACACGTTAATAATTTGCGTATAGTCTGTGTTACTTACCAGTGTGGCGTCTGCTGCAGCAAGTTTAGGGATAGCTGTGACACTATTAGTTATTGACCTGTTACCATAGTTTACTCCAGAAGCCCCAGCACGTAAGTCAATAAAGGTTACTGGCCAACTAGCGCCTTTTGGGCCATAGAAGTATGCGTTGCTTGCATCAATGTAGTAATCAATTGATGTACCTAATCCAGCAGATGGTGGCCCAACTCCTTGATATATAACTGAAGCTGCACCAGCTGGTCCTGCTGGACCTATTGGACCCTGAGTTGAAGGCCCGGGCGGCCCTGCTGGACCTGCAACTCCAGCTCCTGTATCCCCCTTAGGTAGTGTGAAGTTAAGAATAGCTGCGGCTGGCGAGCCTACGTTTATAATCGTAGCTTGCGTTCCAGCAGCAGTAGTACTTACTGTACCGACCGCAATTGTGCCCGCTGGTCCAGGTGGACCTGGTGGTCCTGGAATTGCTCCCGGACTCCATATACTGGATTCACTCATGTTAAGTCTCCTTAAGTAAGTGCACCAACATCAATGAGCACAGTAATGTTTTCATACGGAGAGTAGATCCAAATAGGAGATACCCTAGGTAATACAACATCATGGTACTCACAGATTGGAGTACCAGTTAAGCCAGCCGCGTCATCTGCTGGAGCTGTGCTATGCACATAGATAGGCAAGCATCCCATGTTAGTGAATCTCATGTGCGTGCCAGCAAGCAGTGCAGTTGTCTTAAGTCTATTTGCAAATGTATTTAGCCGATCCCCAAATACTACCTGCACGGCGCTATTAACCACCGGAGTCCAAATTCCAACACTCATGGCAAGTCCTCAAGTTAGCGGAACATCATCTACATAAGACAGTTTAAGCTCTGAGTATTGCTCAGCTGTAAGCTGGCCGTATTCATTAGCTTGCTCTGTAAACGAGATAGATTTAAAGATTACTCTGGATGCCTCGTAAATAATTACGTAGGGCATTTCCACTGCAATCCAAGAGTCAAATGCAGTTTCTGGTGTAACCACCGGATGCAGGTAACATCCAAACAAGACTTTATCCAATGCACAAGTTCCGCGCATCTGAATTAGCTGGCCAGCCATATAATACACATTAGTCTTAATGTAATTATAACTGTCGAGAGAGTTTTCAATTTGAATTGGAGTTAAGAACTGCCCAACATCTCCTTGAATATCCCCATTCCACAGCCTAAGATATTTAATCTTTCTGAAGTTTGGTGCAACATCAGTTGGCAAGAAACTTTGCAGTATAAATGGCTCTGTAAACGCAACTGGCAGTTCGTGCAAATCTTTGTAGTAGTAGTCTGAGTGATGCGCCTTTAAAGTTGCCGCACGCACAGCACTTTCTATTCTAGTCTTTAAGTCTGGCCGCTTAGTAATTAAAATTACTTCATTTACAAGTTCTTGGAAATTCATAGTGAGCACTCCAAATTGGCGCTTCTAGTCCTTGGGAGCTAACCCGCTCCAGCTAGCTTACTTCAGTCGCATCCCAAGTCAAGCAGCCGCTACGGGACTTCGTCCCTGCGCTAGACTGCTGTGACTTGTGAGCCTGGCGACTTCGACGCTTAGCTTTTGCGGTCAGCCCCCTTGCGGCCTAGGCGCGCCGAACGCCTAATAACTCACTGTGCTTGTTTAAGGGCATTGAGTTTAGCAAGTGGACTTTGGTCAGCGCCCAGCTTAAGTGCTTCCAGCTGTGCATCCTTAGTGGCTTGTTGCTCAGCAGTAAGTGTTTCTGCACCTACGATATCTGTGGTACTGGCTGCGGAAGCCTGTAAAGCTTGCGTGCCACCACCATCATAAGTACCGCCATCAACTAGCTTACCTTGGGCAGCAAGTTCAGCCAAGTGCTCTTCCCGGAACTTCTTCTTAAGCTGGTCCATCGGACTTGCGAATTCTGTATCAATCTCGTGCTCATTGGAATCTACATAGATACCAAACTCACCCTCTTCAGCAGCTTGCATAAGCTCTGCAGCTAGGGCAGCCTTCTCGGTCCAGAACTTACCGCTAATAAAGGGGACTACAGCGCCACTTTTAAGTGCGACGTTTACATTACCGTGTTGGTTTTTAAATACAGTTACGATAGCCATGGGAGTATTTCCTACTTGGAATATTGAGACGCCTCCGGGCGATGTGCCTAGAGGCGTTGCTTAAACAACATTACTTAGGCCGCTGCAGTCAGGCCAGTAATAATTGCGTTAGCTGGAGGGTTACGGATTTCGGTGGTAGCTTCTGTCAGCAGCGAA
>Ga0247812_10000271_pt1 | contig 44594 bp, 32 predicted proteins | sample UWRJL149409B1_FD_178011 | JGI IMG/M metagenome (GOLD analysis project Ga0247812, IMG submission 178011) | Plant litter microbial communities from Arlington Agricultural Research Station in Wisconsin, United States - UWRJ-L149-409B-1 | ecosystem: Environmental > Terrestrial > Plant litter >...
CTTCGGGCCAGTTCCTCGAGCAAACTGAACTCGGTACTCGTCACCTCCAGTTCGTTCCCGTTCCACCGGGCGTGGCGTTTGCCCGGCCATAAAACCAGAGGGCCCGTCTTGATTATTTCCATAGTTGGCTGAGCCGCTGGCTGCACCCGGCGCATGATTGCGCGCAAACGCGCCACCAGCTCCCCCGGTGAACTGGGCTTGGGCACATAATCATCAGCACCGAGTTCCAGGCCAGTGATCCGGTCAATGTTGTCGCCACGGCCGGAGAGCAATACCACCGGGACCTGACTGCTGGTCCGAATACGCCTGAGCACCTCGATCCCCGAGAGCCGGGGAAGTATCACGTCCAGCACCACAATGCTGTAGCGCCCCGAAAGTGCTTGAATCTCACCCTCCTCACCCGTGTGCACGGCAGTCGCTTCAAAACCTTCACGCTTCAGAAACTGGCTGAGCATTCCAGTCAGTTCCTGGTCATCGTCAACTAGCAATACGTGAGTCATGGCGAGCTCGTGAGTGGGGATGCGCGCAGTATCGTCTTTGCACTCCGCAGCGTCATCGCTTCAACCTTTACATAACTTGACAGTTGGTTAACCGCACCAAACGCCCCGCGCTCTTATGCTCGCTCTCCGCCCGCCTGGTCGCTGTGCGATGACCGTCTACAACGGTTATCCAAGTGCGCCTGCGCTGCCTGTCGATGTGTACTGGAAAGATCTTGATGAATTTTTCGCGCCTGCTCTGCTCGGTTGCGCTGCTGCTCGATTTCACACTTGCGCACGCCCAAGGCTTCACAATCTCGGATATTCGTATCAACGGCCTCCAGCGGGTCTCCGCGGGTAGCGTCTTTGGTGCCTTGCCGTTGAACGTCGGCGAGCAGGCGGACGATCGTCGCCTGGTGGAATCCACTCGTGCGTTGTTCAAAACCGGTTTCTTTCAAGATATCCAGCTGGGCCGCGATGGCAACGTCCTGGTCATCACGGTAGTCGAGCGTCCGTCGGTCGCCAGTATCGAGATCGAAGGCAACAAGGCGATCTCCACTGAAGACCTGATGAAGGGCCTCAAGCAGTCCGGTCTGGCTGAAGGCGAGATCTTCCAGCGTGCCACCCTCGAAGGCGTGCGTAACGAGCTGCAGCGTCAATACGTCGCTCAGGGCCGTTACTCGGCGACCGTTGATACCGAAGTGGTGCCGCAGCCGCGCAACCGTGTCGGGCTGAAGGTCAACATCAACGAAGGTACCGTCGCAGCTATCCAGCACATCAACGTGGTGGGTAACACCGTCTTCCCGGATGAAGACCTGATCGACCTCTTCGAACTCAAGACGACCAACTGGCTCTCGTTCTTCAAGAACGATGACAAGTATGCTCGGGAAAAGCTGTCCGGCGACCTGGAGCGTCTGCGTTCCTACTACCTGGACCGCGGCTATATCAACATGGATATCGCTTCGACCCAGGTGTCCATTACCCCGGACAAGAAGCACGTCTATATCACCGTTAACGTCAACGAAGGCGAGAAATACACCGTTCGTGACGTCAAGTTGAGCGGTGACCTGAAAGTCCCTGAAGACCAGGTCAAGTCGCTCCTGCTGGTCCAGAAAGGCCAGGTGTTCTCCCGCAAGCTGATGGGCACTACATCCGAACTGATCACACGTCGCCTGGGTAACGAGGGCTATACCTTCGCCAACGTCAACGGCGTACCGGTGCCTTACGACGATGATCACACCGTCGACATCACCTTCGCGGTCGATCCGGGCAAGCGTGCTTACGTGAACCGCATCAACTTGCGCGGCAACACCAAGACTGTAGACGAAGTGTTGCGTCGTGAAATGCGTCAAATGGAAGGGGGCTGGGCCTCGACCTACCTGATCGACCAGTCCAAGACCCGTCTTGAGCGTTTGGGCTTCTTCAAGGAAGTCAACGTCGAAACGCCGGCAGTGCCAGGTGTCGATGATCAGCTTGATGTGAACTACAGCGTTAAAGAACAGGCTTCCGGTTCGATTTCCGCCAGCGTTGGTTTCGCTCAGAGCGCCGGTTTGATCCTCAGTGGTTCGATCACCCAGAACAACTTCCTGGGTACCGGTAACAAGGTCAGCATCGGTTTGACCCGCAGTAAATACCAGAGCCGTTATAACTTCGGTTATGTCGACCCGTACTGGACCGCTGATGGCGTGAGCCTGGGTCACAACATTTTCTACAGCGCGACCGATTACAGCGATTACTATAAAAACAGCGCTACCTACTACGCCATTGACAGTTATGGCGCCGGAACCACGCTCGGCTACCCGATCAGTGAAACCTCTCGCTTGAGTTTCGGCCTGTCAATGCAACACGACAGTATCAAGCCGGCCACCTATAGCGCCGATGAGATCTACGACTTTATTCAGCGCGAAGGTAAAGAATTCAACAATTTCAAAGCCAGCCTCGGTTGGTCGGAATCGACGTTGAACAGAGGCCTGCTGGCCACCCGCGGCCACTCGCAGAACCTGAACATGATGGTGACGGTGCCTGGCAGCGACTTGAGCTTCTACAAAATCGATTACACCGGGCAGACCTTCCTCCCGATCAGAAGCTCCACTTCGCTGCGTTTCCATACCAGACTCGGATATGGCAATGGCTATGGCTCAACCGACAGCCTGCCCTTCTATGAAAACTACACCGCCGGCGGCGAAGGTTCAGTGCGCGGGTTTAAAAGCGGTACCCTCGGACCGCGCAATACCCCGGCCACCGGCACTTATGCCAGTGCCGGCCAAGCGTACTACTCCGACCGGGATACCGAAGCACTGGGTGGTAACATCTTGATCACCGCAGGGGTGGAGTACCTGTTCCCGATGCCCTTCATCAAAGACACCAGATCCTTGCGCACCTCTTTGTTCTGGGACGTCGGCAATGTCTTCTCGGACAAGTGCAACCTGAGCGCCTCCCAGGGCTGCGACGGTATTGATCTCAGCAAAATGGCCAGCTCAGTGGGGGTCGGCCTCACTTGGTACAGCCCGCTGGGGCCCTTGAGCTTTAACCTGGCGCTGCCGGTTCGAACGCCTGAGGATGCCGACAAGCAAGTGTTCCAGTTCTCCCTGGGACAGACGTTCTGAGCCGCGGATACGGCCATGAGCAAAGCCAATATTCACACAGTGGGAGGTACTGTTTCCCCTAAGGTCTTCCCAAGCCCTCTGCCCTGAGAGACTAGATACAGCCCGGCCCCTCTCCCTCACTTGATCCTGAAATGAAAGGTATTGCGCACCGACGGCACGGCAACGGCCACACCGTCGACGATGCGCGGCTGATAGCGGAAGGTTTGCGCGGCCGCCAGCGACGGGCGAATGAACAAGGGGTGGCAGCCGTCCAGCACCTTGGGGTTTTCGATCTGGCCCTTCGGGTTGACGGTGTATTCGACGGAACAGTCGCCCTCGATATTTTTGTCCAGCGCCCGTGCCGGATACTCCGGCGCTTCCTTGCTCAGTGGTAGGTACTGACGGCTATCCGCAGCGGCTTGTTGCCGGGCGCGCTCGGCGTTCAGCCGGGACTGCTCCGCTTGCTGTTGCGCCTGGCGCTGCTGTTCTGCGGCTTGCTCGCGCACTCGAGAGGCCTGTTGCTGACGTTGCTGCTCGGCCAGTTGTTCGCGCTGGCGCTCTTCGACACGCTTGCGCGCCAAGGCTGCCTGCTCGAGCTTGCGCGCCTGGATCTGCGGGTCGATCTGCGGCTTGGCCGGTTCAACCGGCACACTCGGCGTCACAGCTGCCGGGGCCGCGACCACAGGTTCGGCCACTGGCATGGGTGCGGGTTCTGGCGCAGGCGGCTGCACCGTCGGCGCCACCATCACCAACTGTGTGGTCATGACGTTCGGTGGTTTTACTGCTGGCACTTCGGGGGACCAGTTGTTGATCAACAACAGCACCACGACGCCATGTAGCGCCACCGCCAGACCCGCCGCAAAGCTGTGCTGCCAGAGGTCGCTGCGCTTCATCGAGGTCCACCTCCCTGTCGCCAGCGGTGTAGTGTCGTGCAGGATCATCGTGGTCATTGCGGGGCCTCGGTCACCAGCCCGAGGTTGCTCACGCCGCCCTGTTGCAACGCCGCCATGGCCGCCACGACACTGCCGTAACCGGCGTCCTGGTCCGCTCGGATATACACTTGCGTGTCCTGTCGCTGGGCGATGATCTGCTCGACCTTGGCGCGCAGTTCATCGAGACCCACGGCGCTGTCGGTCTGGTGCCGGGTGTCGAGTTCACCGCCGAGGTTCCAGTAATAACCGCCCTCGGCTTTCACCGACAGGGTGAGGATCTGCTGGCGCGTGTCGTTGGCCAAGGCCTCACTGGCGACCTTGGGCAATTCGATTTTCACGCCTTGGGTCAGCATCGGCGCGGTCACCATGAAGATCACCAACAGCACCAGCATCACGTCGATGTAAGGCACCACGTTCATCTCGGCCTTCGGCCCATGTTTGCGTTGCGGCCTGACTAGCATCTCGTCTCTCCTTGAAGTCCGTTCAGGCCGCAGCGGCCAGGTTCAACGGCGCACCGTGCAACGTGCGGTGCAGGCGCACTTGCAGTTCGTTGCCGAAGGCGTAGTAGCGCGTGAGCAGGGTCTGGCTGCGCGCCGCGAAGCGGTTGTAGGCGATCACTGCAGGGATCGCCGCGAACAGACCAATCGCCGTGGCGATCAACGCTTCTGCGATGCCGGGCGCGACGGTAGAGAGCGTCGCCTGCTGCACTTGCGACAGGCCGATAAACGAATTCATGATCCCCCACACCGTGCCGAACAGGCCGATATAAGGACTCACCGAGCCGACCGTGGCGAGAAACTGCAGACCTTTTTCCAGGCGCACTTCCTCCTCGCTGATGGCGACGTACAGCGCCCGTTCGACACCCTCCTGCACCACGTCGGGGTGGTGACCGGCTTGCTGCTTCAAGTGACAAAACTCTTGATAACCTGCGCGAAAAATGGGCTCGATACCGGCGTCCACGTCCTTGACCTGTGCCGTTTCGCGCAGCAATGGCAGCAACTCAGATGCACTGCGAAAACGCTGCATGAAGCTGTTCAACCCGCGCTCGCGGAGGTGCAGCACACGGCTGCGCTGGATGATCAGGTACCAGCTGAGCAACGAGGCCAGCAACAGCGTGAGCATCACGGCTTTGACCAATAGGCTGGCGTCGCTGATCAGCCCCCAGATCGTCATGTGTTCGAGCGTGGCCTGCATGGTGAAACTCCTTGTGGGGTGCCGCGTGACCGTTGATGCGCAACGGTCGCGAGGCTATTCGATGGAAAATTGATGACCGAATGATGACGGTCCGGATCAGGGCAGCTTCAGGGCCTGGACAACCTCGGCCCAGGGCACGAATTTGAAGTTCTGGGCTTGCTCGGGCATGCGCTTGCGGCCGTCCTGCACCACCAGCATGCCGTGACTCCAAGGGCCGCCGAGGTTGACCGAGGTCACCTCCAGGCCGTCGGTTTCCGACGCGCCGTCGATGCCCGCCGCCGCGTTCAAACCGACCCGGAACGCGCCGTGACTGGCGTACGGTGGCTCGGCGTCGAGCACCAGGTAGCTGTCGTTGCCCTGGCTCGACACCACCAGATAATCCCGCCCCGCGCTTTGATACAGCGCCAGACCTTCGACATCCGCCTGCAACTGCGCGCCGACCTTGATCACGCTGGTCAGCGTCGCCGGTTGATCGGCGCGCGCGTCCACGGCCCAGACCCCGACATCCTCCTCACCGAGAAACAGTCGTTGGCGCTGGTCGTCGGCGACGCAGCCTTCCGGCTGGCTGTCGACCTTGAACTGACGCACCAGCTCACCCTGAGCCCGGCCATTGGCTGCACTGAGGCGGTACTGCAGGAAGGTGCCGTCCTTGTCGTTGGCGATCGCGTAGATCTCACCGCTGGCCGGTTGAAACAGGCAGATGCCGTAGATGTCTTTGAGCGGCGTGGCCACTTCGCCGATGTCGCGCAGCTCGCCGCTGCTGCGGTCGATGGCGAACAGGCTGAGGCTGTTGTGGTCGCGGTGACTGGCCACCGCCAGGTCCACGGTCTGCTCGCCGAGCTTGAAGTTGGGTCGAACATCGACGTTGTTCAAGCGCCCGACCGGCAACTCCTGGAGCAGTTTTCCCTGCAGGTCATACGCCAACAGGCCCTGTTTTTTATTGGTGCCCAGCACCCGGCTGAGGGACGGCTGCTGCGGGTGAATCCAGATCGCCGGATCGTCCGCCGCATCACCCTGACGAGCCACCGGATCGGTCTGAACACGCGCGGCCACGCTCGGCAACACCGGCGCCAGCGGAACCGGTTGGGCTTGCCAGTCGATCTGACCCTGGTACACACGCCCGTCGGCATCGTCACGGATCAACACCTGCACACCTTTGTCGGTGTTACGCAGGGCCAGGCTTTCCGGTTCCTTCAGGCCGGTCAACGGCAAGGTGGCCTGGGCCGTCCAGCGCTCGCCCTGTTGCTGATACAGGTGCAGTTGCGCCGCTTTCGGATCGAGCCCGACGACACCACCGGGGACCAACGCCAGCGCACCGGCGGTACCCTTGATGTCGCCGAAGGGGTCACGCATCGCTACGGGCGTGCGGGTCACATCGGCTTCCGCGTGTGCCGGGTACGCCCACCAACCGACGTTTTCTTCGTTGACCACCAGTTGGTGCGCCGCGTCGTCAACCTGACAAAACTGCGCCGACGGCGGCAGCGGCACACTGCGGACCTTTTGCGCCTGGGCGTTCAGAACATTGCCGTTACCCAGCAGCCATTGCTCACCCTTGCCCTCCTCGCCCACCAGAAAGACAAACAAGTTGCTGGCGTCGTCGCGATACAGGCACAGGCCATTCACCCCGAAGTCCCGCGTCGGCAAATACAGCGGCGTGCCCCACGTGCGCTTGGCCGAATCGAGGCCGACCACCAGCGCTTGCTGGCGGCTGGTGTCGAGGCTGGCAACGAACACCTGCTGCGCGGTGGCACGGCTGTCGAGGCTGCTGAATGCACCGTTCATGCGTGCCAGTTCGGCGCCTTTGGCGTCCAGTAACAGCAAGCCATCACGGGGGCTGACCGCCAGGCGTTGATCGGCGGACAGGAAGGCCAGTTCCTCGACCTTGAGATTCGGCGCCCATGGCGTCAGCGTCAGCGCAGGTGTCGCCGCCAGGGTCGGGCCAGCGGCCAGGCTGATCATCGCGGCCAGCAGCCAGTGTGTGTGTCGCAAAGAAATAGTCATGAACAGGCAAAGTCCTTGTCGTGCACCATCGCGACGGCAGCACCGGGCTGCCGTCCCGGCGCTTAGAAATGGGTGAAAGTCAGGCCGAGCTTGTAGGTCGGGCCGTACTCTTCGTATTGGCCGTTGTAGGAACGGTTACCGGTGTAGACGAAGTACGACTCGTCGGTGAGGTTTTGCGCCTCGAAGCTCACTTGCAGGTTTTTCGTCAGCGAGTAGCGCGCACTGAAATCAACGAAGGTCTGGGCATCGACGTGCAGGTCGTGGGCCTTGTCATTGATCGGGGCCAGCTCGTAGAGGTAGTCCGATTTGTAGTTGGCTGACAGGCGCAGGCTGAGTTTGTCGTCTTCCCAACCGAGCATCAGGTTGCCGACCGTGTCCGACTGGTTCGGCAAATCGATGCTGCGCTTGAGGTTCGTGCCACTGGCGGCGTCGAAGCCTTCGATCTCCGCATCGGAACGACTGAAGGTGGCGTTTGCCCCGACCAGCAACCCGTTCCAGGGCGCCGGCAGCCAGTCGAACTGCTGCGAGTAGGCCAGCTCCAGACCGTACAGTTTTGCGCTGTCACCGTTGGCAAAGGTGTGGGCTTCGGCGAAGTCCACCCAGGCGCCAGTACCTGCCAGATCGGTGTTGTAGACGAAGTTCTTGATGTCCTTGTAGAACACGAACGCCGAGACCGTGCCGGCACGTCCCATGAAGTGCTCGATACCGAGGTCGAGGTTGCTCGACTCCAGCGGATTGAGATCAGGATTGCCAAACGTGGCCTCGTCGCCGTCGATGACAAACCCCGGCGCCAATTGACCGAAAGTCGGGCGCACCACGGTCTTGGTCCAGGCCGCACGCAGCTGGGTGTTCTTGTCCAGTTGGTAACGCGCATGCAAGCCCGGCAACCAGTGGTGATATTTACGTTTGGTGTCGGTGGCTTCGAACTCGCCATCGTTGACGCCGGTGCCTTTGGCATCGAACTCGGTGCCCTCGTAGCGCAAGCCGGCAATGAACCGCCAGTCGTCGATGTCGAAGGTGTTCATCAGGTAACCGGCGTTGATGTCCTCGCTCATCTTGAAGTCGTTGACCGTCGATTCCACGGGGTCGTAGAAGTCGTCCCGGTTCAGCCCGCCGATCAACTGCTTGATCGCACTGCCGCTGATGCCGGGCCCGAACTGGCCGAGGCGGTAATCCACCGAGCCTTTGCGGAACTGGCTGAGGTTGAGTTGTTCATCGTTGAAGCCCAGTTCGTCGAAGTCTTCGTAGACCCAGGCGTCGAGGTCGTTGTCCTTGTTGCGCCGGCTGACCTTGCCGCCGAACTTGACCTGCGAAGCGTAGCCGTTGAGGTCGTAATCCCGGGCCAGGTCCAGGCGCAGGTTTTTCTCGGTGTCGGTGGTGTTCTGCTTTTCCCAGTCGACTTTATCGAGGGTGAAGTTGTTCGGGTCGTAGAAGCCTTGACCAATGATCGGCCGTGGCTTGTCGTTGCTATAAAAACCGCTGTCGGTGAAATCGTCATTGCCATCGAACGCGGCGTTGGCGATGTGGCCGGGGCTGTCTTCACTGGAGCGGCTGTAACCGGCCTGACCGCTGAGGGTCCAGAGGCCGAACAGGCGTTCACCGCCCAACACGTAGGACTGAATTTCCTGGGTCTCTTCGCGCTGCTTGAGCTTGCGTTTGCCTTCGGCATCACCCAGTTCGCCAGCCGCCTGCGGGTCGGCAAACGCGATGCTGGTGGAGTTGCGGGTCTCGCTGTCCTTGTAACGGCTGTACAAAGTGCGCAGGTAATAGCTGCTCAGGTCATCGGGCTTGTAGTCGAAGTTCAGGCCGCCGCCGGTGCGTTCCCGGCTGATGTCGTAGTCGCGCTGCTCGAATTCTTCCAGGCGCGCACCTCGCTGAAAATCCCAGGCGCCGCCGGTTTCGACGTTGTCCGAACCGAAGTCACGCTTCTGCCAGCTCAGGGCTGCCGCCACACCGAAGTTATCGATGCCGTCGCCCAGGCTGAAACGGTCGCTGGCCGCGCCGGAAAATTTCGGGCTGGTCTGGTGGGTGTTCTTGTCGTAACTGGCCTCGCTACTCCCGGTGTAGAACAGACCCGGGTGATCGAACGCCGACAGGCTGCGAACATCGACCGTACCGCCCAGAGAGTTGGCATCCATATCCGGCGTCAAGGTCTTGATCACCGACAGCGATTGCACCAGCTCCGACGGCAACACATCGAGGGCCACGGCGCGGCGCTCGCTTTCCGGCGACGGCACCAGCGTGCCGTTGATGGTCACGCTGTTCAGGTCCGGGCCCAAGCCACGCACGCTGACAAATCGCCCCTCGCCCTGATCACGTTCGACACTGACACCCGGCAGACGCTGCACCGCTTCGGCGACGTTCTCGTCCGGCAACTGCGCCATGCCATCGGCATGCACCACGCTTTCGATGTTGTCGGAACGGCGCTGCTCCTTGAGCGCCGAATTGATGCTCGCCGCCTGACCGACCACTTCGACATGCTCGACATTGGCCGTGGCGTCTGCGGCGCTCAACCGTTCACTGGCCAACGCCATGGTCAACGCCGTAAGCGTGAAACTGAAGATTCCGACGGTGCCGCGGCGCGGATGACTGCTGCGCTGGTCCATGAATGTCCTCCCCCAAAGAGTCCGTTAACGCCAGGCAAGTGGCCCGGCAACTGGGAGGGCAAGCTAGGCATGGGGCGTGACGGTTCTGTGACAGCAACGGGCAGCAAGCCCTTTAAACCGCCTGTTTGCCGGGCATTGGGGGTGGGAATGAGCTGAATTGACCTGCTGGATGAGGGGCATGAGCCTTCTCGCCATAACGCAACGCCGTTCGAAGCACATCAGTGCTCAGGGGAACGTGTAGCGCGGCGCTGAAAAAAACAATTCACGGTGAGCTGATTCGACCTCCCCCCTCCCTTCGCGCCTCGTCACCCGACTGTCACAAACATCTGCTGTGCTGGCGCGCATCGCTTCCTCATCCAAGGACCGCTGTCATGTTCTCAGTGCTCAAGCCCCACCGTTGGAAACTCACCGCCCTGCTGCTGGCGGCCAACCTCGGGTTGCTGCTGCACCTGGCCTGCGGCGACCTGAAAGCCGTCAGTGAGTGGGTCTGGCTGGACATCATCGGCGAAGGCGGCTCGGCGCTGCTGGCCCTGGTCTGGCTGGGGCTGGTGCTCAAGAGCCGCCCCGCCGGGCGGGTCACCAACTACCTGGCGCTCGGGCTCAGTTGCATCTTTTTCTCCTGGTGGATCGACAGCCTTGACGAGTTCATCCGCCTGCCCGACAGCATCACCTGGGACCACTGGCTGGAGTCCGGACCGATGCCGGTGGGCATGATTCTGTTGACCATCGGCATCTATCACTGGCATCGCGAACAACTGGCGATCAGCGCGCAGATGGAGAAACGCGAGCGGCTGTTTCGCGAACACCGACTGTTCGACAAACTCACACCGCTGGGCAGTGCCGACTACCTCAAACGGCAACTGGCCGACAGCCTCGCCGACAGCATCAGCCAACAACAACCGCTGTCGCTGCTGGTACTGGACCTGGACAACTTCGCCTCCATCAATCAGCACTTCAGCCATGCCGAAGGCGACGCCGTACTGCAGGCCCTGAGTCATTTGCTGCTGCTCAACTTGCGCCGCCAGGACCTGCTCTGCCGTCTGGCCGGCGACCGTTTTGTGGTGCTGCTGCCCAACACCGGCGAGCGTCAGGCGCAGCTCCTGGCGCAAGAACTGCAACACGCCGTGCACAGCCTTGCGCACAAGACCCGCCAACACGGCGAACGCCTGCAACTCGCGGCCAGTACGGCAGTGGTGATGGCCCTCGACGAGACGCCTGAAACCTTGCTCAAACGCCTCAACCTGGCGCTGGCACGGGCCAAGCAACCGCTCGCCAAAAGCGCCTGAGGCCCGGCGATGACCGTCAAAACCACCTGGTACGAAGCCGACAGCCGATTCATCCCCGGGCATTACCAACCCGCCACCCTGATCGATCTCGCGTTGTCCCGAGACATCGACAGCCATCGCCTGCTACGCGGCACCGGCCTGTTTCACGAGGACATTCTGGCGGGCCAGACTCGCCTCAGCCCGCAACAGTTTCTGCAACTGATCGGCAACAGCCGACGCCTGCTGGATGCCGACGACAGCAGTTTCCTGTTCGGCCAACGATTACTGCCCGGACACTACGGCGCCGTCAGCCACGCCTTGCGCCACGCACAAAACCTGCACCAGGCCCTCGACACGCTGGTGCAGCAACAGGCATTGCTCAGCCCGTTGGCCACACCGCGCTTGCTGCTGGATGAACAGTTCGCCTACGTCTATTGGCTGGACAGTTGCGGCGCGGGCGAGCAATGGCGATTCCTGCTGGAAGCGAGCATGACCTCGCTGGTGGCCATGAGTCAGTGGCTCAGCGGCCGCCGCCTGCCGTGGGTATGCAGCCTCAGCCATGCCGAGCCGCGGTACGTCGAACAGTATTGGGTGCACCTGGGCGAAGACACCCAGTTCAAACGCCCACTGGACCTGATGCGCATCCCCCGGGAATACCTCGCCCAACCCTGGCCCAACGCCTCAGCCACCGCCGGCCAGGTCGCCCGCCTGGAAGCCGTGGGGCAAATCGAACAGCTTGGTTTTGCGGAGAGCTTCACCGACTGCCTCTACACCTACCTGATCGAACACGTGCGCCAACCGCCGAGCCTGGAACAAGCCGCCCAGGCCTTCGCCATGAGCCCCGCCACCCTCAAACGCAAACTGCAAAAACACGACACCGGGTTTCAGCAGCAAGTGGATCGGGTGCGCAAACAGGTGGCGCTGTATCTGTATCAGGTCAAAGGGCTTAGCAATGAGGAAGTGGCGGACTACCTGAGCTTCAGCGATGCCGCCAACTTTCGTCGCTCGTTTAAACGCTGGACGGGTAGTACGCCGAATTTGATTCGGCAGTTGTTTAGTATGGGTTGACTCGCGAGTCTCAGGCGTCGACAACGTCAGGTCTCAACCCTAATGCCAGTCAGTTAAGGATTGTGTAGGAGCGAGCTTGCTCGCGAAGAACTCAGGGCAACCACGTTTATTCAGAATGCCAGAATAAATGCGTTGCCTTGGCAATTTTCGCGAGCAAGCTCGCTCCTACAGGAATCACGTTCGCTTAACTGACTGGCATTAGGTCTTAACCCAGTGTTTTTTCGAAGTAGACGCGATCGAATCCATCTTCCGAATGCCGGCTGACTTCGATGTAACCGAGTCGAGGGTAAATCGACAGGTTTTCGGTCATCTTCGCGTTGGTGTAGAGATGGACGCTGCCTAGGCCCAGGCGCACTGCCTGCGCCTCGCAGAATTGGATGAGTGATTTGCCGATCCCCTGCCCCCGGCCTGAGGGTGAAACGGCGACGTTATCGAGGAACATGTGTTGGTCTACGGCGAAGAAGACGATGAAGCCTTGGAGTTGGTCGTTTTCGGTGGTGGAAACGTAGACTTGGCCTGCGGCGATTTGAGAGCTGAAGTCTGCCAGCATTGGGGCAGGCTTTTGACCGATGATGCCGATGTAGGGGGCGTAGGCTTGCTCGGCACAGGAGCGGACTGAGGGTTCGTCGGCTGCGACGGCTTGGCGGATTTTGAATGGTTCACTCATGGCGAGTCCTGAGGATGATCCGTAGGGTGTTAATAGGAAGACTGTAGGCCTTATGACTGAACTTTACTTAAAGAAGAGGATTAAGTTATAAAAAATGCAATGTCGTGGATACGTATACTTGGAGTCCGAATCTGATGTAGCTGCTATTCTCTTCATGCGAAAGAGTGAGTTACCTTCGCAAGGCGTCGGTCCAAGGCACAAAACGAGGATAAAATATGCGCACTCACACATGCTTATTTTTACTCTTTCTATATTCGCCCCTCTTATGGCCACAAGAAACCATCAAAGGCGATATTCATGCAGTTATTGGTGCCGACGGTAGCATCATTTACTACTTGAAGGTGGCGCCTGGAACAATAAACAACAACACCACCAAAGTCATAAGCAAACCAGCAATTAATCAGCTAGTAAGTAAAGATGCAGTTTCACCCAAGGCTTTTGAGATTTTCGGCGCGAAGAATGAATTGACGGGATACTACGTATCACCTGCGTCATTCGATAAAATCGAGCCAGTTACAATGGCAATAAATAAAGGGTATACGGCAAAATCAGTACCCTACGACTCACTACCAGATTCGTTCAGTCAGGCATACAAATTTACAAATCAAAAAGGTGAAATAGGGGGGGCTTGGTTGCCTGCCAGTGAAGGTCGCGGGGCATCTGCGCTTGCATACATTATACCCACCGAGTGGTCAACCTCAAAACTTAGTGCTCCTTTAAACACATTACAAACATCAGAAAACTACATTCCAATACCTAAAGATGAACTGATTAAATCACTTGGAGAAACTATGTTTCAGCAAGCCGTTCTACTCGCTTGTAAGTCAAGGATAGCACCTAAGGAAATCGCCGTTACCGCGAGCCTCGCTGCGTCAGTTGGCTTTATCGTAGGTGGAGAAGGCACTATATCTTTTCAAGCAACCTGGGAGACAGAAAAGTTATGCAAACCCTGACTACCATGTTCACTCACGGAGAAACTAGTGCCGCTCTCACCTAGGCTTGTTTTTGCCTGCCAAATAATTGCGAACTTAGTAACTATCGTATTCTTGGATAGGGGTAGCCTATCGGACAGACTGCTGCCGAAAAAAAATGTCAGGGAAGTGCTAAAGATCACGACTTATACACTTTTTGTTTTTTATATGCTTTCATTTTTCTTGACAGCCATGACAAGGCCATTTCTTCCAACTCTTTTGTCAGCGCGCTATGTGCGAGCCCATAAATTAATGAGACTACATTTGCTGTTCTATTCACCCAATCCCTGAATTGTTCTTTTGACATTGTCGCATCACTATATCCCGGCTTTGTTATTACCTGCCAAAATGTATTATTTAATACATCAACAGATGAGCCAAAATTAGCTCCCTTTATTTTGTGCATCAACATCAATCCTTCATGAAAATATTCGCGCGAATACTTTTTTGATGCAGCAGACATTTCGCCACTTGTAATTTCATCATTAGTCATATAAAGCTCTCCAATAAATTTTTCAATATCAATCAGAACTGAACTCCTTCTCTCAATTAATAATTCAAAAGTTTTAAGCCTTAACTGATTACGATATGTCAGATAGGCTACAATTATTGCCGTTAATATGGTGATATATGGTGCAATTTCCGCGATCAATCGAAGCCTCTTTTCTTAGTTAGCGTTCAGGTTAAGGTTTGTGCATAAACTCATCCAAATGAGCGAGCGAACGTCACTTGAAATGCATATTAGGCATAAATTCCCTCGGTGGCGACCTCCATCTATTCGACTTTTATGAATCTTCGCTGATTTTTCAGGCGCACTACTTTTGGCCATTTTCTACCCTTCGCCACCGTCAGCTTTGGGTTATGGTCGGCCGTGACAGTCAGCAACCGCCTAAAAACAGCCATTCGATGTGCCTATGAAACTTAGAGCATTTCGTCTATCTCGACATCGATGAGCCGACAGCCTATCTGCCTTACTTTTCAATCGCTGCAGTGAACGCGTCAGTGCCATCCCACACGGGGTAAGGGAGCCCTTTCACCTTCTTGTCCTGGACGAGGAAGGCCAGGCTATAGCGCGCACGGGTGACCGCGACGTATAGCTTGTTTCGAGATTCATCCGTTTTATCCTTGTCGAACACCTTGGCATCCCCGCAAACGAACTTCAGATGTTTATCTGGTGGAATCACAAGCACTCGATCAAAGCCTAAGCCTTTGCAGGAGCCGAACGTGTAACAGATAAGGTTACCCGGTAGGTATCCAGTGCCGGTGGTTGACGACCACCGCAGTACTTGGGGCTGAAACGCTGCCAGGTAATCGCTGACCTGAGACTGCTTCACTATGAAGGTGCCATGGTGATGCGATATTTCGTCTGGCACTTTCTCGACACCCGATACTGTCTTGTCATAAAGCCCCGGGTGGATCCTGTCGGATAGGTCGCAGATTTCTTGGATGCACCTGCGATTCTTCGGCATCGAATGCTTTTCGAACCGCATTTTCGCGACAAAGTAATCGACCTTCTGTTTAGGCGTCTGCGGAGCCTTATGGCCGAACGTCGTAGTGTAGATTGTCTGTCGAAAGTCGCCCACACAACAGATCGAGTCGACCATGACCTTGCTGAGTGATTTGATCACGTCATAGTCCCAACCGACCAAATCCTGTACTTCATCAAAAAAGACCCTTTGATAAATCTCTTTCAGTCGCTTGGCTGGGGCATCTTTGGATAGCTTCGCAATGAGCGTCGCAAGCTTTGCCAACAAACCGGAGTACACTTTGGTTTTGCAGGACGTCAGGTAATGCAGCGGATTGATCGTGCCGTCTTCTGATTTTTCAGCTCTGCCTTCAATGTAGTAGGTTGTACCTGGTATCAAGTGAGGGTTGTTCTCAGTGAACGAGATAGTCGTGATCCGATCTGGAAATACCTCGCTCTGATAGGGACGTACCAAATCTTCCAGGTAAAAAGAGAACAGCCCCTTTACGACGAAGTGCTCACTGCTAGAACCGTACAGCTCAACAAAACGAGCGCGTAACTCTGCCTGATTATTGGTCGTATAAGTGACTACAAGCACCCGCCCACCAGCCTTGATGACCTCAATGGATTCAGTAATGATCTTGTATGTTTTGCCTGACCCGGCGCCCGCGATCCAGAGTTCGTTAGGCAAAATCGAGCACCTCGTCTAGGAATGCTGGGTACTTGAAATCAAGCTCGCTATCGAACAGTTTGACCGCCGAATCGACCTTTCGAGCGCCTTTACCGTTGCCCTTTACGCTTTTGAACCAACGGATCATATTCTCCCTTCGATCCTCCAGAGTGACCTCTGCGTTGTAGATATTGAAGGTTTCTGTCGATAAGACTTCCTTCGCGAAAGCATCAAGGGTTTTGATGTCAATTGCGTTGGCATGAATCATCGCTGGCTCAAGCGAAAATTCGTCGTTGTTCATCGACGAGTACAACTGGATGTTAGGAAACGCAGCGTATTCGAGGCGTCCTTGCACAACATTACCGTTATAGTCGCCGTCATTATCCCTGAGCACATGGATCTTGGTGCCGATCTCTTTGCCCACTTCGATAAACGTCTTGAACCCCACACCGCGTACCACGATGATATCTATCCCGTCCTGCTCAGGCAGTCGGTTATGTTTTCGTTGGTAGATTTTCTTAAGCACCAGTTCGTCCGACGGCCCCTCGACCAGGATGACCTTGCCCGACAGCGCCACCCGCAAGGTGTCGTAGCCAGGAAGGCGTTTGAGGGTCTTTACCACTTTCGGGTCTAGCGTGTGGAGCCTTTTGTACCCTGACTGCACAAGGCAAATCTTATCGATACTCAGTTTGTTCAACACATACGAGCTGTGGGTGGTCAGGAACAGCTGCTTATCTCCTCGCTGGGTTTCGATGTAGTGCACCAGCTTGTTCAGATTGGTGTGAGACAGATGGTTTTCGGGCTCTTCCATCATCACCAGATCGATGTCGTGGGATTTGTTCTGAATGGCCAGTTTGATCTGCACAGTACTCTGTTCGCCCTTGCCAATTAAGTGAAACGGCACATCATCGACCTCAAGCTGCAAGCCGGTCTGGATGGAGCCCGCTGGTAACGTACTTGCAGCAATGGTGAGCTTGCTATCAGTGATAAGGTGACCCGTATCAAGGCTGGCATTGACCGTCTTGACCTCGCCGGAGTTGTTAAACACCTGCAGATTTTCACGATAATTGAGGGTCAGTTTGACGAGCTCTTCCTTCGCCAACGCGGTATTGAGGATGCTCGAAATGTACTGGTTCTTCCCCATGGTGGGATGGATACGTGTGGGATCGATATACAGCGCCTTGAACTTCTTGGCGATCGGCTTTATCGGATTCCAGCCAAAATCAAGCCATTCCACCTTATAGAACTCGATTGGAATGCTGGTGATGTTCGGCTTAGTCAGCAGGTGGCTCTCGTAAACGGCCTCCAGGGACGGATCGAAACAGGCTTGTACCACTACGCCCTGGGCGTCAGCCTTGAGGCTGTTGTTCGAGCCCCGGTACTCAGGCACACCGTCAATGTAGGCTTCGATGATCAGGCTGGGCAGGTGTTTGAAACTCAAGTCTGAGGCGAGAAATCGAGTGACGGCATCTTGATTGAAAAGATCAGGGGAGAACTCACCGTTGAAGGGTCGTCCACGATGGTTGTAATTAAGCACAATTTCTAACGCCTCCAGGATCGTGCTCTTACCAGCATTGTTGTCGCCGACGAAAATATTGACGTCGTCGTTGAACTCCAGAAGGTCGTCGCGAAATTTTTTGAAATTGATCAGCTTGATCGACTTAACGTGCACTCTAAATCCCTCTAGGCATCACTTAACGATGGCGGATTGCCATAGCAATTGAACCGTACCTCGGGTGGTGCGTGCTGTCCATCTGGCGATCATCTGAAGACGAACGTCTAAATCAGTTTTGAATCACCTCGAGCTCCGAAGTCATATCCAACGGCTGCTTCTGGCCGTTAGCCGCCCTTCCCGAAGGGCAGCTTTGGGCTATCCACTGCCATTTTTATGGCACTGTATTTCACTATCAAGGTTCGGAAAAATGCAATTTCGGGGACCTACGAAAATGGCCGGATCCGCATGGGTCAACAAGTCTGCACGCAATAGGCCCCAATAGCATTGAGCTGCTTTTCAGAGCCTGACGGTTGTCGAGTAGCCACTGGTGGGGGTGAATCCAGCTACATCGAGCTTCCTGCCTAGCCATTCAACGCTGCAACGGTATCGAAGACCACAAAAAAACGGGCACCTTCAAGGTGCCCGTTTTTATTTACTCCGACGCCTGCGCCCGTAACCGTTTGCCAATCACTTCCAGCAAATCACAACCATCGCGCAGCGGAATGGCCAGCAGTTTTGAAAAGTCCGCCAGCACGACAGTGTCGCAACCAATCTCGGCGCGGAAGGCGATGTTTTCCAGCACCTGCGTGACCGTGCGAATGCGGTAATCGGCCATGGCCTGGAGGACGTCGAGTGGGGCTTGGGTGTCGATGAGCAGTGCGGCCGGAATCTCGTCGAGTCCGGAAAGAGGGGTGTATCTATTCATTTGAAGATCTCTGTTTGATTGGCTCAATGCCGTCACTCAGTCGTCGCCAAACGATTGGGTGACAGCTGTGCGCAGGTTGGCGAACCGGCACAGAGAACACCGGCAGACCCTAAGGTCTCCCGCGCACAGCCGCCATTAAAAGCAGCTTTGCGGGTGCGGTGGCCCCTGCAAATAAAGCACATAGGCCTCGCATTCTCCGTGATCAAGTCGCCAAACCTGAATCGCCATTGTGGGCGACGGGGCGGACTATAAGCTTCATCGGAACGGTGGACAAGGTCAGGTCCAATCAGCAAAGAGGACGTGGCCGACTACCCGATCATTGTCAGGTGACTTTTTTCCGCCTATCTTGAGTAAAACCTATACAACTTACCTAGACACGTACAACTATTGCGCTCTCGATTGACCTTTACGCATTAACTGCTGGGCGCCTTCCGCGACAGTTCGGCGACACGCCAAGAGCTCCTGTAGCTCATTGCACGGCAATAAACCTGTACGAAAGACTGAAAACCGTACAACCACACGATTCGCCCATTCACCCCTCATCACCTGCGCACTCAGGGAGTAAGGCAATGACCCGATTTCTGTTGTTACTGACACTGGTACTCAGCATCGCAAGCTGCGGCAACATAGACGTCGCCCGCTACGCGGATGAAAAACCAGCATTGGATCTGGCGCATTTTTTCAGCCAGCCCGTCAAAGCCTGGGGGATGTTTCAGAAACGCAGCGGTGAGGTGGCCAAGCGTTTCGAGGTGAACATCGTCAGCCGGCGTGAGGGCAACAACCTGATTCTTGACGAGCGCTTCCTGTACAGCGACGGCACCCGCCAACGCCGTGTCTGGACCCTGACGCCTGAGGGCCAGGGCCGCTGGAGCGGGCGTGCGGACGATGTGGTGGGTGTCGCCGAGGGTCAGGTCGCTGGCAACACATTGCACTGGCGTTATCGCCTGAACCTGCCGGTAGACGACTCGACCTACGAAATGAGCATGGACGACTGGATGTACTTGATGGACGAGGACACCTTGATCAACCGCACCAGCATGTCCAAGTTCGGGGTAGAGGTTGGCCAGGTGACGTTGTTCTTCCGTCGCCAGGGCGCCGGAGCGAGTCAATAACAGGCGGCGACACCACGCCTACCCGCCCTCACCTTCGCCCCCATTGATCCGCTTCATGCATTAATGCATGCCAACAATGCACTTATCATATCGATCACCCTGCTCCACCATTCGCCCCAATAAGAACCGTGCGCCGCGTCCAGGCGGTGCACGTCATAAAAGCGGTGGAGTACAGGTCAATGACAACATCAAACCCTTCCGGACGTTCACGCGCCGGTGCGATTTTTCGAGTTACGTCGGGCAACTTCCTCGAACAGTTCGATTTCTTTCTTTTCGGCTTTTACGCTACGCAGATTGCAGCCGTGTTCTTCCCGGCCAGCAGTGAGTTTGCCTCCCTGATGATGACCTTCGCGGTGTTTGGCGCGGGTTTCCTGATGCGTCCGTTGGGCGCGGTGATACTCGGTGCTTACATCGACGATGTGGGTCGGCGCAAAGGGTTGATCGTGACGTTGTCGATCATGGCCAGCGGCACGATTCTCATTGTGTTGGTGCCCGGTTACGAAACCATCGGGTTATTGGCACCCGCCCTCGTGCTGGTAGGTCGCTTGCTGCAAGGCTTCTCGGCCGGTGCGGAAATGGGGGGCGTCTCGGTGTACCTCGCGGAGATCGCTACTCCAGGCAACAAGGGTTTCTTCACCAGTTGGCAGTCAGCCAGCCAGCAAGTGGCGATTATTGTCGCGGCGGCGTTGGGCTACGGGTTGAACCAGTGGATGGCGCCCGCAATGATTGCCGATTGGGGCTGGCGGATTCCGTTTTTCGTCGGCTGCATGATCGTGCCGTTCATTTTTTTCCTGCGCCGTAACCTCGAAGAAACCGAGGAATTCGAAGCGCGCAAACATCGGCCAAGTATGGGCGATGTGTTCCGCACCCTCGCGCAGAACTGGGTCATCGTGTTCGCCGGAATGATGATGGTCGCCCTCACCACCACGGCTTTTTACCTGATCACCGTGTACGCGCCCACCTTCGGCAAAACCGTGCTGCACCTGAGTACGTCCGATGCGTTATTGGTGACCTTGCTGGTGGGTGTTTCGAACTTCTTCTGGTTGCCCATCGGCGGCGCGTTGTCTGACCGCATCGGTCGGCGCCCGGTGCTGATCGCCATGGCGCTGTTAACCCTCGCCACGGCGTATCCAGCGCTGACTTATCTGGTCAACGCACCGAGCTTCGTCAACATGCTGTTGGTCTTGCTGTGGTTGTCGTTCATTTACGGTTTGTACAACGGCGCGATGATTGCGGCGCTCACGGAATTCATGCCGGTCGAAGTTCGGGTCGCCGGTTTCTCCCTGGCGTACAGCCTGGCTACGGCGGTGTTTGGCGGCTTCACCCCGGCGATGTCGACGTTCCTGATTCAGTACACCGGTGACAAGGCCGCACCCGGTTACTGGATGAGTTTCGCCGCGCTCTGTGCCTTGTGCGCCACGTTGTATCTCTACCGCCGCTCCACTGGCCGCCTGCAACCGGCGATGTCTTGAACCTGCCCTTTGTGAGAACACGAATGAACAAGCTATTAAATTTTGCCGCCCTCGGCCTGGTGGCCAGCCTCTGTCTGAGCACCGTCGCCCAGTCAGAAGAGATCCGCGTGATGACCTCCGGCGGTTTCACCGCGGCCTACAAAGTGCTCGGGCCGAAATTCGCCGCGTCCACCGGCAACACCCTGGACACCGCCCTTGGCCCATCGATGGGCAAAGCGCCGGAAGCTATTCCTAATCGTCTTTCTCGCGGGGAAAAAGCTGACGTAGTGATCATGGTCGGCTATGCCCTCGATGACCTGATCAAGCACGGCAAAGTCGATCCCGCTTCACGGGTTGAACTGGCCGATTCCCGCATCGGGCTCGTCGTGCGTGAGGGCGCGACGAAGCCGGACATCAGCTCCGTTGACGGACTGAAGAAGACTTTGCTCGACGCAAAATCCGTCGCCTATTCCGACAGCGCCAGCGGCGTGTACATCGAAGAACAGTTGTTCAAGCGCCTGGGCATCGAAGACCAGCTCAAACCCAAATCCAGGATGATTCCGAAGGTCCCCGTGGGTTCGGTGGTTGCCACCGGCGATTACCAACTGGGCTTCCAGCAGGTCAGCGAATTGCTGCCGGTGCCGGGCGTAAGTTTTGTGGCGAAGATTCCGGAGTCGGTGCAATCGGTGACGCGTTTCGCTGCGGGCATTCCCGTGGGCGCGCAACACCCGGCGCAAGCCAGGGCGTTGCTGGAATACCTGGCGTCTTCGGCCGCTCAACCGGATGTAAAGGCCACCGGGCTGGATTCGGTCAGTCGCTGACCTGAACTTTCATTTCCACCACCAGCCGTGCCAGTTCCAGCGCCGCCGGGGTCAACGTGCGGCCCCGGCGCTTGATCAGGCCGACACTGCGCATGACCTGCGGGTCGGTCAGCGGCACCCGCGTCAGAATCGGGTGATCCGCTGTCGGCATCGCCATCAGCGGCACCGCCGCTACCCCCAACCCCGCTTCCACCAGGCCGATCATCGTCGTCACATGCCGGGTTTCACAGATGCTCTGTCGTTGTGGCACGACGCCGGTCAGCGCCTGATCCAGCAGAAAGCGATTGCCCGAGGTCTTGTCCAGCGAGATGTAATCCTGCTGATAGAACTCATCCCAGGTGACGCTGGTTCGACCCGCCAACGGATGATCGCGCCGACAGGCCACGACATAACCTTCCTGCACCAATGGCTCGAACTCGACATCAGTCTCCAGCGCACCCATGAAGCTCAGACCGAAATCCGCTTCGCCATTGACCACGGCGCTGAGTACGTCGTGGGCGCTGGAGTCGAGCACTTTCACTTTGATCTTCGGGAACTGCCGATGGTAATGGGCGATCACGCGCGGCATGAAGTAATACGCGGCCGAGGGCACGCAGGCCACCGTGACATGGCCGAGTCGGGTCGAGGCGACTTCGCTGATGCCCAGCAGCGCCACGTCCAGATCGTCCAGCAAGCGCTCGACGCTGGGCATGAAACCGCGCCCGGCCTGAGTCAGGCTGACCTTACGTGTCGTGCGTTCGAACAACCGTACGCCGAGGGCGTCTTCAAGTTTTTCGATGCGCCGGCTCAGTGCCGGCTGAGAGATACGCACGGCGTCAGCGGCCTTGCGAAAACTGCCCTGCTCGACCACGGCGCGAAAAGCTTGCAGGTCGTTAAGGTCGAAGTTTATGGCCATGGTGCGCACTCGGGATCTGACAGATTGATCAGCTTACCCTATGAATGTAACAAATTATTCCACAACGCAGTCTCCGGTGAGTTGAAGGCAGTGTGCGAAATGCGCTGGCAACGATCAACGCTGGCCGTACGCCCTATTCTGGCCAGCCATAGCCATTAAAGGGCGGCATCTTCTTTTCGGACGCATGACCTGTGCTTTCTGACTTACTCATTAACCTTTCTCCTATTGCAGCCGATGCCCCTTGCTTAGGGATAGGAGCAATACAGATGAGAAACAACCAACCGGTTACGCAGCGCGAGGTTGCCCTTGGGCCTCAACAGAAACTCATCTCGACAACGGATGCGCGGGGCGTCATCACGTACTGCAATGACGCCTTCGTCGAGATCAGCGGTTTCAACAAGTCGGACCTGATCGGCGCGCCTCAAAACATCGTTCGTCACCCCGACGTGCCCTCCGCCGTCTTCGCTCATATGTGGGGAGCGCTCAAGCTTGGCAAGCCGTGGATGGGCATCGTCAAGAATCGCACGAAGAACGGCGACCACTATTGGGTCAACGCCTACGTCACGCCGATTTTCGAGGGGCTAGAGGTTGTGGGTTATGAATCGGTCAGGGTCAAGCCGACGGCCGAGCAGATCCGTCGCGCCGAAGTCCTCTATAAACGCATCAGCCTGGGCAAGTCAGCCGTCCCGGTCAGTGATCAATGGCAACCCGCACTGCTCGCCTGGCTACCGGTGTTGGCGATGGGCCTGGTGGGTGCATTGGGCGGTGTGTTCCTCGGCATGTCCGAGGCGATGATCCTGGCTGTCGGGGTATCGGTGCCGCTCGGGCTGTGGGTCTCGAGCCGGCAAAACCGTGGCGCGCTGCGTCTGCTGGCACTGGCTGAAGCCTCAACCTGCGACGCGTTGCTGGCTAAAATGTACAGCGACGAACGTGGCCCCCAGGCACGCCTTGAAACGGCGTTTGTCAGCCAGGCTGCCCGGCTCAAGACATGCCTCACCCGGTTGCAGGATACGGCTGAGCAACTGACCGGTCTGGCGGGCCGCTCCGACGGCCTCGCCACTGAAAGTTCCCGTGGGCTTGACCGTCAACGGGTCGAGACCGAGCAGGTGTCGGCCGCCGTCAATCAGATGGCCGCCACCACCCAGGAAGTCGCCAGCCACGTCCAGCGCACCGCCGACGCCACTCAGGAAGCCAATGTGTTGACCGGGCGTGGACGCGAAGTGGCCCGGGACACCCGAGAAGCCATTCAGCGCCTCTCGGTGGTGGTGGGTGAAACCGGGCTGACAGTCGCCCAACTGGCCAAGGACAGCAATGAAATCGGCACGGTAGTCGATGTGATCAAGGGCATTGCCGACCAGACCAACCTGCTGGCGTTGAACGCCGCCATCGAAGCCGCGCGAGCGGGCGACATGGGTCGAGGCTTTGCGGTGGTCGCCGATGAAGTGCGTCAGTTGGCGCAGCGCACAACGGAGTCCACGGCGCAAATCCATGGGCTGATTTCCAAGCTGCAGGTTTCGTCCAACAATGCGGTGAAAACCATGGAAAGCGGTCATCGCCAGGCCGAAGAAGGCGTGGCGTGGGTGCTTGAGGCAGATAAGGCATTAGTCGGGATCAGCGAAGCAGTGGCGAACATCACGGACATGACGACCCAGATTGCCGCAGCGACCGAAGAGCAAACCGCCGTGGCCGAGGAAATCAGCCGCAATATCACGACCATTGCCCATCTGGCAGACCAGACGTCCGAACAGGCCAGGCATTCGGCAGCGCTGAGCAAGGAGCTGACCCAGACCGCTAATACGCAGTATTCATTGGTCGAGCGATTCAATCGATAGCCTATCGACTGCTGGCCATCGCAAAACGCAATGGCCAGCAGAACGGCGGGCAAGGTCAGGTCTAATCAGCAACGAGGAAGCGGACGACTACTTGAGCTTCAGCAACGCAGCCAACTTTCGTCGCTCATTCAAGCGCTGCGGCGCAATTCCAATGAGTAGGCTATGGTTCAAGCGGGCGCGCGTCCTGACGCCCGTGAATGGCAAAAACAACAAAAGGATAGGTTATGCACTCCTCCGCTATTTCTCGTCCGGCTGTGCCTGGTCGGTTGCTGCTTCTCTCGCTGGGTCTGCTCGCTGCGGGTATATCCTCGGGCGCATGGGCTGACGATTATCCCCACGCCCAGGAACCGATTGGCACCGTGGAGCAGATCTATGACGGCGCCATGCTCCCCGATCTGGCGGTCAGTACCTACCGGAACATCGACCGGCTGTTCCCTACCCACCGGATCAAAGCCGGCGATCACCCGTATGCGCTGCCGAAATCGGACAAACAATTGCCCAACGTTCGCTTCACTGTCGGGGACAAAAAGTACGACCTGTATGACTTCGTCGCACTGGACAGCATCACGGCGATGCTCGTGCTCAAGGACGGCAAGATCGTGTTCGAGACCTACCAGCGCGGCAACACCGAGAAAACCCGGTGGATGTCGATGTCGGTGGCCAAGTCCATCACCTCCACACTGGCGGCTGCCGCGATCAAAGACGGCCTTATCAAGGGCCTTGATGCGCAAGTGGTGGATTACGTTCCCGAGCTCAAGGGCAGCGCCTATGAAGGCGTGACCGTGCGCGACGTGCTGATGATGTCTTCGGGCGTGAAGTGGAACGAGACCTACACCGATCCGGCGTCTGATCGTCGCGCGCTGCTCAAGGCGCAGATATCGCAAAAACCGCATTCGGCCATGGCGTTGATGGCCAGTTTGCCGCGAGCGGCTGAGCCCGGCACGGTCAACAATTACAGCACTGGCGAAACGCAGGTACTCGGCGAGATCGTTCGTGGCGCTGTGAAGATGCCACTGGCCGACTATCTGTCGCAGAAGATCTGGCAGCCGTTCGGTATGGAGAGCGATGCCCGGTGGTGGCTCGATTCGCCTGACGGCGTCGAAATCGGTGGCAGCGGTATCAGCGCCACGTTGCGCGATTATGGACGCTTCGGGCTGTTTTTCATGAACGGCGGCAAGATCAATGGCGAGTCAATTCTGCCCGAGGGCTGGGTCAAGGAGGCGACGCTGCCGACCACCCTCAAAGGCGGCAAGTCCCTGGACTACGGCTACATGTGGTGGACGGCGTGGACCGAGCCTTCGGTGAAAGACGGCGCTTATTCGGCGGTCGGTATCCAGGGCCAGAACATCTACGTCAACCCCGCCAATAACGTGGTGATTGTCACCTTCGGTGCCCAGCCCAAGCCGGTTGATAAAGAGCCGATCGACCCGATGGCATTCTTCGATGCCGTGGTAGCTGCGTTGAAGTAACTCTGCGCGTCGGATGACGTTAATTTCATCCGACGAAAGACTGCAGCAACTGTGTTATTACGTCTAATGCGCGGGGGCCTGTAAGGCCTCGCGCATGTTCGCGCCTGAGTGGGTGGCCCGATTTTATCGGCCAGTAGCAGCCGCACACGAATCAAACACAACAATGGTCCGGTCTGCCAAACTTACTTGACTCATTAGCTTCCACTCAGCTTGCTTATGTCACACGAGTCGGGATAGATCGCTTTAAAACCTCAACTCATCATGTCTAGTCGCCAGGTCTGTTTATGCCGCTGAGTTTTCATAAAATGCACGCCAATGGCGATGATTTCGTTATCGTGGACTCGCGAAACTCACCCAATCCAGTCACAAGCAATTTGGCTCGGAGAATGGGAGATCGCAACCGAGGAATCGGCTTCAATCAACTCGCTGTGATGCTCGATTGCGATGATGCAGATGCGCGTTTGGTGTTCTGGAATGCGGATGGCACACCGCTGGACGCTTGCGGCAGCGCAACGCGGGGGGCGGCAGATAGGCTGATGCGAGAATCCAATATGACTTCGGTAGCACTGCGCACCAACCGTGGCCTACTGACTTGCGAACGTACTTCAACCGGCGCTATTTCCGTCAATATGGGAAAGCCGCTTTTCAGCTGGTCGGATATTCCTCTGGCTCTTGAAATGGATACTTCAGTGTTGCCACTTGCCGGTGAACCAACAGCATGCAGCATGGAAAATCCGCACTGCACCTACTTTGTGGATGACCTGACAGCCGTTGAAATAGCGACGATTGGACCAGCAATTGAAACCAACTAGTGGGGATTATCCATTGATTTTCGCGTTAATCAGGCGCTCCCTTTACCGCCTTGCTGCCGGAAGTAAGCTCCAACCGAACATGCAGTCAGAAACAGGAGAAACGCTTAACTGGACGACATTGCAGATGAACATACCCGCGCCCTGCCCGCGTTCTTCGCTTCGTAGAGTTGCTTGTCCGCAGCTTCTATCAGAGCCTCGAATCCTAGTTCGCCAGTGGGCGTCAATGTTGCGACACCTAGAGAGATTGTCAGCACACGATCGACATCAGAAGCAGCATGTTCGATGCCCAATGTCCGAACACGTTCCTGCATTCTTTCTGCAATCTCGACCGCACCAGAAAGAACTGTATTGGGCAGAACGCAGGCGAACTCTTCGCCACCATACCGAGCGACCAGGTCATAGGGCCGTCTAACCGTTTCAGATAACGTTTGGGCAACGGATTTCAAACAGTCATCTCCAGCCAGGTGTCCGTACCGGTCGTTGTAGCGTTTGAAATAGTCGACATCCACCAAAATGAGCGATAGCGGCTTTTGCTCTCGAAAGCACTGACGCCAATCCGCCAATAGGTCCTCATTAAATTTGCGTCGATTGGCCACCCCGGTAAGACCATCTATCAACGCCATGGAACGCAGCAGATTGCTCTGTAGTTTCAGGGTTAGATGTGTTCGCACACGTGCTCTGACAATGGTGGTATTGATGGGTTTGGTGATGAAGTCCACCGCGCCAAGCTCCAGACCCAGCACCTCATCTGACTCCTGCTGCTGCGCGGTAATGAAAATGATGGGGATGCCTTGGGTCATAGGGTCAACCTTGAGTCGACGGCATACTTCATGCCCGTCCATACCCTCCATGACCACGTCCAGCAGAATCAAATCGGGCAGTTGGGCCTGGCATACGCTGATTGCCTGCTCACCGCTGGTGGCCATGAACACATCACAGTCCTCACGAAATAGCTCATGAAGTACCCGGATATTAGTCGGTTGGTCGTCGACAATAAGGAGTTTGGGACGGTTAAAGGAATGCGGTAACCAGGTTTCCATCGATTGTTCCATCAGGCAGATCTCAACAGGTCACGACCAATCGGCATCGCAGCGGAAAAGTCTAGCGATTGCACCCTGACAACAAGTTCGTCGAACTGTGGGCGCAGGGATTTCGGCATTTTTGACGCCAATGCGTCTGCCAGTTCTATGGCTTGAAGGTTACCCGTTTCCAGCAATAGCAAAATCTCCTCCAGGGACTCTTTCCATTGCGCCGGCGCCATGGAATCTTCGTCAGCACTGGTTTTTGCACGCGGGCGCTGACCAAAATCGACATTCATTTGCTCAAGGCTTTGTTGCATTAACCTGCTCAATTCGTCAAACCATGTTGGGTCTGCAAAGATGCTCGCTACAGACTCTGCATCTCCGTGTTTTAGTGTGTGCTCCAGGTTGTCGGCCAGCAGCGACACCGCCTTGGCACCCATGGTGCCGCTGCTACCTTTAATGGTATGGAGAACAAAGACGGCCCCCGATACATCTTGCCTCTGGATCTGATCCCGCAATCGGACAAGCTGTTTTTCCATCTCTGGGCCAAAGGTACATAGCACCTTGCGGATCAAATCGAGGTCACCACCAAAGCGGTCAATAGTTGCTGTACGAGACTCTATAACTCTTTCTCCTGTATTGACTTGCGCCAAGGTTAAAGATGCCTGGCTATCTTCACGGCCCGATTGAAAGAGCAGCGTTACGACGAGTTGTTCCAGGTCTATAGGTTTGCCAACATGATCATTCATCCCCGCAGCAAGACAGTCTTCACGGTCGGTACTGGAGGCATTTGCGGTCATCGCTACTATCGGCAACGCTGCAAAGCGCGGATTCGATCGGATGCGACGAGTCGCCTCCAAGCCATCAATATCTGGCATCTGGATATCCATTAATACGATGTCGAAGGGCACACGCTCATTCATCACCTTGCTCACACCTTCCAGCCCGCCTTCGGCCAGCGTTACCTGAGCGCCTTCCCTTGTCAGTAACTCATCGGCGACCTGGCGATTGAGCATGTTGTCTTCCACCACCAATAGTCGCAGCCCGGCCAGACGCCGTGGCCTGTCAAACGTTGACCGAGGTACGGGAGACTGCAGCAAGTTTTTGCCCTTGAGTGCTCGCTGAACAGCATCGGTTAACTGCTTGGGAGTGACAGGTTTGGTGAGAAAATCCACGAAGGGGGCGTCTCCCGCCTGGTGCGCGTCGGCCAATACTTCGCGGCCGTAAGCAGTGATCATAATGATCATCGGAGGGGGCACACCGTTACCCTGCTGATGGATCAATTGCGCAGCGCTCAGCCCATCCATATCGGACATCCGCCAGTCCATCAGTACCACGTCGTAGGCTTCACCTAGCGCCTGGGCGTTCTTCACCCATTCCACCGCTTGCGTGCCACCACTCACGCGGTCAGCCTTCCATCCCAATGCATGCACGGTGCGCAACAGCAATTCACCTGCCATGGCGTTGTCGTCGACGACCAGAATCCGTAAGGACACATCGAGTCCAGCAAAGGCGGATTTCAGCAGTGACGTTGGCACTACATCCAGAGTGATATCGAACCAGAAACGACTCCCGACACCTTGCTGGCTCTCCACCTGAAGTTCGCCACCCATCAAGGTCACCAACCGTTTGCAGATCACCAGGCCCAGACCTGTGCCACCAAAGCGCCGGGAAGTTGAAGCCTCGGCCTGTGTGAAGCCTTCAAAAATGCGCTGAAGTTGCTCCGGGCTGATACCGATGCCAGTGTCAGAAACGGCGATGCGCAAGCTCACAGTATTTTCCGTGCGCATCAGTTGTTCAACGCTGACCACAACCTGGCCTTCCAGGGTGAACTTGAGGGCATTACCCGCCAGGTTGATCAGTACCTGTTGCAGTCGCAGGCTATCGCCGATCAGGTCGTTGGGCAGATTGGAGTCCAGGTCGAACATGACCTCAACCGCCTTATCGCCCTGGTTACCTGCCAGCACAACGGCGAGGTCACGCATGAGCGGTTCAAGCTCGAACGGGTGCACATCGAGTTGCAGCTTGCCCGCCTCAATCTTGGAATAATCGAGAATGTCATTGAGCAAACCCAGCAGTGATTTCGCAGCGGTCTGCGCTTTGCTCACATAATCGAGTTGGCGACCATTCAGGTCAGTGTTCTGCACCAACTGCAACATACCCAACACGGCGTTCATCGGTGTGCGTATTTCATGACTCATGTTGGCCAGGAAGGCTGACTTGGCCGCACTCCCTGCATCGGCCTGTTCCTTGGCGTAAAGCAGATGCGACTCTAGCTCGCGTTGAACAGTGATGTCCCGATTGATACCGGTCACGCGCAAAGCTGTACCGTCTGGACTGCGTTCTATCTGTGCACCGGCATGTATAAAGCGGATCTGACCGTCCGGGTGAACGACACGAAAAATGGTGTCATACACATCAGTCCCCTCGACGGCGGCATTCAGCTTTGCCGCCGCTGCCACGACATCCTCGGGGTGAACACGCGAGTACCAGTGCATATAGCTCAGACCGTTATTGCGCAACGTCAGTGGCTGCCCGTAGAACTCGAACATACGGTCATTCCACTGCAAGTTATTGTCCGCCAATGTCCAGGACCAGACGCCCAACTCGGCCACTTCAGCAGCCATCACCAGTTGATCGTGCACCGCCATCAGTTCGCTACGTTGTTCCAGTGTCGTCTTCAGGCTCGCAGCCAGTTCCTTTTCTGCCGCTTTGCGTTCGGTGATGTCTACCGCAATACCCAGGTAACCGCTCAATACCCCATCGGCATCGCGCATGGAGGTGACCACAAGCGTTACAGGAAACCGTGAGCCATCCTTGCGTGTGTAAGTCCACTCTCGGGTTTCTGCGCCTTCAAGCTCAGGTTTATGGGTAAGCACACGGAAACCGTTGATAGTCTGAGCGTACTCCTCGCTCAGCTCAACGCCACGTGCAGCGACTTCCTCTGGGACATGGAAGAGCGCCGGGGTGTCTTTGCCTACTAACTCATCGGCGTCATAACCCAACAAATGCTCGGCGCCTTTGTTGAACACACGGATAACGCCATCGAGATCCGTCGCAATGATCGAAACTTCAGTAGCCGAGCGTAGCACCGTGTCCAACAACAGATTGAGATGCCGCAACTCGGATGTTCGTTGCGTAACCTGCTCTTCCAGGTTGGAGTTGAGTTCAAGAATTCGGGCCTCTGCCACTTTTTTCGCCGAGATATCCCTTAACGTCATGGACGCCCCAACGACGCGACCACCCTCGCCATAAATGGGTGAGATGCTGACGGAGACATCGATCAGTCGCCTGTCTTTGTGACGGCGTTGCGTATCAAAGCTGCCGATACGCTCACCCGCCCTGATGCGCGCAAGGATATGAGCTTCCTCTGTGACAAGCTCCAGCGGAACAATCAAATCGGCCAGTGTCTGGCCCACGGCCTCCTCGGTGGTATAACCAAAAAGGTGCTGCGCGCCTTTGTTCCAGTTGGTGACGACGCCATCGAGGTTTTTTCCAATAATGCCATCGCCCGAGCTTTCAACGATGGAAGCCCGCCTCGCCTGCTCGACAAATATCTGACGCCGACGTTGACGGCTGACACTCCCGACACTTACCAAGGTCGCCAGAAGAAGCGTGAGAAGACCACCGAAAAACAGCACAACTTTTGGTGAAACCTGATGCAGGTGCTGGATAAACAGCGAATTTGCGTCGAGTTCGATTTGCCACCGTCTTCCGTATACCTCGCGCTCCAGCTGATGGGTCATCAGCGTTTCACGGCGAGCCGAGTCGTCGGTACTTTCATAAAACAGCTTCTCTTGTCCTGGGACGGTGATATCCCTCAATCGCAAATGTACCGTCTCATCTTCGATGCGCAGGCCTTTGAGTACCTCCTCGGTCTGCAACACAACATAGCTCCAGCCAAAAGCAGCTGCCTCTCGTTCAGCAGCGGTCACCGGAGTAACTCCGTCGCGAAAGATGGGCATCAACACCAGGAAAGACTGCTGTGGTTTTCCTGTGGCCTGTATTAGCGTGATGGGGCCCGTGATCCGTGCCGCACCGTTTTGTATCGAGGATTGTGCCGCCTCTCGCCGCGATATTTCTGACGCTATGTCCAAGCCAATGGCAGCCTGATTACCTTCAGCCGGTTCGACATACTGAATAACGTAGCGCTCGCCTGAGTGCGCTGAGAATTGATGAATGGAGAAATCCGCTGCGCCGTCAGCTTGAGCGTCCTTGAGAAACTCGTTTTCATCGCGCTCTGGTACACGCCTGATAAAACCAAAGGCACTGGCGCCGGGGAACTCGAAAGCAAGGTCACGGGTTCTGTGATATCGGCGAAACACTTCACGGCTAATGTCATATTCGCCTGCTGTCAGCACCGCTCCACGAGCGCCTCGCAAACCGTATTGGTAAAGATTGAGACGCATTAAAACCAACTCTGCGGCGTCTTCGGTCGCCGCTGTAATTGCTTCTTGAGCCTGTTGTTCATTGGTGCGCTCAAGGATCCAGCCAGCCAGAATGCTTGTCCCTAAGCCCACGACCAGAGTGATAGCTACTCCCCAGTTCAATGCAAAAAACTTATGCTTTCTCACCCGCAATGTCCCATCGCAGAAGGCCTTCAGCCTTCAAGATTAATGTTCAACCCTGTTACGGGGACTCAAGACGGTTAACCTGCAAGTCGCGTATACGCTCAGGTCAGGCCGGCTAATCGTTGAAGTCGGGCTATGTCTGATTCGGGTTCGCCATTGTTCATGGCAGCGGCGAGGCGCATCACCACTTGTTCGCGGCGAACGTGCATTGGAGGCAACACATAAATAGCGCCTATCAATTCACGTAGAACCATTGGCAGCCCCCAGCTTGCTTTCAAGCGAACGGCAAAAGGCGCTGCAAAATCGCGCACTGCGTGCAAGAGCGTTTCTTCGTCCACGCGATTACCCTGGTTCTCCCATTTCTGAGTCTGGTACAACACACAGAGTTCGCCCATGCGGTGCAGCAGGGCGGCACTTTGCAGCGGAGCGGGATCCAGACCACGCTGTTGAGCTAGAAGAACAACCCTTTCAGCTAAACGCTCGGCATCATCCAGATGAGACTGAATGAAAGTTTTCAGCATGCCCTCAGGTTGAGTATTGGTCTGTCGCAGGGCCTGGCTAATCGCCAGATTCACGCTGGTAAGCGCTCCTAACCGTGTCAGAGCACCGTTCAAATTCGTGCATCGCTGGCCGAGTCCGAGATACGCGGCACCGTTGGCGGCGGCGATCAAGTGGGCACAAAGCGCCGGGTCATGCTGCCAATCATTGGCGAGTTCTCGTGAATCCATTGGCGCTCCGCCATAGCCGAGCTGAAGTTTGTCTTTGACCGAGGCCAGTAAAGGCAAGTCCAACTCACCCGCCGACAAACCACTCAGATAGCTGATCAGGTCTTCAGTGTTGACAGTGGTGGCTCGTGGGGGCTCATCAAGCGGAAGGAGCGTATCCAGGCATTGTACGACGCGCGAAACCTGGAAAGGCTTGGTGAAAAAGGCACTGACCCTAAGCGATTTCACCTCCAACACACTGTCTCGATCCGCGCGGCCGGTGATCATGATCAGCGGCGTGTCTTGATCTTTTTCGCGAATTTTTTGCAACAGGTTGACGCCGGGGGCATCCGGTAGATTCCAGTCGGCCATCACCAACTGATAGGTACTCGGTTGCCAAGCGTCTAAAGCGCTAGTGACATCGATAAAGCAATCGACCTGAGCAGCCGGACGGATGCTTAACACGAGCTGTTTTAAAAGATCTGATATCCAAGGGTCATCGTCCAGAATCATCACTCGCATTCGATAATCCTCACTGGATTGACACGTAACTTAGCAACGCCTTCGTGACTGACTATCAGTCAACAGCAAACATAGACGTCGTTGAGATCAAGGGGTGAGGTTGTAACGGAGCGATTTTGGGTAAATCACGGCAATTTCCCTTTGGCGGATGGTTAGATGGCATCCTTGAACGGTTGAATTTATTCCTGACCCGCGAACTATACAAGCAAGCAAACAGCTCACAGGTCGTCAGGCTGGCGGGGGTTAGTGCATGAAACGCCGCCATAGCGGAATGGCTTGAGTGATTCCGTCCTGCTGCTCGCTGCCCTCGGCCCCGAAAAATGCGCTGCCCCCCTCTGAGAAAGTACGTGAGGCTATCAATGGATGAAGGGGGGCGACCCGCGCTGACGCGCTGGAAGCGGGTATCGTGGTGTATTAAACGAGTTGCTTGAACTGGGTACAGACGCCATCGCCACCGTACAGGACTCAACCGGACTGGAGGACGGTGCGCAGTGGCATGCGCTCTACACTGCCTTGAACAAGGATCATGGCCCTGCTGCCTACCTGTTCAAATGTCGCCACTGCGCCACACTGGGCGCTTACCAAGACAACCATTGACGCGCAAAGTTGAAGCCTATGAATAAAACCGAATGGCCAGCCCTAAAGCTCAGGCTTAAAAAGTACTTCGCAATTATCTTCACGCTCTGCTTTGTGGGGGCGCTTATCTATGGCTACGTGCACAAACCGGAGCTTCCTCCGAAAATAGTCCACAAGCAAAACTTCATACCTGGGGAGTGGCTTTATATCGTCGAGGAGGCCAGGGACCGTTCAGACCCCAAATCGCTAAAGTTCTATATGGATCACCGTGAATCGACTGACGAATCGATGAAGGTGCTCCTGGGCAAGACGCCGCCCTTCCTTGTCTCGGACACCGACTTGAAAGACGTGGTCATCCAACCCGTCGCCAACGGCCTGCACATCAAACTCAAAGGCGCGGTCAGCACTTACCGGAGCAATCTCTACCTGAAGGACGGCGACACTTACACCACCTACCGTGTAAGCCTCGAACAGGTCGAAACCCGACCGCCCTTGGCGAGCGGTCGGTAAGCTTTTTTCAGTATCGTTCCCATGCGGGGCATGGGAACGATCACTCACTCAAACCCGCACGTTACGCCCCGGCAATGACGTGCGCTGACTGTTTTCCCAGTTCTCCACCAGCCCCACCGGCACATCCGCCGCCGGCAACATATTCACCCCGCGCACCAGATCCGAAGCCCGCTCGGCGAGCATGATGGTCGGTGCGTTGAGGTTGCCATTCGGTTCGGTCGGGAACACCGACGAGTCGATCACCCGCAACCCCTGGATGCCATGCACCCGCAACTCGGAATCCACCACCGCCAGGTCGTCCTCGCCCATGCGGCACGAGCCACACGGATGGTAGGTGCTTTCGAGGTTGTCACGGACAAAGGCATCGAGGTCTTCGTCACTGGTCACCAGCGCTCCGGGGGCGATTTCGCCGTCGCGGAAACGGTCCATGGCTTTCTGGCCGATGATCTCCCGGGTCAGGCGGATGCAGCGGCGGAAGCCTTCGCGGTCCTCTTCGCGTTCCAGGTAGTTGAAGCGGATTTCCGGATGCTCGTAAGGATCGGCCGAACGCACCCGCACATAACCCCGGCTTTTCGGTTTGTTCGGGCCTGTCAGCACCATGAAACCGTGGCCTTTGATCGGCTTGTTGCCGTCGTAGCGCATCGCTGCCGGCAGGAAGTGGAACTGAATGTCCGGCCAGCGCAGACCCTTTTCGGAGCGGATGAAACCACCGGCCTCGAAGTGATTGGTGGCGCCCAGGCCATCCTTGAACAGCAGCCAGCGCAAGCCGATCATCAGTTTGCTCAACGGGTCCATCTTGCTATTGAGGGTCACTGGTTCCTTGCAGCCGAACTGGATATACACCTCGGCGTGATCCTGCAGGTTCTCCCCTACCCCCGGCAGGTCATGGCGCACGCCGATCCCGGCCTTGCGCAGGACCGCGGCCGGGCCGATGCCCGAGCGTTGCAGCAAGTGCGGCGAACCGATCGGCCCGGACGAGATCAGCACTTCGCGGTTGCAATACACCTGATGGGTCTGGCCACCGTGGTCATAAATGACCCCCACCGCGCGCTTGCCTTCGAGGATGACCTGGCGGGTCATCGCATGGGTGATCACGGTCAGGTTCGGACGGCCCATGGCCGGACGCAGGTAAGCGTTGGCCGTGGAGCAGCGCACACCGTTCTTGACGGTCATGTGCATCGCCCCGAAACCTTCCTGCATGTAGCCGTTGCAGTCTTCGGTCTTGATGTAACCCGCCTCGGCACCCGCTTCGACCCAGGCCCCGTACAGCGGGTTTTTCATGTTGTTGCCGTTGGTGGTATGCAGCGGCCCGGTCTGCCCGCGATAGCTGTCGCCGCCGGACTCGTAGCTTTCGGCACGCTTGAAGTACGGCAGGCAATTCTTGTAGCCCCAGCCCTGGGCGCCGAGGGATTCCCACTCGTCGAAATCCAGCGCGTGGCCGCGGATGTACACCAGGCCATTGATCGATGACGAACCACCCAGGACCTTGCCCCGCGGGCAGTGAATGCGCCGACCATTGAGGTAGGTTTCCGGCTCGGTCTCATAGCGCCAGTTGTACTTTTTGGTGTTCATCGGAATCGAGAATGCGCTGGGCATCTGGATCACCACGCTCTTGTCGCTGCCGCCGAATTCCAGGACCAGCACCGAGGTGGCCGGGTCTTCGCTCAAGCGGTTGGCCAACACACAACCTGCCGAGCCTGCGCCAATGATGATGTAGTCGTATTTTTGCGTGGTCATGATGATCTCCCGACCGTCGATTCAGTGAATACCGGCAGCGCTTGCTTGTGTGTCAGGGTGTCGCCGGTGGTGTATTGCGGGGAGTGTTTCTCGATCTGCTGGATCACCGCTTCTTCGCGTTTCAGATCAATCGAACGGCTCAGCCAGTAGTACGCCAGGCCCGAGACGATCAGCCCCACCAGCCAGGCGATGTCGATGCTGCCCAGCGCCTTGGCCAGCGGCCCGACATAGACTTCGCGCTGTTCGACGCCGTCGTAGATGTAGAAGAACGGGATCATCGAGATGAAGCCGATGGCATAGGCGGCGATACCGCGCAGGCCCCAGCTGCCGTAGATGTTGCCGTGGGGCATGAAGAAGTGCGGGATGGCGTAGCGGCCCTTGCGCACGAAGAAGTAGTCGGTGAGGTTGACCGAGGTCCAGGGCACCAGGAAGTACAGCATCACCACCAGATAGATACCGAGCACCGACAAGCCTTTGCCGGAACTCTGGATGCTCAGGGCCACGCCCAGTTGCAGCAGGATCACGAACGCGATGGCGAGGATGCGCGCCTTGCGGGTTGGCTCGATGTGCTTGATCGAATCGACACAAGTCAGGGTGGTCAGCTTGGCGCTGTAGATGTTCATCGCGATCACCGGCAGGAACGCCAGGATGGTCACCACCACCACCGCGGTGCCGATCAGCGGCGACACGGTGTTGCCGACTTGACCCAGGGCCACCAGCACATCGGTTGAGTGCAGGTGATCGGCCAGCCAGCCGCCGACGGAAATCATCCAGGCACCGGACAGCGAAGCGCCGAGAAACACCACGGCGATCAGCTTGCCGCTGGAGGTGTTCTTCGGCAGGTAACGCGAGTAGTCCGACACGTACGGGGCATAGGCGATGTTGTAGCTCGCCGCCGCCGCGAACTGCGCGATAAAACCGGTCCAGTTGAAGCCCAGCGGCGCCCGCGCGACCTCGCCTGGCGCCAGTGCCGGCAGCACCGCATCCGGCACCCAGCCCATCACCACCGCCAGGGTCACCAGGCCGTACAGCGGCAGCGACAGGTACAACGCCCATTTGAAACTGCGATGCATCCAGTCATGGCCGAGGATGGCCAACACCGCCGCCGGTAGGGTCACCGCCACCGCGATCACCGCAGGGTTGAAACCAAACAGCGTGTGCAGGCCCTGCATCATCAGCACCAGGTTGACGATGTTGAAGCCGGCGAACACAAACAGCGTCGCCAGCAGCACCAGAATCACGCCGCGGTAACCGAACTGCGCACGGGACTGGATCATCTGCGGCAAGCCAAGGTGCGGGCCTTGCGAGCCGTGAAACGCCATGAACAGCGTACCGAACATGATGCCCAGGGTGCCGGCGAGCGTAGTCCAGAGCGCGGTCAGGCCGACGCTGGGGCCGACGAAGCCGATGGTCATGGTGAAGAAGGTGAAGTTGCCGAGAAACCAGAACGGGCCCTGGCTCGACAGTTTGTCGGTGCGTTCGTCCTCGGGGATGAAGTCAATCGAATGCCCCTCGACGACGGATTTGTCATCGAGGGAGGACACACTCGTGGCGGACTTGGCGTTTGTGTTCATGATGGACTCTTATTGTTGGAAGATCATGACGAGATAACCGCATTCTTTCGGGTGAACGACTCCCTTGGCGCGTCCTTGCCGTTCTTGAAAGCTGAACATTCCGCGAACTTTGTAGCAGCTGCCGAAGGCTGCGTTCGGCTGCGCAGCAGTCGTAATTCCGATCCCTTCGGTTTTTCCGACATACCGCGAGCGCTTGTTTTACGGCTGCTGCGCAGCCGAACGCAGGCTTCGCCAGCTGCTACGGTTTGTGCTGCGCCAACTAAGGCAACGTGATCCACACCGCCTTGGTCTCAAGCAGGTAATCGAGCTGCTCGGCGCCCAGGTCCTTGCCGAAGCCGGACTGCTTGTAGCCACCGAACGGCATCGACGGGTCGAGGGTGCCGTGGGCATTGACGTAGACAGAGCCGGCCTTGAGCCGTGGAATCAGGCTATGCACCTTGCCCAGGTCGTTGGAGTACAGGGCGGCTGCCAGGCCATAGAGCGAGTCATTGGCCAGGGCCAGCGCCTCTTCCTCATCATCGAACGGCGCGGTCACCAGCACCGGCCCGAAGATTTCTTCCTGGACGATGCGCATGTCGTTGCGGCAGTGGGCAAAGATGGTCGGTTCGACGAAGAAACCAGGGCCGTCGACGGCTTGGCCGCCGTAGACCAGTTCGGCGCCTTCCGCCTTGCCCGTCTCGATGTACTCGGTCACGCGCTGCTTTTGCAGGGCCGACACCAGTGGGCCGATGAAGCAGTCCGGGTCCAGGCCCGGGGCCATTTTCAGGGTGCGCGTGTAGGCGATCAGCTCACTCAGGAATTGCTCGTAGACGCTGCTATGAATATAGGCCCGCGTGCCGGCGTCGCATACCTGACCGGAGTTGAAAAACACCCCGTTGGCGACCGCTTGTGCCGCCGCCGGAATGTCGGCATCGGCAAACACGATGACCGGTGATTTTCCGCCGAGCTCGAGAGTCAGGCGCTTCATCTCGTCCAGCGCCGCGCGGCCAACGGTAATGCCCACCGGGGTCGAACCGGTGAAGGTCAGTTTGTCGATGCCGGGGTGAGTGGCCATGGCCGCGCCAACCACGCTGCCGCTTCCGGTGACGATGTTGATCACGCCGTCCGGAATGCCCGCTTCTTGCACCAGTTCTGCGAAACGCAGGGCCGACAGCGAAGTCAGTTCGGCGGGTTTGACCACCACGGTGCAACCGGTGGCCAGCGCTGCGCCCAGTTTCCAGGCCATGGTTTGCAGCGGGAAGTTCCACGGCACGATGGCACCGACCACACCCACCGCTTCCTTGCGGGTATAGGCCAGATAATTGCCCGGCAGCGACGGCTCGACCGTACGCCCGTGGAGTTTGGTCGCCCAACCGGCGAAATAGCGCAGGGTATCGACGGTGCCCTGGATGTCGACGTCTTTGGCGAAGGCGACCGACTTGCCCATGTCGATCGATTCGATTTCCGCCAGTTCGGCGGCGTTCTGTTCGATCAAATCCGCCAGGCGCTGGATCAGGCGTTCGCGCTGCGCCGGTTTGGCCTGGCTCCATGCGCCACCGTCGAACTGCGCACGGGCGGCTTGCACGGCGCGGTCCAGGTCAACGGTCGTGCCCATCGGAATGCGAGTGATCAGGCCTTCGGTCGACGGCTCGATGACGTCGGAAGTCTGGCCGTCGCTGGCTTCAACCCAGGCACCGCCGATGAACATCTTCTGCACCTTGCTGAGGAAGGTCTGGGTGGCTTCGCTGACGCCGAATTTCTGCAGGTAACTCTTGACGATCGTGTCCATATTTATGCTCTCTGCCCGGCAGTCAGGTCCTGCCGGGACGCTGTGGTTTCGATGATCAGGCTGGCGTGGTTTCGCTGGCGGCGGCCGCCCGCACCTTGCCCCGCTCGTGGAAGATGAAACCGATACTGTTGAGCAGCAGTTGCGCGGCGAGGATCGAGGTCATGCCGGTCGGGTCGTACACCGGTGCAACTTCCACCAGGTCCATACCGACGATGTTGCCTTTGCTGCGTTTGGCCAGGGCTTGGATGATTTCCAGCACTTCGTAGTAGAGGAAGCCGCCGTGGCTCGGGGTGCCGGTACCCGGGGCGATGGACGGGTCGAAGCCGTCGATGTCGATGGTGATGTAGTAGTTGATGTTCTGCGGGATCAGCGCCAGTACACCGTCGACGCCGAGGCGACGCACATCGCGCACCGAGAGGATCTTCGAACCGGCTTCGTGGGCCGCTTCGTAGTCGTCGCGGTTGGACGACGAGACGTTGCGGATGCCCATCTGGGTCATGCCGACGATGTGGTTCATTTCCGAGGCGCGACGCAGCGGGTTGCCGTGGCCGTAGCGCACGCCGTGGCGCTCGTCGACGAAATCCAGGTGCGCATCGAAGTGGATGATGTGGATCGGGCCACGGCCTTCGAAGGCCTTGATCACCGGCGCGTGCACCGAGTGATCGCCGCCGAGCACCACCGGCATTACGCCGGCATCGAGGATCTTGCGCACGGCGTATTCGGTGTTCTTGTTACTGGTGACCATGTCGGTGTGGACGATGTCGGCATCACCGACGTCGACCATGCGCACGTCCGAGGCGGTGAGGTACATCACGTCATCTTCGTGGTCATAGGCGCCGGCGTGGCCGAAGGAAAACAGCGTCGATGCTTCGCGAATCCCGCGTGGTCCGAAGCGTGCCCCGGAGCGCCACTGGGTACCCATGTCGTTGGGCACGCCAAGCACCGCGACGTCGGCATCCAGGGCATCCCAATCGGTGCACACCGGGGATTTGCCAAAGGTGCAATGACCCACGAATGGCAGGTTCAGACGACCGGATTCATAACCGTTGTTCGACATTTCTAGCCTCTCCACTTCTTGTTATCGGCTTGGCGGAACTGCAAGGCGACCGCCGTTGAAAGAGACTATGGGCGCAGGTTTTCGTGGAAAAAATGCCAAACATCAGATACTCATATCGGCATTACCGATGCATCCACAGGCCGGAGGTCAACGTGATTCAACTGCACGATGTCGATCTGAAGTTGCTCAGGGTGTTTGCCACCATTGTCCGCTGCGGCGGCTTCTCGGCCGCCCAGGCGGCGTTGAATGCCGGGCAGTCGACCATCAGCGAACAGATGACCCATCTGGAAACGCGCCTTGGGGTCAAACTCTGCCAGCGCGGGCGCAGCGGTTTCCGCCTGACCGAGCAAGGGGTGGCGATTCACGAGGCGACCCAGCGCCTGCTGTCGGCGGTGGAAAATTTCTGCATGGACGCCGACGTGCTCAAGCAGCACATCAGCGGCAAGCTCAACCTGGGCATCATCGACACCACCATCACCGACCCGGATTCGCCCATTCCGCGCACCACCCAACGCTTCGTATCGCGCGGGCACGATGTGCACCTGAACGTGTACGTCGGCACCCCCGCCGAACTGGAGGAACGAGTGCTCGACGGCCGCTTGCACCTGGCCATCGGGCACTTTCCGATCCATGTGCCGGGCCTGCTGCAATCGCCGTTGTATCAGGAAGCACTGGGGCTGTATTGCGGGCGCCGGCATCCGCTATACGGGAGCAAGGCTGAGGGCGAGGAACTGCTCGAAGAAGTCGCGGCCGGGCGCATCGTCGTGCGCGGCTACATGCAGCAATACGACCTCGAACACCTGGGCGTGAGCAAGGCCGCCGCCACCGTGGACAACATCGAAGCCACGGCGATCCTGATCATTTCCGGCGCCTACCTGGGTTTCCTGCCGGAGCATTTCGCCGCCCAATGGGTCAAGAGTGGCGAGATGCATCAGTTGGCCCCGGAGAATCTGCGCTTGCGATCTCCCTTCGACGTGATCACCCGGCGCGGCGTGGTACCGCCGCCGATCCTCCAGGCGTTTCTCGAGGACCTGGCGGCCAGTGCACGCAAAACGGCTAACGGATGACGTGAAGCTCGCCAAATTCAAATTCGCCCCGGCATACTGATTTTCGTTTGCCAATCTTGCAGGTCCGTCATGCGCATCCACGTCACCTTCATCGACCGCGTCGGCATCACCCAGGAGGTGCTGGCCCTGCTCGGCGGGCGCAGCTTCAACCTTGATGCCGTGGAGATGGTGCCGCCGAACGTCTACATCGATGCCCCGACCCTGGGCGCCGAAGTCCTGGAAGAGTTGCGCGAGTCACTGTTCGGCGTTCGCGGCGTGCAGGCGGTGACCATGGTCGACATCCTTCCCGGGCAACGTCGACGCCTGCAACTGGATGCCTTGCTCGCCGCCAGCTCCGACCCGGTGCTGGCGGTGGATGATCGCGGTCACGTACTGCTGGCCAATCCAGCGTTGATCGCTTTGTGCGGTCGCGAACCGGCCGGTGAATCGCTGAGTGCGCTGTTCGACGATGCCGAATTGCAACGCACCTTGATCGCCCACCATTTCCGCCTGCCGATGCACGAGGTCAGCCTCGGCGGCCACACCCTGCTGCTCGATGCCATGCCGATCACCGACGCCGGCGCCCTGCTCACCCTGTATCAACCCAACCGCATCGGCGAACGCCTTTCGGCGCTGCACCATGATCACGCCGAAGGTTTCGATGCGCTGCTCGGTGACTCACTGCCGATCCGCTCGCTCAAGGCCCGCGCGCAACGGGTGGCGGCCCTCGATGCGCCGCTGTTGATCCAGGGTGAAACCGGCACCGGCAAGGAATTGGTAGCCCGCGCCTGCCACGCGATCAGCGGGCGGCATGAAAAGCCGTTCCTGGCCCTCAACTGCGCGGCGCTGCCCGAGAGCCTGGCCGAAAGCGAGCTATTCGGCTACGCCCCCGGCGCGTTCACCGGGGCGCAACGGGGCGGCAAGCTCGGGCTGCTGGAACTGGCCGACCAGGGCACGGTATTTCTCGACGAAGTCGGCGAAATGTCGCCGTATCTGCAAGCCAAGTTGCTGCGTTTCCTCAGCGATGGCTGCTTCCGTCGCGTCGGTGGCGATCGTGAGGTCAAGGTCAACGTGCGGATCCTCAGTGCGACCCATCGCGACCTGGAAAAAATGGTCAGCGAAGGGCACTTTCGCGAAGACCTGTTCTACCGCCTCAATGTGCTCAACCTGCAAGTACCGCCGCTGCGCGAACGTGGCCACGACATCCTGTTGATGGCCCAGCACTTCATGCAGCAGGCCTGCGCGCAGATCCAGCGCCCGGTCTGCCGTCTGGCGCCCAGCACCTTTCCCGCCCTGCTCGGCAACCGCTGGCCGGGGAACGTACGGCAACTGCAGAACGTGATCTTTCGCGCGGCGGCGATTTGCGAAAACCCGCTGGTGGACATCGACGATCTCGACATTGCGCGCACGGCGGTAGAGCGTAAGAACGATGGCGAGGTGGGCAGCCTTGAAGAGGCTGTCGAAGGGTTTGAGCGGAATTTGCTGGAACAGCTTTACCAAAGTTATCCGTCCAGCCGACTGCTCGCGGCTCGGTTGCAAACCTCCCACAGTGCGATTGCCATTCGACTGCGCAAGTACGGAATTCCCAACAAACCCTGATCGCCGATCTCAGAAATACTGAAAACCCTGTGAGAGCGGGCTTGCCCGCGATTGCGGTATGTCAGTCAACCAAAACAGTGACTGACACATCGCGGCAAGCCCGCTCCCTCAAGGGATGAGCTTTTTCAACAATGTCTACAAATCGATACAGCGTATCGAAATCAAGACAAAACCCTCTCGACCTGTCTGCCCGGGCTTCGGCACCTTCCCTTCACCTGCTTGTATTGAATTCAATACGCCAGCCGTACGTCAAACTTCCCCATTAATCAATAAGCCACTGATTTAAAACAACTTATTAACCTTGGCACCGCCCTTGCTATCTCTCCTCCAGCCAAGCTCGCTTCCCGACACGAGCCTGCCGAATCGTCATCCGCCACCTGTAGCGGTTGAGTCAGAACAATGAGGAGTTGATATGAGCGAATTGCGTTTTACCGTCGAACACGAATGGCTGCGCACCGAAGCTGACGGCAGCGTCACCGTGGGCATCACCGCGTTTGCGCAACAGGCGCTGGGGGATGTGGTGTTTGTTCAAGTGCCTGATTTGGGAAGCTTCAGCGCCGGTGCTGAAGTGTCGGTGGTGGAATCGGTGAAAGCCGCCAGCAGCATCAGCATGCCGCTGGACGGCGAGGTGCTGGAAGTGAATTCGGTGTTGGACAACAGTCCGGATCTGGTCAACGAAGATCCGCTGGGCGAAGGCTGGTTCTTCCGTTTCAAACCCGCTGACGCTGCCGCTGTCGGCCAACTGCTGGATCAGACCGCCTACGACCGTCTGATCCAAGACCAGACCGACGCGTGAGGGCTGCCCATGACCACTTTCCTCGACACCCATAACGAATTCATCGCCCGCCACATCGGCCCGCGTTCCGGCGATGAGCAGGCCATGCTCAACAGCCTCGGCTTTGATTCCCTGGAAGCCTTGAGCGCCAGCGTGATTCCGGAAAGCATCAAAGGCACCAGCGTCCTGGGCATGGACGACGGTTTGAGCGAAGCCGACGCCCTGGCGTTGATCAAAGGCATCGCGGCCAAAAACCAGCTGTTCAAAACCTATATCGGCCAGGGTTACTACGGTACGCACACGCCGTCGCCGATCCTGCGCAACCTGCTGGAAAACCCGGCCTGGTACACCGCTTACACCCCGTACCAGCCGGAAATTTCCCAGGGCCGTCTCGAAGCGCTGTTGAACTTCCAGACCCTGA